>SPJK01019604.1_pt1 | contig 11531 bp, 8 predicted proteins | sample 3741771 | NCBI WGS metagenome assembly SPJK01 (sample SAMN10925997, study PRJNA522277) | cold seep metagenome | isolation source: Elba SIP-enriched marine methane seep metagenome, extraction at timepoint T2 | place: Italy: coast of Elba, Mediterranean Sea
CTAGGAGGCTGTCGGGTTATGGATGATTCTACTGCGACGATGGGAAATCGGCGCATTTTTCCGATCTTTTTCGTTGCGTAGCACCACTATGCGCGTCAAAAGATCAAAAAAATGCACTCGATTTACCACCCGTCTCGCTACGAACCCCATAAACCGACAGCCTCCTAGAAACTGTTTGTTTAAATCCGCAGGGTATTGAACTGAAACGTTCAGTGAATCCCTGTGGATGTTATGCGGTGTTGATTATTCAGGGAGTGATAAATAGTCCTCCGTCAGTTTGCTAAATCCTATCTCTGGGCCTTTCCAGTAGAGTGCCAGACGTTGTCTACCGGTTTTTTCAAAATACTGTACTTCAATATTATGTGCACCGGCGGTTAATGGAATACGGTTAGCTCTCCAGCGGGCAGAATGTAGGCCGTCATTATTAATGACTAATTTGCCATCAATAAAAAGTTTGCTGCCATCATCCGAGCGTAGATAAAAAGAATAATCGCCATCTTCAGGCACATTCAATACTGAATGAAAACGAAAAGCAAAATAATTATTCCGTTTTCTATTGCGTAGATTGAACACCTTTTGTGTTCCCTCTGAGGCCGGCGTCAATAATGAAAAGTCGGGTAAACGATTCCAGTTGCCCTCATAATATTGATAGGCGACACCTAGACCGACACTGATTTTGACCTCAGCACTGTCTTCACCACCACGACCGTCACTGATTTGGTAGCTAAATGCATCGGATCCTGTAAAGCCCGGAGCAGGCTGATAAATGAATTGCTGGTTTAACAGTGACACTGACCCGTTCGATGCTTCTGTAAAAGAGACAATGCTCAGTTTGTCGTTATCGGCATCGCTATCATTTTTTAACACATCAATGCTGATTTCACTGTCCTGAGCCATGCTGACAGTATCATTTTTGGCAACAGGATAACTATTCTGTGGTTTGGCAAGGCGTAAAGCAGACGAGCTGATTTGCTCTCTGGACTGCCCCGGAATCTGCCATTCCAGTATCAATGTATGTTTGTCAGTGGCTTGAAAATAATCCACTTCAATACTGTGCAAACCGGATTGCAGATTAACACTGGTCGATTTTGTCTGAGCAGTATGTGTACCATCATTATTGATGATCTGTTGATTATCAATAGTTAATCGACTGCCATCATCAGACGTCAAAAAAAAGCGATAATTACCACTGACAGGCACTTCAAGCTGGGCTGAATAACGAAAACCATAGTTCTCATCCCGTAAACGCGGTTGCAGAGTAAAATTATGTGCAATGCCAGAATCAACTGCTGTCAGTTTTGTAAAATCAGGCAGTTGAGTCCAGCGGCCTTGAAAATATTGATAATGCGTTCCCCAGCCGATATTGACAGTAACCTTTCCCTGAGCTTTATTGCCATGACTGTCTGCAATATGATATTGAAAATTGTCCTGACCGATAAATCCGGCATTAGGCGTATAGATAATTTCACCTGCCTGAATTTTAGTCTGCCCATGTTTTGCGGCATCAACTGAGCTCAGGATTAATGTATCACTTTCCGGGTCGACATCATTATTCAACACATCAATAGTCACTGGCTTATTTTGCTGACTGACGGCAAAATCTTCATTAGCATGAGGGGGTTGATTGGTTTTGACTGGGTCGACACTGTCATACCAGGCAGCTATTTGCGGGCCTGATACGCCAATCGCTTTGACCGCATGAGCAGCATTGCTACGATTGATCTCTACACCACATTGTTGATTTTTACAGGTTTTGACTTCCGGGTTGGAAAAGAATTGGACTCTTGGCGCCTGATAGGCAGAACCATAGGCCATAGTGGTGACAAATTGTCTATCAACACCATGTCCGCGGCCCCAGCTGTAGAGTCCGCCACGACTGTTTTGTTTGGCAGAATGCCCGAGCCCCAGGTTGTGGCCTAATTCGTGGGCAAAAGCGGTGACACAGCGGTCGGCAACAACATTGAAACCATAGGCTTTACTGCCACTGTAGATAGTGTCGTTGTTGCCACCTATCAGATAGCCTACGCCACAATAAGGGCCGGTAGGTGTGATCATGGTCACCAGATCAGCGCCGTATTTTGTACGCAATTCTTGTGCACGGGTATTTTTAACTAATTTAGATAAGGTTGCGCCATCGGTTTTAGGGTTTGGAATATTGATTTCGGCAAGTTGTATTACGCGAAATCTAAGGTTAGATTGGCTATTTTCCAGGGCTTTATTGGCATAGCTTTCCATACTGGCAACCCGGGTGACAAAATCGGTATTTAATACGCTTTTAGGCGGATGTAAAACCAGTAAGTCGATGGTATGAATTTCTGCTTTAGAAATATTGAACAATGCACTGCTAATAAACAGCAATACGGTGAATAATGATTGTTTTTTCATTGATTTTCCTTGTGTTTTAAATTTGAACTGGATAATTCATCAGGCCTAAGAGATGCCTTCAGGTGGAGGCAGGATGGTGTCGTCAGATTGGCGAAAATGATCCAGTGCTTTATCGTCTACGACTGTTCCATGACCCGTGCTGTTATTGATTTCAACCTGATAAACACTCTTCGCGGTGGACACCATGATGACGGTTAATTCAGGGCCTTTGTTGACGGTAAAAGAGGCAAATGGGCTGTCACTGTCTATAGAACCGGATGAGATGCTGACCTGGTTTTGAAATTGCTGATAATTTTCCTTAACAGTACCCAGATAATGACCTTGTTCCTGCGGGATATACAGCGCGACTTTCTGTCCGGGAAGCAGGTTTTGAAATTGTTCCATATCGGCCTGAATACTGGCGACAGCAACTTCAGCCGGTAAAGGGTTATCTTGATCAATTTCTGTGTCAGTTACTTTCCATAAAAATTGAGTTTCGTTATCAGATAAATCAACTTCTTCAGTTGCATTGTTGTTACTCAGTGTTAATGGCATTTTTTGCTTGTTTTCGCTTGTACTAAGCATTTGTGTTTTGAGTCTTTCAATGTTTTCACCTTCTGCTATAGAATTGAGGTTGAGATTGTTTAATACCCAGAGTGCTGGAAATATTAAAAACAGTATTAAAATAATGTGCTTATTCATGCATGGCATTCCTTTAGTTGAATTAAAAATTAACCACAGGGGTTTGTTATTGTTAGCAATGCCTGCCACAGCAAACGACATACCAACTCGTGTAAAACCTGGTAATACAAGCTTTAGCGAGATATGAAAGGGGACGGTTGGGTTTGTTCTGTTGGGCTTGGGCGACAGCAATAGCTCGTGCTGAAGCAAACTGCGATATATTTTGAGGGAAAAACTAGAGAAAGCTTGGCAATAGGTTGAAATTACATCAGCGAATTGCTAAACAGTATGATAAATCTGTGTCGTGGAGTGGTGACAGCGTGGATGCTGTAGATAGAGCAATACAAGGAAATATTGCAGAGAAAGCAGTAAGAATTAGTATTTCTTAGCTTTCGGATTTTACGGATTAGTGACGATAATCCGTTGTCGGCGATAAAATTTTCAGTCTAGGGACGCTAATATTTTTTTCAACATTGAATCTGAGCCACATATTGTCTATGCCATGGTTTTTAACGCCACAGAATAACCAATATTGACCGGCAATTGCTTTAAAGCGCATCTCGGCACTTTCATTTGCATACAGTTCGTCTGTATAAGCTCTTTTGATCACCGCAAATTCCCCGGATAATTCATCGGGTATATCTTCTTGACTATACGGTTCGCTAACCACTATAGAATGAGGTGCATTGGCATCATAATTTATAAGTTTGATGTTGATCAGCCAGTCAGCTGGCACGCTTATAATGATCTCATCTTGATAGAAGCCATTAAAATTATAACCATTGTTTTTGGCGTTCCAGGCTGAGATCAATTCAAAGTGTGCCTGCTTTTTGTCTTGGTCATACTGCATCCAGCTCGGTTCAAAGTTAGCCTTGTTGTTTGCGACTGAACAGGCATTTAAGCTCATCCATAGGAGTAATAGACAAAGTCGTAGAATAGCTTTTCTATTCAACGCTAAACACTGCAATTGCGCCTCCTCTCGGTGCATTGATTTGAGCATTACCACCTGCCGCCACTGCGATATGTAATTTACCATCCAGTCGATATGCCATCGGTGCAGCATTCACGCCTGCACCTGCCTGAAATTGCCATAATCTTTTTCCAGTTCGAGAGTCAAGCGCAAAAAAATAGCCATTGGATTCTCCACTGAATAATAAATTGCCCGAGGTTGCAAGCGTTCCACCTATCATCGGTTGTTCAGTTTTATATTGCCAGGCAATTTTACCGGTATTTAAATTGACAGCGCTGATATTACCGAATTGTTTGGCACCTGGGATAACTTTAAAGGCCCCACCTAACCATAAACGACCTTTACGCCAGGGCACAGATCTGACTTCATAGTGCATAGGCTGGTGTAAGTTAATGTAAAAAACGGTCTGTGTGCGCAGGTCAATTGCCCCCGGTGACCAGTTAACGCCGCCATTAGCACCGGGTAACATTTCTGTTCCCTGACCTTTAGTCGGGATTGCAAACAGATTTTTTTGTTCAACCATGGCTTCTGACCTTCTGATTAAATCACCTGTTTTTCGATCATGCACATAGACCCAGCCGGTTTTGCCGGCATGAACCGCTACCGCAACCTGTTCTCCCTGATTGTTTTTCGCCGTGGTCAGAATCGGCGGGGAGGCGGCATCAAGATCCCATACATCATGCGGTAAATATTGATAACCCCAGATCATTTTCCCGTTAGCACTGTCCAGGCTGACCATAGAATTTGACCAGCGATTATCACCTGGTCGCATTGAACCATCCAGGTCTGGCGAAGGGTTTCCTATGGTGGCATAAATATGACCGCTTTCAGTATCGATGCTAACTGGCATCCAGCTTGAACCACCGCCATGCTCCCAGGCATCTTGGTAGTCACCTGCAGCGATAGCGGCTTTTTCGGCAGCGATATCCCGATGTAAATCATTAATGCCATCTGCTTTTTCAGCAAACACTCCATACCAGCCTTTAGTACCATCCAGTTGAACCTCATCAGGTTCTGGAATGGTGTACCAACGCCAGACCAGCTTACCGGTTTTAACATCGTAGGCACTGATAAAACCACGGATACCATATTCAGCACCGGCAACGCCGATAATAATTTTATCTTGATAAACAATGGGGGCGCCGGTTTCAGAGTAGCCCATTTCAGAATCAGCGATGGTGGTTTCCCAGATCAGTTTACCGGTGTTTTTATCGATAGCGACCAGCATGGCATCCAGTGTTGCCATAATGATCAGGTCATCAGCGATGGCTGCGCCCTTGCTGTTTGGGCCGCAACAGAAAATAGTGGTGCCCAGTTTATGTTTATAACGCCATAAACGTTCCCCGGTTCGGGCATTTAAAGCATAGAGGTGATTGTAAGGGGTCGTCACATACATGACCCCGTCTTTTACGATGGGCGTATTTTCAAAAGAACCAATCACCCCGGTTTGAAACATCCATTTTAATTTGAGTTTTGATACATTGTCTGTGTTGATACTGGCATCATCAATATAACGGTTTTGTCCCAGATCGCCGCCATAGCTGTGCCATTCCATAACTTCAGAAAATACGGCATGATTGAACAACAGACAGCTGATTAACAGAGATATTTTTTTCATAAGGGTTTGTTCAAAAAGGATTCAAATTTGGCTAAAGGCAAGGGTTTACTATAAAAATAACCTTGAATATAACGGCAGTGATGGGCTTGCAAAAAAGCGAGCTGTTCTTTTGTTTCAACTCCTTCAGCGATAACTTTGATATTTAATTTGTCGGAAAGACTTAAGATCAGCTCCACTAACATTGCATCACTGGAGTCTTCCATCACATCACGTATAAAGGAACGGTCAATTTTTAATATATCGACTGGAAAACGCTTTAAATAACTCAGGGAAGAATAGCCGGTGCCAAAATCATCCAGTGATATTTGCATGCCTTTTTTTTGCATGGCGGATAATTGTGCAATATGTTTTTTTTCTTTTTCCATAAAGACCGATTCAGTGATTTCCACAACGATGCGGCTGATGTCGATATCATGTTGCTTGAAAATGTTAAACCAGTCTTCGCAACAAGCATGATGAACAAACTGATTTGCGGATTTATTGATGGAGATATTTATCGGTTTAAAGCCGAGTTGTTGCCAGCGCTGCATATTTTTTGCCACACGTTGAACCACCCAGTGACCAATTTCCCGTATTAAACCGGTATTTTCTGCTAAAGGAATAAACTCTTCAGGTGAAACAAAACCCAGTTGCGGGTGTTGCCAGCGAATTAGAGCCTCTGCACTGACTATTTCATGGTTTACCTGATCAATTATCGGTTGATAGTAAACTTCAAACTCATCTTTTTTCAGCGCTTGTTGCAGATAATTGATTAATAATAAATGCCTTTCAGCCTTGGCTTGTAGCTGAGGCGTAAAATAATGAAAACGATTACGTCCTTCTTCTTTGGCCGAATACATGGCACTATCCGCATTCATTTGCAGGGTGTCGACATTATTACCGTCATTGGGATATAGCGTTATGCCAATACTGCCGGCGATATGGATTTCATGTCCTTCAATGGATAATGGTTTTTTAAAAGAAGAGAATATTTTATTGGCTATGGTTTCGGCATCTGAAAAATGTGTGATTTCTGGCAAGATGATTGCAAATTCATCTCCACCCAGGCGGGCGACGGTATCTGACTCTCGAATTGATTGCATCAGACGGCTGGCTGTTTCTTGTAGAATGATATCGCCAACTTTGTGCCCTAAGGTATCATTTATCCATTTGAAGCGGTCAAGATCCAACATTAATAAGGCTAATTGACAATCACTGCGCTCGGCTCTTTTCAGTGCCACATTAATACGGTCTAAAAATAAATTTCTGTTCGGTAAACCTGTCAAGCTATCGTAATTAGCCTGGTAACGGATTAATTCTTCATCGGCTTTTCGGGAACTGATATCGTTGAATATCGAGACAAATTGTTTTATTTTTCCGCTATTGTCTCTAATGCTGGTAATCGATTGCCAAATCGGAAAAATAAAGCCATCCTTGTGTCGATTCCAGATTTCGCCTTGCCATTGACCGTCACTTGTTAGATTTTTCCAGAATTCTGCAAAAAACGCCTCGTTATGATAGCCGGAATTTAAAATTTTTGGATCTTTACCGAGGGCTTCTTCTTCTGTATAACCTGTGATGGCAGTATAGGCAGGATTGATGGAACTGATTCTGTTGTTTTCATCAGTAATAAAAATAGCTTCGCTAGTACTGTTAAAAACGGTTGCTGCCTGAGTTAATTTGGCGGCTGAAGAAACCTCTTCGGTTATATCTTTGGTAATGCCAAAGATTCTACTAATTTGATTGTCTTCATCGACGTCAACCTGGGTATGCGCGTGTAGATGACGAATGCTCCCGTTTTTTAATTGCAGACGAAATTCAAATTCTGCTGGCGTTCTTGAATTAATACAGTTTTCATTAATGAGTTCGACTCTGGCCTTATCTTCAGGGTGAATATCCTGACAGTATTTCTGATAACTGGGCGCTTCATCTGTTGGACAGTTGAAGTTGTGGTATTCCTGTTTTGTCCAATATAGTTTTTGTTGTTTGGGGTAATATTCCCAGCTGCCTACTTTAGCGAGTTGTTGAGCGCGTTCTAGATTATCATTACTTTGTCGGAGTTTAATTTCCGCCTGCTCTTTGGCATCGATAATAGACTGTTGTTGAAATACTTTTTTTACGCTGACCAGTAATAGTTCAAAGTAGTTGTCGATTTCTTTAAACACATAGTCCGCACAACCGAGTTTAAGAGCCTCAAGCACAATATGACCGTCATTGGTTCCAGAAACCATAATACTCAGCGGCATGCATGATTGCTGGTGCAGTGTTTTCAGTACTTGAAGTCCATTTAAAGAAGGGGTCTGGAAATCAACGATGAATAGATCAACTTGATTGTGTTTTAGGTATTCCAGACACTGCATACCATCAGACATTAAGTCGACCTGATATCCTTTGCGTTCAAGTTTTCTTTTGATCAGGTTTGCCAGAGGAATATCGTCTTCTAGATAAAGGATTTTTGTCATGGCATTCATAAAAACTGAGGAATTTGATTTTGTATTAAAAAATGGCCCAGTTGCTGAATTGTAGAAGCAAATTCTTTGTGTTCAACAGGTTTTATCAAATAGGCATTACAGCCCAGGCGGAAACATTCATCAATTTCAGCAGGATCATCGGTGGTGGTTAACATGAATATCGGAATTTTTCGAGTTAACTCACCTGCCTTTAAGTGTTTTAGAATTTCGGTTCCAGATATTCCAGGCATATTAATATCCAGTAGGATGATGACTTTATCCGGTTTGTTGCGGTTTTTATATGAACCTTCCGCAAATAAGAAATCGAGTAGCTGTTGACCTGAATTGAGTAAAACGATTTCATTATTGACACCACATTTTAGTAGGTTTCTTTTGATTAAGGTACTGTGAGCAGGGTCATCATCAACCAATAGTAAAGTTAAACCTGAATTATCCATTACTTTTTTTACCGAAATTTTCCTGTTTTAAAATTGAAAAAGTGAATCGACTGCCTTTATCTAAGCTGGATTTACAACTAATCTTTCCTCCGAGTCGTCGTACCAGTGTCTGTACATAGGTTAGTCCCATGCCTTCACCCATGACATTTTGCTGACCAACACGTTTGAATAGCTCGAAAACATGAATTAAATCTGATTCTGCAATACCTCTTCCATTATCTTCAATATGAATAAGTATTTTATCTTCGTGTTCTTCTTTACGGATGCTGATTTCCCCTTTTCGCTGCGGTGACAAATATTTAATCGCATTATCCAGCAAATTGCCGATAATCTGTTCCATGGCAAGTTTATCCGTCACAATTGACGGCAAGCTATCTTTTTTCACTGTGACCTGCTTGTCATCGAGTTGAAAAGCTAAAGCTGCCAAAGATTCATCTAGCAGTGTATTCAGGTTTACTGTTTGGTAATGAAACTCTCTACGTCCAACACGCGATAGAGTCAGAATCGACTGGATTAACTGATTCATTTTTTGTGTTGCACTACTGATGAAATGGATCGATTCCGGAATGCGTTGTTCTATCGCATCGATAATATGAGGTGGACAGTTATCATTACAGGACTTGAAATGATCGATTGCACATTCACTGATTAAATCAAAGTCTTCTTTTAACTCACCGGTAAAACCTGTGATACTGACTAAAGGCGAGCGTAAATCATGGGAAATAATATAGGCAAAATTTCTCATCTCTGTATTAATCTGCTCCAGCTCTTCCGTACGCGCAGTGACCATTTGCTCCAGGTTTTCCCTATATTTTTTTAATTCAAGTTCTTTCGCGGTGCGTTCGGAGACATCATGACCTATGCCTCTAAACCCATAAATCACACCCTCTGAGTCCATCACAGGAGCTATATTAAGTTCCAGAAAAAGTGTTTGTTGGTTTTTTTTGACGAATCTTATATCTAATTCAGATAAAGAGTTTTTTACATTTTGGCAGTGTTCAAGTGAATTTCGCAGTATTGTTTTGTCTTTAGCATGGACTAGATCATAAAACGACGCATCTGCTTTTTCTGTAACATTAAATCCAAAAATATTATTGGCCTGGGGGCTGCTATAGATTAATTTGCCATGCAGATCGATTTCCCAGATCCATTCGGAAATATTTTCTACCAGGTTTCTGAATTTTTTTTCACTATCAATAATTTGTTGAGCGATAGGGGTGGCAAAATGCCTGAATATTACTCCTCCGATCAAGATAATAATGAATGTGATTAACAGGATAATCAGCCCGGCTTTAATAAAAGGTTGTTTGACTTCATCGAAATTGACTTTAGCAACAATGCCTAAATTCAGAACATCAATCGGCTCATAAGCGGCCAATACCTCAATACCATCATAATCCAGTCCAATCATGGTGCCAGACAGATTACTCAGGGCACGACGCATGGGTTCGGCTAATTGACCTTCGAAAGGAATTGATTTTTTTTCTTCAAATACCTGGCTGCCATGGCGAAGTAAGAAAAGAATTTGCGCATTTTCGATTCCGGCTATAACAATTTCACCGGTTTTTCCAAAGCCCTGATAATGTTTATGTGCATCAACGATCTGACTAAAAGTATCGGCACCGGCCCGTTCTGATAATAATGAGGTTGGCCCACGTTCACCTATAGGTGTTTCCCAGTCGACGCGATTATGACGCATATCGAAACGGGCGATGGCTTCTATTAAACGAGCCTGACTTTGCGCAATATGGACTAAATCGGCCTGCTTCTGTTCAACGGCCGTTTGCCATAAAACAAAATAAACAATAATCATTGTTGCCAGTGCAACAATACTCATTAGGCCTGCCAGCCAATAAAAATTTTTATTTTCTTTCAGGGCAAAACTGATACGCATTAATTTGCTTCTAACCAATTGTAGTAGGCTGCAATATTGTTAATATCTTTATTGCTTAAAGAGCCGGTTAAATTATTCATAACTGGAGACAAGCGGGTTTTATTTCGATATTGTCTAAGTGCATCACGAATTCGACGTTGATCTCTTCCAGCCAGGGACGGAAACATACCTTGTGCTGAGGGTTTGTGCAGGCCATGACAATGTGAACAGACATCTTCCACGATACGTTGACCAGCATTAAGGTCCGCAGCATAACTGACAGAGAAAAAATTTAGAAAACAAAGAATACAAAAGATTGAAATGCGCACAACAAACTTTCAGATTTCAAAAACAAAAAATAGATAAAGCAAGAGCTTTTTTCACGCGTTTAAATTAGTAATGGACTCGAAAGCGAAAGAGCGAAAAATATAAAAATTGAAATTTAACAGTAAGCTGATCCGGTATAAGCTTGTAGGCATTCTTCAGTAAACTTTGTAAGAAAAATAGAGTTTAAATACAATAACAAAAAAACGGAATAATTACCTTAATTTTTTAAATGAAATTTTGCCGACAATATTGAAAATTCAGATACAGCTTGAAACAACAAATCCTGTTAGTTTGTAGTTGACTGTATATTGAGTTTTCTAGCGTCTGCTTTGTCTTTGGCCAGTAGTAAATAAAAAGCTGGTACCACGAAGAGTGTGAACAAAGTGCCAAAGCCCAGGCCGCTGCTGATCACCAGCCCAATATCAAAACGGCTGGCGGCACCGGGTCCTGATGCCATCAGCAGGGGGACCATGGCCACCATCATCGAAACCGTGGTCATTAATACTGGTCTTAAGCGGATTCTTGCAGACTGACTGATGGCATTATATTTATCCAGGCTTTGTCTGGATTGCAGTTGATTGGCAAATTCGACAATCAGGATACCGTTTTTGGCAATCAGACCAATCAAGGTGATCAGGCCAACCTGGGTATAAATATTCAGGGTGGCGAAATCCAGCATGATAAAAGCCATCGCACTGGCAATAGAAAGCGGGACGGCAATCAGGATAATCAAGGCGTCACGCCAGCTTTCAAACTGTGCTGAAAGCATCAGGTAAATAACGATTAAAGCCATAAAAAAAGTTAATAGCAG
>SPJK01040208.1_pt1 | contig 11531 bp, 12 predicted proteins | sample 3741771 | NCBI WGS metagenome assembly SPJK01 (sample SAMN10925997, study PRJNA522277) | cold seep metagenome | isolation source: Elba SIP-enriched marine methane seep metagenome, extraction at timepoint T2 | place: Italy: coast of Elba, Mediterranean Sea
CGCATCGAGTATCTCTGGGTTTATTCCTGTTCCACCAACCAGAATGAACAAAATCAGCAATGTAATTTTTTTTATCATATATTGTGTTTCATGGTTCTATACAAACCCCCAGGTTGCTTCCATTTAGTCTATCAAGGCACGGCGTCAATATGTCCGTGTAGTCTTAGTGACAGCCTCCCTGCTGTCAATAGCCTTGAGAAACAAAACGGAAACAACATATAACCTGTGGTTTGTATGGAGCCATGTTGTGTTTTACAGGAGAAATAATTGCGCGTACTGACTAACAATAGCTATAGAATCCAATGCAACGGTATCGGGTTCATTTAAACAAACAATGAGCAAAACATTTAATTCTGATGATAGATAAAATCTAAAACCGGCCTGTGATTCTCTATATGTTCATCCAGAATTCTGTCTAATTTTTGACTATTTATGCCATAGTACCAAACACCATCAGGTTGTACGCAAATTAACGGACCTGATTGACAGGCCCCCAAACAGCTGACGGCCGAGCGAATGACTCTGTGTTCAGCTTGAGCCAAACCCCGCACCTTGATTTTATGTTTTAATTCCTCATAAAGTGCAAGGCCTTCACCATCGGAAGTGCATTTGGAGCCCACACAGAGTAAAATCTGATAACGATACGGTAATAAAAATGGCTTTTGCAAATCTGACATAGTTAAATCAATAAACTAAAACGCTCAGTTTAAACAATTGAATCTGCACAAACAAGCCAAAGGTTCCAGGATATTTCCTAAGATGAACAGATTCTACACAGGCTTATTGATCTCCACTAGAATGAGTGAAATGATATTGATGCTTGCCTGATTTCTTTACCTGATACATCACTTATCAGCTTTTGAAATTAAAACATCCCTTTCCAGACCATCCTCAGGATAAATGGCTATACCAATACTGACTCCTAACCTCTCATCAATTTCTATAGACTTTAACAGTTTTGCAATGATATCCAATATACGACAGGCAATCCTATATCGATCTGGCATTTACATTCAGGCAATAAGATTACGAATTCATCACCGCCAAAGCGGGTCAAAAGGTCTGATTCTCTAACCGCCTCAACCAGTCGATAGGCCATTTCCACCAATACAACATCACCCGCTTCGTGCCCATGATTATCGTTAATGATTATAAAAACCATCCAGATCCAAAATCATGAAGCCGACACTTAGTTCATAACGTTTAGCGACTGCTAAACATTTCTGGCTCTCTTTTTTAAGGAACCTCTGAAAATTGAAGTTTATTCGACTAATCTTCAAAAACAGTATTTTTTTGAAAAATATCATCTTAAATCTTCTGGTCCTTTGTTTTAATTTCCCATTATCAGGTGACAAACACCTGTGCCGCATTTTTCTTAAGACCTCGATAACGTGTCTTTCTATAGCCAAACTGGCATTTAATAATGCGAAAAGGATGCTCTACTTTTCACGGACAGATGAGTGTTTTTTATTGCGCTTTTTCTGTGTTGCAGAAAGTGCCTTTTTAGGCTTCGCCTTATCAAGAACAGCCCAATAAACGCCCGCTTCTAGCGCTGCCTTTTTAAGCTTATCACTGACATAGCCTTTATCGCCAAAGAAGGCCTTGTCATCGTCTCTGATAAATTGATCGGTTACTTTGGCATCATGTGTTTTTGCTGTGGTGACACCCACGGTATGGATTAAACCACTTTTGGCGTCTAGGCTAATATGTGCTTTCATTCCAAAATACCAGGTATTACCTTTTTTCGTGGATCTCATTTCCGGATCGCGTTTTTTATCTTTATTTTTAGTCGAGGAAGGCGCATGAATAATCGTTGCATCAACGATACTACCGCCCGTTAACAACAGGCCTTTTTGTTCCAAATAGGCTTTAACCTCTTCAAAGATTTGGCTAGTTAGGTTGTGTTTCTCTAACAAATGACGGAAATTTAATATCGTTGTTTCATCGGGAATCACATCGTCTCCCAGCTCCAATCCTGCAAATCGGCGCATCGATTCTATATCGTATAAAGACTCTTGGCCGCCGAACCGGATAATCCATACCATTGCTGAAAAAAACAGATGCGTAACATCGTTTCCAATGGCATCGGTTTTCTTCCTTTTCCTGCTTTTGGATAATACGGTTCACACACCTTTAAGAGCCGATCCCAAGGCACTGCCGCTTCCATTTCATTCAAAAACTTTTCGCGTTTGGTCTGCTTCTTTTTATTTTCATAGGCTAATGTCGCAAAGCTCAATTGTTTCATCCTGGCAAGCACCGGCAAGTCTGTTTTAACATTTTTAGGAAGGACTTTTTCAGATGTTCCTTAAGTTAATGACCATCACAGACTCTCAACCAGCCCTGCATAAAACCTGGACTTCATATTTGACATTTAGCCCGGAGTGTCATTGAGGGATGGGCTTTCTGGATAATCTGACAAAAAGCTTGGAAAAAATAGCGAAAGATATAGCACGCTCTGGCCTGAACTATTTTGTCCAAAATCTGCAGCCAGATTTTTCAGAAAACCATTCAGGTACAAACTGTATATTTCAAAAGACATAAAAATATCACGTAAGTTTTTAAATAGATTATGTTTAGTTGAAAATATTATTCACCTTTATGAAATTTCCAGGTGAGATAACATGATCAGCTAAAAGCCTGAAAATGCTATATCATATGCTGTATTTTTTTTATCTGATGTGAAAAGTAATGAGTCCCAGCTTAAAGCAAGCCTCTTCATTGAATTACTCTTTGATTATTTTATTTTCTGGCACTTTGTTTTTGAGTGCTGCTTTAATGTTTGTCCTGCAGCCATTATTTGGCAAATTGTTACTGCCTTACCTTGGAGGCTCACCTGCGGTTTGGAATACCTGTATGGTGTTTTATCAAGCAGTTTTATTTTTTGCCTATCTTTATGCACATTTAGTATCAACTCGCTTAAAAATACTGCATCAAATTCTGTTACATAGTGGTTTGATCATTTTCAGTCTGTTAAGCCTGCCCTTGACTTTGGGGGAAAATTTACAACCGCCGACTGAAAGTAACCCAACTTTCTGGCTGATTGCTACCTTAAGCATTGCCATAGGCATGCCTTTTTTCATTGTTTCAACTACCTCGCCTTTATTGCAACGCTGGTTTTCTCATATAGGCCATAATGCCAGCACTGATCCATATTTTCTTTATGTAGCCAGCAACCTGGGCAGCATGATTGCGTTATTAAGTTACCCTTTTTTAATAGAGCCTCAAATCAGTCTTGCCGAACAAAAATCATACTGGAGTCTATTCTATGTCTGTTTAATCAGCCTGGTCATTGTCAATGGTTTCCTTCTATGGAAAAGCCAAAAGACTAATAATGAAACTGAGGAAATACTGGAGGCCGAAGAAGCCACTCAACCATTGCCGGTTAAAACCTTGCTATACTGGCTGGCATTGTCATTTGTCCCATCCAGTTTACTTCTCGGCCTGACCAATTTCATCAGCACTGATATTGCCTCAGCACCCTTGTTATGGATAATCCCTCTGACCTTATATCTACTCACGTTTATTCTGGTTTTTTCTAAATGGGCGCAATACATTCACCCTATCATGGTCAAAATACAGCCCATGATACTACTGCCTTTTTTCGCTTTTTCTTTTATCGATCCGGCAGCCATCTCCTTCAACTTGAACCTGCTACTGCATTTACTTGCATTTTTTCTGGCGGTCATGGTCTGCCATGGCGAATTAGCCAAATCCAGACCTGAACCACGTCACCTGACCCATTTTTACCTGACCATGTCTTTTGGCGGGATGCTGGGCGGCATGTTCAACACTTTTGTAGCCCCTTTTATATTCAATGCCGTTTATGAATATCCTATTATGATTATTGCGGCTCTCTTGCTTAGACCCGCTTCTGAAAAAATTCGCCCGAATGTTTCATCTGTATTTCCGCTGGCTTTATTGGTCTCAGGCATTATTTACTATCTAATCACAGATAACCTGTCTCAATCGTTGATCTACGCTTTGACTAACAGTCTCATTTTACTGGCCGGTTTCAGCTATACTTATAGGAATAACCCGCTTAATTTGGCATTAATTTCCAGTTTGATTCTGATATTTACCCTATCGATACAAAATATTTTATCCAATGCCATTTTTCAGCAACGCAGTTTTTTTGGAGTTTTATCTGTACGTACCAATATTTTAAAAAATGAGAAAAATCAGCCGGAAAGATATCATGAGTTATTTCACGGTACGACAAAACATGGCGCTCAACGCCTCGTTAGTCCTTTTCAAACGACCCCTCTCACTTATTACAGTCAGCCAGGCCCGATGGGACAACTCTTTAAAACGTTTGAATCAAAAAGTCAGCATTGGAACATAGGAGCTGTAGGCCTGGGAGCAGGTGCTTTGGCATGCTATCAGACTGGACAACAGAATTGGACATTTTATGAAATTGATCCATTAGTCATTGAAGTGGCAAAAGATGATCGCTATTTCAGCTACCTTAAGCGTTGCACGCCATCTGCCACATTTGTTGTGGGTGATGCGCGTTTGTCACTCAAACATGAACCAGACCAAAAATTTGATCTATTAATTATGGATGCGTTTAGCTCCGATTCAATTCCTACCCACTTATTGACCCAGGAAGCGATAAAACTGTATTTTGCCAAATTAAAGCCCAATGGTATTTTAACGTTTCATATCACGAACAGGCACCTGAAATTGAAAAAAGTCATTGCGGATCATGCTCAACAACTAAAACTGGCAACCTTAATTCAGGAATTTAAACCAGGCAATAATATACCTCTGGTCGTTGCTACAGATTGGGTGGCAATGGCTAAACATGAAAAAACATTGGCTCCTTTACGAGAAAGTCGTCTTGGAAACTGGCATAAACCGCCGTTATACTTTGATATGAAACCTTGGACAGATGACTTCAGTAACATAATTGGAATCTGGAAATAAAATGACCCTATCTTTGCAAGAATTAACAACAATCTGTCAAGCTCAATTAAAAAATCAGACGATTGACAATTCTCTTAAAATTCAATCGGCTGCTGACATTATGAATGCAGAGCCTAACCAGTTAACTGTGCTCAGTAGCCCCAAATATGCCAAATACCTGAGTAATACGAAGGCAAGCGCATGCCTTATCTCAGAAAAACTGGCGCATCACCAAGCACCTGACAACCTGATTTTACTTTATTGTGATGACCCGGAAATCAGTTTTTTAAATGCAGTGAAAGCACTGCACCCTTCACCCGAACTAAAGAAAAGCATTTCAGAACAGGCTGTCATCGCTGAATCAGCCAAACTTGCAAACAGCTTGCATATAGGCCCTTATTCAACCATTGGCGAAAACACTGTAATTGGCGAAAACAGTGAAATTTTTGCCAGCGTGCATATCGGTCAAAATGTCAAAATTGGTAAAAACTGTCGTATCTACCCCAATGTGGTTATTTATGATCACTGTGAAATAGGTGATCATGTCATCCTGCATTCAGGCGCCATCATAGGTGCTGATGGTTTTGGCTACAAATACCGAGACAATGTTCATGTCAAAGTACCGCATGTAGGCAATGTGATCATAGCCGATCACGTTGAGATTGGCGCAAACACCTGTATAGACCGTGGCGCATTAGGCTCAACTGAAATCGGCGCAGGCAGCAAAATAGATAACCTGGTGCAACTGGGACATAATAATCAATTAGGACGCAATGTCATCATTTGTGGCCAATCTGGCATTTCTGGTTCCTGTAAAATTGATGATGGAGCCATTTTGGCTGGAAGTTCAGGTATTGCTGATCATGTTCATATAGGGAGTCAGGCCATCGTCATGGCCAGATCAGGTGTTTCTAATGACATAAATGCAGGCACCCAGGTCTTTGGCAGCCCGGCAAAAGACAAGAAACTGGCCTGGAGAGAACTGGCGGCACTGACAAAACTGCCAGAATTACTGAAGAAGATTAAAGAACTGGAATTACGCATTACCAGTCTTGAGAAATAGAACGCTCTGCAGACTCAGGTGTTTTCAAGGAATAAGATGGAACCTTGATTTTTGCCAATAAGGTTTGCCTCTCATAGAGGCTACTACAATGCATCATGGATCCCATCAATTCTTGAGTCAAATGAGGCGCAAATAATTCAATAAATGGAAAAAGGTATGATTTTAAATATCTGTCATTTCTGATCGCGATATAACTGGTACTGATCCCAAATAATTGTTTCACGCTTAATGCCTGCAAGTCTTGATCAATCTCCGGACAATAGGCCATATCTGCAATAATGCCGATCCCCAGACCCAACCTGACATAGGTTTTAATAATATCGGCATCGAAAGCCGACAGCACAATATTAGGCTGCAAATGCGCTTGATTAAACACCTCATCCTGTTTCTGACGTCCGGTAAAGCCCTGAACATAAGTAATAACAGGAAAGCTGGCAATTGTATCTAAAGTAATTTCTTTAGTTGATGCAACCGGATGATCTTCTCTGCAGATAATGCTACGACTCCACTGATAACAGGGTAATGATATTAAACTTTCTCTGCTTGCCAGAACTTCAGTCGCGATAGCCAGATCCGCTTCTCCATTTTCCAGCATATCAGCCACTTGTTGCGGTGTTCCCTGATGCAAATTAATATTAATATCACCATTCAACTTCAAAAACTGCTCTATATAGCCAGGCAAAACATAGCGCGCTTGCGTGTGCGTTGTCGCAATAACAATTGATTTTTGCTTTTCCGTAAATTCATTAGCCGTCATTTTAATATCCTGAACATGTCCCCAAGCTTTTTTGGCTTGTTCTAAGACCTGACAGCCGGCATCTGTTAATGCACTAATTTTTTTACCATTTCTTTCAAAAATACGAATACCGAGTTCCTGTTCTAAAAGCCTGATTTGTTTACTGATTCCAGATTGGGATGTACACAAAACCTGTGCCGCTTTGGATATATTCAAGTGTTGTTTTTCTACTTCTAATAAGTAGCGAAGTTGTTGCAACGTCATACTTAGCTTTTTTTGGAATATGAATAGCATTTAAAATTACTTTTAAATATATAAAAATTCAGCTATATTTGCACAACTTTTTTATATATAAGTTTTGAACGTGGAATACATACACATAGCAGCAGGTGCTCTAGTTGGCATAATTATAGGTTTAACCGGCGTTGGTGGCGGTTCACTGATGACGCCAATTCTGGTTCTTGGATTTGGCATAACGCCTGCAATTGCCGTAGGCACCGACTTACTTTATGCCGCATTAACAAAATGCAGTGGTATCTATTTTCACCACAAAAACGGTACCGTTGACTGGAAAATTGTCGGTTTAATGGCTTCAGGCAGTATTCCTAGCTCCATCATAACCATTGCTATTCTGGAAGAATTAAAAAAAACCGGCTTTCAATATGATGATTTAATGATTTTAACTCTGGGTGTCATGCTTATTCTCACATCATTCATCATATTAATAAAAAAACGTTTAATCTCGTTTATTCATTCCAATCATTCAAGCAGCAGTCTGGTTCTATTGATTAAGCGGTTCCGCCCCTTTATTACCTTTTTATGTGGCTGCTTTTTGGGCTGTGTGGTCACTCTCTCTTCTGTAGGAGCCGGTGCTATAGGAGCTGCATTGCTGTTTTTGCTCTACCCGCGCAAAAGCTCAGTCGCTATTGTCGGCACCGATATTGCTCATGCTGTTCCACTAACAGCCATTGCCGGCCTGGGTCATTTACATTTTGGTAGCGTTGATTTTCACCTGCTCTTTGGGCTACTGGCAGGCGGTATACCTGCAATTTATATTGGCAGTCTGATTGGAAAAAAACTGCCCGATAGTATTTTGCGCCCCATGATTGCAATACTACTTTTGGGGATGGGGCTAAAACTGATTTATAGCCAACACTTAACTCAAGAATGGCTCAATCTGATCTGGCACCAAATAATGCCGTACCTATCCTCACTATAGTCGCACCTTCAGCAATGGCTGCTTTAAAATCAGCTGACATACCATAGGAAAAAGTATCTATATCTGGATTATTTAGTGCTGTGACTGCTGTATGTATAAGCTTAAACGGCTCACGCTGATGTTCAAAACTTTGTTCGGGCTTTGGTATTGCCATCACACCTCGTAGTTTTATACGAGGCAAGACCTCAATTTTTTCCACTAATTCTGGCAACGCTTCCAGCTCAATACCTGATTTACTGTTTTCTGAACTGATATTAACCTGGATACAAATATTTAAATCCGGTAATTCATCAGGTCTTTGCTGACTCAATCGTTGAGCAATTTTAAGCCTGTCTACACTGTGCACCCAACTAAAATGTCTGGCAATCAAAGCGGTTTTATTTGACTGAATCGGGCCAATGAAATGCCAAATTATATTAAAAGCTGCAAGTTCAGACTGCTTAGCCAGACTTTCTTGTAAATAACTTTCAGCAAAATGTCTTTGGCCCTGACGATAGATTTCTGCAATATCCATTGCAGTTTTTTTCTTACTCACCGCCAATAAACAAACACTGCCACTGTCTCTATCATATTGCTTTTCAACTTCACGAATCTGTTTATAAATCTGTTGATATCTATCTGCAATTTTCACACCATATCCTTCTTTTTAAAACGTTTTCAATTTGCCTGCATTGCACTTCATCACTGAATCCCATTCAATTGCTCTCACCTGACCATTAAATCACCGTTATACGTTATTATTTCATGACCCACCAAACGATTTACTTCCGTTTAATCTCTTATAGCACGGCATCAAGACGTCCGTGTAGCCCAAGTGAGAACATCCCTGCTGTCACTAACCTAAAAAAAACAAAAAGATAGTGACTTAAACCGATTGTTTGTTCAGAGTCATGTATTATCCTAGAAAAACCATGAAGGCAATCACTATTTACATTAAACTTAAATTATTCAACATATTTATGTGGTATTTACCTGTCTTTTAAATATTCCCTCCATAACCATTCACTTCGTCTGATTTCTTGCTAGAAAATAGATTAGATTATATCCATTCACAATTTCAAATTATTTGCTTTGTATAGACTTAATTTAAAAACTCATCTAATATCTTTATTGCTGGCCTCTCTGTGTCAGCTAGACTTTTTCCTACAGGAGTAACGAATGGATATTGCTGAACTATTAACCTTCTCTGTCAAAAATAACGCATCTGATCTACATTTATCTGCCGGACTTCCGCCAATGATCCGAGTTGATGGCGATATTCGAAGAATTAATATTCCAGCATTTGATCATAAAGAAGTGCATGCTTTAATTTATGACATCATGAATGATAAGCAGCGTAAGGATTATGAAGAATTTCTGGAAACAGACTTTTCCTTTGATTTACCCAGTGTTGCCCGTTTCAGGGTTAACGCCTTTAATCAGGAAAGAGGGGCGGCCGCTGTTTTCCGTACGATCCCATCAAAAGTATTAAGCCTGGATGATCTGAAAGCACCTCGTTTTTTTGCGGATTTATGTAGTAAACCCCGAGGTTTAATTCTTGTCACAGGACCAACGGGCTCTGGTAAATCTACCACACTGGCTGCAATGATCCATCATATCAACAACAATGAATATGCCCATATTTTGACTGTTGAAGACCCTATTGAGTTTGTCCATGATAGCAATAAAAGCTTAATCAACCAGAGAGAGGTTCACCGGGATACCCAAAGTTTTAATGCTGCTCTTCGTTCAGCATTACGTGAAGACCCAGATATCATTCTGGTTGGTGAAATGCGTGATCTTGAAACAATACGACTAGCACTGACAGCAGCCGAAACCGGCCATCTTGTATTTGGCACTTTACACACCACGTCCGCAGCGAAAACCATAGACCGTATTATTGATGTTTTTCCAGCCGCAGAAAAAGATATGATACGGGCAATGCTGTCTGAATCACTGCAATCGGTCATTTCACAAACATTACTGAAAAAAATCGGTGGTGGCCGAATTGCCGCACATGAAATTATGGTGGGCACCCCGGCAATTCGTAACCTGATTCGTGAAGCAAAGGTTGCTCAAATGTATTCAGCAATCCAAACCGGCCGTAAAGAAGGCATGCAAACACTGGATCAGAATCTAAAAGAACTTGTGGACAGAGGTCTGGTCACGTCTAAAGCTGCCATGGTAAAAGCGGTAAATAAAGATATCTTCAGATAGAATATTAATTAACCAGAAAACCGTCACTGTTTAAATGACAATGACGGTTTAAGTACTCTCTCTGATATTCATTAGAGCAATGCGATTGTTGGCAACACGGAATACTAAACTTGACCCATGTCTCCAGCCCGGTTGAAATTAATTTGAACGCCGTTCTTCGCCAGTATATTCAGCACCAGTATTTTTAAAATCGCTTTCTCGCCTGAAAATTGGCAATCCAAGCTGGTTTTTGACTTTCAGCCCTATCCATCCAATAAAAATAACAACTGCCAAATCCAGACTGAAATTCAGGCTCATTTGGGCCGTAATACTAAAAGCCGCTGTAGAAAACAACAATACACCCACCAGATAAAACCTTAACCCCAAGACAATTCCTGTTAAAAACATCGTATGAGCTAAAATAATATGAATGACCAGACTGGATTCTGATGGTCCAATTCTATCCATATCCCACAACATGAAAATTAAAATCACTGCAAAAAATGCACTGCCCCAATAGCAAATCTCGTATTTTAATAAATGTTTGGTTTCCACTCCTGTTCTCAATGATTTAGCTTTTTCACTGAATATAGATGACAGAAAAAAAACAGGCGTAATTGCCATCCAATAAAAAAAGCCAAACAAAAGAGACATATTAATTAATATTTCTCCTATGAAACTGGTTGATAATAAAAATAAAAAAATATAATTATCAATATTTGGCAATCTCAGCAGTGTGTCTAGTTTATCGTTCATTGTTATTTGCAACCGTCAATTCATATACTAAATGATGAATAGCCTGTTAAATAAGGTTAAGAGGCAAATCACCTGTCTTAGACAAAAGTATAGACGAAGCTTTTTGCTTTGCTTACCCTTAGCCTCATCCTGTATTAACAAAGAGAGGATCAATCAGAGTTTAAGCAAACTGCCACCAGCCCCTGTATAGATGACAATTTTTCCTGAATAGATTCCAACCACGCATCACAATCTTCTTGCTTCAGCTCTAATACATCCAGTAAACGAGAAAGATCCTCTTCCGAATCTCCATCCCCCACTTTAATTTGCGCCAACAACGCGTCATTTAAATAGGTTAATGTATTCATAATGTAAAAGTTACCGCGGTAATCCGGGTTGTGATGCTGATATACAACCTCATTGACAATCTCAGGCATTTCCCAGCTATTTAACAGCCAATAACCTAATTCACAATGATCAACACCAAATGCAAATTTTTCCAGCTTATTTTGTGGCAAATCAGGATTGGCCGTTCGTAACCTTGTTAGCTCATTAAAATGTTGTTTAAACTGATTACCCATTAAAGGCCAACCAATGTTATGCATCATGGCAACAAAAAAAACTAACTGATTATCCTGCTTCAAGTCTGAAATTAATCCTGAATTGATCATTTCCATTAATTGAGAACTGGCTAAAGC
>SPJK01014976.1_pt1 | contig 11526 bp, 7 predicted proteins | sample 3741771 | NCBI WGS metagenome assembly SPJK01 (sample SAMN10925997, study PRJNA522277) | cold seep metagenome | isolation source: Elba SIP-enriched marine methane seep metagenome, extraction at timepoint T2 | place: Italy: coast of Elba, Mediterranean Sea
CACCGCCCGTAATAAATATGAATTTAGTCATATAAGTAAAATGATCCCCGAAACAAATCAATTAACATGTAAACAAAACTGCCAATTGTATCATTATATGACATATGATTTCTGATTTTCTACATACAAAAACAGCAAGCTTATCTCACATTATACACATTCCACTAAAAACTGATTTTTAGCAATCAGCTCAATCGTTTCCTGTCCCGCCACAACACGCTGTTGTTCAGTGTTATAGCCCCAATCTGCCAGAAACAGTTTAATTGTATGCAACTCTGGGTTCTGCCTGACCTTTAACAAAGTGGGTAACATATCTTCAACAAAACACAGCTGATATTCAGGATGTTTTTGGGCTAGTTGCATTAACACCTCCGGCTTGGACAGCTTTCTATCCAGACCGAAAATATTTTCAGCTGCTATTTCAACCGCATTGGCTTGTAAAATCTGCTTTACAAAACGCTCCTGTTTGGTGGTGACAATATACCAAAGCCCTGTTTTTGCCAGCCCCTGTAATTTTTCAACCAGCCCTGGAAACAATGGATTCATTTCCAGCCAGCTATCAAGGTCCTGTGTGATCCAGTTATCTCGGGTTTCGGCAAACACTTTTTTAAGCTGATCAACCGTTAAATTATCAGCCTGCATAATTTTGCTGCATTTGTGCTGATAAGCATCGATAATATCGGCTACGGTATCACCATTATTCAACATACGTACAATTAACACCGCCTCGTATCCCGTCCCCATCACCGGACGAATCTGACGAAACTGTGCCAACTGCTCAGCAGTGGGTAAATCATTCAGAAAATCATCCCAGATTTTAGAGGCCGCCTTCCAGGCAGAAACCCCGGTTTCCAACGCGCTATCACAAATCACGCCATCGAAATCCAGCGCATATAATATATCTTGCTTCATTGAACTCAACTATCCAGCCAAACCATTAAGACAATTCAACAAAACCATGCAAACCACGCTGCGTATCCACTGCCAGCCATTGCTGTAAATACTGCATTTCTTCAGTCTGCTGCAGCTCATCAATCGGTTTTTTCTGTCGCATGGCCCTGAATGCGGAAGATAAAACCTTATAGCGCTCACCACTGATTCCCGCTCGCCGTAAACCGACAGAATTCAAGCGGTAATGCCTGGCTGGACGACCACCAATCAACATAAAAGGAATCACATCTTTATTAATACCGGTCGTCCCCTGCACGATGGCATAGGAGCCAACTCGGCAAAACTGATGAACCACAACCGCGCCACCCATAAATACACTATCACCGACTTCGACATGCCCGCCTATGGCCACATTATTGGCAAAGATGGTTTTATTACCGACCACACAATCATGCGCCACATGACTGTTATTCATAAAAAAACAATCCGAGCCTATCGACGTCACACCCTCCTCTGTTGCCGAACGATGCGCAGTAAAGCCTTCTCTAAACACATTATGATCTCCAATCTGCAGCCAGGATACAGTTTCAGCCTTAAAACTGGTATCTTGAGGCAAGCCGCCTAATACCGCATGCGGATGCAACACATTTCCTTCACCCATTTTCACATAAGACTGAACCACAGCATGAGCCCCTAACTGACAGTTATCACCTATTTCCGCATCCTCTTCCACAACCGCAAAAGGTCCCAACACAACATTCTTCCCTAATACTGCGGATTCTGCCACATAGGCTGTTGGATGAATTTTTTCTGACATATTTGTATTCCTTTGCTGAGCTGATTAAGTACGCACAATATACCACTGCACTCAAGAAATTTCATGATGCCATCACCCCCTTGGATGACACTGTTGATGCAATTGCTTCAATCTTTCCTGGGCAACATGAGTATAAATCTGTGTGGTCGACAGGTCAGAATGACCTAACAATAGTTGAACAACACGTAAATCAGCACCATGATTGAGTAAATGCGTGGCGAAAGCGTGGCGCAAGGTGTGGGGAGACAAATGCTTTTTAATCCCCTGTTTTTTGGCATAGCGCTTGATTAAATACCAGAATGCCTGTCGGGTCATAGATGAGCCGCGCCTGGTCACAAACAGGAAATCACTTTGCCGACCGGCCAATATCTGCTCCCGCCCCTGTTCCATATAGCGTTGCAACCAATCCAGCGCCTGTTCGCCCATTGGTACCAGGCGTTCTTTATTTCCCTTACCAACAACCCTGACAAAACCCTGGCGTAAATTTAACTGCTCAAATTTCAAGCCGATAAGTTCCGTCACCCGCAAACCCGTTGCATATAACAGCTCCAGCATAACTCTATCTCTCAAGCCCAGAAAATCGCTTAATTCAGGCGCATTAAGCAATAAATCAACATCATTTTCAGACAGAGAATCAGGAAGAGTACGCGCCAGGCGAGGGGATTCAATTAATAAAGTCGGATCTTTTAACAAGCGACCTTCACGATGCAAATAACCATAGAACCGACGTAAACTGGACAAAAAGCGTGCCGATGAACGACTGCCCACTCCCAGTTTATAGCGGCTGGCAAGAAATTCAGCGATATCAGCCTGTTCCACATCCAACACCGATTTGTTTTTTAGCCAGGCAGAAAAAATTTTTAAATCACTGCCATAGGCTGCCAGGGTATTATCACTTACCCCTGATTCCACCCATAAAGCATCTAAAAATAAATCAATCTGTTGTGCACAAACGCCCTTTATTGTCATTATTTTTCGCTTCAAACTCGGAAGCCAATAGTTTACGCTTAATCTGCAGATATTCTCCAGTACTCTGCCCCATAAAACCTCCCAGCCCGGAAACAGCCACCACACGATGACAGGGAATGATTCCTGGAAAAGGGTTATCGCGACATGCATTAGCAACAGCTCTGGCACCAGAATCAATTTTTTCTGCCAGCGCGGAATAGCTCAGGGTTTGTCCAAAAGGTATGTTACATATTTCAGCCCAGACCTTATGTCGGTACATCGAACCCTGCTGTTTCAAATCAAGCTTCAAATCTATCAGCGGATTTAACAAATAGGCTTGCAAGCTGTTCCATTGTCCGTCAATCAAATCCGTTGCTTCAGCCTGTTGCTGGTTCCATTCAGTTTTTGTCACCAGTTGGCCTGAATAATACACAGCCAAGCTCATGCCAAACACCGGTATTTCAAGCTTGTGCTCACAAACATAGCGCCCCTCAACCCAATTCAATGTAACACTCATAGCGGATGCTTATTCAGATTATCCTAAAAAATCAGTTGAGCAGGATTTTTCGTCCAAATTTCTTCACAAAACCATGAAGCAATTGTAACTCACCTATCTGGTGATTTATGCTGAAACTCAAAAAAAATTACTTCAATAGTTTAAAGCTAGATTGGACGGTCAACTGATTTTTCTAGGATTATAAGCCGTGTTATTTAGCCTGTCCCAGCGTTGAAGTCAATGAAGTTGAAAACACGACACTGATCAATTTAACCAGAGCATAGACAATGACCGCATAAACCAGCGTATAAGCCAGATAAGACGGATAATACTTGGCAACTCTGAGAGAATATTCCAACCAGTTAACATCAAATTTCCCGGATAATAGATAAAAACTGCCATTCGAAATAGCAAACGCAACTGAAGTTGCAATCAGCAACACAACAAATTGAGTCAGTAAATCGGATACATTAAATGCGCTGTATTTTTTACAATACACTCCAGCAAACCATAAACTGGCATAAGTCGGGATTAAAAACACATAGGCTGGAGAGATACAATAATCACTGACATTAAACTGAGTAATCGACAGATAATCAATCAACCCGGCCTCAATAAGTAATAAGCCAAAAAACTTCCAGCCTCTCACCCACAAACCGGCAAAAAAGAACACTGCCAATGAAGCATCCGGCAATGAAAGCGCTCCACCAAAATGATGAAAACGTGTTGCCAGCATCAGCCCAATCAAGGCAACTGGCGTTCTAATATCTTTAATAGTTAAATTCATATTATTCCCCTTTTATTTTATGATCTACCGCAAAATCAGTACTTATAATTTACAGAAACAAAAAAATTCCTGTCAGCCGTGTTAAAACCATGATTGCTCTGGTACTGGTCATTTAACACATTTTTAAGCTTGCCTTTTATCGTCCAGCTTTTATCAAATTGATAAGCAGCCCGCATATCCCAGAGCACCGAACCGTGAGACTTTGTTGTTCCATCCAGTCGGTCTCCGGTGACTTTTAATGATGAACCGACATCCAGGTCAGCACAAATTTCTCTGGAAATATCCAGTCCTAAATGCAGCTGAGCCCGGTCCGACAAACGCTGATTACTAATGCGGTCTCGCGGACTTAACACACTACCATTCATCGCAATATTCCAACCATAAAACTGTGTCGAAATTTCTCCTTCAACCCCATCAATCTGAGCTTTATTCACATTTTGCGGCCTCCAATTTCCAAAACCATCCGGTGCCCAGGCAATTAAATTGTCGATATTACTATGATAGGCTCTTAAAGACCATTGCCCCCAATTATGCCTGCCTTCCAGACCGGCTTCAAAAGCCGTCGACTCTTCGGGTTTTAAACTGGCATTACCTGAGTTAGGCCAATACAAATCATTAAAAGTGGGCGCTTTATAGCCACTACTAAACAAACCAACAATATCTATCCCGCTATTCCCCAGAGCAATTCTAAAACCGCTGTTCCCGGTGAAATGTGAGCCAAATTGTTCATCCTCATCCCCTCGCACCGATGCATTAAAATCGATCAAATCAAACCAGCGACCATAATATTCAGCAAACCCGCCTATATCATAGCGATTGCTCTCAGCATAGAGCTGATGGCTTTCCACATGATCATTACGATAATCCGAACCGATAATAATTTGATGATTGGAGTTTAAATTGATTTTATTAGTAAGGCTGAGCATGCGGCGGCGGCTATTAAAGAAGTTTCCTCCCGGCTGCCGACTTTCATCCCTGGATTCACCCCATTTAATTGTCGAATGCCAATTGTCCGTCAATTGCATATAGCCTGAAATAGCTATATTTTGAATCTCAAAGTCATTCTCATCACTACCCCAGTTATTATCAAACTCATTTTCACCCTGAGACCTTAATAATACAAGCTCAGCGCTATAATCATCATCAAATTTATAATTCGCTCGAATATTGAAGCTGGTATTTTTATAGCCATCCCGGTCATCATCATTGGCCATCAACGATGTAGCATTAAAACCGGATGTAGTGATATGAGAAAGCCCAAAGGCATAGTTTAGCTGTTTATACTGACCATTAACTTGAGCACTGACACGCGCAGTATCATAAGAACCACCACCCGCTTCAATCACAACAGCCGGTTTATTTCCCGATTTGTATTGGCCTTTTCGGGTAAAAATCTGAATCGCACCACCAATCGCATCTGAACCATAGAGACTGGATTGAGAACCGCGGACAATTTCAACCCGTTCAATTTGATCGATTGCTAAAGACGAGAAAGGTGATGACCCCAAGGTCACGGAGCCGATACGGACGCCATCGACCAATACCAGAACATGCCCGGAGTTGCTTCCCCGAATAAAAACACTGGCCGCTTTACCGGGCCCGCCACTCTCATTGACATCCACGCCAGTGGCTTGTTTCAGCAATTCTGGCACAGATTGCAACTGCAGGCGATCAATATCCTGCCGAGTAAAAACCGTACTGGCCGCCGTCAAACGCTCTATGGACTGATCCGTTCGTGTAGCGGTAATAATAAGTTCAGGGAGTTTTTCTGCTGGTTCAGACTGCACAGCCGAACTCACAGAATAAAGATAAACAACAGATAAAGGGAATAAAAGGATGTGTTTCATATGTCCTCTGCACCACCCGTGCAAACAGTTTAGTTCACAGTTGAGGACAAAAAGCAGATTAGCAGGAAGCTATTCTACTTCGTAAACAGCCCTCCGCTGCATCGAATAACTTTCTGGCAGGTCTCCGGGCTTATAAGTCGAAAAAATCTGATCTATCACCTTCCCATATCATTGATACAGTGGTGTTTGATAAATCTTAAACTTATCTACCGTTGCGGGGGCAGCGTCGGAATTGTTTTAGATAAAACGCACCGACTTCCCTTTTAACCTTTAAATAAAACTGTTTAAAGGCACCAAAAAGTAAGAGGCGGTGATTATATAGTATTCATTAAACAAATCAACAAATAAGTGTATTTTTTTAACACTCAGATTTTTTACAGCCAGCTAGCCTCAGCCAAACAAGGCGTATCAGATAGCCTGATCGTCAGCTGGATTAGGCCTTTTTAGACTGGGTTCTTATTTATCACGCAAATACTGGATATATTTAACATCCACTTTCAATACATGGCTGATCAAAAAGTCTTTAATGGCAAAACAGATTTCTGCACATTGCTGGCGATCCACTTCAACTTGCTGAATATTGCTTATGCATTGTTTGAGTTTTTGTGTAATTTGCCGATGTATCTGTGCATGTATTTCTGCATCGGGATAACTGTGTTCAACAAATAATAATTCTTCCTGGCTGAAATGTTCAATGGTATCGGCATGCAATTGATTTAATAACAGCAATATTTCTGTTTTATCAAACTCATGTTCCTCAATTTTATTGCTGACTGCGTTCAATACATTGAGCATATCCAGATGTTCATGATCAATTTCCGCATTACTCATACTGATCACTTCAGTCCATTTGGAACTATAATGAATGAAATTATTTTTACTGGAATGTTTAACCGCGTACATCGCCTCATCGGCTTTTCTCAATAATTCTGAGGCAATTTTTCCATCATCAGGAAATTCCGAAATTCCTACACTGCAACCGATAAAATACTCATTGCCATTCAGTATAAAAGCCCTGGACAACTCAGCAATTAACTTTTCTACCACAAAGCCCCAATCATTCTCTTGGGTTTCAAGATGAGATAACACAATGGCAAATTCATCACCACCAACTCTTGCCACCGTATCATCTTTTCGCACACAGGTTTGTAATCTGGCGGCCACCTCAACTAATAACTCATCACCCATCTCATGCCCTAATTCATCATTGATCAACTTAAAGCGGTCTAGATCAATAAACAAAACGGCCACAGCATAGGAAAAACGCTGTGCCTGAGTGATAGCCGTGTTTAATCTGTCAAAAAACAGTTCTCGATTGGCCAGTTTAGTCAGCGAATCAAACAAAGCCTTTTGGGTCATATCTTCAGCATAGGACTCTAACTTTTCTTGCTTACTTTGTAGCGCCTGATCAGACTCAATCAACACACTCCCCAGTTTTCCCATTTCATCATTGGCATTAAATAAAGCGGATTCGGCAAGCTTGCCATTACCAATATTCGCCCCCATCTGAGTTAATTTATTCAGCGGTGTACTAATCAGGCGCCGAATTGAAATACTTAGCAGCAGAATAGTAGAAATAAAAATGAGGATTACAAAAGCAAAGGTTTCCCCTCTTTTTCGATAGGAGAAGTCGAGTTCTTCCGAGATTGGAATTGAAACGCTAATACCACCGCGAATATCACCCACTTGATAACCCTGAAAACCATGGCATCTGAGACAGTCCTGGTTTATTTTCAAAGGGGCCATATAACGAAAGTAAGGGCGTCCATTTTTCTCGCCATATTGAGTCTTTTCCAGGGCTCCCTTTTCAAAAGCGATCAACGAATCTTTTTCAAAGGCATCCGGTTTATTACTCGGATTAATTAACTTCAAGCTGGTGAGATGAAAGCTGATCTCACTATGCAATTCTGAATCCACTGATAATTGCCGAGTCATGGTCGCGGGATTAATCAAACCCAGTCTTCGTCCTTGTTGATCTATCAGCTCTGGCTCAACATCTACTTTTCCACCTTGACCGGGGGAAACCTTATACAGATAAGGATTAGGCTGCTCACCCTCCTCAAGAAACACATAAACACCGCCATGACTTGCATTCCAGCGCCGGGTAATCTGAATCTGATTAAAGACAAAACGAGACTGCTTAATCAGTAATCTTTCCAGTTGCCCCTGTTCGTAATACAAATAATACAGACTGATAAGTAAGCTGGAGAATAAAAGCCCTAATGATACAATCAGCAGAATTTTGGATTGCAAAGAAAATTTGAATTTACCTAATCGCATAATCACCCATGCACAACAAAAACTGGCCAGTAATTATAGCGGTAAAACATCAAGCAACAGTAAACATTTTAATGTTAAAAATGTTCATCCCAGGCTTTTTCCATGCGTTTAAGGGAAACAGGATAAGCGGTTTTAAGCTGCTGGGCAAATAACGACACTCTTAACTCCTCAAGATCCCAACGAAATTTATCCTGCTCTGGATTCACACTGGACTTTTTGGCTTTGTTTTCCACCTCATCCCAATAGCGCTTCCAATAGCGATTAAGCTGTTGCATGGGCTGTGTTTCATCCTTGTTTTTTTGCAAACGGTATTCAATCGCTTTTAAATAGCGAACCATGCATTTCAACTGTGTATAAGGCGTATAGATTACAAACCCTGAATATACCAGCCGTTCCAGCTGTTGATTAATATCTTGCGCAGTGTCTTTCCGCGTCGCTACAGACTGCAACTGTTTTTTAATCTCAAACAGGCGTTGCATAATATCATTGACGGTTTTACCAATCTCATTGGCAAAACTGACCAGATATTGCTTATTGTTTTTCAAGCTATCCTCAAAAGCAGCCTGAGTCCTGATCTCCCCTTCCTGTAAAAAAGTTGCCGCAATCACCGCAAAGAGAATATCCTGCTTATACGACCAGCCGATTCGATCCTTGACTAAAGGGTGCGGGGTTAATTGATTGTAATTGAGTTCAGCGACCGGCGAACGCGGTAGATTCTTCGATACATATGTACAATCTTTCCTCGCCTGCAGTTGAAATAGACGCACCAATCCGGAAAAATGCGCTATATCTGCTTTCTCGCGGGTATCAAAAATGCGCACTCCGACCGCATCGCCTTCATCGATAATGGCCGGAAAACCGACAAAAGACTGGTTTTTTTGGATAAATTCATAGGTCTCAGGCAAATCATCAAAAGCCCACTGTATGCAGCCGGTATGGTTCAATTCATCAGCTGCAATTTGATCAAAACTGTCCCCGGCCGTATCGCTGTATTTATCCTGTAAGGCTTTAAGATTGCGACCATAAGCCACTGCACGGCCATTTTCATCCACCACTCGGAAATTCATTTTCAAGTGCTCACTTAATACCGATGGATTCCAGTCTGTTAACGGAATCGCTTCACCGGTTAGTTTTCTAAGCCGCATGCCCAGCCATTCATATAAAGATCCTTTAAAATCAGGCTCGATTTCCAGACAAGCTTTGGCCGTCTGTGGCACCGGCACAAAATATTTACGTACAGGCTTAGGCAATGATTTAATTAATCCAACCAGTTTCTCTTCCAGCAGACCGGGAACCAGCCATTCAAAGGGCTGATTGGTAATTTGGTTGAGCTGATGAACGGGAATAATTGCCGTCACCCCGTCTTCATCATGTCCCGGTTCAAAACGGTATTGCAATTCAATGGATAAATTACCGATCAGCTTGTGATCAGGATAATCCCAGTCGCTAATATGCCCATCGTCCTGACGGGTCAGATCCTCTTTAGTTAAAAACAACAGTTTAGGGGTTTCTTTCTCTGCTGTTTTACGCCATTTATCTAAGGTAATGCCGTTTACCACCTGTTCAGGCAGTTTTTTATCATAAAACTCGTATAGCCATTCTTCATCTTCTATTAAATCAACCCGACGGCCTTTATGCTGAATATAACCGACTTCTTCCAGCAATTTTTTATTGGCCTTAAAAAACGGCGCATTGGTATGATAATCTTGAGCCACCAGTCCACAGCGGATAAATATCGCCCTGGCAGCTTTAGCATCGATGCGTTCATAAGGGATTTTACGTTTGGGCTGAACCGTCAATCCATACAGCAAAACACGTTCATATACTGCAGAGCGGCCGGCCTTTTTCTCCCAATGCGGCTCATAATGACTCAATTTAACCAGATGTTTAGCACAACGTTCTATCCACTCCGGCTCAATTTTGGCCACAGTGCGGGCATAGACTTTTGTGGTTTCCACCTGCTCGGCCGCCATTATCCATTTCGGTTTGGCTTTGTGTTGACCAGACCCGGGAAAGATAAAAAACTTCAGATTGCGGGCACCAAGATATTCATACTTCTGATGGCGAAAACCGATATTGGATAATAGTCCCGGCAATAATGCACAATGAATGACTTCATAACCCGCATCCGAAGTATTGGGTTTTAATTTCAGTTCACCTTTAATCACCTGCATGATCTGGGCATGTATATCAAACCATTCACGCATGCGGATATAAGAAAGAAAATGGTCCTTACAGTATTTGCGGATCTTATTATTGGATAAATGTTTTTTCTGCTCTTCAAATACATTCCAGATATTCAGAATGGTTAAAAAATCAGAATCATCAATCTTAAATTCAGCATGTTTACTCTCGGCCTGCTGCATTTTATCCGCTGGTTTTTCTCTTGGATCTTGAATACTCAAGGCCGAGACGATAATTGCCACTTCAGTTAAGCAATTAAGCTTATCGGCTGCCAGTAACATACGCGCCAACTTGGGATCAGTTGGGATCTTTGCCAGCTGCCGTCCCATTTGCGTGATTTTTCCATTCTTGTCTAAAGCATTCACTTCATGCAAAGAGGTTTTACCATCCCGAATCATCTTATCTTCAGGCGGCTCGACAAAAGGAAAATCTTCGATATCACCAAGTTTTAAAGAGGTCATCTGTAAAATCACAGAAGATAAATTGGTTCGGAGAATTTCCGGCTCGGTAAATTGCGGCCTGGCTAAATAATCTTCTTCTGAATATAAACGTACGCAAATCCCTTCCGCGACCCGCCCACAACGCCCAGCCCGTTGATTGGCACTGGCTTGAGAGACTTTTTCGATCGGTAAGCGTTGAATTTTACTGCGATGACTGTAACGACTGATCCGGGCATGACCGATATCAATCACCGAGCGGATGCCCGGTACGGTTAACGAAGTTTCGGCCACATTGGTAGCCAATACAATACGCGACTTCCCTTTCGGTTTAAATACCCGCTCCTGTTCACTGACACTGAGCTTGGAATACAAAGGCAGGATATCGCAATGCGCCGGATTATGTTTTTTTAACGATTCGGTGGTTTCCCGTATCTCCCGCTCACCATTAAGAAAAATCAGAATATCGCCCGGCAAATCTCGATGTAGCTCATCCACCGCATCAACTATCGCCTGTTGCAAATCGGCCGAGGTTTCGTCATCTTCCTCAATTAACTCCAGTGGACGATAACGCACCTCGACCGGATAGGTTCGACCCGACACATTAATAATCGGTGCATCACTAAAATGTTTTGAAAAGCGCTCAGGATCAATTGTTGCCGAAGTAATAATCAGTTTTAAATCGGGTCGCTTGGGTAATAGCCAACGCATATAGCCCAGTAAAAAATCGATATTTAAACTGCGCTCATGCGCTTCATCGATAATAATGGTGTCATATTGATTTAAATAAGGATCATTCTGTGATTCGGCCAGTAAAATCCCGTCGGTCATCAGCTTGA
>SPJK01104997.1_pt1 | contig 11521 bp, 13 predicted proteins | sample 3741771 | NCBI WGS metagenome assembly SPJK01 (sample SAMN10925997, study PRJNA522277) | cold seep metagenome | isolation source: Elba SIP-enriched marine methane seep metagenome, extraction at timepoint T2 | place: Italy: coast of Elba, Mediterranean Sea
AACCCTTAAAAATACTCAAAACTTAAAACGTATGGACTTAGAAAGTTTAATCACTCTCGCGTTGCTGTTCCTGCAAATACTTAAACAATAATCGTGCAGATTTAGGTGGTTTATTTTGTTTTGCTTCTTTCTGAGCATTACGCGTCATTTGACGTACATATTGAATGTCTAAATCAGCAAAGGTAGCAACCAATACATTCATGACGTCTTTATTATCGGCTAATAATTCATCGCGCCATTGCTCTAATTGATGAAATTTTTTCACTTCGCCATTATGAGCTTGACGTAGTTTAGCAAGATTAGCTTGTGTTGTTTCATAATCAGAATTAGCAATAACAGCACCTAAAAAACCAACTTGGCGCTTTAAAGCCCCATGCGTCATTTTCTTCGCTTTTAACACATTGTCATACACATCTTCAGAAAGTGATAGGCGATCTAGATCAGCCAATGGCAAAGCAATTAACTCACGGCCTAACTCTTTCAATTCATTGAGTTCATTTTTGACTTGAGTTTTGCTTTTATAGTTCTCATCCCATTCGTCATCAAATTCATCATGTTGTTCTGCCATGTTTATTCTCCTTGCACCGTTACAATAACCCGTCGTTGATGACGCTGTGTTCGGTGTTCCCACAAATAAATACCCTGCCATATACCTAATGCGCATTGTCCATGACTGACAGGCATTGTTAAATCGGGGTTGGTTAATACAGTTCGAATATGTGCACTCATATCGTCAGGTCCTTCATCTTGATGTAAAAACATCGGATCACCATCAGGCACAATATGCTGCATATACGTTTCTAAATCTTTTCTTACATCTGGATCTGCGTTTTCACACAACATTAAAGAAGCACTGGTATGTTGCACGAACACATGACAAGTGCCCGTTGAAATGCCAGATTGTGCAACTAGCTCTTGAACTTGCTGCGTAATATTAGTTGTACTACGTGCCGTTGTAGAAAAGTGCAGTTCTTTTTGATAGACCATTACCCTACCCCACGTTCAAAACTGGCTTTTGCTTTGCCAGATAAAATAATGTCACGCACATACTCTGCTGCTTGTTGTTTTGATGTTTGCAAACCGCAATGCCATAACGCCATTGCCGCACCATACACTAAACTATCAAATGCTGGGCCTTGCACACCATTTAATGCAGCCAGCGCTAATTCAACGGTTTCTTCAGCAGTCACGTCTTCATTTTTTTGTGGCAATACGCCTCGCGTATCTTGCGTAATGCCAAAATCGACTGGGTTTAACTCACAGGTTTCGATGGTGTCAGTTAAGGCGCGATGATTATTTGATGGCTCGCGTAAAGTCGGTAAAACACCACCTTCAATACCACGAATCACTAACGCGCTACTCAAACCAATTTCTTGTGCTAACCATGTTAATACGGCTGGATAAGCTTTATGAACAAACCCTATTTGTAAGTGATTATGTGTTGCTTTAAGGGGTAAAACCATTTTTTCTAGCGTGGCTAAACTTGGACGTTTAATCATCCGAGTACGCAATTGTTGTAGACCAAAAACGGCTGGGCTTGCATGCTGTTGATCAAGATAGGCCCAACCAAATGACGCTACTCGTTCTGCCGCATCAGAGACGGATAAGTCAACATTAACACCCGCAGCTTGCAACACTTGTGAATGGGTTACGCCGAATTTCGGCCCCATTTCTTTTACCCCTTGCGAGAGTGTTGCCAAGCCACATGCCGCTAACACGGCAGGTAAAAAAGCCACCACAGGACAATGCCGGTTATACCCGTTAAATGGATCAGATAGCGTTAATAGATGTTCAGTCGATATTTGTTTTTGCTCAGTAAATGCTTGTAGCGCTTGCAGAATTCCCAAGTTTTCTTCATTGGTTTCTGTTTTCATTCTCAAGGCAATAAATAAAATAGCGGCCTGCACTTCATCAGCGTGTCCAGATAATATTTCCGTAATCGCATCACGTGCTTCATCAACAGATAAATCTTTGCTTAAATGTGGGCCAGTTGCGACTTTTTTAATGGCTTCAGCGACTGCACTCATTACGCTAACCACTCTGCTAAGGTTGTTTCATCTACCACATCAATTCCTAATGATTCTGCTTTTGTTAATTTAGAGCCTGCATCACGGCCAGCCACCACATAATCGGTTTTTTTCGACACGCTGCCAGCTACTTTAGCGCCTAAAGCCAATAATTTTTCTTTTGCTTCACTGCGTGAAAACTGCTCTAAGGTGCCCGTTAACACAATTGTTTTACCCGCTAATGCTGAGTCTAATTGTTGTTTTTGCTCTTGGGGCCAGTTCACACCCGCGGTTAATAGTCGCTCAATAACAGCTAAATTATGTGATTGCTGAAAGAAAGTCACAATGTGTTTTGCCACAATAGGCCCAACATCTTCTATTTCAATTAAGGACTCAACATCTGCCTCTTGCAATAAGGCTAAGGTTTCAAAATGCAGCGACAAACTACGCGCAGTTGCTTCGCCGACTTCACGAATGCCCAAGGCATATAAAAAACGTGCAAAGCGTGTTTCTTTAGCTTCTTGCAATGCATTAATTAAGTTTTCAGCTGATTTGTCACCCATTCGTTCAAGTGCAGCAACATCCGAAACTGTTAATGAAAATAGATCCGCAGCATCTTTAATCAACCCTTCATCCACCAGCTGCTCGACTAATTTATCACCGAGCCCATCTACGTCTAAGGCCTTACGTGAAGCAAAATGTTTAATGGCTTCTTTCTGTTGTGCGCCGCAATATAAGCCGCCACTACAACGTAACACGGCTTCACCTTCTTCTTTTTCAGCAACCGAACCACAAACAGGACAATGCGTTGGCATTTGATATTCAACATGATGTTCAGGTCGTTTCGACAACACAACTTGAACCACTTCAGGAATAACATCGCCTGCACGGCGAACAATGACCGTGTCACCCACACGCACGTCTTTTCGACGAATTTCATCTTCATTATGTAAGGTCGCGTTACTTACCGTTACGCCGCCGACAAATACAGGTTGCAGCCTTGCCACGGGTGTAATGGCTCCCGTACGGCCAACTTGCACTTCAATGTCTTCAATAACCGTCATTTCTTCTTGGGCAGGAAACTTATAAGCAATTGCCCAACGTGGTGCGCGTGACACAAAGCCTAAGCGATCTTGTAATTGAAATGCATCAACCTTAAAGACCACACCATCAATTTCATAAGACAAGCTATCGCGCTTTTCACCCAGTTGTTGAATATAAGCTAAACACTGTTCAACACCTGTCACCGTTTGTAACTCTGGTGACACACGGCAACCCCATGACTCGATTAACGCCATCGCCTCACTGTGACTGTGAGGGCGAGCCATGCCAACGATCTCACCTAAACCATAGCAATAAATTTCAAGTGGTCGCGTTGCGGTAATTTTAGAATCTAATTGACGTAATGAACCAGCCGCGGCATTACGTGGATTCACAAACGGCTTTTTGCCTTCTGCAAGTTGATGTTGATTTAGCGCATTGAAACCCGCTTTGGGCATAAAAATTTCACCACGAATTTCAATCACGTCAGGAATATTGTCACCTTGCAGCTTTAATGGCACAGTCTGAATTGTTCTAACATTGACCGTCACATCTTCACCAACAGCACCATCACCACGCGTTGCTGCTTGCACTAACACGCCAGACTCATAACGTAAGCTAATGGCTAAACCATCTAGTTTTGGCTCAGCAGCAAACGTTTGGTGTTGTTCCGTATTTAGCCAATCATTGACCCGTTTACTGAATGCAGCGAACTCGTCCCCATCAAACACATTGTCTAATGACAACATCGGTATTGCATGAGTGATTTGATCAAACTTATCTAATGCCGCGCCACCTACTCGTTGGGTCGGTGAATCTGCACTTAATAATTCTGGGTGTTGCTGTTCAAGTGCTTTCAGTTGATGGAATAAGCGATCATACTCAGAATCAGTTACTTCTGGATTATCAAGTACATAGTATTGATAGTTATAGTAATTAATGACGTTTTTTAATTCAGCGATACGCTGTTTCGGTGAAGAGTTTTCCATTATTAAAAGTCTGACTCAGCTTGCAAAGCCATATTAAAATTCAAAATTTTACTGCGTATTGCTTCAATATCTGACTGCCCCATTTCTTGGCGTTGCTCATTACAAATCACACCATCTAATACTTCAGCCAATTGGTTTGCCGCGTCTAAAATTTCATCAAACAGTAGCAAACCATTTAATGGTCCTGGTAAATGAGCAAAAATTAACAGGCCAGGTGTTTGTAAAATATCAAATTCATCAGGCGATAGTATGCCGGGCTCTACCACATTTGCCACACTAAACAGTACCTGCCTTTGGCCCGCGGCAGTTAGGTAACGATGAAATAACTGCATTTCACCAAACTGCATATCGAGCTGTTCTAATACGGGCTGAATATCAAGGCCATTGAAATAACGTTCTGGCTTAGCCATAACGGTAAATGCCAATGACATTTCCCAGTCTTGTTGCACCGCAGTATCCGTAAAATCTAATGTTTGTTGTTCTGCTTTTGGCTCTACCGCTGTTTCGTCAATAACGATCTTCGGCGTATCAACATCCGTCGTTTCAGCGCCATTAACCGAAAGCGTCACCTGCGGCTCATCGTTAATATCAGATGATTGATTTAATCCCTGCTGCTGAATTTCTTTATCTAACAGCACCGCAAACTCATCGTCACCGTCTATTTCACGGTACGGTTCATCATCTAATAACAGTGCTTCGCGCGCTTTTTCGCTTCGGTATTTTGCATACCAAGCGACCGCGATAAAAAACACCAACAGGAAAATAGCAATAACAGTAATTTCTAACACTTAAATAAATCCGCCAACTGAGCGATAATATGTATTTTTACACAACTTGAGTAACAACATGTCTACACAACCAAGCAAAGAACTTGAAGTCTTCGATAATGCGACACCAGAGCGCGATTATACCATCCACATCGAAACACCTGAATTTACTTGTTTATGCCCAAAAACAGGTCAACCTGATTTTGCCACCATAAAAATTGATTACGTACCTAACTTAAAATGTGTAGAACTTAAGTCACTCAAACTGTACTTTTGGTCATTCCGTGAAGAAGGCGGTTTCCATGAAAAACTCACTAACGAAATGTTATCCGATTTAGTTGCCTTGCTTGATCCTCGATTTATGCGCGTAACAGGCGTGTTTAATGTCCGCGGTGGCGTTTATACGACTGTCGTTGCCGAACATATTCAAGATGGCTGGACTCCACCACCTGTTGTTCAACTACCTTAAACATCACATCAAACAAGGCTGAATTATGAACGACTTATTCGCTGGTGCTAAATACCTACTCCGTGGCTTTGGCTTAATGCATAAAAAAGGCGTGCGCCATTATGCGTATCTACCTCTCGCCATCAATATTGTCTTGTTCAGCTTTGCTATCTGGTTTGGCGTTAGTCACTTTGAAGGCTGGATGGCATCATTAACACCAACATGGCTGCCTGACTGGTTAATCGGTGCAGTTATGTGGGTGTTATGGCCGTTATTTATGGCGTTAATCTCTGTCGTGGTGTTCTTTACCTTTTCAATTGTCGCCAACATTCTCGCAGCCCCTTTTAATGGTGCGTTAGCCGAAGCGGTTGAAACCAAGTTATTAGGTGGTGAGGTTCCAGCAATGAACTTCACGGAAATACTCAAAGACGCACCGAAGATGATTTTTAATGAAATAAGAAAACTCATCTATGTGTTAATCAGAGTCATTCCTTTGTTATTGATTTCATTCATTCCTGTTCTCAATATTTTCTCACCCATCTTATGGATGCTGTTTTCTAGCTGGATGTTAGCGATTGACTATCATGACTACCCAATGGGCAATCACTTGCTTAAATTCCCTGAGCAACGGGCCATTCTTAAGCAAAAACGTAGTCTCGCATTAGGCTTTGGCTTTGCCACGATGGGTGCAACCATGATTCCAATTGTGAATTTTTTCGTGATTCCAGCTGCTGTTGCGGGCGCAACAGCGTTATATATTGAGCGTTTAAAAGCCGAGCATTCGAATTAGTGGGCTCGGTTAAGCGGTAGCGCAACCCAACGATATAATTATTTAAAGCTCTTTAACCAGCTTATCTAACAATTCCTCAAGATCCCATTCGCACGAACCACACCCAGATAACGCACCTGTTTTACGGGAAATAGTATCGCTATCAACAATGCCTTCAGCGACCATTGATTTGATTTTGCCACAGGTTGTACCGCTGCAATCGCAGATAATGTCATCATCTTGTAGTTCTGCCATTAGCGTAATGCCTTTTCAATCCGTTCAACGGCATTCAGTAGATTATCTACCCCCGTTGTATAGGCAAAGCGACAATGCTGTTCGGCACTATTACGACCAAAATCTAAACCGGGTGTAATCGCTACACCAGCGTGTTGCAATAAAAATTGTGACAATGCCATGCTGTCTTTAAATCGCTTTCCTAACAATTGCTCACAGTTCGCGTATAAATAAAAAGCACCTTGCGGTGTAACTGGAATATCAAAGCCGATGGCTTTTAAGGCGGGCAATAAGGCACTACGACGTTGCTCAAATTCAAAACGGCGCTGTTCTAGTATATCTAAGGTCGTTGTTTCAAATGCTGCCAAGGCGGCATATTGCGACATAGTGGGTGCCGCTAAAAAAAGGTTTTGAGCAAGCTTGTCCATTACCTCGGTATAGCCTTCGGGCACGATAAGCCAACCCAAGCGCCAACCTGTCATGCCGAAGTATTTAGAGAAGCTATTAATCACAAACGCATTATCATCAACAGCTAAGGCGGTTTCTGCTTTTAAACCATCATAAGTCAGGCCGTGATAAATTTCATCAACCACTAATAAACCAGATTTCTTTTTAACTGAGTCAGCAATTGCTTTAAGTGCTGTTTGCTCAATGACGGTGCCCGTTGGGTTGGATGGCGATGCGATTAATGCTAAAGCGGTATCCGTGTCCCAGTATTGATCAATATGCTGAGCGGTTAATTGATAATTTGAACTTGCATCCACTGGGACTGATTTTGTCTCGCCTTCAACAAACCGTGCAAAGTGTCGATTGCAGGGGTAACCGGGATCAGCTAACAGCACTTTTTTACCTTTTTCGAGTAAGGCCCCCATGACTAACAATAAAGCACCCGATGCGCCGGGTGTAACGACGACTCTCTCTGGTGCAATTGCTACGTGATAATTCGTTTCATACCATTGCGCAATTTTTTCACGCAACGCCATTAAACCTAAAGCGGGAGTGTAATGTGTTTTCCCTTGCTCAAGTGCCGTTACCCCTGCATCAATAATAGGTTGAGGCGTATTAAAATCTGGTTCCCCTACTTCCATGTGAATGATGTTTTTTCCTTGGCTTTCAAGCTGTTTGGCTTGAGCCAAAATATCCATCACATGGAAGGGTGAAATATCATTACTTCGATTTGTAAGCTTGTGCGTTGTCATTTTCGGTGTATTATTGCTGTGCCTTTTTATCTAGCGCGATTATACAGTGTCGCGGCACATCTTATTTAAGTTTAGAATAGTTTGGTTTGGATAAAAATAAACCTTGATATTTATTGGCTTATAAGCCATTTTTAGGGTTGAAAATACGATAAAATAAAATCTAACGTTTTACTTTACAGGTGAGTTTCTGGTATAGATGCCGCCTAGTTTTAAAAATGCTATGAGGTTTAGCAAATATGGAATCAACACAATTTGAGGCTAAGTTCACTCCATATGAGGAGAAGTCTGGCGAAGAATATATGAATGACGATCAAGTCGCTCACTTTCGCCAAATCCTTGATGATTGGAAGTCACTGTTAATGGCTGAAGTTGATCGCACAGTTCATCACATGCAAGATGATGCGGCTAATTTCCCAGACCCAAATGACCGAGCGACACAAGAAGAAGAATTCACATTAGAGTTACGTACGCGTGACCGTGAACGTAAACTGATTAAAAAAATTGAAGGCTCTTTAAATGACCTTGAGAAAGGTGATTATGGTTACTGTGAGTCATGTGGTACTGAGATTGGTATTCGTCGCTTAGAAGCGCGTCCAACAGCTAACTTATGCATTGACTGTAAAACACTTGCTGAAATTCGTGAAAAGAACCGCGTTTAAGCAATTATAAACAGCACATAAAAAAAGCCCCGAATTATCGGGGCTTTTTTGTGTACGCTAGTTAAGAACTAAATTATAGCTCTTCACCGTGTTTAGCTAGGTAGTCTGCAACGCCAGCTGGATCCGGTTTCATACCTTCATCGCCTTTGTTCCAACCTGCTGGACATACTTCGCCGTGCTCTTCAGTAAATTGAAGTGCATCAACTAAACGTAACATTTCATCTACTTCACGACCTAATGGTAAATCGTTAACCACTTGGTGACGAACGATACCTTCTTTGTCGATTAAGAAAGAACCACGTAAAGCAACGCTTGCTGGGTGCTTAACGCCGTAGTTAGCCATGATTGATTGATCTGTATCAGCAACTAATGGGAAATCGATTTGACCGATACCGCCGTCTGCTAATGCAGTGTTACGCCATGCAAGGTGAGTGAATTGTGAATCGATTGAAACACCGATGATTTCAACACCACGTTCTTTAAACGCTGCAACACGGTGGTGATGAGCAAGAATTTCTGATGGGCAAACAAAGGTGAAATCTAATGGGTAAAAGAATAATACAACGTATTTACCTTTATAGTCAGACAATGAAAAGTTTTCATTGATTGTGTTATCAGGCATTACTGCTGCTGCAGTGAAGTCTGGTGCTGGACTAGTTACTAAAACGCTCATGTTCGCTCCTTAATATTAAAAATGTAATGGTTCAAAAGCTGCTTGCTTTTGAATACCCTAGTAAAAGGCTCAACTATGCTAACAATTAGCCTAGCTCTTGTCTAAGCTATTTTTAGTAAAATTATCTGCTTGAAATTGACGCGGTGTTGAACCATAGAATTTGGTAAAGCGACGACTAAAATGGCTCAAGTCATTAAAGCCCATGTCATAGCATGTTTCACTAATTGAGTGACCTTTGCGGATCATCTCTGCGGCATTTTTTAAACGTAGTTGCTGCTGATATTCGCCCGGGCTGCATCCCAATTGTTTTTTAAACTCAACATAAAAACGACTACGACTCATGCAGGCTTTTTTCGATAATTCATCTATATCTAATGGTAAAGCGTAATACAGCGTTAAATATTGCAATGCAGCAGTCACACCATTCGCATCCGGTTGCTGTTGGCAATAACTCAATAACACCTCACGTCCTTGTTGACGCAATAATTTTACGATTAACTCTGTCACCCCTAAATCGACCATAATTTCTTTATCAGGATGGTTTTGAGTAAATAAACCTACTAAACGTTCTAATAATTGTTGTGTGTCTGAGGTGTGATGGTTATGAATGATTTGTGATTGATATTCCCAATCATGTTCAACAGTATCTAATGTGGAGATATCACGCATCCGTTGTGAGACCTGCTCAATACGTTCTTTAGGAATTTCAATGGTTAAACAAGTCGTAGGACTGGTCTCACGCGCTTCTGGAAAATCAATCTCAACATACTCACCGGGCGGCATAACATAAGACTCATGAGGTAAGAATGTTTTGCCCGTATCCTGCTCAAAAGCATGCATGATTTTTTTACCAGCAACCATGCCGCAATACGTTAATGGCCCAGCGCCCAAACCGACTCGCTTTGCTGAACGATAAGTGTCATAGATACTGAGTTCAGAGTCAGGGCCAGCAAAAGACAACTTATTCTCTACTAATAAGTGTCGGCTTTTTTTCCTATTATCTAATGGAAGTCTATCTATTTGCATAGTCGCCAATCTTCGTTGATTTCTTATAATTTTGGAACTGTTCTGGACGTAAAGTCAAGTAATCAAGAACCAGAGTCAAGCAGTCCCACCTAAATCAGATTTATCCTTACAGAATAACAACATAAAAATAGGAAAGAGAAATGATTTATTCAGACCCAGGTACAGAAGATTCACCAGTCAGTGTTAAGCCACGTTATGAAAACTTCATCAATGGCCAGTGGACACCGCCAGTTAAAGGTGAATACTTTGCAAACACAACGCCCGTTACTGGCGAAGCATTTTGTGAAATCCCATCATCAACGGCTGAAGATGTTGAATTAGCACTTGATGCCGCACACGCCGCTAAAACCGCTTGGGCAAAAACATCAGTCACAGAACGATCTAACTTATTACTTAAGATTGCAGATCGCATAGAACAAAACTTAGAGATGTTAGCAGTAGCAGAAACATGGGATAACGGTAAAGCAGTGCGTGAAACACTGGGTGCTGACGTACCGCTATGTGTAGATCACTTTCGCTATTATGCCGGCTGTATTCGTGCACAAGAAGGAACGATGGGCGAATTGGATGAAAATACGGTTGCTTACCACTTTCATGAACCATTAGGCGTAGTTGGACAAATTATTCCTTGGAACTTCCCTTTATTAATGGCCGCATGGAAAATTGCACCGGCGCTAGTGACAGGTAACTGCATTGTCATGAAACCAGCCGAGCAAACGCCGTTTTCTATTCTAAAATTAATAGAAGTCATCGAGGACTTATTGCCACCGGGTATCTTAAACATCGTAAATGGTGCCGGTCGAGTCGCAGGTCAAGCCTTAGCGACAAGCCCACGCATTGCCAAGATTGCGTTCACAGGATCAACACCAGTTGGTTCACAGATCATGAAATACGCAGCTGATAATATTATTCCATCAACAGTAGAGCTTGGTGGTAAGTCTCCTAACGTATTCTTTGAAGACATCATGCTGCACGAAGAAGAATACATCAGTAAATGTGCTGAAGGCGCTGTTTTAGCCTTTTTCAACCAAGGTGAAGTATGCACATGCCCTTCTCGTGCTTTGATTCAAGAAAGTATTTACGACGACTTTATTTCAATTGTGATTGACCGCGCGAGACAAATTAAACGCGGCAACCCATTAGACACAGAAACCCAAGTCGGTGCTCAGGCGTCTGAACAACAGTTTGAGAAAATTTTAAGCTACATTGATATTGGTAAAAATGAAGGTGCAGAAGTATTAATCGGCGGTAATATCGAGCAAATCAATCCGACACTTGATAACGGTTACTACATTGAGCCAACTTTACTAAAAGGCTCCAATGATATGCGTGTATTCCAAGAAGAAATTTTTGGTCCTGTCGTATCCGTCACCACCTTTAAAGACGAAGCGGAAGCCTTAGCCATAGCTAATGACACCATTTTTGGGCTTGGCGCAGGCCTTTGGACACGTGATATGAACCTTGCCTACCGTATGGGCCGCGGCATTGAAGCTGGTCGTGTCTGGACAAACTGTTACCACCTCTATCCTGCGCACGCTGCTTTTGGTGGTTATAAAAAATCAGGTGTAGGTCGTGAAACACATAAAATGATGTTGGATCACTACCAACAAACTAAAAACCTATTAGTCAGCTATGACATTAATCCGCAAGGTTTCTTCTAAAACCTAAGTAGTGCCATCACTATAAGCACGTTAGTTAAAACTAGCTAAC
>SPJK01019728.1_pt1 | contig 11518 bp, 8 predicted proteins | sample 3741771 | NCBI WGS metagenome assembly SPJK01 (sample SAMN10925997, study PRJNA522277) | cold seep metagenome | isolation source: Elba SIP-enriched marine methane seep metagenome, extraction at timepoint T2 | place: Italy: coast of Elba, Mediterranean Sea
CCACCATTCTTGCTAATGATTTACCATCAGACGGCCCAAAAAATCGTGCCGAAAACTGCTGCATTTTGTTTCTGGTGTCTGCAAAATCATGCGGACTATCATGAATGTGAGTTATCACTTCAACTGCTTCTTCAACTGAATGACTGATCAATGCCGCACCATGTTTTTCCGGAAAAGGATAAACGCTATGCTGCTCGGACAAGTGCAAGATCACCGGAATCACACCACAGGCAGCAGCCTCTGATAATGCCGTGGAAAAAAACCCTGTAGCACAACTCGATAATGCATAGGTCTCTGCAAGAGAATACTGAGGCGAATTCATAATTCTAATTCTTCCGTTATGCCTGTCCGCCAATCGTTCAAAACTCTGATGTGCATCAACAGGATGCTTACGGACGATAATTTCAAGGTGACTTGCATTCTTCAACATTTGCTCAGCAAGAATGACCAACTGAGCATAATCATCTTCACTGATTTCCTTACAGACAGGTTGTGTATATATGGCTATCGACTTTTTTTTATCCCGATCATTTTCCAGTGTTTTAGCCACATATTCATCTAATAAAGGTGTGCCGCAAATAAAATATGCTGGAGCCTGGGATACACTTTTGTAGCGTTCTACAAAATCCTCACTCCAACATAACATGGCATCAAACGACATATTACGATAACCACAATGCAAAATACCTCCTCGTCCACTTTGCACTCTGATCGTTGGAATATTGAGTTGGCGGGCAGCCTGAGAAGCCAGCTCGTCATAATGGGAAGTGCCTTCAGCAAACAGCAACACATCAGGTTTAGCCTGATGTAATGACCGACTGATTTGCGCATAAAACAACATCAAACGAAAATACACCGGATATAAAGGGTGAAAAAACGTTAACTTACCTTTCAGGAGCAAACCCATCGCAGCCTGCATGGGGACAGAAGCCAGCTGTATTTCCGATGTTTGATGCAGCCCGTCATTCATTGCGCGTGCGGGTAAAAAGAACTGATGTCGGCTATCAAGCGCAGCCAGCAAACGATCAAAAAAACCTATAAATCTTTTATTGATGGCAAAGAGTCCAATGCCTCCTTGCGTATTAACTGGCGCGCTTCCGATACGGACAAGCTCAAGTTGCGCATTTTTGATCAAATCAACAGCAACACGCCCCCATAGCAACAACATGATCTTGATTAAACTCAACCCTCCGGTATGGTGGCTACCCGCGTAATATCGATCGAATACCTCTGCTAAATGATGCTGGTCATGTTGATGTCGCCAGGCTTTTGATGCTGCTAATATTGGCCATAGAAGTTGAGGCCGGGCAATCGCATCAATATATAAATAGCGTTTGAATGCGCCCGTTAAATCTGCATCCTGAAATATCAACACGTCCTGATGCTGTGAGTTAAACCAATCAAAAAGTGTAGTCGTCAGATCGGACAACTCTTCTTGCTGAGACATGTATCCTTAATTATTAGTTGAATGCAAAATGGTCTCAGCGACCTTGAAATCGATTTCATTATCAATATCCACAGAACCCTCCCGGCTCATCAGATAGGGCTGTGCATTCTGATATAAAGTATTCAGCCCTGGATCGCTTAAATCCGCGACTTTTCTTATATAAATGGCTCCATTGGGATGATATGCGGTTTTTTGATCCTGACTACGCGTATTGCCTGTCAACATAGGACTGTTTTCAAGCACAGGAGTCCACTCATTCTCACTTTCCTGATAAAAAGCAAAGGAGATTGGAAATCCATATTCAGTCGCAGAAAACACCGGTTTTTGGTTTTGTTCATACAACGCAATTGCTTCTGTTACATGCCTGGCATTTCTTAGCGGGACTGTTGGCAAACCCATTAAAAACACATCGTGCAGATCAGAAAAAACAGTGGCTCTGTTTCCTTTCAAATAGTCAAATATTTTGACGTTGTCACCTGCCTGCTCAGGGGCTCTGAAATCCAGTTGCAGTTTTTCACTGTCAATATATTCATTGGCCAAATCCCAATATTCTCTGGCATCAGTAGACAGAATAACGGTGCTGATGTTCTCGCATTGGACAAAGGCCTCTAACGTCCAAACAATCAAAGGCTTATTGGCCAGCATTTTGATATTTTTTCCCGGCAATCTTTTTGATCCTGAGCGCGCAGGTACAAATGCAACATAAGCCATCAGTTAAACACTCGTTTTATTTCAGATGAGATTTGTTTATAAACACTTTCAACATCCTTGAATTCATCATCACTAAGGTGCTTTAAAGGCATACGATCCCGCCGATGCATAAATCCCGCTGCTTGCAACAAAGCCTTGTTTGTTCTGTGCCAGCCATATTTTGCAGCACAGTTTTCAAAAAACGGGGCTTCCAGTTTGTTCAAAATGTAATCGATCATCTGTTGATCATTTTCTTTCCACGCCTTCCAGAAGGCCTCGCCAATTCTCGCATCCAGCATGGAGATTCCATTCAAGTATGACATCGCGCCATATGGACGGTATTGCATCAACGAAGACTTTATTCCGGCAATGACTACTCGGATTCGGGGCTCCAGCTCTAATGCCAGACATGTGGTTTCAAAGTCTTTGGCATCTTCCTTTAATGCAACGATCTCAGGGATGCTGGGCAATTTTTTAAACAGGGCATGAGGCCAGTGCATTTGAATACCATTAAAACCCGACAAAAAGGGCATTTCATGCACCAGAATAGGCATCCCGGTCGACGCCCCCACTTCAGCAAAATGCTCTAAAATCTGCTCGTCGGTAAAATATTTTTCTCTGACAATCAAAGAAATCAAGTCTGCCCCCGTCTCTTTGGCATGTGCAGAAAACTCAATTGTTTCCTTGGTAGAACAATGAATCGGATCGGCAACAACAACCAGATTATTTGGGTCAAGCTTTTTCAGAAACACGATACAGTGTTCGTTCAACTGCATGATTTCTTCGTGTTTCAACTGAGAATAACGGGAGTTATACGCCATCACATAAAATTTTCTGGCACCTCCCTCATATAGATGTGTTAAATAACGCTCCAGCGATTCGTAATCAATATTTTCCTGTTCATCAAACGGGGTAAATACGGTATATACGCACCCTTCAAGACGTTGTTTCAGACCTTCATACATTTGTGATTCCTTTGTTTCTTCTATCGATATCGACCATAACCATTTCACTCGCCATGTCTGCTACCGGCCGTGATCCCTTCCAGTCAATATGAGTGTTCAGTTTTGTTGTATCGCCTGCTCTTGCGCTGGTATCAAACGGTCGAAAATAGCGCTCTGCGACCTGGGCAATCGTGGCCCCCGTTGATTTATCGATACATATTTCGGTGGCATCTTCACCTTCAAACACAGGATCGAACCCGGCAGCAGAAGCCGCATAAGACAAAAAGCTACGAACACTTGTTAAATTTCCCGTAGCGAATACGTAATCATCTGCCTGTTCCTGCTGAACTGTTTCTATCATTGCAGCGGTATAATCCTCAGCTGAACCCCAATCCCTGCTGGCGGATAACGAACCCAATTCGATAGGCGCTCCTCCCTCCAGTTTCAAACGGGCAAGGTTATAGGTCATTTTCCGCGTAACAAAGTTTCTTCCCCGTAATGGGCCTTCGTGGTTAAACATGATGCCAATTGAGGCATGCAGCCCATATTTCTCACGATACATTTTGACTAGCTGTTGAGCAGTCATTTTAGATATGGCGTAGGGATTTCCCGGATCAACCAGACTATCCTCATTAAGCAGGGTGCCGGGCTCTGGCACAGCAAAAACTTCTGAACTAGATGTAAAAAACAACCGCGAATGTGGCGCGATATGCCGTATGGATTCCAGGAGAAATAAAGTCCCCATACTGTTGGCCTGTAGTGTTGTCACCGGGTGAATAAATGAATCAGCCACAAAACTTTCACCGGCAAAATGGTAGATATGATCCGGACAGATCGATTTAATGACATCCGTCAGGTTAAAAGGCTCATCAATATTGATATTGACCAAGGTGACTTTATCCAGAATCCCCAGATGAATTAAGCGCCATGTCTTTGAGGCAGACCCCCGCCTGAATCCACAATAAACATCCCAACCCTGTTCAAGCAACTGTTTGGCAATATGGGCACCATCCTGACCGGTCCCCCCAATGATCAACGCCTTGTTAGATTTTGCCATCATACATGTCAGTTAATGTGTGTAATGCTTTTGCGAAGCCAGCACCATCATCAAGATGGCCTTGCCACACTTCTATGACTTTCATGCAATCAAAACGCATGGAAGCCTCAATCGCGGGTAAGTTTTTTGGATCGCCTTCGCCAAAATGCAGACCTTCGCCATCAATCCCGGCCGCATCGGCGATATGAACGTGTTTAATCAAACCACCCAGTGTATTGATCACGGCACCCGCATTGAAATCAAAAACACTATCACCCATGCATAAATGACAAACATCCATACAGACGGGTATTTGATGTTGAATAATCTGATCGATATCTTCCGGTTGATTCATTACATTCAATGTCACCGACCCACCAAAATACCAGGCAATGGGTGGCAACCATTGCGGCATAATCTCAACCCCATGATGTCTAAATCCTGCAAGCAAGGATGCATATTGTTGATAGAATTGATCCAGACCCTTATGAACCACAGAAAAACTGCCAACAATAGGCACCTGTTTTCCCGTCAATTGTTGCAAATCGTCTGCAAAATTAACGGTGCGCTGCAAAATATTCTGGCTTAATTCAGCCTGATTAACATCTCCTGAAAAGGGATCCATTAACTGCGTTGGGCTGATATAGTCTGGCAAATGGATGCTATAGGTATGCTTGGGACTATATGAGCCCGCATCCAATTCAGACAGCACTTCTCCAAAGGATAGATGAAATTCATAGGATCCAACCGGGAATTTTTTTTCAATGTCCGCTAGATCATGCAGCCGTACTGGAATAGCTAACTTATTTTGCCGGGAAAAGTTAATGACATTATCAGCAATTCGTTCGCTCTTCACAAAGGCGGATCGACTGAGTACCTGTCCCGCTTCAATTCCACGTACTGCTTTCTTATTAATAAACTCATTAATGTCATTTTGGCCAAACCCGACGCGCGGAGAACTCAGGGTCACATCCTTTTCAGTGACTGTTTCGCCTTCCTGAATCGCTTTAGTGACATAATAACTTCTGCCCAGGTTTTGCAAATTGAGCAACTCTCCCTGATTGACCACTCTGGGACCATCACCCGCCATGACCAAAGGCATATGCTCTGCAAACATTACCATTTTGGCGAATTCTTCAGGCGTTGAACTGGTGGTATGGTCTAATCCTCTCGCGTGTTTGTCGAAAGTGATATGCCGTTCAATCACACTGGCCCCCATACTCATGGCTATAAGTGTAACTTCCCAGTTATCATCATGACTGGAATACCCAAACGGGCGGTTCCATCGAGTAGCCAGATGTTTGATATACCCTAGTCGCGCATTGGCTAATGAAACCGGGTAATTTGATACACAATGTAATGCGGTCCAATTGTCTCCATCAAACGCTGTAAATGCATTCTCAATCTCATGTTCATTATGGCAACCTAATGAAATGAACACAGGCTTGCCTTGTTGCAACATCCTGTTAATCAGTGTGTTATTCGACAACTCCACAGACGGTGATTTAAAAAAATCAAACTCGGCAAGGTGCTCACCAAAGTCACCCATATCTCTGGCATCAAAAAAACTTATCCCTGTGTTTAGACCCCGTTTTTTGGATTTTTCTGTTAACTGCAAAATCACTTCTGGCGACAGATAATTCCGTTTAATCTCACTGATGAGCATCTCATCACCAATTTGATTAGCTTGATCTGCATACGCGTTATCCAGATTGCGATATTGAAATTTTATTCCCCAGACACCTGCCTCTGCCGCCGCATTGATTAATGCGAATGCATGTTCAGCTTCGCCATTATGATTTATGCCTATTTCGGCAATGATTTTTATACCCTGCATGTATTGGTTTTATTAGCTTTTATTTTGATTTCTATTGATTGTTTGATCCTGTATTTTATCTCCGAGGATTCTTGTCGATGCATGTCCTGCCCATTTGTTTAAATTCAAAAATGACCGCAACCACCATCCGGAACTCAATGGTTTATCACCATAGCGCCGCTGACCTTTTGGATGGGTGTGCCCTCTCAAAACTCTTCTTTCCTGACCAAGCTGGACTATTCCACCCCGATGAAAACCATCGGGATCAAATATCAATAAATCACCTGCCTTCAATTCTATAGATACCGGATTTCTGACCAGATCTGGATCAATATCATTAGGGATATTTTCTACAGCACCCCCCTGAGACAAATGAAACCCTGCACGATAATGGCCTTCCCAATGTGTTCCTGGACAATATTCAAACGCGCCATTTTCTTTTGTGGTATCCGTCAGATTAATCCAAAACTTTAATGATTGAACTCGATCAAAATGCCAGGGAAGTATTGGTTTTTCGCAAGGTTTCTCATGCGTTATAAAAACTTCATCATTAAAATCAATCTTGTGGGGAGAAAAATAGTCTTCAGCCATTTCTCTCATCCTGTCATTTCTGAACAGATTAGAAAGTGCAGGAAAATCAGTTAAAGCATCTTTATGCCATGGAGAAAACCTTGCAGTACGTCCTTTTTCGTTGATAGGGTGATTTTTTTGTGAAAAAACAGCTTTTGATGACGCCGTTAACACCCTGTCAAATTCCCCATTCAATATTTTAAGTGTTTCAGAATTTATAAAATGCGGAAGATGAACAATACCGTATATCCTTATTTTTTTTCGGATTTCCGCAATATTGTTTTGACTGGTAAATTTATAAGAAAACACGTTAATTTTATTTTGCTAAAGGCGACCATAAATGAGGGATATAGTCGACTTCAGATTTCTTAAACACAATGATTTTTTTCATTAACATTTTCTGATAACTATATTTTCGCTGGTCTTGGATCAATCCCAAGGCCGTCAATAAATTTCTCAAGGCAACTTTAATTCCAGTTAAGCCTCGAGTTTGTCTAAAATCATCATAATAAATTAAATCCAGGCCAGAAAATGATGCAGCAGTGATGTATTCCGCTTCCCTAAAAAAGCAATCATATCTCTCGCCATTTTTTATCCGTAATCCATGCATAGTTTCAACACTATTGTACTTATTAATATAGTCCGTATTACTCGTTGTATTTGGCATAACAGGTTCTTGAGCAATTAGATATCCACCTTGTTTTAAACTTTTGCTTACGGACATCATCGTCGACAACAAACACCTGGAATGATGTAATGCGCCAAAACTAATTACAAAATCAATTTCGTTCACGAAAGGCAGGCTATCAAAACTTGCATGCAACGGTTTTACCTTATTTTCTACATGATGATGCACTATGTTACGAGGCAATAATTCTTTTACCGCCATTTCTGATGCCTCAATGGCAAAAACCATTTCAGGCTTTAAAAATTTCGCCATCCAGATAGATGCATAACCATTTCCACATCCAATATCAGCGACTGTTCCTGAGACCTTCAAGTCTAATTTTTTTTCTAACTCCTTAAAGACGTTGACCCGCGGGGAAAAAATATTCTCCGGGCTTATTGCCATCATTTGTTTATGAATTTCTCTATGTAACTTCTGATCACTCTCATTCATAAATTCATTCATAAGTGCACACTCGTTTCATTTACTGATGTAATTCTTCCCTGTTCAATTTTATATATTAAATCACACTCGTCTAATGTAGATAACCGATGGGCAATTATTAATATTGTCCTTTGCCCTTTTAACGCTGTTACCAAATTCATCACTGCCGTTTCGGTATCAGTATCCAGCGCACTCGTTGCTTCGTCCAATAATAAAATTTCAGGGTTATGATACAAGGCGCGAGCGATACCCACTCTCTGTTTTTGTCCGCCTGACAATCGTATCCCGTGTTCTCCTAAAATTGTATCCAAGCCATTAGGCAGCTCATCAATTAACTGACTCAATTGTGCGACAGAACAAGCCTGCTGAATTGCATTGTTATCAATCTCATGCTCAGCCAATCCAAAAGCAATGTTGTTTCTCAACGTATCATCCGTTAAATAGATAGATTGCGGCACGTACCCAATATTTTTTTGCCACCCTCTTAGATTGTTTTTAATATCATGACCATCCACCACAATCTTGCCCTTGGTAGGAGATAACAATCCTAATAAAAGATCAATTAATGTACTTTTGCCTGATCCACTTGGCCCAGCAAACCCAATCATTTGGCCTTTTTTTAAAGATAAATTGATATTGTCCAAAGCACTCTTCTCTGCTGACGGATATTGAAATGATATATCCTCCAGCGAGATGTCTTGTTTAAAGGACATATTTTCATGATGAGTGATATCTGATTTTAATTTTGTGTTATTAAATTCCTGAAAGATCACTTCAGTGACGGCATGCCCAAACCGTAAATGGTGAGTAGCACTCACAATACGACTTATTGATGGCATCAAACGAAACGACACTGCGGCAAACAAACCCAATACAGGTAGAATTTCATTTAGCGATTTACCCTGTAAATACATGCCTGTAAACAATAAAGTTAAACCTAAAATTGCTAAAACTTCTAACCATAACCGAGTTAAGCTATGAACAAATGAGTTGCGCTGGTTCATCCGCAGACTTAATGAAGAATGTTTTTTATATTGTTCGAGAAAAAACATTTCTTTGGCAAAAATCTTCACATCTTTAATTCCGATCAATCCCTGTTGCGCGTGTTTCATGCGTAATTCTTCCTGCGTCTGTCTTTGCTTGCCCCAGTTACTTATCCTTTTTCTAGTCAGTACCAAAAATAAGCCGCCAGCGACCAGGTAAATTCCAAAAGCCATCAAAGTCCCTACAGGCTCATAAACCAGCAAAAGCCCCACTAGCCCAAATACGACCATCCCCTCTGCAATAACCATCATGCCAGGACTTAACATATAAACAATGAAGAGATTTAGCTCTACTTGCAGGTTATTGATGAGCGCTGCTGAATTTTTTTGAATATGATAGGTATAGGGCTGATACAAATATCTTTTGAATAGTTCGCCTGATAATTCTATTTGAGTATTAAATATGAACTTCGATTGTATCCAGACCAGAACCGCTAGATAGGCATTCTTCAAACTGTATACAACAAGAAGAAAGAATACTGCAATCATCATCAATCTCGTCTGGCTCGGATATTCCAGAAAGGCCAATATGTTGAGTAAATACGGATTGTTTGCTGCCAGCTGAGTATCGTTCAGCAGAACAATTATGGGAAGGATAAACCCGACGCTTAACATTTCCAGCAACATTCCAATAATCATCAAGCCAAGCAATATAAGAGCTTTTGGCTTTTTCGAGGTAGGTAAAATACTCCAGACACGTGAAAGGTCATGGAATTGAAGTTTTTCTTTTTTTAGTACAGATTTTTTCTTGATATTATTCAACTTTCACCTGTATTAAATGGAGAAATATGTTTATAAATATTCATTCTTAGCGCAAAAATGTGCCTTAATTCTTAATTGAAACTATGTCACAGAATTAGAGATTGTGAATACTGATACTGAAAAAGAATCACATGTATTTTTGCAATACTTTAAGTATGAAGCAAACCTATTTTGACTGAACAAAAGATTTATCAACCATGTTCATTTTCATCAGACGTGATGACGCTGATATCTGATTTGTGCATGTTCGCAACGTGCATCATTTAAATTTACTGCTGATTGTGAGTGATCAGAGTACGATCGATGACCTACCCGTTCAATACAAATCAACATTGACAAAAAAGCTCAAGCCTTGCTCTTGCAGGGAGTCCTCTTCAGCTTCTTCAACATTTCTCAGCGGAAACGCATAGTAGATTTCGCTGTGAATTTTTGGGGTTGGAGTCCAGCGCAGGCCGAGGCCGACTGAGGAGATGTGCTCGGGGATAGAGCTTGATGTTTCCAGATTTTGTTCGCCCCAGCCAAAATCGTAGAATGCCGCCAGTTGCACGCTACCATCGGATGGCGCATCGTGTAACCAGGGGAGGGGAAGTTTGAACAGCGGGACGCGCACTTCCGCCGAGGTGGTGACACCAATATCTCTGACCAGTTGATTTTCTCTAAAACCACGCACGGAACGTGCGCCGCCGATGGAAAATTTTTCCATGGGTAACACGTTTTCATCGCTTAACTGGGCATTAGTGCGTAGCAGAAATTGAATATCAGTGTGCGGAATCCGTTGCACCCATTGAAACTGGCCCTGCCAGGAAAAGAAGTGGTCTTTGTTGATTTGTACGTTATCAACCCGCAACGGGGTGACATCAAACCCAAAATTCATCGTGGAACGCAATGCGATGACATGATTGGTTGAGCGATGACGCCATTCCTGTCTGAACCGAAACGCATACAACTCGGTTTTGCCATCATCGGTCACCGAAGGAAAGGGTTCGCGAGGACTGCCCGGCAGCTGGAATGTCAGCGTGCTTTTTCTGCGCTCCAGTGTGAGTGAATTTATCAACATGTTACGTGGGGAAAAATAAATTGGCTGACTTAATTCGATACCATAATTCTTGTTGATACTCTGGATGGCGAGCAAATCAAACGGTTGCTCAATAATATTAGCATCATTCTGATCATAGTAGATGCGCAGACGGGTGTCGTGCGCGGTCAGCGGGATGGAATAATGGGCTGCATAACTGTCGATGCCTTCAGTTAAGGCAAACCGGCCATACAGGGCGTCGCCATAACCGGTGACATTATGGATGGCGGCGTTGAATTCGCCCTGGTATTCACCGATGCTGGGGCTGCGGTGATTATTGAAAGTGACCCCGAAATCAAAAAAACGGCTTTCTTCAACCCGTACCTTCAAAAGGCTTTCGCCAGGCTGGCCGGCGGGTGTCAGTTCCGCATTAATCCGTTCAACCAGCTTGTCCTGTTGCAGCACTTTGATGCGCTGTTGCAGTTGCTGAATGTTCAGGACCCGCTCATTGCCAATGTACAGGCGGTCGCGAATATAGCTCTTTTGTAACCAATTGTCACCCGCAACCAGAATATCGTTCAGCGTTCCCTCAACAATATCAATGTACAGGATGCCGCCATTTACGGACTGATCAGGAATCACCGCGCCGGAATTTACATAACCCGCCTGAATATAAAAATGGGTCAGCAAATTGCGTAAATCAAACAAGTCTGCCGAGCTGATGGCCCGGTTGAGATAGGGGCTGATGATATGGGCAAGGTCGTCATCAGTGAAGACAGTGTTGCCACGAAGCCTGATGTGTTTAACCTGAATCGTCAACATGGATGATAATTGCTGATTGCTGGGTTTGGGTAAAACAGGGAGTTGCAGAGGCTCGGGTTGGTGGGTTTCTGCCGGAAGCTCGGGGAGAGGGTCTATGCTGTCATCCGGCAGACTAAGCGTATCGACAACCCGGTCAGGCACCGAAGGCGTTGCCGCACCCACCAGGTTAATACTGGAACTGAGAATTAATAGTATCAAAAGTCTCGGTTTTAGCACGCCAGATAACACCATATTAATTCAGTTCGATCAGTCCTATCTGTCG
>SPJK01000301.1_pt1 | contig 11517 bp, 8 predicted proteins | sample 3741771 | NCBI WGS metagenome assembly SPJK01 (sample SAMN10925997, study PRJNA522277) | cold seep metagenome | isolation source: Elba SIP-enriched marine methane seep metagenome, extraction at timepoint T2 | place: Italy: coast of Elba, Mediterranean Sea
CGTCGGGAACTGGCGTGGGGAGTGCAGGGTATAGTGGGGAGATGATGTGGGAAGTGATCTATTGGGTGTTGTTGGTGATTGCGTTGGTGGTGCTTGGGCGCGGGTTGTTGTGGGATCGCGCGGGGTTCCGGGGAAGACCGAAGCGGCGCTGCCGTAAGTGTTGGTATGACCTGACGGGCGTGGATGGTGATGTTTCGCGCGACCCGGTGGTGTGCCCGGAGTGCGGGAGGGCGCACAAGACGAAGCGCTCGATGCGCAAGACGCGGCGGGGGAAGCGGTGGATCTTGGCGGCGGTTGTGGTGTGGTTGATGGCGTATGGCGCGAGTGTGACGCCGAAGGTGCAGAAGAATGGTTGGGGTGCGGCGGTACCTCGGGTGGTGCTGGTTGCTTCGTTGCCGTTCGTTTCAGAGGAACCCGGGAGCGGGATGAGGACATTGATGCCATATTCTGTCACAACGATTAAAGTCTCCGCATTCGAGAAGATGATCCTCGATGAGATTGAGCGTGAGTGGCGATCTAGGCCCTTCAGCCCGCAGAAAGTTCAGAGTGAGTTTGGTTGGGTCTCTGCACGACTTGCGTTTTTGCTTGCTCGTTTGGAATCTGAATCGAATCTCTGCGATGGAACCACTGCGAAGGGCACGGCATACCAATACCTTATCACCTCATTGATCAAATCAGATCGTGCATACTCCTTTGAGAAAGAATGGGCCCGTTCACAGAACGAGATTGATATCGAGATTGATCGTGGCTTTGGTGTGGACGAGCCGGTCTATGGGCGAGTTCGAATGAGCACGCTGGTGCGCGACATCGAGACAGTTCGGTTTGGTGATCACCTGTATAACTATGACGCAAAGCCGAATAGGTCAGGCTTTGGTTTTGGATCTGGGCTTGGTCCCGGACCGTGGGGGAGTACACCTCAGGAGATGGACCAATCGATCATTGAATCAAACAGATGGGCATCGCTCTGGAATGTAAAGGATGATTCAGGGTACAGCTCGCTCGAATCTGGTGAGTATCACCTCGGACATGGATACGTTGATGCGAGTGGGCGCTTTGGGGTGAGTGTCATGGTTCAGTTTGGGCAACTCAGGCGGAACGATGAAGGGCGCATTGATCGGGATGCGGAGCCGGTGGCGCTGCACCATGAGCGAGTCTTCGAGAGCTATCAAATCGATGAATCACGATCGATCGTACGCGATTCTTCTCAGGCCCTGAAGGATTGGATAGAGAGCTCGTTCGAAGTCCGCCTGTGTGTTGAGTACAACAACAGAGAGCAGGCCTGGGTACCCGTCATCCAGCTTGAACCAACGACAACAGAAGTGTGGAACGGTGAGGCGTTGGTGTTCGGTGGATATGTTCGGGTGCTTGAGGTGCCGACGAACGGTGACGAGTACCCGCGCAATGAATACATGCGAGGAAATCATGTCTGGTGGGGTTGGGCGGCGAGAACGCCCAACAATGATGAAGAGTACATCGAGATAAGAGATGAGAATGGATCGCCCTTCCGGGTTGAAGTACATCGCAACATACGGCCTGATCTGATAGCGAGTAACGCGATGAGTATCGGGCGGACCGGACAGTTGAGCCCGAACACTTATGTTGTTGGCCGCAGAATCGATACGAGTTCAAAGATGGTTGTGGTCTTCGAGGCGAATCTCTCCAACCAGCTCAGGTTTGGCGGGTTGTGGGGTGATGTCGTCTATGACGGTAACCTTGAGTTCGATCTTCCGAAATGGACTCGATATGAGTTTGAGCAGTACATCGTCAATGGGATCGCACCTGCGCACGCATTTCCGGATCGCGAGTAGTTCTTAATCTATTCAGAAATCCACAAAATTTGAACAGTACTGGCCCCCGTCCGCAACCCGGATCGAGCGGGTTGGGTAGACCTCGCCCGTGCAGGAAACAGAATCGACATCCCGGGGTGGTCTGGTTGCGCGGGTGATCCCCGTGATGCCCGGCGAGTGGGGGCGGGTCGCGCTCTCGGGTGGGTGCTTCTTCTTTCTGTTGTTTGGGTATTTTCTGCTCCGCCCGATCCGCGAGGCGATGGGGGTGCAGCGGTCGATGGGCGATCTGCGCTGGTTGTTCCTGATCACCTGTGGCGTGTCGTTGGTGGTGACGCTCGCGTTCGGCGGGGTGGTGTCGCGGATGGATCGCAGGCGGTTCATCTCGCTGGTGTATCGCGCGGTGATGGTGTGCCTGCTTGGGTTCATCGTCGCGCAGCAGGTGCTCGAGCCGCGCGGGCTTTTGTACAGCGGGTATGTGTTCTATGTCTGGCTGAGCGTGGTGAACGTGTTCATGACGAGCGTGTTCTGGGCGTTCATGGCGGACGTCTGGCGATTGGATCAGGGCAAACGCCTGTACGCGACGATCGGGGTCGGGGGGACGCTCGGCGCGATCCTGGGCGCGAACTTCGTCTGGTGGCTCGCGGCGCACATCCCGACATGGGTGCAGATCGCGATCGCGATGGTCATGTTCGAGCTCGCGGTGCAGTGCGTGCGGTTGCTTGACAAGTATGAACCTCCCCGCTCTGTCCAAGATGTCATCATGAACGCATCAACGGGAACGCGTCGTACAGAGTCTTCTCATCCAATTATCGGTGGCAACTGGGCGGACGGGGTGAAGGCGATGGTGCGCTCGCCGTATCTGATGGGGATCGGGTTGTACATCGCGTTCGTCGCGATCAGCAGCACCCTGATCTACTTCACCCAAGCGAATCTGGTCACGCGTGCGAGCGATGAGCTCAACGAACGCATCGCGCTCTTCGCGCAGCTCGACATGTGGACCCAGGTCGCGACGTTGCTCGTGCAGCTGTTCGTGACGGCGCACATCATCAAACGATTGGGGATCGGGGTGGCGTTGTCGCTGTTGCCGGTCCTGACGTGTATGGGGTTCGTTGCGCTCGCATGGGTGAATCGGATCCAGGGCATCGAGGGGTGGCAGGTATTCGCGGTGTTCGCAACCTTTAACGCGCTGCATCGCGCGACACGGTACGCGGTGATCCGCCCGGCACGCGAGACGTTGTTCTCGGTGGTGCCGACGAGAGAGAAGTATAAGGCCAAGCCGATCGTGGACGTGTTGTTGTATCGCGGCGGTGATGTTGCGGGCACGGGTGTAGAACGATTGATCGCGGGGGCGGGGCTTGGTTTGATGGGGATGGCGATGGTCGCGGCACCTTTGGCGGTGTTGTGGGGCGGGCTCGCGTTCGCACTCGCGTACGCGCAGCACAAGCGATCACAAGACAGTATAGCAGATCAGTTTGAATCCAAGACAACAACAACTCTGGGACATACAGGGAGCACGACATGACGAGTACACGACGAGAGTTTCTGGGACAGGCGGGCGCGATCGGGATCACTGCGGCAATGGCGGGGAGCGCGATGGGCATGGGGATGCTGACGCGTTCTCGCAAGCCGATGAAAATCCTGATGCTCGGCGGGACGGGTTTCGCGGGGCCTCAGATGGTCAAGCGGGCACTCGCGAACGGGCACGAGGTCACGTTGTTCAATCGTGGGCAGACGGCGCCGGAGATGTTCCCGGATCTGGAGCACATCCAGGGCGATCGGTACACGGACCTGAGTGGTCTCGAGAAGCTCGTCGCAGACGGGCGTGAGTTCGACGCGGTGATCGATACGTTTACCTATGTGCCCAAGACGGTGACAGACACGATGGACATCCTGTTGCCTGTGATGGGTCAGTATGTGGTGATCTCGACGACGAGCGTGTACGCGAGTCGTGAGACGCCGGGCATGGACGAGAACGGGGAACTCGCCCAGGTCGCGGACGATGTCGCAGCCGGGATCCATACGCACCGCGAGGTTGGGATGCACTATGGCGCGATGAAAGCGCGTGTGGAGAAGGCTGCCGAAGAGCGGTTCCCGGGCAAGGTGTGCGTGATCCGTCCGGGTTTGATCGTCGGCGAGCGCGATACCACGGGGCGGTACTCGTACTGGCCGATTCGCGCGAGCGAGGGTGGGACGATGATCGGCCCGGGCAGCGGCAACGACTTCGTGCAGTACATCGATGTGCGTGATTTGGGTGACTTTACGATCCATTGCATCGAGCAGCAGCACATGGGCGCGTACAACGGGATCTCGCCCGCGGGCGAGCGCACGAGCAGGGACATGGTCGAGAGTGCTGCTCGTGTCGCGAAAAAGAAGCTCAATGTGGATACGAAGATCGAGTGGGTCGATGCGGACTTCCTCGCGGTTAACAACGTCGCAGCTTGGCAGCACATGCCCGCGTGGGTACCCAACTCCATTGAGGGGTACGCGGGGCAGGGGCAGCTGAGTACGGCGAAGTCGATCAAGGCGGGTCTGAAGACGCGCGATATCGATGACACCGCGTGGAATGCGCTGAACTACTTCATCGAACGCGGGAAGGAAATCGAAGAGGAACGTGGTGCGGAGTTTGCTACGCAGTGGCGCGCACGCATCCGTGGCGGTCTGCCCTCAGCACGTGAGCAGGAAGTACTTGGGCTATGGGAAACGCACAAGGCCGAGGGGTGATGCGCTGTGTGAAATTATAAGTTTCTGCGATCATTCATCTGTTGCTCATAGTACATTCATTTGATGATGTGGCAGATTCTCTATTGGGTATTCATCATCGTCGCGGCACTCATCGCCCTGCGCGCGTGGTTCTGGGATCGCCCAGGTCGGCGTGGGCGACCGGCGTTGCGATGCAGGAAGTGCTGGTACGACCTGAGCGGCATCGACGGGTTGGAGCGAATCGGGACGGATCATCCGATCAGTTGTCCTGAGTGTGGGCGTCCGCACTCGTCGCTCTGGAGTATGTCCCGGACGCGTCGGCATCCACGTCAGATCCTGATCGCGCTCGCGATCCTGCTGCTTGCGTACGCGGCGCAGGCAACGCCAAAGGTACAAAAGACTGGATGGTCGCACGCGATCCCGGATGTAGCGATCATCCTCTCGTTCCCGTTCCTTTCGGAAAAGCCCGGGTCGTCGATGTCGTTCTATGACCCGAAGTACACGACGTCGAAGGTGCAGGAGTCCATTCTCGATCTGGTCAGCAAGGATCACGGCACCGGCACATACTCCAATGCGCGATCGTATGGGTGGTTCGATCAACGATTGATTGTCTTCCTCGCGAAGCGCGAGTCGACGAAGGTAATCACGGATTCATCGACCGCGAAGGGCAACGCGTACAAATCGATCTTGTCGTCGATTGCGCGCCGCGGGGACTTGCCCGAGTCAGAAGAGCGTTGGCTCAACAGTCAGATCTATTACGAGCTGGATCTCCCCGAGAAAGTCCCGGGCGATCGGATGATCTACAGCACCATCCGTGTTCGTCGTTTGAAAAACACTTCGTATCGGCTGGTGCTCGGAACGGGTGAGGGGATGCTCAAGGGGTATCCGGTGCCGGGGATGACGATCGGTGCAAGGGTGAATCGTCCGAGGGCAACGATGTCGCGTGGGGAACCGATGACGGATATCGAGGTGTTTCAGTGGGATTCAACGTTCATGATTGATGCGAGCGGGGAACTGACGCATGACGAGACGATCCCGATCGGCGCTGTTTGGAATGGCGGGAAGCACCCTCAGATCATTTCTGCGATCACGTTGCTCGAGGACATGGGCGGGCGCTTCGGGGAAGAGCGTTGGGAAGAGGTTGGGAACTCGTCGTTACGTGTTGATGTCGAGATCGATCCGGAGGATGAGGTTCGTGTCAACGACACACTCACGATGAAGGATAATCTTGAGTCGCGTATCAACGCGAGACTCATCGTGGAGTACAGCCGACAACAAGAGCAATGGGTCCCCGTCATCGAGTTCAAACCGAAGTCTCGAACGTATTTTTTCGGGGATGAACAGCGCGCATTCGGTGGCGAACTTGAAGTGTTCTTCAAACCCGACCCATCGGAGACATCGAGCCCATCGAGGGGTTCACTGCTCCCCGTCTTGAAGAGTGAGCCGCATATTTGGGGTGTTGAATCGCGTCGGAAGATCGCGGGGAGGGGGATCAAGCCCGTCCCCACGCCGAGCGAGGTTGCATACACAGGGTACATGCGTCCATCCCGTAATGATGCCGCGGGAACGTACTTCGTGCGTGTGAAACCCCTGCGTCCGGGTCGGCACTACAACCTCGGCGGGTTCGATGCGGATGTGTTCTACATCGGAGAACTCGAGTTCGAGATCCCAGACTGGACGCCCGAGGAGATGGTGCAGTTCATTGTCAATGGGGTCGCGCCGGATCATGCGATTGATTGAGTGGGTACGTCGAGGACACATGAAACCCCCACTCAAATCCACTTTGAGCGAAGGGAGTTTTTCATCAATCGTCTGCGCTCGGAGTAGTCGGAGCGAGGACCTCGATCGTGATTGATGTGTAATCGGATTTGTAGTCATCAACGTATACCGTGATTTCTGCGTGATAGATTCCCACCTGTCGCGGAGTTAGCTCAAATGTGAAATCCGCAGTCCCGTTTGCATCGAGAGGCTGGGCATAGATGAACTCGCGATAACTGTCGGAGGGTGAGTCTGAGTTCGGGGTAGGTTCGAGCGGCGATAGGTCTATGTTGTCAACGAGGGTTCCCGACCAATCGATGTCGTTGAGGATTCGTTGTTTGCCTGCTGTGTCGTTTATCGAGATGGTGACAACAACGCTCTCACCTAACATCATGGTCTGGGGCGCGTCGTGAACGATTCCAATGTTCGCGGGCTCAAAGTCGAAATCGTCTAAGAATGAACCAATCCCACTCGCGCTTCCCGCAAACCAGCCCGCGACGAGCCCCGATCCGCACCCTATCGCGAAGAGCAACGCGCCCACAAACATTGCGGGCACCCACGCGGTTGCGTCTTTGCGCCTTGTCGATCCGTCAGCCCAGTTGGAGGAAGGTGCGTTGAAGTTGTTTTGTGACATGGTGTGCTCCGTGATACATATAGATGATCGTGTGATCATGATACAAAAAACCCGCCGAAGACGGCGGGGCCTTGAGATTTGTCATGAGATCTTTGATCACGCGATCGTGACATTCTCGTCGAGGTACACATCCTGGATCGCCTGGAGCAGTGCTGCGCCCTCACCCATCGGGCGTTGGAAGGCCTTGCGACCCGAGATGAGACCCATCCCGCCTGCACGCTTGTTGATGACGGCGGTGGTGACGGCTTCCTTGAGATCGCCCGCGCCGGACGACGCGCCGCCCGAGTTGATGAGCGGCGAGCGCCCCATGTAGCAGTTCGCGACTTGGTATCGGCAGAGGTCGATGGGGTGTCCGCCCTGGCCGTTTTCATCGGACGAGTTGAGCTTGGTGTAGATCGAGTTGTCGAACTTGCCGTATGAAGAGTCGCCCGAGTTGAGCGCGGTGTACCCGCCGTTGTTTGTGGGGAGCTTCTGCTTGATGATGTCCGCCTGGATGGTGACGCCGAGGTGGTTTGCCTGCGAGGTGAGGTCCGCGGAGGCGTGGTAATCGACGCCGTTGACTTTGAATGCGTTGTTACGGATGTAGCACCAGAGCACGGTGACGAGCCCGTACTCGTGCGCCTCCGCGAACATGTCCGCGACGTACTGGATCTGTTGGTTGGATTCTTCGGACCCGAAGTAGATCGTTGCGCCGACCGCAGCGGCGCCCATTTCCCAGCACTGCTTGATGGTCCCGAATGGGATCTGGTTGAAGGTGTTGGGGTAGGTCATCAGTTCGTTGTGGTTGAACTTGACGAGGTAGGGGATCTTGTGGGCGTACTTGCGTGCGGTCGCGCCGAGCACGCCGTAGGTCGATGCGACAGCGTTGCACCCGCCTTCGATCGCGAGCTCGATGATGTTCGATGGATCGAAGTAGTCGGGGTTGGGCGCGAAGGACGCGCCCGCAGAGTGCTCGATGCCCTGATCCACTGGGAGGATCGAGGTGTACCCGGTCCCCGCGAGACGTCCGGTGTTCAGGATCCGGTTGTAGTTGTTGAGGACGTTCTGATTGCGATCGGTCATGGCCATCACGCGATCGACGAAGTCACCGCCGGGCAGGTGGAGTCGGTCCTTGGAGATCGCGGGTGAATCGAAGGAGAGGAGTGCGTCGTCTTCGAGGACCTTAGCAACGTCGATCGTGAGGTTGGGCATGATTGTGTTTCCTGCGAATGTTCGCGGCGAAAGTGCTTGCTTTGGCCGGAATCGGGTGCCGGCTCTCTCGGGTGATCCTAGACCCACTCACCCCCACAGGGTGGCCGGGCCGGCGTTGGAATCGGGTTCAATCAGCGTCGCGTCGTTGTTGCTCGGCGTATTGACCCGGGTGGAGATCCGATGCATCGAGACCACGCCTTCGGGACTCGGGCAGAGCAGATCGGAGATTGCACGCGATGGGGTCTCGCGATTAAACCAGGGATCGAGCGTTTCGGACTCGAGGATGACGGGCATCCGATGATGCATGTCTTTGAGTTGCTCATTCGCGTCGGTTGTGATGATTGAGAATGAATCGACCGGCGAGCCGCCCATTTCAGGGTCGAGCCAGGTATCCCAGACGCACGCGAGCAGCATGGGTTGCTCGTCGGCGCGTTGGATGTACCAAGGTTGCTTGGTCTTCTGAGTGGGGACGGCCTGCCACTCATAGAACCCGTTGATTGGAAGGACGGCACGTCGGGAACTGATCAGCCCGCGGTATGCGGGTTTCTCCCAGATGGTTTCCGATCGCGCGTTGATCATCTTGGCGCTGATCGAGCGTTCCTGTGCCCACTTGGGAATGAGCCCGAAGTGCGCCGGAGATGCCCTCAGGGCGTGGGCGTCGTGGTCTGCGTGGATGATCGCGCCGGATTGGGTGGGCGCAACGTTATAGGAGTTTGGGTAGCAGGCCGCGAGCGACTCAATCAAATCTTCATGCGGATATGGGACGCCGAGGAAGAGTTCAAAGAGACGATCGAGGGTGTATGGGTCAATATATTGCGTGAATCGGCCACACATGTTGTACATTATGCCCAAGAGAGGGATGAGATGCGTAACGAGTGGAAGGCCATCATCTTACCGATTACTCGGCGTGAGCTGCCCGGGTGGGGTCGTGTGCTGCAGACGATTGGGCGCACGGGGTACAAACACGATCAGCGTTGGGAAGACGCTCCGGTCAAGGTGATCCGAGGCAAAGAGCACGGGTACCTGATGGAACTGGACCTGACGGATTGGTCGTGCCGGATTACGTACTTCCTGGGTCGGTACTACGAGCTGCATGTGCTTCGTCTTCTGGATGAGATGCTCGAGCCCGGTGATCGGTTTATTGATATTGGCGCGAACGTGGGGATGGTGGCGCTGCACGCGTCGCATCGTGTGGGGGCAACGGGATCGGTGCAGTGCTTTGAGCCCAACCCGCGATGCCGGGAGCGTCTGGGGCGGATGATCGAGATGAACGCGATCGGGAACATCCGCGTGTACCCGTTCGGGTTGTCCGATCAGGCGGACACTCTTGAGCTCAAGCAGAACCACTCGTATACGGGGATCGGGACATTCGCGGATGTGGACCCGGAGAGCGTGGTCTCCACGACAACCGCGGAAGTTCGGCGCGGTGACGACGTGTTCGGCGATGATGCGGGACCCGCGCCCAAACTCATGAAGATTGATGTCGAGGGCTTTGAGCTCCGCGCGGTGCGGGGGATGGAACAGACATTACGGCGATGGGGTTGCCCGGTGATTATGGAGATGGACGAGCGTCATCTTCAGCGGGCGCACACGAGTGTCGCAGAGGTCTACGCATTGATGAGCACTATCGGGTATGTGCCGTTCCGTATCGGTACGCGCCGTCGCGGGTTGCGTCACACGCTGGAGCTCACCCCGATCAACGGCGCAGAGGGGTTGGCGGATGATCGCTGTCACGATGTGCTGTGGAAGCAGTCCGACGTCGCGTGAAAATCGCAAGAGCATCGGATGGGTCAATGCATGACGCGTTGGATGCAATCCTCGATGATGTCCACGAAACCCGAGCCCTGTAGCGCCTGATCGAGGGTATCGCGTGCTGCTTTGCGCATCGCGATCGCGCGATCGGGGTCGTTGAAGAGTTCTCGTGAACGTTCGACGAGGTCCTGCATGTCCCACGCGACGGGGAGGTAGGTTTCGTTGGCGCGGAATATGTTGGGGAACGTCTCGACGTGGGACATGTCGGGTTTGATCAGGGTTGCACCCGCAGCGACGGCTTCGAAATCGCGATAGCAGACCTCGCCCCATCCGAACGGCGAGTAGACGTATTTGCTCATGTAGAGCTCGGCGTAGTAGCGCTTGGGGCTCACGCGCTGGTTGCCGCTGAACTTGATCGACTCGCGCAAGGGTTGTGCGATCTCCGCAGCCTTCTTGCGTGAGTATTGATACCACTCTATGTCCTTGTCTGTCCGATTGATGGTGCCCACGCGGAAATGCAATCCGATCGGGCGATGTTTCCAAGGGATCGGGAAGCGCCTGGAGGCGCGGATCATCTTGTGGTATCGGGAGGTCAACCCGAAGTTCCACCCCGCGACGATCTTTTGCGCGTGCGCTGGGTCGGGCTTGGATCCGAAGTGCCAGTCTTCGAGATCGAACCCCCATTGGCGCGCGACAAAGTCGGCGTAGATGAACCCGCCCTGAAAGTCCTGCTGGTACATCGAGCGATCGCGGAGCGCTTTGCTCTTGATGTACAGATCGATATGGGGGAGCACACCAAAGTGCGGCGAGCTCGTCTGGTCGTAGAAATCGAGGAGGATGTGCTTCGCGGGGGATGTTTCCGCGCGCGTCCGCTCGAACCATTCGCTGAGCGCGTCGGCGGGTTCGGACCAGTGGGGGATCGTGATCACGATATCCGGCGGCGAGGTCGATTCGAACGCGGATCGGATCGCGTTGGTACGATCTTCCGGGGATTGCGAGGGGACGTTGGTCACGCGGATATCGCGGGCGAGGAGCTGGTCGCGGAACATGGAGAACGGCATGATGAGCTGCCCATCTGTCGTCCCATACACCTGATTGCGCGATAAAAGCAGTATGTTCGTCAATCGTGTACCCTCTACTCGATCCCACTCAGGTCAATGTCCGATGTATAGAACGACCAAAAACAGGGGGATATCCAGTCTCACCCGGAACACGACCCTCTATCCATCTCCCTACACTCATCGGTTATGACCCAGACACAAGCCCAATCTAGCGATCGCCAGCCGAAACACCGTTATGACGCCCAGATGGCGGGCGAGCTTGAGCAGCGTTGGCAGGACTGGTGGGCCGAGCAGGGGACGTATCGTCAACCTAACCCCGGCGAAGAGGGCTTTGACGCATCCAAACCCAAGTATTACGCGTTGGACATGTTCCCGTACCCCTCCGGGGCGGGGCTGCATGTTGGGCACCCCGAGGGGTACACCGCGACGGACATCATCTGTCGATACAAGCGGATGAACGGGTTCAACGTCCTCCACCCGATGGGATGGGACGCGTTTGGTCTCCCCGCGGAGCAGTACGCGATCCAGACCGGCGTTCACCCCGAGGTAACGACGAAGAAAGCGGTCGATAACTTCCGGAGGCAGCTGCAGCGTTTCGGGTTCTGCTATGACTGGTCGCGCGAGTTCGGGACGA
>SPJK01086078.1_pt1 | contig 11510 bp, 10 predicted proteins | sample 3741771 | NCBI WGS metagenome assembly SPJK01 (sample SAMN10925997, study PRJNA522277) | cold seep metagenome | isolation source: Elba SIP-enriched marine methane seep metagenome, extraction at timepoint T2 | place: Italy: coast of Elba, Mediterranean Sea
AAGAATAGTTCTCAAGCGGTTGAACTCATCGGGCAATACTATCACGCCATGATCAACGCCAAACCCTTTGAGCAGATCAACAACTCCCTTCTCATGGGCGAGGTCAATGTGATGCTTTCCCACCTGGGACACTCGCCGGTGTCTCATGGCTGGATCGATCACCTGGCCTACCGAACCAGCCCCGAAGCTTTTGGTAAGGTGATGTTGGCCCACACCCAAGGCAAGGTTCCCCCACCCTCCGCGTTCGATATCAACCTGCCTTAACCAATAAATCTCACCCCAACGCCAACTCCTCATTGACCCCGCTGGACGCCGACCGATACCCAGCAGCCATGGCTATCGAGCCCAAGCGCAATGTCGATGAGGATGTCGACGAGCTCGAGTTGCTGACCCGCCCGGGTCGGGAGGAGGACCTGCGCACCTTCCTCCTGCTTCTACACCCCGCCGACGTAGCCGAACTGCTCTCAGAGGTCGATGAGCGGGCGGCCGTTGCCATTCTTAAGCATCTAGATCGGGAAAGAGCCGCAGAGCTGCTGTCCGAGCTGGAACATGGCGAACAAGACCGTATTTTCTCCCTGATTCAGCCGGAAGAATTGGGCGCCATCGTCGGCGAAATGGAGACCGACGATGCCACCGACCTACTGCAGGAGTTGGACGAGGTCACCGCCAAGCAGGTTCTCGCCCAGCTGCCCCTCGACGATCGTGAAGACGTCGCTCAGCTACTCACCTACGACCCCGAATCCGCCGGCGGCATCATGCAGACCGAATTGGTCACGGTGTCCATCGATTCCACCGTGGGCACCGCCTTGGAAGCCGTCCGCCAAGTCGCCCAAGAGATCGACATCCTTTCGGTCTTCGTAGTGGACGACAATGGCCGCTACACCGGCCATCTCGCCCTTCAAGACCTGGTTTTCAGCCGGCCCGAGACCAAGGTCGAGCGCGTGATGGAGCCCAAGGTTGTCGAAGTCACCCCAGGCCTTGATCAAGAGGAAGTAGCCCGACTCTTCGATAGATATAGTTTGGTGGAATTAGGCGTGGTCAACGCCGAAGGCCTACTCATCGGACGCATCACCGCTGACGACGTGCACGAAGTATTAGTTGAAGAGGCTGAAGAAGACGTCCTCAAGATGGCCGGTACCGCTGCAGAGCCCGAAGTCATCTATTCGGACAAAGTATTGCCCATCGTCTGGCAGCGGATGCCCTGGCTACTATCTACTTTCTTCGCAGGATTGCTTGCTAGCTATATTCTCAATAGTGCCGGCGTCATTTTCCAGACTGCCGTCACCCTTTTGATGTTCGTCCCAGTAATTACCGGCATGAGCGGTAATGTGGGCACCCAGTCCGCCATGATTATGATTCAAGGCATGGCGATGGGACATGTCGATAAAGACAATCTATTTAAAGAGATCACCAAAGACTTAGCGGTGGCTGCGATCATGGCTGTCACCTGCGGAATCGCCGTCACCGGGATAGTTAGTGTCTGGAAGGGCAACCTGGCCATGGGACTTTGCGTGGGTATAGCCTTAACTATCGCTATGACTAGCGCCAGCCTGCTCGGTTCCACCGAACCAGCCCTTTTGAAGCGTTTTGGTATCGACCCCGCTGTGGCTGCGGGGCCTTTAATTACCTCGATCAACGATATTTCCGGGGTACTTATCTATACCTTCGTCTCTAGTGCCTTCCTAAAGTATCTCGTCCCCTAAAACTATCCAAAGATAGTTTAATAGGCTTTTTGAACACACTTGTCTGTTCTACAGGCAGGCTTCAGGTAGGTGTCCGGACTACCAGGAGCAGCGGCACATTCGCTATCCAGAGTACAACGCATTTTACTCATCATCGGCGCTTCGTTTCCCGAATGACACTGGGTTCCTTTAGGGCAAAAGCACTGTTTCGCTCTCCCGACCCAACAGAAGGAATCCGCCTTGAGCCAAATACCGTCGTCGCCAGAGGCGCATTCGATATAGCCGTGCGAGCTTTACTGCGGCCGACTTTACTCCCCCTTAGGCATTCGACCTCCACAAGCTCCAGAAAGCCCGACTAGGAAGATCAGCAGCCCCAAACAGCGCCGCCTTTGCATGTAGGAAGGAACACTCCTCCAGAAGCGGTTGAGAGACACAGGTAGAGGTGATCTCCAGCTCTGCTAGCGGCGCCAGACAGGCCAAAGCTGCACTTAGGAGCTACAAAGGCCGCTTTTTCTCGCTGAATCACTAAAGATCTTCAGCATTTCGGGCTGCTTCAAATGGAATCAGGACAGCACAATGGCTGCTTCCTAACCTCATGCTCCGGCCCCGGTCGCCGAATTTCGAAGCATGGCGGAGCACCCATCTCAGGCCAAGCTTCAGGCGCTGCGAAATTTCCTCGAAGCCACCACAAAAACGCCTCGCCTAGAGGTCAAGCTGCGCCACGAGACCAGGTTACTCACTGGCGAAACCATCCCGGCAGATACGCCCCTTGAGCAAATCGATCTGCACCAACTCTCGGCCGACTTCCTCGTCTCACCCAACCCAGAAAAGCTGCGCTTCTCAGCAAAATATAACCACAAAAAGCTAGATAGTTTCCTCAAAGAAACCATCGAGTCCTCGAAAGATCTATCTATCTTGGTCAAGGAGCTATCTCTCGAGACTACCATCTCAAAAGCTCTCAAAGAAATATCCTGGACAGATGACCTCAAACTGCACCTCAGTTGTTTTGCCAAACTCCATCCAACTATCTTCGAGAACGGAATCTACGCGGCAATACTATCGCTATCTATTTGTCGGGAGCTAGATCTTGAAAAGAGCGTCCAAAACTATATATTTAGAGGTTCTCTGCTCAGAGACATAGGAAGTCTCTATATGGACCCGGGCCTGATGAGGCTACAACGCGCTGATGCTCTGGGCGCAGGAGATGACGAACTATTGCGCCAACATGCAGACTTCTCCGCTGAGGTCCTGGCAAAGAATGAACTCATTCCTCAAGAAAATGCAGACATGCTACGTCTTCACCATTTTAGTGAGTTAGTTCGCAACAATCTCCGCAGAAGTCGTCCCCTCTGCCCGCATATCCAAGTGGGCATCTATGCCTTAGCTGAAGTCACTGCAGAATTACTTTGCTCTACCCGCGGCCGCAAGAACCTGACCCTCACCGAGGCGGTTAGTTGCCTAAGCTTATGGCTTAACTCCCTTGAGCAAGAGTCTCTAACGGCCCTTATTCACCTTCACCAACGACTTCAGTACAGCTTACCCCTAGCTCCCGAGGCGCCCATCGACTTACTGGTTAATGGCTCTAAGTCCCTTGCCCAAAACACCCAGGCACTAAACCATCTGCTCGACCAGCCTAGACTCATCAAAAAGGCCCTTTCGAAGACCTCTGCCTTCCGAAATACCCATCGTGTCTTGGACCTATTACGCCGGTCCGGACACGGTGCATCGGAGCTTACTTGGTGGCTCGCGCTAGTGTCTGCCGGTAAAGATCTAGCTACAGAGCTGGAAATTAGAGAGATGGGTGCCCAGCAAACTATCCTATTAAACGAACTTAAAGAGGCGCAACGCTTTATGGAGTATGCCTTGGCTCGAGAAACCAAGCTGGAGAAGATTAAGGCCGCCTAACTATTCAAGCTCTAGCGGATACTTAAACCCTTCTAACTCTGGCACGTATTCCAACAAGTCGCGACAAGCCAGCTCAAGCACTCCTAATATGCCCTCTGGGCTTCCCTGATAGATTCCTGCACCAAAACAAGGGTTGGCCTCAACCACTGCCCAGGACTCAGTATTAACTATCCCCACATCGATCACCACCGCCGGAGGAGTTTGGGCGCTTGCTGCTTGATAGACTTCTTCGGCAAAGCGAGCCGCCTCTGAGTTTTGAGGGTCATCCGCCGAAGTATCAAGCTCCCCATGCACCATATACCGTGAGACCGAGGCTGCTTTTCCCTGGCGCAAATGAACTCTAAACTCCTTGTGGAAGGAGATCGGCTCGCTCACCAAAACCCGCTGCTCTGAAGAAATATCATCGCGCTTGAGCAACTCGGAACTATCTTGGTAGATTTTTGCTGCAAATAACTTATCGTCTGGAGGTTTGATAAACTTGGGGTAGTCCAAAGAAGGCAACCCGGCAAAAGAGAGGTACTTCACTTCCCTTCGCAAGTACTCATTTGGTAGGTTCAATAGCCAATCATGAGGAGGCTCCAACAAAACTCTTGATAGCTGGGCAGCAACTATCCTACAAAATAGTGGCTCTCCATAGAGAACTATCGATTGCTGCCTCTTAAATCCCTCTTCCAACCTCCAACTAGAGAGCCGACAGACTTGCCAACCAAATAGTTCAGCTGTCTTAGCGAGCTGCTGGGAGTCTGAAGTGTTTCGCGGACTAAGTATGAGCTGAGTCACGGCTGGACTCGATTGGATTTGAGAATAGTCATTGGCATAGTACCTATCTCGGCAACTAATACCTGCAAGCTCAATGTGCTTGCAAGGCTATGTCTACAAAAAGGGGAGAATAGGTTCGTCGGGGATATCGTAGTTATCGGTCCATTTTTTGAGAGCTTGCAGCAAGCGCTCAGGCTGGATGGGTTGACCAATAATCTCATTCACACCAGCGGTATAAGCCGCATCGACCAACTCGGAATCGAGTTCATCGCTGACCACAACCAAAGGCACCGGCTCGCTAAGACGTTCAGCTTCAAAGCAACGAACCTCTTGAATCATCTCTAAAGACTCCAAAGACTGGCTCGCGTTCAGCTCCATCAGGACTATGTCATAGTCCTTTTCCCGCATGTATCTATAGCCTTTACTTTCGGTCTCAGCGATATCTATCTGACACCCCCAGCGACTAATAATCTCGTCAGTAACCATCTGATGGACGGGATTTTCGGCAATTACCAATACATCCAATCCTAGATTAAGTACGTCTGAAGAAATGGGACTGGTTCGGTAAAGATCTCGGCGACTACTCACCAAGGCTTCGAGACAGCTCTGCAGACGCACTCTACGCACCGGCTTTACTATGAAACTATCAAAGCCTTGGTGCCCATCTTTGAGAATCGAAATATCATCCGCCATCAAGGCCAGCGGGGTCTCGGCAATGGATGGATAGGCACGAATGGCTGCTAGCAGCTGTTTAGCACCTGTGCTGGGCGTCTCTTCGCTAATCAGCACTGCTCCATAGGGCTCCCCTCGCGACTCAATCATATAGGAGAGCGCCTCTGAACCATCGAGAGCAAGTTGGCAGCGCGCTTCCCAGCCAGCAAGCTGGTTGGCTAAGATCCGCGCGTTTTCGGGATTCTCTTCTACCACCAAGATCTTCTTTCCTGATAGTTTGGTAACCTTGGTTTCAGGGATCTCGTTGGGTCGCGCCAAAGACAGAGAGAGCTCGATAATGAAGGTACTACCCTTTCCTGGCGCTGAATCGAGCTTGATACTTCCGCCCATTAGCCGTACTAGGCGACGCGCAATAGTTAGGCCTAGTCCTGTGCCCCCGATTCCTCGGGTTCCTGGCAGAGAAAGCCTGCTGAAACTATCAAAAATCTCTTCGTGTTTGGACTTGTCGATACCTGCGCCGGTATCGATGACTTCTATCTGGAAATTTACGCAGTCTTGATAGATATCTATCATGCGTAATTTCAAAGAAACCCAGCCTTTGTCAGTGAATTTGATGGCATTACCCACCATATTGGCCAGAATTTGGCGAATTCGGGCCGCATCTCCTTTGACATAGGTAGGAAAGTTCACCGGGATAACTTCGACAGCGTTGAGATCTAACTTTCGATCTCGAGCTTGCACATAGAAATCATCCACCACATCTTCGAGTAGAGCAGCTACGTCGAAAACATGGTTTTCTAGAGTAAGTTCCCCCGACTCCAGGCGCGCATAATCGAGAATCTCATTTACTACCGAAAGTAAGTTATGCGCACTCGAACGGAGGGTTCTCAGATAGTCATCATCATGCGCCTCTCCCACCATCATCAGCAGGCCGCTCATCGCGACTACATCGTAGGTTGGGCGACGAATATCTCGGCAGAAGTTAGCCAAACAGGTAGTTTGCGCCCTTAGAGAAGCTTGGGCTCTAGCTTCGGCACTGGCGAGGGCTTGCTGAGCATAGCGAAGCTCGGTGACATCTACAAAGGAGCCAGAAACCTTCTGAGTGGCGCCTAAACCATCTCGAATAACTTCCGCGCGAACAGAGAAGAAGCGATAAGCCCCTTGTTTGAGCTGCACCCGGTAGACATTTTGGATGGGATAGCCATTTTTAACGTGGGCGTTATAGTCCGCCTCAAACCGTGAGCGATCTTCGGGATGAAAGCGCTCCTTCATCCAGCGAAGATTGTCGGGAAGCACCAAACCTTCGAAGCCAAGAATGAAACTGAGCCGCTCAGATGCCAGGAAACGACCGGTTTTGACATCGATAAGGAAGTGCCCCTCCTGGGCTCCTCGGGTCATGCCTTGGATTTGGTCTCGATAGTCATCCCGCTCATAGAGCGCATCGACCTCCATAGATACATCTGTAAAAAGAAGAACTTCGGCGATCTTATGGTTTCGATAGTTGTTGAGGGGGAGGGTTCGGATCTCAATCCAGCGATGAACGTCTTCTGAGACAACAAAGCGGACCCGACAGGTTTGGCCATTTTTGACTTTGATGAGATCGTCGTGAAAGACATTCAGACGCCAATCAACGTCGAAAGCACCATCTACGGTGGTTCCACATAGTTCGGCGAAGAAACTATTGGCGGCAATTACGTGCCCTGAGTTATCCTTGACCAAGAAGCCCATGGGAAGCTGCTCAAAGAGTTGATTGAGCCGCTGCAGCTCTTCATTTTCGGCATTGATTTCTTCGGCTTTGCTCTCGTCGACCTCCGGCTGCTCGACAAAGGTGCAAACTGTTCCAGAATCACTAGGAAGTGGCTGTGAAGATAGTTCTACCCATACAGCCTTGCCGAAACAGGAGCGAAAGCAAACCCGTTTTTTTCGCAAGGGCCTTCGATGCCACTGAGTTCCGCCCAAGGAAGTAATGCCGGTTTTGCGGTCCCAAACAAAGTTGGTCAGCAAGTGCCCTTGAACTTCCTCTGCCGGAAAGCCCAGCATGCGTGCCAAGGCCGGGTTGACCTTTTTCACCCGGCCGCGATCATCAAGCTCGCAGATCCCCTCTTCGGAGATAGATAAGAGATGGGCCCACTTCGCCTTCATGAGGGCGAGTTCGCCATCGGGTTCCGCAACCTGAGCTAACCCTAGAGAGGTGGCCACATCTCTTCATTCGGTCACCCTCGGGTAAATGAGAGCCTGGAGACCATAGAGTTTTAGCTGGGAAGCCCCAGGCTCCGACTGGGGAAGACCAGAGGTTTTCATTGGGGGCTTAGGGGGCTTCTAGAGCCCTTCTGGAGCCTGTATCGATGCGAAACAAGCTTACAAAGCACGCATGCGATTGTTACGAGCATTGTGCTCTACTTCCGCCAGCCCCAGAGCCTCCAGAACGGGAGGCACATAGTTAGCAAATCGCCCGCGAAGGCCCTTTTTGAGCCCATACCAACCACCAACAGGATTACTCTCACTGCGGCCCTATTCCTCCACCGTGCCCACTTTAACCGGTTTTCCTTCATCCGCATTTCCCAACAGAATCCAGTCTCCGGCCTCTTTAAGCATGGCATGGAGGTCCTCGATACAGCGAAGCTGATACCTAAGCTGAGTCTTCTTCACCTGAACCACCAAAGCAGGGGGCTCCGCCACCTGATCGCGCCAGGCTTGATATTCCGATTTTCCAGGGGGAGTTTTGAGGATCCATGGGGAGGCTTCCGTGCCTTCGCCGATAACTTCTACTTGTGACATGAGTTGACCTTCGATATGGTAACCTGTAAATTACCATTCCAACATAGAAGATCAAGAGAGGGACTATTTTTTTGCGGGATGAATCTTGGGGGTAACTGCTACAACTATCCCACTACTATTAGCGACGGCCAAAGTACCTTCACCTTGATGCTTGGATTTAGCATTAAATTTGTAGTCCGGGATATTTACCTGCACCACCACCCGGGGCGGCTTCACCTCCAAAACGCCCACCTTAATCATATGCGCCTTGCCTTTGAGGTCCTTGAATTGCAGCTCAACGCTCGCTTTTGCTTCTTGGCGACGGGCGGTCACCGTGTCTAGCAGCTTGGCGCCCTTTCCTGGATAGGATTGCTTTAATAGTTTGCGCAATTTGGGTTTGAGCCGAGCATCGATAGTTTTAATGCTGGCATCGACCTTAATCACGCTCAGGGTGAGATCGACGTTGGCCCCCGGAGCGGCCTGGGCCGAAGGGGTTAAAGCGCAGAAGAATCCCAAACTAAAGATCAGTGCTGCGAATGTGCGTAATGCTCCATGGCTAAATAAGCCCATGACCTTTCCTTACCTCGATTTCTAAATCGCGCCAAAGAGCGCAGCGAAGATGGTGGGGATTAGCGAGTATTTGCCTGGACTAGGCGTCGGAGAGAATCACCAAAGTGACCCCGTCGTGGGGCACCACCATGGCGGAACCTTCAAAAGAAAGGTCTTCCACAGAGACGGTGCTCGCCAAAGTCGGCGCCACCGCAGGTCCATCCACGGATTGCTGGCTTAGCTGGGGATTCTGCGGCAAACCGACGGCGACCACCATGGCGGCTGCGGCCACAGCGCCAGAGAGTCCTAACCCCCAATTGGCGGTGGCGGGTAGCTCTTGCCACCAGGCTTTGACCTTGGTCCAGAAGCTGGGCTTTTCCTTGGCGGCTTCCCAGATTCGCGATTCGATGCCCTCCTTAAAGGCTTCTTCGAAGCGGGGCATCATCTCCTGCAGCTCGAGATTGACCTCGTTTTTGAGCATGGAGATGGCCTGTTCGGGCAGTTCTTGACGCTCGACACTAAGATCTTCTTGGTCGAGCTGCCTAAAAACCGCTGAGGTAAAGGCATTCCATTGCCCATCGCGGGAGGCGAGTTCTTCTTGCTGCTCGTTTTTGAGCAGCTCGGAAACGGTGACGATGTCTTGAGAGTCTTCGCTGTTCTTCATCACAACCTCCTAGGCCTGCTGCACGGCCAATCTTAAGCTCTCGGGTACGTTTTCACCTTGCTCCAAGTAGGGTGAGAGCAAGGTTTTGAGATTTTGGCGGGCATGGAAGAGCCGGCTCATCACCGTGCCTTTAGATATGCCCAAAACCTCGGCCATTTCTTCATAAGCCAGGCCCTCGACCTCTCTGAGCACGATGATGGCCCGATGCTTGTCGGAGAGCTTCGCCATGGCGTCCTTGAGAACCCGGGACAGCTCTTTGCGATCGGCCATCTTCTCGGGTTGGGCGTCCATGCGGTTTTGGCCAGACTCGGCCAAGACTTTCTCCATTTTGCGATTTTCAGAGATATCGACCATTTCCCGGCGGTTTTTGGCCCGCAGGTGATCAATGCTGAGATTGTAAGTGATGCGGTACAGCCAAGTGTAAAAGGCAGAGTTGCCTTGGAAGCGATCGAGGCTGCGATAGGCCTTCACGAAGGCCTCTTGGGCCACGTCCCAGGCATCTTCGCGGTTGCGAACGATGCCGAAAGCCAGGGAATAAACGCGCTGCTGGTAAGCCTCGACCAATTGGCCAAAAGCTTGGCGGTCACCGGTTCGCGCCGCCTCTACCCAGGCTAAATCCCGGGCAGCTACCTGAGCGCGTTGTTCCTTTTCCATCGACATGACATTTACTCAGACGGCCCATCTCACCGTTTGTTCAATGTGGGCGCCATCACCGGAGTGGGCGCCCTATGAATTTCGCTAGAATTGTTGAATTTAGCCCTTACAAAGCTGTTTGCGAGCAATCATCAAAGCAAAACCCAGCAGATTATGGCCCCGCCAAGCCCGAGGATGTAGCCCCTCGGCCTCTTTTTCATCCATCCCTATGCCCCAGATTTTGTCCTGGGGCGACGCCTCGACCAAAACCCGCTCGCCCGTCCCTAAGAGATAGGAAAACAATTCCGGGTCGGCAGAAAACTTGGCCACACTCGCCTCAGTCACGATCTGGAGCCTTTGCCCCTCCCATACATGCTGGTTGAAACGCCTAACCTTACGGCCTAGCTTTTTAGCCTTGTCGGGGTTCGGCGCCACCAAGATTTGCTCCGCAACCTCATGGTCCTCAAAAAGCAGCGCCTTGTGGTGCATCATGTAGTGCTCGGCGGTGGGATAGTGAAATCCCTGAGCCTCGAAGGGCGATGGATACCACTGGCTCAAACACTCTTTGCCGACCCCCTTTTGGCCTTGGGGCACACGGTGGCGCCAAAAATAGAGATAGTCCGGATGAAGACCGGCCTCGATGGCCGAGATCAACTCGCCCTTAGAAGTAATAGTTTCAGTATTCATAGGCGAACCATCAAATCGACAGCGGCTCGAAGTGGCAAGGACTTATTGTGTCCTAAACACTAAAAGGTCTGTGACAGCTCGTTACATCACCTGAGATTGCTGGTTACGTCACAAAAGCCCCTTTGGACTCAAATTCGACTCTAATGATTTCAGCCACTTAGCTACACACGAGCCCCTGGAAAAAGTTGGCACCCCAGTTGCTATTACTATTAAACATCACCGAGACACACGGTGAACAGGAGATAGATAAAATGGCAGCACCAATCGCAGCAGCAGGACTTTTAGCAACCGGAAAAGCATTCTTTGGAGCCATCGCAGGCAAACTATTTGCAACTAAGCTCAGCACCGCAGCAACTACCTTCTTTGGCTCGAAACTATTAGGACTTTAATAAACTATTAACCCACCTTTGAAAGAAAGATTTAGGAGACAAATAAAATGGCAGCACCAATCGCAGCAGCAGGACTTTTGGCAACCGGAAAAGCATTCCTTGGAGCACTCGGAGGCAAACTATTTGCAACCAAGCTTAGCACCGCAGCAACTACCTTTTTCGGCTCAAAATTACTCGGGCTTTAATAGCAAACTTAGACACAGATACTTAGGAAAGATTTAGGAGACAAATAAAATGGCAGCACCAATCGCAGCAGCAGGACTTTTGGCAACCGGAAAAGCATTCCTTGGAGCACTCGGAGGCAAACTATTTGCAACCAAGCTTAGCACCGCAGCAACCACTTTTTTCGGCTCAAAATTACTCGGACTTTAGAACTATCTTTTAGGCAATATCATTTGAGGAGGCGCCTATGAAACTATCTAGGCAGTAACCTGAGACTGGCATCTACATACCTTCGTCATCTTCGCTGGTCTTGAGTTACTACCAAACAGCAGCAACGTTTTAAGTTGGACTTTAGCTTTGCACCTTAATCCCTTCGTCATCTTCGTGGAGTTGAAGCGAGACTTAAAATAGGAGCTGCGCACCAAAAATCATCGCAGTAGTTAAGCCCGGGACTCATCGCACCCCCGGGCTTTTCTATTTGTGGTGTAACTATTCGCCGCAGACCTTGCGGAACTTCTCGCCCCCAAAAGCGCAAACGGTTCTGAAATCCGAAACTTAGGGATAATTGCGGCCAATGAGAGCAAGCGCAGCCTTGAAGTTGTTGGCCGAGGGTTCGTTGCCAGGGGCAAATCACCAGCCTGCGTGCTAGAT
>SPJK01078855.1_pt1 | contig 11507 bp, 9 predicted proteins | sample 3741771 | NCBI WGS metagenome assembly SPJK01 (sample SAMN10925997, study PRJNA522277) | cold seep metagenome | isolation source: Elba SIP-enriched marine methane seep metagenome, extraction at timepoint T2 | place: Italy: coast of Elba, Mediterranean Sea
ATCTGGATAGTCTGCGTAGCCTGAGCAAAAAACCACCGCTCCTTGAGGGGAGTTTTTGCGGAAGCTATTGGCTAGCTCCGCGCCACTGCCGCCGGGCATGATCAGGTCCGAAATCAAGACATCGACGGGGTTCTTCAGCAAGAAGAGGGCTTCTCGAGAACTCGAGGCTGCTGATACTTGATGCCCCATCAAGGTCAAAGCTCGAACCAAAGTATGTTGGATGTTTTGGTCATCTTCGACCACCAGGATTTTGGCAGGTATTTCCGTCTTAGGCAGGCTTACAGCTGCACTATCAGAGTCTTCAAGGTCGGCACTATCTGGGGAAGGATGCGAGGGAATAGTTAGGCGGAACAAAGTTCCGCCGCGCTTGGGCAATTCGATAGCGATTTGACCTTCCCAGTTCTCAACCACTCGTTTGACCATTGCCAGGCCCAAACCAGTGCCTGCACCTGGGCCCTTGGTAGTAAAGAAGGGGTCGAAGATACTATCTTTGATTTCTTCGGGGATACCGGAACCCGAATCCTCTACTTCGAGAATTAGCTGCGCCCCTTGAGCATCAGATAGATACTTGGTGCGTACATAGATCTCCCCGCCTTGAGGCAAGGCATCTTTGGCGTTCACCACCAAATTGACCACTACCTGATGAAGTTCAGATGGGTCTCCCGATAGATAGACTTCGGGAGCGTGCAAAGAGAGTTGCAGAGAAATATCTTCTCGAATAAGGCGCTTGAGCATCGTTCCTGCGCCGCCAAGTATCTTGTCGGGACTGAAGAGTTCGCTGCGCTGGGCCCGGCGCCGGGAAAAAGCCATGAGTTGGGCCACCAGACCTTTGCCTGTCTGGGCGGCGTTCTGCAGTGTTTTCAAGTCTTCTCGCAGAACAGGAGATAGTTGCTCCTCCAGAAGGGATATTTCAGCAGTTCCGGCAATTACCGTGAGCAGATTGTTAAAATCGTGCGCCACGCCTCCAGCTAGGGTCCCCAGGGCCTCCATCTTCTGCGCTTGGAGAAACTGTCTCTCTAAAGCCTCAGTTTCACGTAGGTCTCGACCAGTGATACCCAGCAATTGCTGTTGCCCACTTTGCACCAAGTAAGTGGTTACATAGACTGGACAGCCGCTGCTAAGCTCGACCCTTCCCTGAAAGACAGTTTTTCCGGGTATAGTTGCATCTAATAGTTGGGCTGCTTCCGCCTTGCTTACCGAACTATCCAATAGTTCATGGATCCATCTGGGGGCTTCACCGCTGATCTTGGCTAAGGCAAAGCCAGCCTTGTTAAGATAGATCAGCTCTCCTTCATAATTCGCAATGGCAACTAAGTTATTGCTTGCTTCCACAAGGCTCACCAATTTCTCGGTTTCAGCCTGACTTTGCTGCGCGCTATCTTTCTCCTTAAGGGTTCGCTTCAAAATAAGGGCGGCAATAAAGGGAAGTATCAAACCCAGGGCCAATAGAGCTCTCCCTGAAAGGCCAGTGAGACTATGGCTGGCAAGGAAAGTATCGGTGGGTAGGATGGTGAGGCGCCAGACCCGGTTCCCAATGGGGAATTCTATGCTGGCTGATAGTTCGCCTCCGCCGCCGGCGGGGATAGATGAGCGGAAGACGGACTTGTTTTGCTCAGTGAGCTGCACAAAAAACTGCTGGCTAAGTTCCTCATCTACCACCATCTCAATCGTGGGCTGGGTGCGAAAGACCGCGTTGATATATCCCTGCTTTCCTCCCTCGCTGGGAAGGTAGCTCGTGAAGCCCTGACCGCCTTGATAGGGTTCTAGGATAGGTGTGCTCTGCATCTGCTTGGTGCGCTCTGCGTCCGCCATAATCGGCCCCGCCACCGGGTGGGCTTTGAGGTTCTTTCCTTTGGCCTTTTCGTTGGGGCCCAAGGGCTCGACCCAGGTGATCACCCCGTCCGGGTTGACCCAATTGATGGCTTGGAAGTCAGGAAAGTCGCGGCGAATCTCTTTCACTCGCAGGTGAAATTGCTCGGGAGTGGCGATCAACTTCGCTTCAAATTCGGTACGCACGTGGTCGATGACCGCGTAGCGAAATGCGAACTGCTCTTTAAGGTTTTTGGCGAGATGGTGCGCGTTGGTGACTAAGTCGGCGCGGATACTTTGTTCTCTTAAACTACGCTGATGAAACCAGGCGAGGACGGAGGGCAGCGCCAGTAAGATAAAGACGGTTACTAATAACCATCCTCTGCGCAACGCCCCCATAGCCCAGTATAATGCTGAGAACTATTTTGAAGGCCAGCGTTTGCGGCGGTATTTCGCGGATTTGATCAAAAATTCACCTGATTCATTCTTGGAAATACGTAGGTCAAACTCAAAAAGATCGGCGTTGGTAGGAACAATATCCTTGAGCGTCTGAACAGCATTTCCGCGGGCCATAGTTACTTCGGCCTTGGCGAGAAACTCAGTGTCCTTCTTTTCGATCTCCAGGTCGCTGAGAAATACTTTCTTCCAGCCTGGACGCAATAGTTGGCCGGCAATGATCCGCTTGGCGCTGGGCTTGTCGATCTGCTGCTGACCTTTAAAGTCTTCGCTCAGCTTAGAGACGATCCCTTTAACATTTTGCTGGTTTGCATCCTCAACCAAGCCCTCGACCAACTGCTTCACTTTGGTACGGTCGTCGCTTTTGCTACAGGCCGAGGTCAGCGCCAGAATGGCGAGAGATAGGGATAATACTTTGAAGGTAGGTGAAAAATACACCCCAAGGATATGGGGCATAGAGGAGGGGAGCGCCTAGTGAAAAGGGGCTTACTTAGTCAGCAGAGAAGCAATGTAGGCTTGTTTAGCAGCACGCCACTTCTTGCCCATCTTCTTGGCTGCTTTCTTCACGCGACGATCTTTGGCTTTCAAGCCTTCGAAATTGGCAGCAACACGGTCGTAGAAGCCAAGAACCTCAGGAATGGGGCGCTTGAGCTTCTTCATGTCGCCTTCAGCTTTAGAGAAGGCAGCGTCGGCAGCAGGGATTAGGTAATTCCACATGCTGACTTCACCCAGAAGCTCCTGAGCCTCGGGGAAGTACTTGCGAGCGTCCAGGGCCTGCGAAAGGGCAGTTCCGACCCGCTCTAGGTCAGCCTTGTTGTCCTTCTTGGACTCTTCGGCAAAAGCAACCTTGGCCAGACCCAAGAGAATCTCGGGGTTGTCGCCCAGGTCAGCAGCCTTGGTGAAGTGCTCCTTAGCTGCATCAACATCACCCTTTTTGAGGGCATGTTTGCCACGGAATATCTCAAACTCAGGACCCTTGGCAGAACCTTGGTAGGATTTGTCGAGCTCGTCGACCAAAGCCAGGGCGCCATCATCCTTCATCTCGCTCTTGAGCTTAGCCAGGTCCCACTTCAAGCCTTCGTAAAGAGGCTTCATGGCGATGGCTGCTTCATAGGTGGCGATGGCTTCCTTGGTCTTGCCGGACGCTTTCTGAATACGGGCCTTCAAACCATGGAAGGGGGCGTAGTTCTTCAGCTTAGCAATGGCAGCATCAGCCTTTTCTTCGGCCTGCTTGGTGTTACCCACAGCCAAAGCCAGTTCACCTTCAGTCCAAGCGACCATGGCCTCAGCGCGAGGACCCATCTTCAGCTTGGACTCCTTAATCTCCTTGAGCAGGTTGGCGGGAGTCAGCAAAGAGCCGTAGGTCTTAGCGCGAATCGCAGCCAATTGAGCCTTGGCAAGGTTGTGCTCGGGGTTGGCGTTCTTACGAACGATACCATCAAGGTGCTTGATAGCTGCTCGGTGGTTGTTCTGCCGATGAGCGTTGTCCGCCAGGGTGATGCGGTATGCGGCAGCAGAAAAGTCAGCCTCTTGCGCCGAGCGGATCACCCGGTTGGACTCGATGTACTTGCCTTGCTCTGAAAGGGAGACGCCTAGGGCGTGGGCCATGATGGGGGCGCCAAAACCCTTGTCGAGCAGGCCGCGAATCAACTTCTCGGCGCCTGCAGCGTCACCAGACTCAGTCTTGAGGTAGGCATCTACTGCGAAACGAACCGGAGACTGGGCATCATCAGCATTTGCCTGTTGTAGGTACTGCTGAGCCTTGTCCTTGGAGGGCAAGCCATGCTGATGCATGGAGTAGTAGACACCAGCCAGAGCGGCCTGGGTCTGCGCGTGGGAGGCATCCAAATCGAGAATCTCTTTGTAGAGCTTTTCTGCCTCCTCCAAGGACTTCAAGTTGTGCTTCTTAGCCCGATCACGGGCTTTCATCGTCAGCTCACCAATTGCTTTTTTGGTGTGGACGTTTTGATTGTAGAAATATACTGCGCCTGCGCCTAACGCCAAAATGATAATGACGTCGCGCAAAAAGCGACCAAACCCCTGACGAGGTTGGCTGGCCCCGTAGTCATCTTCGAACTGGGGGTTATCGTTGGTGGTGGACTTAGCGGGCTCCTGAGACATCCAATGACCTCGGTAGGGGATCCTCACACATTGACCGGCAATGCGCGGGCTCGCCGGGCAAAATCCCAGCGATTCCGCGCTAGTATCAATGGGGCACTACAGTGTCAAGTTACCGACAATGTCTCGCACTTATCGTTACGGGTTCTATTTAGTTTCAATCTCGTTGTACCAGTCCCCAGGAGTGGCTAGGCTTTTAGGGTGCCACGTCGCGATAGCCGTAACATAAACCTTTGCTGTTCCTTTTGCGGGAAGAGTCAGCGCGAAGTTAAAAAACTTATCGCCGGCCCTACCGTTTATATCTGCGATGAGTGCATCAAGCTCTGCACCGACATCATCGCCGAGGAAAAACTCAAGGACAGTGCCCTCGGTCCCAAAGAGCGCATTCCCCCGCCCACCGAGATCAGGGCTTTCTTAGATGACTATGTCATCGGTCAAGAGCAGGCCAAAAAGGTTCTCTCGGTCGCGGTCTATAATCACTACAAGAGGATTGGCCTGCGTGAGAGCCCAGATGGGGTCGAACTACAGAAGTCCAACATCCTTTTGGTAGGCCCCACTGGAACTGGCAAGACCCTGCTCGCCCAGTCATTGGCGCGATTCCTCAAGGTTCCCTTCACCGTGGCGGACGCGACCACCCTGACCGAAGCCGGCTACGTGGGCGAAGACGTGGAGTCTATCGTTCAAAACCTACTTGCCGCCGCTGATAATGATATTGAGCGGGCGCAAAAGGGCATCGTCTATATTGACGAGATCGATAAAGTGGCTCGAAAGGGAGACAATCCATCGTCTACGCGCGACGTCTCCGGCGAAGGCGTGCAACAGGGACTTCTCAAACTATTGGAAGGTACCAAATGCAACGTAGCGCCCCGCGGAACTAAGAAGTACTCCCAACAAGAGTACGTCCAAGTGAACACCCACAACATACTCTTCATTGTGGGCGGTGCTTTTGTGGGGCTCGACCAGGTGATTGGCCGTCGAGTAGGAAGCAGCGGCATTGGCTTCGGTTCCGATGTCTCTTCTAAGGTTGATCAGCGCATGGGACAGACTTTGTCTCAGGTGGAGGCGGAAGACCTTACGAAGTTTGGCCTGATTCCTGAGTTTGTCGGTCGCCTACCTATCTTGGCTTCGCTGCAAGATCTGACCGAGGAAGACTTGGTTACCATCTTAACTGAGCCCAAGAATGCGCTCACTAAGCAGTATCGCAAGCTCTTTAAGCTGGAAGATGTGAAACTCTCCTTCACCAAGCAGGCGCTGCACGCCATTGCCAAAGAGGCCATTCGGCGCGAATCCGGGGCTCGTGGCATGAGGAGTATCTTGGAAAACCAGATGCTCGACATCATGTACGAAGTCCCCTTCCTCGAAGGTGTCAAAGAGTGTCGCATCACCAAGGAAGTCATCGAAAAGAACGAGCCTCCGTTACTGACCTACGAAGAAGACAGCAACGACCAGCAAACCGCCTAGAACTGTCTCCTGGATAGTTCTAAGGGAGCCCAATACCTATGGGCTCCGCTTCTTCTTTCTCCAAAACATATGGACAGGCACGAATCCCTGGAAAGGGAGGCGTCGCTGCTACATGAGCGCAGCTGCTAGACGGTAGACTTATTCCGCCAGGTACGGTGACACAACGTTCTCTACGTCGCTGGATAGGACCGTCACAAGGAGCCCAGCCGCTCCAGAACCTTCTCAAACCGCATTCTGGGTTGCCATTGCCTCCGCAACTTCCTCCATGAGTGGAAGGCTTGGGACCGGCATAGATACAGAAACTATCATCAACCGTATTTCCATCGTTATCGAGGCAGCGGACTTGGCGGTAGATGAAGCCGTGATGAGTCCAGGCGTTGATACAGTTTTCGTTGTAGATGTCCCAGGTGAACTCACTGACTGCACACTCAGGCTCAGCACAGGGCGGTGAATAAGTATCTACGATGTTATCTATCTGGTTCGTCACTGAGGAGATGCGTCCAAAAGCTGTGCCCAGATTGCTGGCGGGGCCCTGGGAGACGACTCCGTAAACCGTAGCTCGATCTCCTGGGCCGTATACAAAGATAGGTCCCCGCTGTCGCCATAGCAGGCGCCACTGCCCACCAACAGAAAGTGAGGATGGGGTGTAGGGCTGGAAGGTGGAGTAGGCGGAATGACTTGAGAAGTCACCGTTTTGTGTCTCAATTCGTCGCTAGAGGTGAGGTCGGGCCAAGTATTGTCATGGCCCCAGCCGGCGATAATTCCAGAACTAGGCAAAGTGCCGCCTCGGGATATTTGGGCTAAGGCTACACCAGGCCCTAAAACTGCCGGTGTTGATAGTTGGAGGAGGGCCATATCATAGTTTAGGAAGTGAAAGGCGGAGATGGCCACGGTTTGCTCGGTGGGTTCCACTGCACTCATAGTATGGTCGCCAAGTACGACGCTGGCTGTGGCTGGGGTAAGAAGTTGCAGACAGTGCCGCGCGGTCAGCACAAAATAGGGATGAATCAGCGTGCCTCCACAGCCGTGGTTGCCACTAGAATTGAGCAATCTGGCCACCCAAGGATATTGATTAGGGCTGGTTATTGATCCGCCCCAGATACCGGAGCGGATGCTATCTGTCTGAGCTTCATCTATACCCATCTCGGGGCCCCCGCAGGCTGCTGGATAGAATGCAGTACTAAAGATAGCGGTCAATGAGCTAAGTTTCTGTTTCATATATCGCACTCTCAAAGAGATAGTTGTCTTTAGGCAGTGCTCCAATTACCGCCCTGAGAAAGAAAAGCTCAGGGTGCGGATTCTGGGTTCTTAGATAGGTTGAGGGGGGATTTCGGTGTTTCGAAATAGATGTGGTGGTATTTCGGGTGATTGAAATGGAAAGCTCAGTCTTTCGCCAAGTAGGCCAAAACGAGTTTAGATAGTTCTGCGGCTAGCTCGTCCAAATCAAAGTCTTGATGGTAGAGAACCGCCCCATGAATGGCTGATTCTACCGCCTGGACTAAGATAAAGGCAGAGAGTTCGGGGTTGGTGATAGCTAGTTCTTCCTGTCTAATGGTGAGCGCCCGGGCGACCAGCTGTCTGGTGCTCTCTTCCACCTCGTGTACATGACCAAGCGCGCCTGCCCTGGGAACCTCTTCCACCATCACTCGGTGCAGTTCAGGCTCAGCTTCGTGGGCTTTGATGAGGCCACAGATTAGACGGTAGACAATCTCCTCCTCAGAACTATCTCCTAGATCCTGCAGTTCAGCTCTGATCAGACTGTTCATGGTTTCGATATGCCGTTCTACCAAAGCGGTGATCAGGGCTTCTTTACTGGGGAAGTATTGATAGAGGGAGCCGATACTCACTCCCGCCTTAGCGGCCACTTTGTTGGTGGTGGTGGCGCCGTAACCTTCCTCGGTCAAAATGTGAGCGGTGGCTTCGATAATGGCGGCGACGGTGGCTTGGGCACGGGCCTGTCGGGGCCGTTTTCTGGGCTTAAAGGTAGTTTTGCGAGGAGCGGCCATGGAAAATCCTAATGCGAGTATCAAAACCTGAGCTAAAGCTCATATTCTAGAGTGCATGGCGCTGAGTGAAACCGCAAGCCTCTCCCCGCTGGAGCCTCCAATGCTCAAGGGCGTGCCTATCCTGGGGTCTTTGCCGCAAATGGCGAAGGACTCACTGGGCATGCTAGATGACCTGAGCGCGCTAGGAGAAGTCTCTCAGATGCGTCTAGGTCCGCAGCAGATCTTTTTCTTCAAGCATCCGGATCATATCAAGCGCATCTTCGTGGACAATCACCGCAACTACGGAAAACAGACCCACGGCTACAAAACTATGCGGCTGGCCTTGGGCATGGGTTTGGTTACCTCCGACGGCGACTTTTGGAAGCGCCAGCGAAGAATTGCCCAGCCCGCCTTTCATCATCGCCGTATCAAAGGTTTCGCGGAATCGATGGTGCGCAATACTGAGAATATTTTGACGGAGCTAAAAGAAGGCTATCACGATGCTTTCGACCTCGATGAAGTATTGATGCAGCTGACCTTTAGGATAGTTGGTGAGTGTCTAGTGTCTACCGATCTCACCGATGACTCTCAGGCAGTAGGGCCCGCCATTACCATGGTATTACGAGACACTATGGCGCGTATTCGCAAGCCCTATGCCTATGGTCCCCTTTGGCTGCCTACTCCTGCAAACTATCGCTACAAAAAGGCTCTTAAGTCTCTAGATGATGTTATTTATGAGATTATCGAAGGCCGTAGAGGACAGGTGGGGCAGTACTCTGACCTGCTAGATATGTTCATGGAGGCTAAAGATGAAGAAACTGAGGAGGGAATGAGTCCGCAGCAGCTGCGTGACGAAGTGATGACCATGGTTTTGGCCGGTCACGAAACAACTTCCAACGCCCTTGCTTGGACCTTCTATCTACTACATCAAAATCCCCATCTGCGGGAAGAGTTGGAAGCGGAGCTTCAGCAAGTATTAGGTGGTCGTTCTCCTACTATCGAAGACCTCCCTGAACTCAAATATACCGAGGCAGTGATCAAAGAAGCCATGCGCCTTTACCCGCCAGTATGGTTAGTTGGTCGCTCCGCCACCGAAGATGATGTGGTGGGTGGCTATCAAGTGAACGCCGGCGCGATAACCTTCATTAGTCCCTACATAACCCATCGCCATCCTGAGTTCTGGACCGACCCTGAAAAGGCCGACCCCACCCGCTTTTTAGGTGACCAATCCCAAAGACACCGTATGGCCTATATCCCCTTCGCCGCCGGCCCGAGAGTGTGCATTGGCAACGGTTTTGCGATGATGGAAGCCAAACTATTACTCGCCTGCTTCGCTCAAAACTATCGCTTTCATTTGGTAGACGAGTCGAAGGTAGAGCTAGAGCCCACCATCACCTTGCGCCCCAAGAATGGTCTGCTGGTAGAAAAAGAAGCGGTAGGATAGCCTAGGTGGGATGACCGAGTTGCGAGCTTATCTTGAGGCTACTGAGAGCAGCGAAGTTGATTGGAACAGCCCGCCTTGGTGCAGAGCCTATCCGCTGCTTCGCTGGCTGCAGATAGCACCAACTATCGAAGCGCCCACACCTCACGGAACTATCTCCGATGATCAGCTGGAGATACTTTGTGAGGCTGTTTTTGAGCGCTTTAAGCAAGGCGGTGAGTTGGCGTGGTCTAGTTATATGCTACAGCGGCTGGCCCAGGCTTTGGCTGAGGTTTCACCGAAGGGATTTGAGGCTTTCCTATCGGTCGTTTGGAGAAAGCTTGCAGACACTCCGCTCACCAAAGATATCTATTATTTTAGCAAGGACTTAGGCATCTGTTTTCGCTGTTGCGAGAAACTTCCTGGTCAGCAGTTTGAGCTATCTAGGCTCAAATCTCCCCACTCAGACGCTCGATGTAGCCTAGCGCTCTGGGCTGGCGCTCTAGAGCCGGAACTTTGGAGCGAGGAACTGATAGATGAGTTTCACAACAGGTTGAAGTCTTATCCTTGGTAAATCACCAAGGAGCCTTCGATGGCACTTGAAGTATAATAGGCAAGACGTGTCAGAGGGTAGTTGAGCGCAAAGAGAAGATAGTTAGGCATATTTCGCGGGTTTGGAAGTGTCTCAAAGGATAGTTTGCTCAACCGCCTAGATAGTTAGACAGGCAAGCCGACGGCGCTCGGCGACCATCGGGAGCGTAGGTGGGTGGTCCGGCTTTGCCGGACCGGCGAGGTGTCTCAGGGGATAGTCTATTCAGAAGCAGAGATAGTTAGGCAGGCAAGCCGACGGCGCGCAGCGACCATCGGGAGCGTAGGTGGGTGGGCCGGCTTTGCCGGACCGGGCCCCACTAATCCGCCCAGGTGCGCTCCCGCTCTTCGCGGTCGTACATGGTTACGGTTTCCATAGCACGCATATAGATGGGGAAGACGGCCTTGGAGAGTTTGGCCATCTTTTTGCCACCGCTGATCTTAAAGGGCTCGCTTTGGCCCTTGCGTCCCAGGCCAGTGAAGCGGGAGAGGGACTTGTTCAATAGTTCAGCGCCCTTGGCATCTTTGTGCACACCGATGCGGATGATCTTGCCATTGCCGTCCATGGCCACGCCGATTTCACCGTTAAACTTTTGATACTTGAAAGGCATGAAGACCAAGTATCCAGCTTTTTTGTCCTTCTTGAGGTGGTCAAGCTGGATGGGGTCTTGGGGTATGAAAGCCAGACGGCCTTCTTCGCCTTCAAAGTTAAAGAAGGTGAAGACAGAAGCAGCCTTTTCTTTGGGCGTCTTTCCGGTGGCTTCTTTGAGCCGCTCTAAGCCGAACTTATCTATCTCATAGGACTTGCAGATGTATCGACCAGACACAGGGAAGAACTCATCCAAAGTCATGTGCAGGGTACGGATGAAGGCGGTCATGTCCCATAGTTCCAGATAGGACACGCTCTTACCGTCGAACTTCTCTTTTTGCTCGGGGGTAATGCACTCGCCACTCTTGAGTTTGGCGTATACGGTTTTATCGGTGAGGAGATTCATTTGGTCTGAGGTGAACAGACCAAGGCCAGTCTTCTTATAGCGGCTCTTACAGTGCTTATTGAAGAGTTTGGCGCCATTGAGCACATCTCCTACCAAAGGGCGAGGAGCGGCTTGAGCGCTTAAAGGAAGGAGGCCCAAAGTAAGGGCGGCAGTAGCTAGCTGAATACGCATCGAAGTATCTTCCTTTGTTACTATTTGCTCACCGGACGGCGAATCACCCGGCGGCTGGTACGTACCGAAGCGTCGCCGGTACCTTCGAGTTCTTTGGGCAGAGGCCAAACATTGACGGGAACTTTGACTTCAGCACTCAGGGCAGCACCCTGCTTAGTTTTACCGGTGAGAACTAACGAATGAACGCCGTCCTCGGTGGCGGTGAAGTGAAAGCCATACTTGCCTTTGGTAAGCGGCATGGGGTGCGCCAAGTATCGAGCGATAGTTTGTCCAGCGGGTGAGCGGAACTCGAGCACCAAGTCGGCGTTGATCAAAGGGACGCTGTTTCCGTAGCGAGGATGGGGCGTTTTGGGGATCTCTGCTGCGGTGAAGGTGACTTCGACGACCTTGTTGGTGTCGGGAATTCCGGGCTCGAAACTAAAGCTGAAGGCGAAGGAGCCATTCTTGACGGTCCAATCGCGAACTTTGGGTTTGGGAGGGAGTTTTTTCTCGCCAGGCCCTGTG
>SPJK01094560.1_pt1 | contig 11506 bp, 10 predicted proteins | sample 3741771 | NCBI WGS metagenome assembly SPJK01 (sample SAMN10925997, study PRJNA522277) | cold seep metagenome | isolation source: Elba SIP-enriched marine methane seep metagenome, extraction at timepoint T2 | place: Italy: coast of Elba, Mediterranean Sea
AATTCGGCTTCAAGGAGCTTTTCCGGGGCGGCTGGGTCCGCTGCCTCCTGATCCATGATCAGGACGTCCACATCCTCGAGCGGTCTCGCGCACCCAGCCCCAAAGCGGATATCCCAGACCAGATTACGGATAAAGCCCGCCGCGACCCAGGCGTATGGGGCTCGCTCCCTCAAGGTTGAGAGAACAGCCATACGCCACGGATCTGCGTTGATCAGCGCTATCAGGTCTTGCTGCTGCTGCCGTTCACGCTCGCCCACCGGGCTCACGCGGCATCAAGGCTCTGATCAAGACCGGTTTCTTCCGAAAGGCCGAGCATGATATTGAGGTTCTGAACCGCCTGACCGGATGCGCCCTTGCCGAGATTGTCCAGCAAGCCCATCACCACGGCCTGATCACGCTCTTCATTGCCGAAGACATGCAGGCGCATCTCATTCGTGCCATTCAGCGTTTCAGGCTCCAGCTTGTTCATGCTGGCGGTCGCAGTGCCATCGGCGACGGTCACGAAGCGCTGCCCCGCGTAATGCGAGGTCAGGCAAGCGCGAACATCCCCAACACTCGGCTGCCCCGGTAGAGACCAAAGCTGCAGCGGTACCTGCACGATCATCCCTTGAGCAAAACGCCCAACCGACGGGACGAACAAGGGGGCATGCGCCAACCCACTGCGGGCCATGATCTCCGGCACATGCTTATGAGACAATGTCAGCCCATAAACCCGGAAATTGTCATCCGTTGCCTCAGAATTCTCCGGCTCTTCAAAAGCCGCGATCAGCTTTTTACCGCCACCGGAATAGCCGGATATCGCATTGATCGTCACCGGATGATCCGCCGGCAGCAGTCCTGCGGAGGTCAGTGGATGCAGAATGGCAACGGAGGTGATGGCATAGCATCCGGGATTGGTAACCCGCTTAGCCGATGCGATCCTTTCCGCCTGGCCGGCATCATATTCCGGCATGCCATAGACCCATCCGTCCGCCACACGATGTGCGCTGGAGGCGTCGATAACCCGGACAGCCGGATTATCGATCATCGCAACTGAGTCCCGCGCCGCATCATCCGGCAGGCAGAGAATAACCACATCCGCATCATTCAAGGCTTGGCGTCGGCGGGTCGGATCCTTGCGCTCGGAATCGTCCAACCGAATGAACGAGAGCTGGTCCCGGCCTTCCAACCGGTCCCGAATCTGAAGGCCGGTCGTCCCGGCTTCCCCGTCGATGAAGATTGTCGCCACCATGATATGTCTCTTGTGCTTCTCTGCTTTCAGGGTTGTGATCTGATTGATGAAAAATTGCGCGCTATGAATAGCGCAAGCAGCGCCGAACGCAAGAAATCATTCGGCCAGCGCCAAGATCCGCGCCGCCTCGTCCAGGTCTTCCGGCCTGTTGGCGTTGAAGAAGGGATCAAAGGGCTCGGTCTCAAACGCGGCCACAGCAAGACGGAAGCGCCCGGTCCAGCGGTCGACCTTCTTGATATCCTCGTCAACCATCGCCCGTCGCAAATCCGCGGCGAGAGAGACCGGCCAAAGCCCGATCACCGGGTGGTCCCGCCCCCCCGATTGCGCACAGGCCATATCAGCCCCTTCCGCATCAATTGCCCGGGATAGTCTTTCGACGAGATCCTTCGGCAGGAAAGGCGCATCAGATGGAAATGTCGCCACCCATTCGCATTGGGGGGCTTCCCGCGCCGCCCATTCCAGCCCAGTCAGCACGCCGGCTAAGGGACCCGCGAAGCCATCCACAACATCCGGCAGGACGGGTAGATCGTATTCAGCGAACCGTGCCGGATCGCCATTGGCATTGAGTGCCAGCGGGCCAACCTGCCCGCGTGTCCGGTCGATAATCCGGCTCAGGATCGGTTCGCCGCCGAGCGTCCGCAGTCCCTTATCACCACCACCCATGCGCCGCGCCAATCCGCCAGCCAGGATCACCCCGGCGATTTCATCACTCATGCCAGTTGCTCCAATAAATCGGCCGTCGCTTTTGGGGCGCTGACCATCGCATCATGTCCCGTCGCCAGCTCATGGATCGGCATTCCCACCTGTTGGACAAATTCCCGACTGGGCGCCAGTGCGGGATAGAGCGGATCGCTGCAAAGAATATAGTTTGTGGGCAGCCCATTTCCGGGGACGCCCTCATACGTGATTGCCGTCTGATAGGTCCGGATTGGATGGGGGGTTAGCCTCGGCATCACCCAATCGATTTGGTCCTGCTCGAAAAGGCCGAGGGCTGCAGGCTCCGGCGGTGGCAAAGCGAGACCACCTGTCGTGCTTTTCGCCAAATCCAGTCTTTGCGCCACGATGTCAGCTGCATATTGATCGAAGGGGGCCTCCCCCGAACGGGGCATCAATGAATCCAGATAGATCAAGGCGCGAACCCGACCCGCCAGGCGATCTGCAACGCCCGTAATGGCGCATCCGCCGAAACTATGTCCGACAAGGACCACGTCTGTGAGGTCTTCGAAAATCAGGTGGTTTTCGAGATCGCGAACGAAAGTTTCCAGCGTGATGTCTGCGGATAGAAGATGCTGACGCTCCCCAACGCCTGTTTGGGTTGGTGTGGTGACCTGGTGCCCCCGGGCGCGCAAGATGTCGGCCACCCATTCCCAACACCACCCGCCATGCCAGGCGCCATGCAATAGGACGAAATTGCGCATAACCGCCATCAGGCGCCCCCCGTATCCGGAGAGCCCTGTTCGGCATCAGACGCTGCGTCCTCTTCTGACGTTGCGTCCTCTTCTAAAGCGTTGGACCAGGGAACGACGCGGTTCCGCCCTTCTTGCTTCGCCTTGTATAGCGCCTGATCCGCCCGCTCGATCACCTGTTTCAGATCCAAGCCGTCCCAAAGCATCGCCAATCCGAATGAAGCAGAAACATCAAGCTCTCGCCCATCTTCCAACACCACCGGGCGGCGGCACAGATTGGTTCGCAGCCGCTCTAACACGCTGATGGCGGTTCCGGTATTGGCGTTCGGCAAGGCGACCAGGAACTCTTCCCCCCCATAACGATAGATCGAATCATAGGGGCGCAGACAGGCAATGAAGCGGGAAGCCGTTACCGACAGCACTTCGTCCCCCGCCGCATGGCCATAGGTATCATTTACTTTCTTGAAATGATCGATATCGGTGAGCGCCAGGCAAAGCCGCGCGCCCGACCGCAAGGAGCGATCAGCCTCAACCTCCAACTCATCCATCATCGTCGCCCGGTTTGAAAGGCCGGTTAGGGGATCAAGCTCGCTGACCGCCTTACGAAAGGCATCGCGCATCCGCCGTGCATTCGACAGAAAACGGTCGGAACTATTGACCAATTTGTCGTAGATCCGGTCTGAGACCGCCTGCCCTTTCGCAGCCTTTAGAACCTCTCTGCCCGCATCATGCATCGCGGCGAAGGAGATCCAGAGATCGCGGAAAACCTGTTGCCGAAGCAATGGGTCATCACCATGTCTCGCAACCCAATGTCCAAATTCGGACAAGGCTTCCGATGTCTCGGCGATCAATTCTCCCGGTGGATCGGTCCGACAGACAACCGCGCGGTGCAGACTGGCAAGCCATTGTCCCTGTTCCGCAATCGCATCATCGACAGCGGCGAGCATCTCCTGCGCATTCAGCGGTTCCCGTCCAAGGTCGGCGCTATCACTAGCCTCAGCGGGACTCATTCGCGCGCCCCTTTTCGCCCCGCGCGCTTCGGCTCATCTTCCTGCACATCACTATCCGCGTCGAAGACAATCCGGTCTTCCCCCGCAAGCGCCAGGAAGCGCTTCCCACGTGCGCGACCGACCAACGTCAGACCAGCATCGCGGGCAAGCTCCACCCCCCACGCCGTGAATCCGGAACGCGAAACCAGGATCGGGATGCGCATTTGAACGGTCTTGATCACCATCTCAGATGTCAGACGGCCCGTCGTATAGAAGATCTTGTCCTCCGGCCCTATGCCCTTCATGAACATATAGCCGGCGATCTTATCAACCGCATTATGGCGCCCAACATCTTCCATATAAATCAGTGGCTTGTCCTGATGACATAAGACGCAACCGTGAATCGCACCAGCCTCCAGATAAAGGCTGTCCATGGTATTGATCGCCTTGGTCAGCGGATGGAGCCAGGACGTCTTCAACTGTGCTGCCGGATCGAGTTTTATATCCTCGAACGTCTCCATCAAATCGCCAAAGACCGTGCCTTGCGCACAGCCGGACGTCCGGGTCTTCTTTTTGAGCTTTTCTTCGAAATTCGTCTCACGCGCGGTTCTGACGACGACGATCTCCAGATCCTCATCATACTCAATCGCCTCGATCTCATCATCGGCTCGAAGCATGTTTTGGTTCAGGAGATAGCCAACAGCCAGATATTCCGGGTAATCGCCAATCGTCATATTCGTGACGATTTCCTGCCCATTCAGGAACAGGGTAAGCGGTCGCTCGACCACGACGGAGGCGGAGACACGATTGCCCTCATGATCCAGCCCTTCTACCGGGCGGGTCAAACGGGGATCCTTTGGATCGGGACGGACTAAGAGATCACGCATGGCTCAAATATGTGTCCTCTGCCGCCAACCGGCAACCGTTGTCCTGGTGTCGCGTATAAAATTGACTAGTTGACGGTCCGGGGTAGATCATTCGCTGGATCCGTTCGGGGCTGGGCACGCGTTGGTCCCGCCTGATGGTGGCTCATCAACCAAAGTCCCGCCTCCCGAACAAAGCCGTTGGTCGCGATCAAATGACCGTTGCCAACACTCTCGAAGCAAACAACCAGCGCGGCATCCTCACTCTGTTTTTGGACGATCGGGTCGCGACACATGATATTGGGCGGCGATTGAAGAACACCACGCCAGCTTTCCATGATTTCCGCTCGATCCGTCAGCACGCCCCAACCGGGATGGATACAAGACACCGGCGTTTCCGCAGCCCACAGCGTTTCCATGGATGCGGCATCACCATCGGCAAAGGCCATATAGAAGGCCTCATTGGCGAAAAGAACCTGCGCCTTAAACGCACCGGGTGATAATGAGGGAGCCTCTGTCATCGTGCCGGCGACAGTTCAATACGATGCGCGAAATCGCGACCATCACTGGCGGTCAGTCTTTCGAAACCGAGAGACGCAATGAAATCGAGAAATGTCAGTTCCTCAGGGTTCGAAGCATTGGCGAAGATCGGGGAGGCACGTGCCTCCGCTGTCAAGCGCGCAAGGAAACCACGCATCCGAAACAGAGTGTTCAACTCCCCTTCCCGCAAGGCAACGATGATGAGCTTCTCGGCCTGTGTTCCCTTGGCAAAGATCGCAACCATCGGCGCGCCAGGGCCACTCGCCAATTGGTTGGATATTCCGGTGGTGACAGCGACGCGGGCCCGTTTACCGGCGTCCTGTAGTAAAGGGGCACGCCCGGTAAAGGCCTCTGATGTTTGTGGTTCCGGATAGTAATAGCCCGCATGCCTGTCATCGGCATGAACAACACTGACCATGCAAACGATGCAAACCATGCTGAACGCGTATGTCGCGACAAAACATGCTGAACGCAACCTTGTAACCAATGGCGACAACCGAACCATAAACCCCCCTCTCAAACCACAACACTGCCCGTGCAGACATAAAAGCGTCCGCAATTCTTTGGCATCCTTCCATAAAGGCGCTAGGCTGTCGACAAATGGGGCGGCACGGACACGCGAAATCAGGCGGGATGTTCTGATCGCGATTGTTAGAGGGTAATGCAGTCCAACACGGGTTGGGGCAGTTCTTGGGGAAATCCGGCTTCGAGACCGGAACTTCGGAGATGGGGAATGACATCAAGGTCGATCGAACGGGTCGCTTTCCTGGCGTCAGATGCACCACGTGCCAAACGTGCGTTAAACAAACTGGCCGAGCGCTATCAGGGCACGACAGAACCGGAAAACGCAGATGCCATTGTGGCTCTGGGCGGTGATGGCTTCATGCTGACTGTGTTACGCCAGTTTGTCGGGTCGAAGATTCCAATTTATGGGATGAATCGGGGCACTGTCGGCTTTCTGATGAATGAATTCAAAGATGACGACCTTCTCGAACGCCTGAATAACGCAGCGCTTCTGAAGCTCCACCCACTGCGCATGCAGGCGCAAGTGCAGTCCGGGGAAGTCTTTGATCATCTAGCGATCAACGAAGTCTCTCTGTTCCGGGAAACCAGGCAAGCAGCCAAGGTGGAAGTCCATGTCGATGGTATTGCCCGGGTGGATGAATTGATTTGCGATGGGGTTCTGCTGGCGACACCGGCGGGAAGCACCGCCTATAACCTGTCGGCCCACGGTCCAATCGTCCCGCTGGGCTCCGAAGTTCTGGCGCTCACGCCGATCAGCGCTTTCCGCCCCAGACGGTGGCGTGGCGCGCTCTTGCCAAGCGCCGCGCATGTCGAATTCACGGTTCGGGAGCGAAAGAAACGCCCGGTCAGCGCCGTTGCCGATTCGGTCGAAGTTCGGGATGTGACCCATGTTTCCATCCGACAGGATATGAATGTCGCCGCCAAACTGCTTTTTGATCCGGAACATCACCTGGAAGAACGCATCTTGAACGAGCAATTCCAGGCCTGATGCGACAACGGCCATAATTTGGGCGCAAAATCGTGCCAAACATGGCGGAGGCCTAGCCAAGGCCGGAGGACGGGGCAATACTGTCCCAACGGATTTGACGAGCAAAAATCGGGGGAGAGTCGACGTGGAACGGAATGCTTTGCAGAAGAGTTGCCGTTATTCGCCCGGACACGGTTTTTCACGCGGACACAGTTTTTCGCGCGGGCACGGCTATTCAAAGGGCCATAGCTTTTTTCGAACACTCCTGGCATGTGCTGTCGGGTTCGGCCTGTGTGCGGTGTCGATCGCAGCGAAACAGGCGGTAGCCGATGAACCGACGGCAATGGTCGAAGATATCACCAGCGACCGGGACGATGTACAGTTGATGGACTATCTGACAGCCGGACAGCGTATTGATCTGGCATCCGGGGAAACCCTGACACTCGGCTATCTTCTGTCTTGCGTGCAGGAGACCATTGTCGGCGGCACCGTCATCATTGGTGAGGATGAAAGCACTGTCGAAGGGGGCGAAATATCCCGCGAATGGATCGATTGCGATGGGGGCTCCGTCGTGCTGAACGAGGGCCAGAACCAGGAAGCCGGTGCTATGGCCTTCCGGAACAGCCCCGGAAAATGTGATGCACCCAAGCCTGATCGCGTAATCTACGGCGTCAGCCCCGTGATTAAGTTTCAGACCAAATCTGCCCCCATTACGATCAAGGCCGCCTGTGCGGGGACGGGTTCAGTCCCGATCACATTGAACGCATCCGGCAAAGTCGCCGATGCTCGCAAAGCCGGGATTCGCCTGACTGCCGGCCAGACCTACCTGTTCGAAGCGGGCGGGCGATCTTTGGTCGTCAAAGTATCGAAACTTGCTGAAGATGATCCGCTCTCCACCATCTCTCGATTGGTGCCGATGTAAGGCGCGCCCCGAGTATCGGAATCCGATATGGCCAACGGCGAAACGAATACCAATAAGCCGGCCGGCAAACCGGGCGCCTTTCCGGGTATCGGCGCATTCAACAAGCAAAGCATCATAGCCGGTGTCCTGATCGCCGTTGTCGTCGCAGGTATTCTGTCCCTTCCCCTGTTTGATCGGGTAGAACGCGCGGACACAGATATTCTGCACTGGCTTCGGGCAACAGTTGCCCCGCCTACTTCGTATGCTGTTTCGGAGGTCGTCGTCATTGCCATCGACGAGACGACCTATGCAACACCGCCCTTCAGCACTATTCCCAAGGCGATGTGGACGCCGCATATCGCATCCGTGCAGAACGCAGTCTTGCAGGCTGGAGCAACCGTCGTTGGTTGGGATTTGGTGCTTCCAACGTCAGCCAACACCTATGTTGCCGATACGCGCTACGATAAGACGTTACTGGCTAGCCTGCTCAAAAAAGGCAGAAAACAGGGCAAGGTCGTTTTGGGTGAAGTTGATCTCGGCAATGCGCCTCTTCGCCCGTTCCATGCATTCCGGCGCGCCGTCGGCGAAAAACAGAATATTCGCTCCCTCAATGCCTTTGTAGAAGAAGACGGCATCCTGCGCGGTCTACCATTGCTTTTGGAATATCAGCGTAATGGCACCTCAGAATGGCGCCCCGGCTTTGCTGGTGAGTTGGCTATGCGCCACACTGGACGGACCCTAGAAGTGGCGGAAAATGGCACCACAGCCCTTTTTGGCGGAACGCCGGTCTCGACAGAGGCAGGTATGAACCTGCTACTCAACTTTGATCCCAGACCGGGGGCCATTCCAACCCACTCCTTTCAGGATATCCATCGATGCATTGAGAAGGGAGATACCGAATACCTAACCCAGCACTTCGCCGGAAAAGCCGTCATCCTTGGCACGGTACTCAATCTTGAAGATCGGAAGCTCGCCTCTAACCGTTTCATCACCCATCCGGATTTCGCCGGTGCCCCGCCCTCCTGTACGGATATTGGCACAGCCCCCTCAGATTTCGCCCGGAATGCGACCGCTGGAGTCTATACACACGCCACGGCATTTAATAACCTGATCCGGGGCGATGCGGTTGATAGACCAAATGACGTTATGCAGATTCTCTTCAGCTTTGGTGCGGCGGTTCTTGCGGGCCTCCTGTCCCTCGCCTTCCGCCCTATCCGATCATTGGCCGCGATCCTGGCGATGGGCGCGCTCTACGCAGGCATATCAGCATGGATGTTCGGCACCGGGTTAGAGTTACCACTACTCGACCCACTACTGGCGACCGGCCTCGCTTTCACGGCGGGAACAGCCTACCGCTTCGTGACGACGGATAAGGAGCGTCGGCGGGTGCAGGCGACCTTCTCGCATTATCTGGATCCAAAGGTCATCAATGCCATGCTGGATGCCGGTGATGTACCGGAACTGGGCGGGGAAAGCCGGAAACTCACCTGTTTCTTCTCCGATATCGCGGCCTTTTCTACGATATCGGAGAAGATGTCACCGGCCGAGCTGGTGGAGTTCCTGAATGAATATTTCAACATAATCGGCAAGGAAATCGAGGCCCATCACGGGATCATTGAACGTTTTCTGGGCGATGCGGTTTGCGCGGTCTTCGGGGCCCCCGTCCGGGATGAGGACCACGCGGCGAGCGCGATCTCTGCGGCGATTGCCATCGACCTTGGGCTCGCCGCCGCCGCCCAACGCTTCAATGTTCCAGAAGGGATGCAGGTTAAAACCCGAATCGGGATTAATAGCGGCGCAATGACGGTCGGCAATGTCGGGTCCCGCCGCCGCTATACCTATACCGTCATGGGCGATGCAGTGAACCTGGCTGCCCGGCTGGAAAGTGTGAACAAACAATATGGTACGCTACTAATGGCCGGTGATGACACGGTCGAGCTTTGCCGCGACCGATTTGAATGGCGGGAAATCGACAGGGTGCGTGTCGTCGGACGCGCAACGCCGGTGACTCTTTACGAACCGCTTGGTAAGAAGGGTGATGTCGGGGCTGATGTCTTAAGAACACGTGATCGATATGAAGCAGCGTTAGCGCTTTATCGCGCACAAGATTTTTCTGCTGCGAAGGACGCATTCCAAAAGTTGGCTGCGGAAGGCGATGGCGCCTCGGGTAAGGCGGTTGAACGGTGCGACAGAAGAATGACGGGACTACCAACACCAAAAAACTGGGATGGTGTTACTGACCTGACAAGCAAGTGAAATCGGGTATAGTTCAATTGGGGAAATGAGTACTCGCCAGCCGGGGGGCCGTGCGAGAGCAGTGTTTGGGGGATTTCATGGATAAGAGTATGTACCGCTTCATTTGGAAGCACAGTAAGGCGCAGCAGATTGCGACCTTGATCCTCATCGTGGCTTCATTTCCATTTACGTATTTTGGATTGGATGTGCCAAAGACAATCGTGAACAAGGCGATTGGTGACGGCGCTATAGAAGGCGACGTGCCCGTCGTCGTGTTCGGCATTGATTTCACCGATTTGCTCGGCCTCTCGATGGGACAGATCCCCTATCTGTTTATCCTCTGCGGCATTTTCCTGGCGTTGGTGATCGTCAACGGCATGTTCAAGATGCGCATCAACACGTTTAAAGGTGTGATGGCAGAGAGACTGCTGCGCCGCCTGCGCTTTATGCTGTTGGAGCGCACCATGCGGTTCCCCCTACCGCAATTCCAGAAGACATCCTCCGGCGAAGTCGTAACCATGGTAACCGCCGAAGTAGAACCCCTCGGCGGTTTCTTTGGGGATGCCTTCGCCTTGCCAGCGTTCCAAGGTGGTTTCTTCCTGACGATCATCGCGTTTCTGTTCATTCAGAACCCATTCATCGGTCTAGCGGCCATCGCGCTTGTCCCGGTGCAGGGCTATGTCATTCCGAAGCTGCAGAAGAAAATCAACCTGCTGGGTAAGGATCGTACGAAGAATGTTCGCGCGCTTTCCAACCGGATCGGAGAGGTTGTCGGCGGCGTACAAGACGTCCGCGGAAGCAGTCATTCCAACAGAATCCTAGCTGATTTCTCCAAGCGACTTGGGACGATCTTCAAAATTCGTTTTGAGATCTATCAGCGCAAATTCTTCATGAAGTTCATCAACAACTTCATCAACCAGATGACACCGTTCCTGTTCTTCACGATTGGCGGTTACCTGGTTATTGAAGGCGAATTGACGGTCGGGGCTCTTGTCGCAGCACTTGCCGCCTATAAAGAACTGGCAGCACCTTGGAAGGAGCTGTTGAACTATTACCAGCGCATGGCCGACGCGACGATCAAATACGAGCAACTGACCAGCCAGTTCCAGCCGCAGGGCATGCTGGACGAGGACCTGCAGCGCGGGATGCCGGACGAGATGCCGCGTCTAAACGGAAAGATCGAAGCAGCCGGCCTGACCTGGGCCGACGAAGATGGTGTGCGGGTGATCGACAGCGCGACATTCACGGTCGAGCCCGGGCAAACCATCGCCCTGACAAGTACAAGCGGTGCCTCACGAGACGTATTCTCGCGGCTTATGTCCCGCATTCTCAGCCCGACAGGCGGAAAGATCCAAATTGGCGGTACGGACATCGCGACCCTGCATGAGAACGTCATCGCCGCCCGTGTTGGCCTTGCGACCAGTGATCCTGCTTTCTTCAACGGATCCATCGCCGACAATATGTTGTTTGGCCTGCAGAGCCAGATTCCGGAAATTGAGCGGGATGATGTCTCTGATTCCAGAAAGACGGAAATTGAGGAGGCTATCGCGTCCGGCAACCTGCCAAACAGCTTCGACCTCGATTGGACGGACTACCAAATCGCCGGCGTATCGGGACGTAACGAACTGCTGGGGCGTTCGATCAGCCTGCTGACTGATGTTGAGCTGGAACCGGATATGTATGGTATCGGACTTCGACAGTCCTTGGATCCAGGTGCGGAGCCCGAACTGGCGGATCAAGTCCTTCAAGCGCGCAACCGGGTCCGCGATATCCTGAGCGAGCGCCGCTTGACGGAACTCGTCCAGAATTACGATGCGGATAAGTACAACACCTATACATCCGTTGCCGG
>SPJK01006892.1_pt1 | contig 11503 bp, 11 predicted proteins | sample 3741771 | NCBI WGS metagenome assembly SPJK01 (sample SAMN10925997, study PRJNA522277) | cold seep metagenome | isolation source: Elba SIP-enriched marine methane seep metagenome, extraction at timepoint T2 | place: Italy: coast of Elba, Mediterranean Sea
ATCGACAAGGACACCGGCAACCAGGTCGAGCCAACCCCCGGCGTCTCCCGAGGCGGCACCCTCTACGCCGGGCGCACCTACTTCCAAGCCCCCCAGATCGACGCGACGACCCATGTCATCTCCAAGAACCCGCTCGCCGCCGGCGAGCTGGTCAGATGCACCATCGTCGCCGCCGACGGCTACGACCTCATCGCCGTCCCGGTCGAAGAGCTCGAACGCAAGGTCTCACTCCCCCTCGCCTAATCTGCGCTCCTTCCCCGCCCCTGCGGGGAAGGTGGATTCGGCGCAGCCGAAGACGGATGGGGTCATTCCAACAACCAGTTGCGACGGGTGCCCTGCTTTGATCCGACGCCAGTCGGACAAAGCAGGAACGAGCGACATCCAAAGACCTGCTATACCCTCCGGGGTCAAAGCAGGGCACCCAATCTGAACCACACGCATTCAGACTCGTACTCCCCCAATGCACATCCGCACCCAAGACCCCGCCACCCCCGACATCACCGCCCTGCTCAACCAGCACCTCGACGAGATGCGTTCAATCTCCCCACCCGAGAGCAAGCACGCCCTCGATATCGAATCCCTCCGCACTCCCGACATCACCTTCTGGTCCGTGCGTGACGACGAGGGTTCACTCATGGGGTGTGGCGCGCTGTCGGATCTGGGTGATGGGCACGCCGAGATCAAGTCCATGCGCACCGATCCCGCGTATCGGCGCAAGGGCGTCGCTGCTGCGCTGCTCGCGCACATCATCGAGCACGCCCAAACGCAGCAGTTCACCCGATTGAGTCTCGAAACCGGCGCGCAGGACCACTTCGCGCCCGCGCGAGCGCTCTACGCGCGTCACGGGTTCACGAGCTGCGCCCCGTTCGCGTCATACAAAGAAGACCCCAACAGCATCTTCATGTTCCGTGTCCTCACAACCTGATTTTTCTTCATCGCATCCATCGTCCGCAACCCGTTGTTCCGGACGCACATGCACCCGATCCGCCCAGAGGATGGGGGGATAGCTCCCGAAGTCCGGGTTGATTCGCACGCGGGGCACGTCTACAACCCCTCCCCGAATTCTCATTCCGATCCGTTCCTTGTGCCGATGAGGTATCCATGGTCCGCAGCGGTCATGTTGTCATATTGTGCGCGCTCGTCCTCCTCACGATCGGCGTCGTCATGGTCCAGAGCGCCGGGATGTCCGTGCGCCCACTCGCTACGGACGCCGACCCGACCGCCGCCGCGGCCGTCTCTGGCGTCAGCATCAAGTCCCTCCTCACCTCGCGCACGAGCCTCTACCTCCTCATCTCGGTTATCGCGATGGGCATCGCGACGCGTCTGCCCATCAGGCGTATCGCCAACCGCCTCGAGCGTGTCGTCTGGTTCCGCCCGGGCGGAGACATGGGCGTCCTCGTCATCGCATCACTCATGCTCATCGGGATGCTCCTGCTCGTCTACGTACCCGGGATCGCGCGTGTAAAGAACGGGTCCGCCCGCTGGATCAACCTCCATTTGCCCGGCCTCGAATCCGTTCAGCCCTCCGAGATCGCGAAATGGGCAATCATCGTCCTCATCGCGTGGTACGCGTCCCGATTGGGTTCGTACAAAGAGCACAAGCTCAGGAACTTCGTCTCCGGCCTCCTCCCCGTCTGCCTCTGCGCCGGGATCGTCGCCGCCGTCGTCATCAAAGAAGACCTAGGCACCGGCGCCCTGATGCTCATGGCCACCGCGATCGTCCTCCTCGCAGGCGGCGCCCGCTGGACACACTTCGCCGCCTTCATCCCCGTTGCGCTCGTCGGAATCGTCGGCGCAATCATCGCCGCACCCTATCGCGTCCGCCGCATCGTCACCTTCCTCGATCCCTACGCGGATCCCGCGGGTGAGGGGTACCAACTCATCCAATCCATCTCCACCGTCTCCGGCGGCGGAGTCTTCGGCCGCGGATTGGGCAACGGGCTTCAAAAATTCGGATACCTCCCCGAAGACACCACCGACTTCCTCTTCGCCGTCGTCTGCGAAGAACTCGGACTCATCGGCGCGATCATCGTCATTAGCGCCTACGCCGGTATTGTCTGGACCGGGACTAATATCGCGATGCGCGAACGCTCCAAGGCGCTCCAACTCATCGTGCTCGGCGTCATCGCAACCTTTGCCTTCCAAGCACTCATCAACCTCGTCGTCGTCACCGGGCTCGGCCCAACCAAAGGCATCGCCCTCCCCCTCATGTCATCAGGCGGCTCCGGGTGGATCATGACCGCGTTCATGCTTGGGCTCGTCGTCTCCATCGAACGCACCCAAGAGTACAGCGCCCTCTACGTCGATCACGTCGCTGAAGACGACGGCGCCGAGTTTGCGTTGCGTGCATCACGTGGATCCATCATCGAAGCAAAGCCCACCGTCGCGGACCGCGCCGTCCTCTTCGATGCACCCATCGATCAATCTGCGATCATGGAATACGCCGCATTCGATGAGCCCCAACCCGAACCCGAGATCCACGACGAGGAGTTCTCTGAGCTCTTCGGCGAGTCCCAACCCGATCGCGCACCCGGGATCATCGCACGTCTGCGTGATCGCATCAGCGCCCGCGAAGATGAACCCGATCCCGAACCAGATCTCGCGTCCTCCAGCGCCCGCGACGCAGGATACTCCGAAGACGAATCACAACGAGCAGATCTGTTCTCATGATCGAGCCGAGCACCCCATCGATCGCCTACCTCTTCGCAGGCGGCGGCACCGGCGGGCACATCTACCCCGCGCTCGCGATCATCGAACAACTCCAATCCCTCGACCCCAGCGCCCATTGTGAACTAATTGTCTCCGATCGCCCCAACGATCGCGCCATCCTCGAACCGCTCAACATCCCCTTCGCACCCCTCCCCGCCAAACCCTTCGGTTCGAGGCCCAAAGCAATCCTCAAGTTCATCCCCTCATGGGGCCCAAGCGTGCGACAAACACGCGACACGATCCGCCAACTCAATCAATCCCACGATCGCGTCGTGGTCATCGCGATGGGGGGGTTCGTCGCCGCACCCGCCGCCCGCGCTGGGCATTGCGAGAACTGCCGCGTCATCCTCGTCAACCTCGACGCCGTCCCGGGCAAAGCCAACGAGTTCATCGCCCGAAAAGCCCACGCGATCTACAGCGCCTGCGACATCGAAGGGCACCCCTCGTGGACGCGCGTCCCCCCGATCGTGCGGGCATCGACGCTCAAGCACATCGAGCAGACAGAGGCCCGCGCACGATTCGATCTCGATCCGAACACCTACACCCTCCTCATCACCGGCGGCTCAACCGGCGCACAATCGCTCAACCGATTCCTCGCCGCGTTCGTCAAAGCACACCCCGAATCACTCGCAGGGTGGCAGATCATCCACCAAACCGGAAAACAGATCGACGACACCGAGCTCAACACGCTCCGCGCGATCTACCGCGACGCGAACATCAGCGCATCGGTCGAGCACTACATCGACGACATGGGCGCCGCGTACGCCGCTGCGGATCTCGGGATCGGGCGCTGCGGCGCTGGGACCGTCGCCGAGTGCTGGGGCGCGTCACTGCCCTCGATGTTCTTCCCGTACCCCTACCACAAAGATCAACACCAACTCCACAACGCCAAACCCTTGCTCACAATCAACGGTGCGATCGCGTGCACCGATCACGTCGATCCCCAGACCAACATGCAATCCCACGCGTCCACGCTCATTGAGCTCCTGACCCAACCTGAGCGCCGCACCCAGATGCGATCCGCGCTCCAAGCACTGGGCGACCCCGACGGCGCATCCCAGATCGCCCAAGCCCTTGTCAATACTTGATCAAGGTTCTCGGACCCACCCCGAATCCATCGCGTCATTTCCCCAACAACCCTGTGAAGATGGGTGTTTTTCGTCCATCGCGCGATACACTGTAGAGAAGGCTATGAAGGACTCAGATTCGCCCAAACACGACCCGCTCAAGGACGCTCAGGCATGCATCGTCTGGCACCCCGCCGATCGTGCGCCCGCGCCGAGCCTCCTACGAGCACTCCAGAACAAAGGGCTGACAATTGTCGGCGCCGACGACGCGCACGCCGCCTTCGCGGTCGCCCAACACGCATCTACACGCGCCAAACGCGTTGTCGTCGTCCTCGATACTCGCGACGAGCTCGCCGACGTCGATCGCGTGATCGCGTCCATCGAGCGATTCACCCCAACGGTGCTCTGCTGGGCGCACGAACCCGGCGCGAACCCGCCGCTCGTCCCGCTCGTACAACCCAACAAGAAGCCCAAGCCCGCACCCGTCGTGCCGGTGTCCTCGTCAAAGCCCACCACCCCCGCGCCGCTGCGTTTGGTGGGGCACGAGCCCCAACCTGAACGCCGCCCCGAAATCAACCCCGAGACAACCGTGAAGACCGCCGCAACACAGAGCCACAAACCCGCGACGCCCGCAGCGCCCCTCAGCGCACGCGATGTGCTCGACGCGGACGAGCTCGACGCGCTCCTCGCAGGCGAGCTCGGCGATCGCAAAAACTAACACGCTCAAGCATCCAACCCAAGACATGACCACAAGCTCTCCAACACGCTCCGAATCCAACGCCCACAACCCGTGGCGGGTCATCCTCGTCGGACGCACCGGGCTCGATCAGACGCTCCGGCGCGACGCGGACATCGAACTCATCCGTACCCGCGAAACCATCGAAGCAATCGGCGAGCTCGGCGACCCCATCGACCACGAGTCCCCCGCCCAAGCCGTCGTCATCGTCTCCCCCGACGCACTCGAAGACGAACCCATGCAGCGCAAGCGTTTCATCAACGCGCTCCGACTCGTCGATCCGGGCGTCTGCGTCATGATTGTCAATGATCAGGATGACGCGTTCGACGGGCAACTCCGCAAAGACCAACCCCTCAACGAACTCATCGCGTCCATCCACGACGCGATCGAACACGCCGACAACGCGCAACCCGTGATGCTCCGCTTCATCAACCCCGATGACCTCGTTGATCCCGTCGATGAGCTCACCAAGTCGGAATCTGAATCGGAAGAACCCGCCGAACCAGAACCTGATCGAGAACCAGAGTCAAAGCTGGAATCCGAACCAGAAGTGACCGTCGTCGTCAAAAACGAATCCTGCGAGCACCGCGCCCAGCGCCCGTTCGAGGAAGAAGACACGATCCACAAGCAGGTCGTCATGGGGCTCGATCCCCAACACGCCAACGACACGTCCGCAAAGCACACCCATCGCGCCCCCGTCGTGCACGACGACGAGCCCATCGTCCGCGCGATGCTCAAGGGCAAACCCATCCTCGAACCCGCGATCCTCCAGATCAACACCCGCCTCGGACGCTCGGACATCACCCTCGTCGAGCCCGACGCTCCCGGCGCGGGTCTGGGCGTCCCCGTTGTCGTCGGCGACCAAGCCGTCGGCGTGCTCTGCTGCAACGACGAACGCTGGCTCAACACCAACGGGCGCGCCCTGCTCGCAACACACGCATCCTGGTTGTCCACCTGGATCCGACTCGAACTCCAACAGTCCGAACTCCGCAAGTGCGCCTTCACTGACTCGCTCACGGGAGCGTGGAACCGGCGCTACTTCGAGCGCTACCTCGCCGCCGCGATCAAGCAGGCACGCGATGTCCGTCAAACCGTCACCGTGATGGTGTTCGACATCGATTCCTTTAAACACTACAACGACACCTACGGGCACGGCGCAGGCGACGAGATCCTGATGGAAACCGTCAAGCTCCTCAAATCCGTCATCCGCCCATCCGATCGCGTATGTCGCGTCGGAGGCGACGAGTTCGCCGTCATCTTCTACGAACCACAAGGCCCACGCGAAGAGGGATCCAAACCCCTCGAATCGATCTACCAGATCGCCTGCCGATTCCAGCACCAGATCTGCAACCACCGGTTCCCCAAACTCGGCGCCGAAGCACTGGGCACCCTCACCGTGTCCGGCGGGCTCGCAAGCTTCCCCTGGGACGGGCACGACGCCGCGTCGCTCCTTGAATCCGCGGACCAGTGCGCCATGGAATCCAAACGACAGGGCAAGAACGCCATCACGCTCGGCGTCGGCGCGGAATCCGTCTGCCACCTCGACCGCTGATCCACCTCCGCGTCCTATCCTCCAACCATGCCCACCACCAAACCGATGATTGATGTCCTCGCGATCGATCTCGATGGCACCCTCCTCGACCCCAACCACAAGGTCTCCCAGCGCAACATCGACGCTGTCCATCGCGCACGCGACGCGGGGATCACCGTGCTCGTGTGCACCGGACGCGGATTGGGCGAATCCATCGGCGCCATGCACGCCATCGACCAGCGCGACCCCGTCATGGTCGCAGGCGGGTCCATCATCGCCGACCCAACCACCGGCGAAACCCTCCACCGGTTCACCCTCCGCGACGACGTTGTCAAAGCCGCCACTGATCTCTTCCACGAGGTCGAGTGCCCCGCGCTCGTCATGAAGGACCCGAGCGACATCAACTACGACTACCTCGTCCTCCACTCCGACAACGAGCACCCCATCCACCCCATCACCAAGTGGTGGTTCGACGATCACCAACTCCGCGTGAACTATGCGCCCCACACCCATCACGACGCGCATCCCGAGCACACCGTCCGCGTCGGGATGTGCGCCGAGAGCTCAATCTCCAACCCCATCTCCAAACGTATCCTCGATCAACTCGGCGACGAGATTTGGCTCTACGACTTCCCCTGCGTCACCCCGGGCGATCACTCCGGAGAGATCGTCCACATCCTCGAACTCTTTGCGCACAAGATCAACAAATGGGCAGCCATCTCCTGGTACCTCGGGCAACACGACATCGACCCCCAACGCGTCGGCGCGATCGGGGATCAGGTCAACGATGTCCCCATGATGGCACGCGCCGGGATCGGTGTTGCCATGGGCAACGCGATCGATGAGGTGAAATCACACGCCAAATACGCCACCGCCGACAACCGATCTGACGGCGTCGCGTTCGCCATCGACGCCATCCTCAACGACAACCTCCACACCCTGGAGCGCTGATCATGCAAACCCTCTCCGAGATCCGCGAACTCCTCGAACGCGCCGGGCACCCACCAAAGAAAGCACTCGGGCAGAACTTCCTCACGGATCACAACATGATCCGCAAACTCGTCGACGACGCAGCGGTGGGGCAGAACGATCGCGTCCTCGAGATCGGACCGGGCACCGGCGCACTGAGCGTCGAGCTCCTCGATCGCGGCGTCCACCTCATCGCGTGCGAGCTCGATGGTGCGCTCGCCCAGGTCCTCCGCGAGACACTCGCCGAACAACACCCCGATCGGTTCTCACTCATCGAAGGCGATTGCCTCCAGCGCAAACGCGCCCTCAACCCCGAGATCATCGACGCGATCGGGACCGAACCCTTCACTCTCGTCGCCAACCTCCCGTACCACGCCGCGACCCCCCTCATGCTTGCGCTGATGACCAAGCACCCAAACTGCAAGGGCATGTACGTCACCATCCAGCACGAAGTCGTCCAGCGCTTCAACGCCCAACACGGGACCAAAGAGTACGGCACCATCTCCGTCATCGCCCAACAACTCGGCACCGTCGGCACCATCGCCAAGCTCCCCCCCGGATGCTTCTGGCCCCAACCCGGTGTCGCCAGCGCCATGATGCGCTGGGTCCGACACCCCGATCTGGCAATCGACTCAGAATGGTGGGTGCGATTCGCCGAACTCACCCAGCAGCTTTTCCAATCACGCAGGAAACAACTCGCCGGCGTTGTGAACAAGTTGACCAACACCCCCATCGATTGGCCCGACGGGATTGCCCCAACAGACCGAGTGGATGCACTTTCGCCCGATCTCGTCGAGCAACTCTGCCGAGCAATCCACACGAGCTGCTATACTCAATAAACCCGCTGTATGGAGGACCGATTCAGGATGCCCGAGCACGATTCCCAATCGTTAGCAAGCACCCTCGACCCAATCCTCCATCAAGAGTGTCACGGGCACCTCGGCCAAATCTCATGGTTCAAAGCCGATTGGCAGCACGGCGGCGCCTCCACCGGGTTCTCCACATGGCGCCTCAACTCCGGATTCGGAAAGAAACGCGAAGTCCCATGCGTCGTCAAGTTCCCCGTGGGGCACCGCGAATACTTCTGGACCAAACGACTCGGGCTCGTCGGCCCGGATGAATGGGACGAACCACGCGCCCTGGCGCTCCCGACCCCACGCGTCCTCGCCGCAGGGTTCGAGCTCGGCGGGTACGACTTCGCATGGATCGTCATGGAACGGTTCGCAAACTCGCCCATCGCCATGGAACGCACCAACGGTGCGATCTGGTCTATGTTCGAGACCGCTGCGGAGTTTCACGCCGCCGCCATCCTCGAACAACCCATCGAACCAGAACGAATCCCCGAGCCACCCAACTGGGGTGAACTCATCGAGCGAGGCCACATCGCCATCCGCGAGAACGAAGTCGAAGACCAATCCAGATGGATCGAGATGCTCAATCAAACCCAGCGCATCCTCGATCAACTCATCGACGCATGGGCATCGCGCCCAATCGATACCTGGTGCCACCACGATCTGCACCCGCACAATGCGATGCGCCGCAAGAGCAACGACAAGAACATCCCCGGCCATTGCACCCTGATCGACCTCGCCATGGTCGCCCCAGGGTGCTGGATCGAGGATGCGCTCTACATGGAACGCCTGTTCTGGGGACGCGAATCCCAGCTCTGCGGCATCGACCCCCTCACCACCCTCGCAGACACACGCAAAGCCATCGGGCTCCCGTCCGATAATGACGAATTGGCCCTCGCGGACGTGCGCCGGGTGTTGATGGCCGCCTCAACACCGGCCTTTCTCCGAACAGAAAACGATCCTGTCTATCTAAAAGCGGCCTTAAACACCCTTGAGCGACTCTTGCCCGCGTTTTTCGGGTAAGATATTCCGCAACAGGCGGCGACGGATCGTCGCAACAATGACATAACGAACGCCCTTCTCGACATGATCGAACGGGCATTGAGACAAAGGAGTGCCCCATGGATCTGCTCGATAAGATGATGCAACTCGTTGAATCCTGCCGCGAAGACTACAACAAGGCAAAGGGTGGCAACAAAGCCGCAGGCACCCGCGTCCGCAAGAGCATGCAGGACATCAAGAATGTCGCTCAAGACATCCGCAAGGAAATGCTCGAGTCACGCTCGGACGATTGATCGCTCTACAATCACGCTCAAACATCCCTGAGCAACCCAAAAGCGTTTCTGCGCCTTGTCCTCATCGCCAAGCATGACCACTTCAATCAAACCAGATCGCAAGTTCCTCCTCGATATCGAGGGCATCGATCTCTCCGCAACCATTGCGGACCGAGATGCGATGTTCCAGATGATCCCGCACCGCCACGAGATGGCGCTGCTCGATCGCATCGTCTGGGCCAACGAGACCGGTTTGGGAGGCATCGCCGCCATGAAGATCAAGGGCGACGAGTTCTGGGTCCGGGGACACTTCCCCAATCAGCCCATGCTCCCCGGCGTCCTCATGGTTGAAGCAGGCGCCCAGCTCTCCTGCTACCTCTACAACCTGCGCCAGGAAACGCCGCAGATCGCCGCGTTCCTCCGCATCGAGAACGCCGCGTTCCGACGCTCTGTGACCGTCGGCGAAGAGCTCTTCCTGCTCTGCGATGTCGTCAAGGCCTCCGATCGACGATTCATCTCCGAGATCCAAGGCATCGTCGACGATCAGGTCTGCTTCGAAGCCCGCATCTCAGGCATGCGCATCGGCGAGTTCGAACGCTAAACACAACCGTGTTCGACCCCGCCTATACCATCACGCACATCTGCGAACACCAACAAGACACGCGCCCGAACGATTCGGAACGCGTGTCTTGTTTCTTCCCATCACACCGCGGCGTCGTCGAGTTCCAATCCCACGACGGCGCAACGCTCCTGCTCGCCGCCACCGGGCACCTTCGCGACTTCATCGCCCAGCGCCTCAACGAATCCAACGAGCCCTCCGCTCGCGCCGACCTGCGCCCCATCACGCACCGCATCCTCGCGCACCCCACCGGGTCCGCGTTCGAGTCCGACCTCTTCGTCCTCGAACGCGCTCGCGCCGTTGATCCGGACCTCCACACGAAGATCACCCACCAGAACCGGCGCGCCCTGCTCGTCCTCAATCCCAACTCGGGCACCTGGCGCATCGCCGAGACCACCACGCTCACCCGCGAACCCAACGAGCGCATCATCGGCCCGTGCCTCACCAACAAGTCCGCCCAGCATCTGGGCGAGACCCTCGATGACATCTACGAGCTCTGCCGATACCCCGCCCAACTCGCGCTCGCACCCAAGGGCACCCCCTGCGCGTACAAAGAGATGGGGCGTTGCCCCGCCGCGTGCGATGGGTCCGAACCCATGCACGCCTACCACCAGCGATTCACGCTTGCGATCAATGCTGCCAGTGGGGGACTGAGCGTCTGGGAGTCATCAATCAAGGACGACATCGCCGACGCGAGCGCCGAGCTCGACTTTGAACGCGCCGCACGCGCCAAGCGCCACCTCGACGCCGTGCGCGATCTCCCCCGCGACACCCTCGGGTGCGCCGCATCCCTCGATTCCTTCTCATGCGTCATCATCACCCCCGCGCGCCGACAAGGACACGCGATATGCTGGGTGCTCGGCGCCGACGGGTGCAACCCCGTCTGCTCGATCGGGCTCCTCGATAACGACCTGCTCGCGTCCCTCCCCAATCTGCTCGCGTCGCGATTCACCCCGATGGGGTTCACACGCGATCAACTCGACCGGTTCTCCCTCATCGCACGCCACTGGCTCACCAAACAAACCAAGCAACGCAAACGCCGCGTCACGATCCTCGACCCACGCACCCCAGACTGGTCCAAGGGACTCCGCCGCGCCATCGAGGACGCTCAATCCGTCTCCGACCCCGGACACGACGATGAAGAGCACACCCTGCTCCCCATCTGAATACCATTGGGCATGAGCAACGCATACCCATTGATCCTCGAACCCATCCTCAAACCCAAAGTCTGGGGCGGCCGTCGACTCGCCGAATACGGCAAGCACCTCCCCGCCGATGAACCCACCGGGGAATCGTGGGAGCTCGCGGACCTCGCATCCACCTCAACATCAGGAGGCGGGGGCGAGAGTGCTCATTCCCACACCACCAACGGCGACCTCGCAGGAAAAACCGTCCGCGACGCAATCAACCAATGGGGCACCGAACTGCTCGGCGACGCGAAGCTCAGCGCCGAGGGCGGCTTCCCCCTCCTCGTCAAGTACCTCGACGCCCGCGAACACCTGAGCATCCAGGTCCACCCCTCGCCCGCGTACGCATCCGCTCACCCCGAAGCGCACCTCAAAACCGAATCCTGGTTCATCCTCGACGCCCAACCCGACGAGCAAGGCAACCCGCCCGTCATCTACAAAGGATTCAAGGAGGGCATCACCCGCGACGATCTCAAGACCGCCATCGAGAACGGGACCGTCCCCGAGATCATGCGCACCGAGCACGCCGTGCCGGGGCACTGCCACACCCTCCCCTCCGG
>SPJK01011989.1_pt1 | contig 11503 bp, 8 predicted proteins | sample 3741771 | NCBI WGS metagenome assembly SPJK01 (sample SAMN10925997, study PRJNA522277) | cold seep metagenome | isolation source: Elba SIP-enriched marine methane seep metagenome, extraction at timepoint T2 | place: Italy: coast of Elba, Mediterranean Sea
CGACGCCGAAACCTGGTTTGAAGACATCAATTTTCATGGATGCCTGGCAGTAAATGCCATGGGCGAATTTTCAGGCAAGGATCAAGCTATCGAGAATGCCTGCCTGCATTTTAAACAATGGGAAATCGGGGTCTTGCGCAAACTGGCGGAGGAAATCGATGATCGAAACCCGAATGAACTGGCTTATAAATTATTTGTGCTGCTGGAAGGCATGTCCTCGATTGCCCAGGTCATGAAAGGGCGCAGCCCTGTGGATATGAAGGCAATGGCCGACCAGACCATTGACAACCATCTTGATACATTTTCATGAAAAACGAATTTCAATCCATTATCCTTAAAGCCACCGGAGCAAAATCGCTGTTTGAAATCGAGGTCATTCAAAGCCTTTGGAGCGGCTACGGTGTGATCATACGCTACGGATTAAACGGCAGCTCGATCAAAAGCGTGGTCGTCAAACATGTGGACCTTTCCGGCCAGGGAGAACATCCCCGTGGGTGGAATACCGATTTATCGCACCAGAGAAAACTAAGATCCTACGAGGTCGAAACGGCCTGGTACGACCGATGGAGCCGGTATTGCGATACGGCTTGCCGGGTTCCCGGCTGTCTGGAGCTGGTGTCACAGGGTGATGAGATTTTGCTGGTGCTTGAAGACCTGGATGCAGCCGGTTTTTCCGATCGCAGAACTTCGGTTTCACTGGATGAAATAAAAACCTGTCTGTCATGGCTGGCCAACTTTCACGCAACCTTTATGGGTGAGAAGCCCGTAGGGTTATGGCCTGTAGGAACCTACTGGCATTTGGACACCCGCCCGGACGAACTGGAGGCTTTGAACGATATGGCTTTAAAAAGGGCCGCATGGTCGATCGACCGAAAACTTAGCGGCAGCCCCTTTCAAACATTTGTACATGGAGACGCCAAGCTGGCCAATTTCTGTTTTTCCGAGGATGGTAAAAAGGTTGCGGCTGTAGACTTTCAATATGTAGGGGGAGGCTGTGGAATCAAGGATGTCGCCTATTTTATCGGCAGTTGCCTGAATGAGAGCGAATGTCAACGATGGGAATCGCAGCTGATGGACGATTACTTTCAGGCGCTCAAAAAAGCGTTAAAAACAAAACAGAAGCCTGTAAATGGTGAAGCTGTCGAACAGGACTGGCGCGCATTGTTTCCTGTGGCCTGGACCGATTTTCACAGGTTTTTGAAAGGATGGAGCCCGGGGCATTGGAAAATACACAGTTACAGCGAGCGCCTGGCGAGGGAAGTCGTGGCACAGTTGAACGAAACGACTTAAACGGCTCTATGAAACTGAGCTCCAACGATCTTTTTTTACTCAGCCGGTGCGCCATATCAGCCGCCTATCAAGCCGGGCAGATCATCTCAACAAAGTCGCGTCATCCGGTAAAAATCAATACAAAAAAGGGCGGAACCAGTCTGGCTTCTCAGGTGGTGACCGAGGTGGATCACTTATCCCAGGCGGTCATTTTAAAAAACCTGATTCCGACTTGCGAAATCTTTGACCTCGCCCTGCTGTCCGAGGAAAGCCCCGATAACCTCGAACGCCTGGAAAAGGATTATTTCTGGTGCATCGACCCTTTGGACGGCACTCTTCCTTTCGTACAATCCACGCCCGGTTATGCGGTTTCAATCGCACTGGTATCCCGCGAAGGAGCGCCTCTAATCGGCGTTGTCTACGACCCGGTGAAACAAACGCTCTACCATGCCGTTAAAGGCAACGGGGCTTTTCGAAACGGCAAGCCGTGGAAAATAAAATCGGCTTCGACATCATCAGCCACAAAACTGACTTTGATTGCCGATCGAAGTTTTGAGGATCATCCGCTTTATTCAACCGTGATAGCCGAATTGAATTACGTGGCTGTTAACTTGGGCTACGACGGATTGAATACTCTATTGCAGGGAGGCGCCGCGATGAATGCCTGCTGGGTGCTGGAAAAGAGTCCCGCGTGCTATTTCAAATTTCCAAAACCGCAGGATGGCGGCGGCAGTTTGTGGGATTATGCGGCGACCGCCTGCTTATTCATTGAATCGGGTGCTGTCGTTAGCGATATATACGGGAATTCCCTGGACCTGAATCGCCCGGATTCGACCTTTATGAATCACCGTGGTGTGTTGTATAGCAGTAGTCACGATCTGGCAAACTATATCATGGACTTATATTCCAAACTGCGAACGGATTGATTGTTGAAGTCGTCATTAAACGAGTTTTCTTTCCTTCCCTTTCAATAGCCGATAGCGCCATAAAATCAGTCGGTTCCCATTGACTTTAAACTTTTCAAAAGCCATTTGAAACCAATTCTTTCCTGCTCCAACCTAAGATGATTCGCAATGCGGTTGTCACGCAGGGCATTGTAAAGCTGTTGCTCCTTAGTCGTCAGTCTATCCAGGTCGCGAGATTCCGGGTTGCGCTCCTCCTCCCAGAAGGCTTCGTGGGTTCTTAAGGTTGCTTCGTCCATCAGTATACTTTGGGCATGGGGCAAATAAGCTCGTAATTGATTTAGAATAGAAAAGCCATGAGTATCGATATCTCCCCAATAAAATACCTGCAGATCAGATAGCCATTTAATGTCGATTAATGCCTCAAAACCGTAACCTGCCCCGAATAACACAATACTTTGTCTCATATCCGGAAAAGCCAGGAAATTGGTTTCATTTTCTGTGATAAAGATTTTCTTGATTTGGTTCTGAATTCGATTATCCATGCCAAGTGCGTGGAAGCCTTCCCGCGTCAATGTAATATCCTGACTGTCGCCTGGCAGCAGTCGAATATTAGGGTCCAGTATTCTGAAGCGCACTTTTACCGGTTTCTGAAGGAAGCCGTACCGTGTTTCGAACCGGTTCACGCCTCGCGCGTTTTGATCAATATTTACATCTGGCAATGACAGATCCAAAAGCGAAATTAATACGCCACGGTGGCGTTCAATGAATTTGGTATCGACGCCGGGTATATCCGCTTGACGAAGGTATATGCCGGGTTTGGGATGAGCCTTCAACCAGTTAATGACAGCCAAGAGTCTCGGCCATTCCTCTGACAAAGACCGTACTTGTAAAGGCTGCGATTTCAACCATGGCAGCAGAGATGGAGAGTGCTCGCGGGTAAAGGCAATAAGATCTGAAAATTTACTGCTATCCTTTTGTTTGCCGATAACAATCACGGCATCTTGCTGATTGTCGAGCCAGGCCGATCTCGGTATGGAATTTTCACCCAGCACCTGGTGACGGATTGTCTGCATTTCAATTCGAATTCCGGAAATTCGCTGCAGCGAAGCAATCCATTTGCGGACTTCATCAAATCGTTCCGAAAGCTCCTTGCTGGAAGGCGTTTTTAAAATGAGGCGCCTGGGGTAAAAGCTATCCTGATCCATCATCGCGGACAGTAGAAGCCCTTTATCCCAAAACTTTTGTACCTGTAAGTGTAAATCTTTAGTAGTTGTCCAGGTCATCTCGTTTCGGCCGATTTACAGCGCAAGCGCCTGATGATCCAGTGACAGGGCTTTTTCCTCCCGGTAGGCTTCGATGCTCAAATTACGGATTTTGGAAGCCCGTCCGGCTTCATTATGAACAAAACCCACATTCGACACGTAAGGTTCGATAATATGAATTTTTTGCAAAGGGGTCACGATCAGGAGCTGCAGGTTGAGCTGTTCGAACAGTTTTAAACCATATTCTGCCGATTCATCAGAACCTCGGCCAAACGCTTCATCGATCACGACAAAACGGAAAGAGCGGGAGCGCACGGCACCCCATTCCAGGCCGAACTGGTAAGCCAGGCTCGCGGCCAGAATGGTATAGGCGAGCTTCTCTTTTTGACCGCCGGATTTACCGCCCGAATCGGAATAATGTTCGTATTCGCTGTTATCTTCACGCCATCTTTCGGATGCTGCGAAGGTAAACCAGTTGCGCACGTCGCAGACTTTGGCGGTCCAGCGCTTGTCCATATCGGATAGACCCTCTCGGCCGCGAAACCGTTCGATAATGTGTTTAACCTGCAGGAACTTCGCTTCGGAATATTGCTCATCCTCCGAGCCGGTCAGGCTGCCCTCGGTGCAGGCGCGCAATTCGGACACAAAATCTCGAATATCGGCATCCTGGTTGACCTGAGCCTCCAGCAGGATATAGCGCCCCGTGTTGTAATCAATTTGGGTAAGCGAATGATTGATTTGGTCGATGCGCTCCCGGATCGTTTCCCGTTCACGGTGAAGCTGGGACTGAAAGTTGGCCACTTCGCGGATGGTATTTTCGTTCAGCAATTCCTTGAATCGCGCTTCAAACTGCGGCAACCCGTCATCTTCCAGTTCCTTAAGAAATTGCCGGTAATCGCCGGCGGCTTCCACCGCCGCATCGACCTCCTGCGTCTCCAGCGGATATTCATTGTTGAAATTACTCATGGCCCGGATGATCTGTTCCTGCAAAATTTTAATCTTCCTGTCTTCGCCGTCTATTTTATCCTGCAGCCATTTGCGCAAATCCTGTTCACGGTGGTCGCAGGATTCCACCGTTAATTTATGCTCGCCTAAAGCTTCTGCACGCAGGAGGTCAAGGGTTGAAAAAGTATCGAGATAGGTCCTGTTTTCCGGCAGATGGATAAAAGCATGCAGTTCCTGGCGCAGTTGTTCGGCCTGTTCCTGTTTCAGCTCTGTTCGGTTGAGTTCGGTCTTCGCGTCATCATACTGTTTTTCGCTGGCCTCGCGTTCGGTTTCCAGCTGTTTTAATGTCTGGGTCAACGCCTGCAGCAAATCGGAAGCGGATTCCAGTTGCTGTAGTTGGGCTTTCAAACTTTCAATCAGCTGGACTAAAGGCTGCCAGTCCATTTCCGAAAAATCGCGAGATTCTTCGAGTTTTCCAAAGACTTGCAGGGCATCTGAAATTTGCGCGAGTTGCTGCCTGATTTGATGGATTTTACCTGCCATATCGGCCAGCGAGCTTTCAAGAATCCGCGCCTGTTTTTCCAAGGCCGCAATTTTATCCTTGTTATCCCAGCCTAAAACATAGCGGCTCCGGTCATTGAGGTCATGTCGATCGTCTTTTTCATGCCGCTCACCGCTTGCTTTAATTTGGCCTTGACGGGTAATCGCCCTCTTTTCCCGGCGGAATTGTTCCTGGCTGTCGCAGCAGGCAATATCAAAGCGTTGATCGATGGTTTGCTCCAACCAGCCGTAAAATGACGAATCGGGCTTGATTGCCAGTTTATGCACTAAAGAATCAGGATGTAAAACTACCCGTTGACGGTTATGTGTTTCCCGCACCCGATAATAAACCAGACGTCCGCGCAGATGGGTCTCATCCACCCAGGCGGCAACCCTGCTGTAATATTGATCGGGAATCAACAGGGACAGGCCGAAATTGCGCAGCAAACGTTCTATTGCGCCCTGCCAGTCCTGCTCTTCCTCCCGAACCTGAATCAGCTCACCGGCAAAAGGCAGGTCGCTCTCATCCAGGCCTAATTCGGCGCATAATGAGCTACGGATATTGATTTGATGGCGCTCAATATTGCTACGCCGGGTTTTCAGGTTATCAATTTCCTGACTCAGGGAGCCATGATCTTCCCGCAACTTTTGAAATTGATAATGAATATCCTGTTGTTGGTTTTGCGTTTCCGCTTCACGTTTTTGGTAAAGCTCCTGCTGTGTATTAAGTTCATTTTTCAGGTTGAGAAATTCGACATCGTTTTCAGGATCCGTCTGATCGACCGCTTTTAGCAGCTCAGCATAACGGCTGGCTTTTTTCCGGCGGTTTTCACTATCCTGCTCTTTTTGCTGAATGGCCTGCTTCAAACGTTCGATGCGGTCGCCGCCCTGGTCTGCGATTTGCTGTTTCAGGTCCGTTTCCTGAGCCCGCTGTTGTCGTATGGCTTCAAGCAGGCGGTCTACTTTGGACTGGTGTTTGAGCTGTTCGGCTTGCAAACGCTCGATTCGTTCTTCCAATAAGGTGAGTTTTTGTCCGGAAAAATAGGGTTTAAGCGCTTCTCGGCACTGTCTCCTCTGTGCAACCAGATCGGTTAGTACATTATGCTTGTCGCAGTGCTGTATCAACGGGCTGAGCAGGTCTATTTGCCGCTTGGCCTTGAGCACCGATTCATGAGCCCGGTTGAGATCGTCGAAATGATCGATCAGCGCTTTGATCCTCGACGCCACCTCGAAGGGCTCCAGCATATGGCCGCGAACGAACTCGGTCAGGTTGCCTACCGATTTCATCGAAACGGTCTGATGAAACAAATCCAGTGCCTGTTCGTTGTGAATGCCGAAGCGGCGGCGGAACCAGGCGCTATACTGAGGATAGCGGTCCATTACTTCGACGCCCTGGTTGCGCAGCCGCTTGCGTAAAGATTTTATTTCAGTTCCGAATCGGGAAAAGTCGCTGGTGATACTAAGTTCCTGCTCTGTCCCGACAAAAAAGCGTTCAGGCTGTCCCTGCACATCCTTTAGCCAGAAAACCTGGGCCAAAGTGACGGTTTGGTTGTAGCCCTGGTTTTTGAAGACACCCAGAATAACCGAATAACTGTTCTGATCGCGCAGAGGCACGGGTTTGGCTTTGCCGGCCATTTCATTACGCTCCGATTTATAATAGCCCTGGACATAGGAGCGCAGGGAACGTTCCTTGTGTTCGGCGCCGGCGGCCTTGTTGTAGGCGATGCGGTGAGTAGGTATTAACAGGGTCGTGATCGCATCCACCAGAGTGGATTTACCGGAGCCGATATCACCGGTGAGTAAGCCGTTTGTACCACCCAGATTGAGGGTCCAGACCCGCTGATCAAAGGTTCCCCAGTTAAATACTTCCAGACGCTGCAGGCGGAAACCGGATAACGTCTCCTGTTCCGGCAGGTTCTGATTGATTAGTTGTAAATTATTTTTTTCAGACATTTTGATTATCCGTTAAATGAGCCTGATATTGCTCGAGTTTTTGGTCGAATTCAGCCAGCCACTGGGCATCCACAAACGCTTTAATGATGCGGCGGACTTCGTAATTGGGTGGTTGTGTGGTACTGCTTTGAGCTAACCGGCGTAGAAAGCCCAGTTCGATCACCTTATTAATATGCCGGTCCAGCTGATCCACCAGCTTCGCCTCATTACTGCTGGCCGGCAAAAAAACCCGGATCAATTCTACAATATCATCCCTGCTCAGAATCAGACGGGTATCGCCGCCGCTGGCATCGGATTCAGCCAGTTTTTTTCGCAGTAGTGCCAGCAGCAGGCTGACCGGAAAAGACAACGGCCGGCGGGCAATTAAACGGGGCGTGTTTGCTTCGGCGGAACGGGTTTCGTCATCCTCGATATCCTGATCGCGAGCACGCAAAAACGCATAACCTTCGGCTTCATCCAGGACCAGCTCCAACCCAAGAACCGAAGCATAATCACGGACAGGGCTTTGAAAGTTCAGCAACTGGCTCCAGCGTCCCGGATCACTTTCCTGATAAAGCACCCCCTTGAGCAGAGCCACCAGTAAAATGGAAAGATTGGGGGAGTGGTTGATTTCGTTGTAATTCGTTGAAGCGGTTGTTTGTATATTCATGTCACTGGATGCTGCGTAAATATATAATTCGGGGCAGGTAAGCGCGCCGGGTGATCCAGCTGTTATCGGCTTGTTCGGTTTGCCAGCAAATCGTCTCTTCTACCGCCTCATCCACATGGATTTTGAAGCGGTTGCTATGCAGGTCATCACCGGCAAGCTCCAGATAGGCAACCAGTTCCGCTAGTCCTTGTTGTAATGGACGGGTATTGCAAAGTTCACTCAGCGACACCTGGGATTTGTTCTGCAGGGATTGACGGATATGACGGGATATGGCCGGTTTATCAATCACTACCTGAGAAAACAGAGCGCTGGTGTCCAGCGCTTCATCACCCTGCTCCAATTTGATATTGGGGATTTTGGTTTTTAAGGGCGGATGATACAAAGGCCTTTCCATCGGTAGATCAATACGGGCTCCGATTTCATCAATCCAGGTAAACTCGGATGGTGCGGCCGACGAAAACAAATCATCCCGCAAGGTAAGCGTCTTGCTTTCGATGCCGTGCAGGATATCCATAATCCGACGGTTCTCCAGCCAGGCCTGGTCATCCAGAAAGCGTCTGAGCTGCTGGGAAAGTTGAGCCACTGTGCGCTGCGTATGTTCGCCCGCTTCCAGCCAATCGTAATGAATGCGGCGGTTGCGCTTATCGGGATTTAATTCGTTTATGGCGGATAAGGACAGAACCTGTTCCAGCATTTCGCTGAATTCCTCCTGCCGCTGCTGCGACATCAGGAAATCCCAGAATGCCCGGAAGCTGTTTCCCTGATCAGAATCCGCAATGGCGTCGCGTTCGCCCATGACGTCCTCCAGTAACTGGCCTTTTTTACCGTCCCATTGCGCAATCTGCTCCCGGACGCTGCGATCCAGCTGGCGGAAGTTATATTCCACTTCTCGAAAATCCGAAAGCAGTTCCCGGGCCTGCTGGGTAAACTGCATAAACCGGTCTCTCAGTGCGGTATCGTCCAGCAGGTTAATATTGCCTTGAGCTACCTGGGCGATTTCCGCATCAATTTCCGCACGTTTTTTTTGCAGTTCCTGCAAACGCAGTTCAGGATCCACAGTGCTGCCTTGACTGAGCTGCTTAAGCAAATCGAATAAGGTTAACAAACGCGATTCTGTACCGACAAAACTGCGTTGACTCAGCGAGTCCAGCCAGTTAACCACTTTTTCGGTGGCCGGCGTCAAATCAAAGTAGGCCTCATCCGAGTCCTGACGATAGAATTTCCGCAGCCAGCCTTTTTCCGCAGCGGCCCAGTCATTTAAATAATCGATGGCGGATTTGGGAAACTTTTCGTGTCCCAATGATTCTCTGAGCGAAAATAGTTCGTCCTCCAGCGCCTCGACCAGATCGGCCTGGGAGATCACGCGAACATTATCGGTAATAAACACCTTATGGAAAAAACTCACAATCAGCGGTGCATGAGGACTATTGAGCAGCCGCCAGGCAGGATGCTTTTGCCGCAGTGAATCCAATGTATGAAAATTGAGCGTCATGTAATGAGTTTAAGCTGAAAGACGGAGACTCTAATTATAAAACATCTACTATCAACATTCTGACAAACGCTATAAAAATCAATTCCAATTTTAACGATTAACTCAAACAACGATGATGTCCTGAACTTGTAAAAATCATGAAAAAGTACAATAACAATTAAATTGAACCTTAAGATAAAATGACACCCCGACAAATTGTGTCAGGGTTAAATAAAATTACTGTTAAAGATACCTTGTAAAGGAAGCGAATCATAGCCTGACCCGATAAGGTCATAAAAATATTAAGTAGTAGTTATGCAGTTAGATAGCCATTTTGTTCATATACTATTGCAAATAGATCTCGCTTTCGAACGCGTCGTATGACAAGGCAAGGACAGGCCGGACTTAATCGTGCATGTGCCGTCGCTGTTCTTGTTGTGGAATAAACCTAATGCAAGATTTGCTAAAAAATGTAGGTTCTTTCGTATCAGCAATAGCGATGTTGCTACTGGTGGTCAACTGGAAGTGCCGGAAACGTTTTTAAAAAATATCTCTTATTCCAGTTTCGTAGCATCTAATAACTCAAACTTCAAATCATCGGATATTATTTTCATACGAACATCGTATGTATCAACTTCCCCAACTAGATTTGGCACTTCAATTAAAGGGATATGCAAAATGCCTTCACTCATTGAAAACGATGCTGTTGGACATTGTTCAGTAGAAGGTATGGCCGAGAAATTAGACTCTCCTCGGACACATAATAATTCGTAAGCTTGAGACGGAGACCTGTGGGATAAAATACCGTTTTGGTCAAGGCACTTATTATAAGCTGAAGTTTCCCAATTTTTAGAGGCAAGGAACATCAGGAAAGTCTAATTTTCGAAAATATTAGATCTGTCTAATGTTTTCCCAGTAAATTCGTTAATTCTTATTTTAAAACAGTAAGTTATTGATGAATGAGGTCTTGTTTTATAGTATAATGAAAGTTTCTAACACATTGATTATACATATAAAACGACCTCATTCATGTTCATTTTACGCGATCTTCTACCCCCTCTCCAAGCTCATTTTTCCAACACCGACCTGGGCCGGGAGCGCGCCTCCCTTTTTGTCTATACTCTGCTGTCGATCATCGTGCCCTTTACGTCATCGATGAGCTCCAATTTACTGCGCTGTCTGGAAACCTTGTTTGGTATTGAGATCAAAAAGAAACGATTCTATACCTTCATGGCGTCTTCCACGATACCGTGGCAAGGTCTTTGGCAGAGCGTTTGGGGGCTAATCCCGTCGCCTGAAACGGAAGGTCGTTTGCTAGTGGCCTTGGACGATAGCATCAACCCCAAAGTAGGGAAACACATCTTCGGCTGTGAGACGGTTTTTGATCATGCGGCGAAAGCCAATCAAAGCCGATATCCCTGGGCCCAAAATATGGTGTCGATCGGCTTGCTGAAGCTTGTCAAAGGGCGCTGGGCCTGTTTGTTTTTAGATTTCCGCTTCTACCTGCCGCAGAAAACCATCCAGGCGCAAAAGGAAACCGCTAAAGTCAGGGGAAAAGTGGTTCCTTTTCAAACCAAGCTGGCTCAAGCGGGGCAGATGTTGATTGAGATCGCCGACTTTTATGCTGCCTCACCGCTGCTGGCGATTACAGACAGCTGGTTTGGCAATAAGAGTCTGTGGCAACCGGTGCGTCAGTGTTTAGGGCCACGCTTCCATCTATTATCCCGACTGCGAAGCAATCAGGTGTTTTATGATCTGCCGGGCGGAAAGAAGCCGGAAGGACAGCGAGGAAGACCGAGAAAGTACGGTCAGCGTCTGGGATCGGTGACCGATATGGCCAGGACGGTTCAACAATGGGCTACGGATTATTCCGTCAACCTCTACGGTAAACAGCGGGAAGTTTGGGCCTATGATCGTGTCGTCATGCTGAGGACATTAAAATGTCCCGTCCGGGTCGTTTGGGTGTTTCGAAAAAACCAGTGGGTTGCCCTGTTTACTACAGATCTGGATTTATCGGTCGCACAAATCATAGCGTATTACGGCGCCAGGTGGAAAATTGAATCCGGGTTTAAGGAACTCAAACAGGAGATAGGCAGCAGCAAAAGTCAGTGCCGGAATGCGCAGTCCGTGACCAATCACTTGAATTTTTGTATGATGGCGACAACGATCACCTGGATCTATGCGGCTCGATTAAAGGCGGATCCGGAACGGCGGCATAAAGTGAAAGGCCGAACCAGTTTCGCTTTTTCAGACATCCGACGCATCATCGCCGAGGCTGCATTGGATGCGAATTTTGATAGGGTTTGCCCCAAGCCAGGCAATCCCCCTCAAAATTCTCTGGTAGCGGTATTGCTGCGGATGGTGGCTTGATTAGTTTTTAGGAAACTTCAGGACGTTAATTTATTCAATATGAAAAATCATATTCCCGATAATCCTGACTATTGATGCTGAAAAGGGTTGTTTAATAGCGATCAAAAGATCCGTTTCCGTAATAACCTTAAGCGTTAGC
>SPJK01009732.1_pt1 | contig 11494 bp, 6 predicted proteins | sample 3741771 | NCBI WGS metagenome assembly SPJK01 (sample SAMN10925997, study PRJNA522277) | cold seep metagenome | isolation source: Elba SIP-enriched marine methane seep metagenome, extraction at timepoint T2 | place: Italy: coast of Elba, Mediterranean Sea
CATCTGGAACAGGCGTTGGGGCTTGAAGCGGAGCTTTTCGCCGAAAATCTCAATGTCAGGCTTAAAGCGCACGGTTGTGCCGCGGCGATTGGGGGCCGGGCCTTTCAGTTCCAATGGGCCGGTGACGACGCCGCGTTCAAAGGCCTGGAAATACAGCTTCTTGTCGCGCGCGACCTCAACTTCCATGCGCTCGGACAGTGCATTCACGACCGATGAGCCTACGCCGTGAAGGCCGCCAGCGGTCTCATACGCCTTGTTCGAGAACTTGCCGCCGGCATGCAGTGTGGTCATAATCACTTCCAGGGCGGACTTGCCTGGATATTTCGGGTGCTCACCGACTGGGATACCGCGACCATTGTCGATCACTTCGACATAGCCATCAACGCGCACGTGGACTTCGATCCGTGAGGCATGGCCGGCGACGGCTTCATCCATCGAATTATCGAGGATCTCAGCAAACAGGTGATGATAGGCGCGCTCGTCTGTCCCGCCAATATACATGCCGGGGCGTTTGCGAACGGGTTCGAGGCCCTCGAGGACCTCGATATCTTTTGCGCTATAGCCAGATGGATCAGATTTCATATCGTTGAACAGGTTAGATTGCTTTGCAGCGCCCATAATGGTTTTCTCCCCGTAAGCCCATTCGCCCACTGATTCCAAGGACTTCCATCATGACGAATTCGATTAATACGCCGTTAACCCTGCCGTCAGGAGCGGAATTACCTAACCGCCTGGTCAAGGCGGCTATGACCGAAAGACTGGCCAATCCCGGCAACCAGGTCACCGACCGGCTTCTGCAGCTGTACAAGGCCTGGGGGGATGGTGGGATCGGTCTTCAGATCACCGGAAATGTCCAGGTGGATCGCCGAAATCTGGAGGCGCCAGGAAATGTTGTTATCGATGGCACGCCTTCGAATGAACATGCTGTAATGCTCGCAAAATGGGCAGATGTGAGCAAAGCTGGCGGCGGAAAAGTCGTGATGCAGCTCAGTCATGCGGGCCGTCAGACCCCAAAAATGGTCAATCCCGAGCCGGACGCGCCGAGCGCGATCGCCGTTGATTTGCCCGGCGGGCAGTTCGGTACCCCGCGAGCCATGACGGGTGACGACATCCAGCGCCTGATCGAAAAATATGCCATCGCGACCAAGGCAGCGCGCGCCGCTGGGCTTGACGGCGTGCAGATCCACTCAGCTCATGGCTATTTGATGAGCCAGTTCCTGTCGCCGCTGACCAATCAACGCGAGGATGAGTGGGGCGGTTCCCTGGAAAATCGCGCGCGCATGCTGATCGAGGTCGTGAAAGCCGCAAAGGCCGAGGCCGGGTCGGGCTTCGGCGTTTCGGTCAAACTGAATTCTGCGGACTGTCAAAAGGGCGGGTTTACGCAGTCGGATTCAACTGCTGTGATCGGCATGCTGAACGATCTTGGTCTCGATTTTGTCGAGATTTCCGGCGGCAATTATGAGCAACCGAAAATGATGGATATGGATGGCCTGAAACCCGTGCACGAAGAGGGCGCGCGCACCAGCACAAAACGGCGCGAGGCCTATTTTCTGGACTATGCCAAAGACGTGCAGTCGGTCGCGCGCATGCCACTGATGGTGACCGGCGGGTTCCGGACCTTGAGCGGAATGAACGATGCTATTGCCGGCGGCGAAGCGGATCTCATCGGGCTCGGTCGGCCGCTTTGTGTTGATGTGGATGCGCCGTCTCAGCTTTTATCCGGCAACCTTGAAGATTTGCCGAAATGGGAAAAGACGCTGCGTATCGGGCCTGGTATCTTCGGGCCGAACTCTTCGATCGGCCTGTTCAAGGCCCTGAACGGGTTCGGTATGCAGGGCTGGTTTTACACCCAGCTCCACCGCATTGCGGATGGGCTCGAGCCGAACCGAAAACTCGGTGTCTTGGGTGCGTTTCTCAAGATGCAAGGGATCGACTCGAAGATGGCGAAAGCGTACCACGCCGATCTTGCTGCAAAAGAGACCGTATGAACCTCAGTATCTCCTCCGCCTTTGATGGCGGAAATATCATTGTGAAAGATGCAAGCGATCCGGCAAACATCCGGCTGGAAATTGCCAAGGATCACAAATCCGACTTCTATCAATGGTTCTATTTCCGGGTCACCGGTCCGGTCGGCCAGCCGCTGAAAATGGTGATCGAGAATGCCGGGTCTGCGGCTTATCCCAAGGGCTGGGAAAACTATCAGGCCGTGGTCTCACACGATCTCGAACATTGGCGCCGTGTTCCGACAAACTATGACAAGAACGCGCTGCGGATCGACGCCGAGACCGGTGCAGGATCGGTCTATGTGGCCTATTTCGCGCCGTATCCGACAGGTCGTCACCGCAAGCTTATTGCGCAGGCTGGTGCATTGGCCGACGCAAGCGTCAGCGTTCTCGGACAAACCCTCGATGGTCGCGACATGGATCTGATCACGATTGGCGAGCGGGCGAGCGGAAAGCGCGCGCTTTGGGTAACCGCGCGCCAACACCCCGGTGAAACCATGGCGGAATGGTGGATTGAGGGGCTCCTCGAACGCCTTGGCGACGACGGCGATTCAGGTGTTCAAGCGCTGCGAGACAAAGCCGTGCTTTATCTGGTGCCGAACATGTGTCCAGACGGCAGCGCGCGCGGGCATTTGCGCACAAATGCTGCGGGCGTAAACCTCAATCGCGAATGGGCCAATCCGAGCATGGAAAAAAGTCCGGAAGTCTATCTGGTGCTTGAAAAGATGAAGGAGACCGGGCTCGATTTCGCGCTCGATGTCCACGGTGATGAAGCTCTGCCTTACAATTTCATCGCCGGAACCGAAGGTATTCCAGACTGGACCAACCGGCTCGCCGATCTGCAGCAATCGTTCAAGGAGACCTATGTCGACTCTTCCGCTGGTGCGTTTCAGACCAAATATGGCTATCCGGTCAACTCACCCGGCAACGCAAATCTGACAATTTGCTCGAACGCTTTGGCACAGCGATTTGACGCGCTCGCGATGACGCTCGAAATGCCGTTCAAGGACAATGCCGATCAGCCAGATGCCGCGTTCGGATGGTCGCCTGAGCGGGCGAGAAAGCTTGGGTGGGATGCGGTCGAGCCTATCCTGGCTGTTCTGCCGGATCTCCGCTGAGGGCGGCCAACGCAGTTTCGATCAGTCGGTAACTGTTAATCCGCGTCTCGATGCTGTCGGTGATGGTCAACAGGAACAACTCGTTCGCCCGTGTCTCATGGGCGGTGTCGAGCAGGGTCTTCGCAACTGTGTCTGCTGCGCCGACAATCCCGCGTTGCGGCGGTTCCAGTGGCGCTCGTTCGAGAAAGTCTTCGGCCTCGACAGAGCTGAGATAAGGATTGAACTGTCCGGTGCTGCGCCCCAGCGCCCAGGCCCGGATCGGCGCCGCGAGATGCTGTGCGGCGTCATCAGTCTCCGCCGCCACGGTGACTAGTCCAATCCCTGCATAGGGTTCTGCGCAAAACGGCGATGGCTCGAACGCGTCATGGTAGGCGTCGAGCGCGTCTTTGGCGCCGCCGGGGTTGAGAAAATCGGCAAAGGCGAGCTTCAGGCCCATCTGTCCAGCGAATGCCGCTGAACCCGGCGATGAGCACAGCATCCAGAGCCCGGCATGATCCCCGCGCGGGTTGGCGGCGATGCTGCGGGCGCGGTGATCATCTGGCAAAGCCGTGTGACCGCTGGCATCCAGCATCCAGTCCATCAACAGACGAAGCATGGTCGGAAAGGTCTCCCCGCCCGGTCCCAGCAAGGCTGCCGACGTGCGCGGATCCGCGCCGGTCGCGCGGCCGAGTCCGATCTCTATCCGGCCGGGATAAAGCTGGTTCAGCGTCTGCCCCCATTCGGCGACTTTCAGCGGAGAATAGTTGGGTAGCATGATGCCCCCTGATCCGAGCGTGATCCGCTGCGTTCGACTGGCGAGATCCGCCATCAGAACCTCCGGCGTCGTTCCGGCAAAGCTGCTGGCATTATGGTGTTCCTGAACCCAATAAGAGCGAAAATTCATATCATCGGCCGCGCGGGCCAGCGCGCGTGTTTCGTTCAGCGCATCCGCGGCCGTGCGGCCTTTGAAAATCGGCGATGGATCAAGAATGGAAAGCGTGGGTTTCATCCCCTGCCTTGTGCGCTATGCAGGGGACAGAGACAAGTTGGAGATCGATATGCGAGTGTTTCTGGTGGCGATGCTTGGGCTAGTGGTTGCGGCTTGCGGGGCTGCGTCGGATGTGGCGACCGATCAGTTCTATTCGGCCAAAGAGCTCGCTGCGAATGCCCCGAAAGGCCCGCTCAGCCTGACGCCATATCCGACGCACTATGCGCTCGACCTTAAACTGGATCCACGCGAGGCCAGGTTTGGCGGCACCGTCAAAATTACGCTGGATGTGACCGAGAAATCTCGCGGCGTGTATTTGCATGGGCGCGACCTTGACGTCACTGAAATTCGCTCCATCGTGGGCGGCAAGGCTGCAGTGATTGGCAGCTGGCAAATGGTGCTGGAATCTGGTGTGGCCTGGGTCGATTATGGCCAATCGGTCGATCCGGGCGAAGTCAGACTCGAGATCGACTATAACACCGCTTTCGATGCGAACCTGTCCGGGCTGTTCAAGGTTACCGAGCAAGGTCATGCCTATGCGCTGGCAAAGTCGGAAAGCATCCAGGCACGCCGATTCATGCCCGGCTTTGATCAGCCTGCCTTCAAAGCACCATTCGACATCAGACTGACCATCCCGGACGCCGATTCTGCGATCAGCAATGCTCCGGAAGCGTCTGTCGAACCGGTCGGAGGCGGGCTCAAAACAGTGACATTTGAGACGACACGGCCATTGCCGACCTACCTCTTGTCTCTCGCGGTTGGGAGCTTCGATGTCGTCGATGCGGGCATGATCCCGCCAAACGATATTCGCTCGGAGCCAATTCCGCTGCGCGGCTTCGCTCGGCGCGGAAAGGGCGGCGAGCTGAGCCTTGCGCTCGACACCGCACCAGAACTGGTGCGTGTCTTCGAGGAGGCGCTGCAGCAACCCTATCCTTACAAGAAACTCGACGTCGTCGCCGCCCCGCAATGGCCCTCCGGCGCAACCGAACTCGCCGCTGCGATTACCTATCGCGAGAGCCGGATTCTCGCCAATGATGATATCGGCCCAGCCGCAAGGCGGAGCCTGTTAGCGATCCATGCGCATGAAGTTGGCCACATGTGGTTCGGCAATCTGGTGACGCCACCCTGGTGGGACGATCTCTGGCTCAAGGAAGCCTTTGCCAGTTGGGGTGAGGGCGCGAGCCTGTCGGAGATATATCCCGGCGAAGGCTACGAGTTGGATGCCATTGTCGACGGTATCCGCGCGATGGATCTGGACAGCCTGGCATCCGCCCGCGCGGTCCGGGAGCCGATCGCGCTGAACGAGAATGTCCGCAATGCGTATGACGGCATCACCTATAATAAAGGTCTCGCGATCATCGGCATGGTCGATGCCTATTTCGGTGCGGACGTGTTTCGCCCCGCCCTTGGGCGTTATGTTGAGGCCTATGAGGACGGGGTCGCGAACAGCCCGCAGTTTTTCGACATGATCGGCGAAGAGACGGGCGAACCTGCACTCACCGCCGCATTCCGCAGTTTCGTCGAACAGAACGGACTTCCGCTCGTGACCGTCGCCCGCCCAACCAGCGATACGATATCGATCCGTCAGTCACGCTATGCGCCACTGGGCAGTTCGATCACAGATAATCGAGACTGGATCATCCCGCTTTGCTGGGTCGAGGGCACGTATGAAGACCGACATCGGTCATGCATTTTGAGCGCCGAAGATGATGTCGTTGTCGAAACGGCGTCGCAAGCCGATCTCACCGGCCGAAGCCGATGGTTGCTGCCAAATGCGGACGGGACCGGGTATTACCGCTTTTCGCTGCCCTTCGAGCTATGGCAGGATTTGGGACGCGCGTTTGATCAACTTTCAGACGCCGAGCAATTGGTCACCCTCGATAGTGCTGGCGCTGAATTCGCTGCGGGGCGTCTCGATGTGCAAACCGTTTGGCGCTTTATTGATGAAGCCGTGCGCGATGATGAGCGCCGGGTCGTACAGGCAGCGATCCGACAGGCTGGTCGGTTTGAGCGCCTGCTTGCGGACGATGAGGCGGCGCTCGCCGGGTACCGCGCGGCCTTGCTTGACGTGTTTCGGTATCGATTCACAGCGCTTGATCAACATGGCGGAGATGACCCTGAAAAGACCATCATGAAATCAAGCCTGGAACAGTTTCTGATCACCACCGCCCAGGATGCGCCGCTGCGTCAAAGCCTTGCCGACGCGGCGGCGGCTTATATCGGCCTGGACGGTGTCGTCTCTGACCGGACGCTCAACACGGACGAATACCTGACGGCGATGGCGGTGGGGTTCCAGGTCTATGGCGCGCCATTCCTGGACCGCTTGCTGGCCGTGCGGACGCAATATGATGACCCCGTATTTGAGCAAGCTGTCGCTTATGCGATCGGTCAGAATCAGGACGAGGCCCTCTCCGATCAGATCCTCGCGCTCGCGCTCGCGGGAGAGTTGGGAAGCCGCGAAAGTCTGTCGATCGTCCAGGGGCAAATGCAACTACCTGCAACGCGCAATAAGACCTGGGAATGGTTGAAGGACAATCTTCCGGCCTATCTGGACGTGATCCCTCGCCAGCGAAAGCGGTTTACGCCGGCATTGGCTGCCTCGATGTGCTCACGCGAAGACCGCGATGAATTGATCGCGCTGTTTGATCAGTATGGTGATCTCGCTGCGGGTCATGAACGCGCACTTTCGCAAACCACAGAGCGAATTGAGCTTTGCGCTGCGCTTGTCGACGCGAAAGGGATCGAAGTGCGCGATTTTTTCCGCGATCGCGGTTAGTTCGGCGTCTCGGGTTGAGGGTCCTCTTCGGCCGGCGGTTCTTTTTCGCGAGACCCGAAGATCGCGCCGAGTGCGCTGTCCAGAAGCTCGTCTTCAAGGTCGCGCTCGTCGGCCGGTTCTTCCGATCCTGAGTTTGCCTCGTCCTCAGTAGGTGGTGCGGGAGGTTGAACGCCTTGCCCACCGACAATGTCGCCAATGATCCGGCCAGCATCTCCGCCAATTCGCTCGCCAATCTCGCTCGCCGCCTGACTGCGCAAACGGGCGGTCAGTTCGGCCTGCACTGCGCCTGAATCCAGGCCAAACTGAACGTTCGACCAGTTGCCATACACCCGCACCGGGATCGGGATATCGCCAATGCCAATCGTCGAACCTACGCCTGCCGCACTGACATCAACGCGCGGCGTCAGACTGATATCGAGGGTCCGCGCGCCGAGATCGATGCTGCCTGCGCCAGTGATACCAACCACGGGATTATCAATCCGCAGATTGGAGATGCTAGCAACGCCATTATCGAATTCTAGATTGCTGACAAATTTTGAAAAATCTGTCTCAGCATCCGGAGACAGCGCATCTCGGAAACTCGCTATGTTGAGATCGCCGCTGCGCAACAGATCTCCAATATTTGTCGCGTCGCGAACCATTTTAGCAAGGTTCAATCCCTTGAGTGCGCCTCGGTCGAGATCAGATTCAAACTTGCCATCCAGGCCGTTGACCAGGGCCTTCAAGCTGTTGCCTTCCGAACTCAGATCCACATGCACATCACCGAGGCCGCTGAGATTCTTGAACCCGGTCAGCGCCGTCAGCATGTCCTGGGCAGCGATGCTGCTGGCCAGGGCTTCAACTTGCAGGGTGGGCGTCGACCGCGAGGCATCGAGCACCAGGTCGCCATACCAATCGCCCTGGAAGACCCGGAAACCCGGCTGGTCGTCATCCTGCCGGAAGATCGCGGAAAGGCGACCATCATCCAGACGCGTATTGAGAACCGCGTCGGTCAGCGTGATCTGATCAATCACTACATTGCTTGCCGCAACGGTCACCGTCGCATCGACGGCTCTGAGGCCGGCAAGATCGAAGGGGGTGTCGTCCCAGTCCTCGTTGAGGCTCGGATCCTGATCCTGTCTTTGCGACCCGCTGCCGAGGAAGGGCGTCACGTCGAGCTGGTCCATGGTGAGGTCTGCCATGATCCGTGGGCGTGTCCCACGCAGGTCTGCACCCACACGGCCTGATGCCTTCGTGTCGTCGAGAACAAGCTCCGCCCCGCTGAGAATCGGAGCCATGATGCTGCCTGTGGTCTGGCCTTTGATCGACACGGAATTGAGCGACTCGCCCTCCGGTAAAATGGTCCCGAGCGTCGATAGGACCGCACGCGGGTTGCTGCTGCTCAAATCGATCATCCCGTCCAGCGGTTGATCGCCGGAGAGGGACAGATCGCCGGTGAAGTCGGTGACCAGATCTGCGCCGCGCTGTTTCAGCCGGATCCCCGTCATCGCCGGCGACATCAGCGGACCGGATAGGGTCGCGGACAGATCGACGTCTCCGAGCATCATCAAAACAGGAATGAGTGGATGGTTCGGCTTCAGTAGACGCTGAGCTTCTGCGGCGTTCAGATCCACTGAGCCATTCAAAGTCGGTGTCGCACCCAATGAGAGTGCACCTTCATAATCGACCTTGAGCCCAGTGGCTTCCAGGCGCAGCGTGGTGAAATCCAGCGCTGCGGTCGCGGCAGGACCGCTAATTGTGCCTTTGGCGCGGACGGATTTCAGCGCGCCCGCGACGATTGGCAGGTCCTGATCACCAAGAATGGTCAGCACCTGTCCGAGCGTATCGGACTCGACTTCGAACGCTCCTCCGAGCACGGGCACGTCGCCAAGCGTGATCTCGCCATCATAGCTGACATCGCCATAAATTGTGCCAAGCGCAGCATCGAGCTTTGCCGACTGAGATTCGTTCAGCGCCTGCAGCGTGTCGAGCTTGATACGATAATCGAACGGTTGACCATTAATGCGCCCGTCGCCTCGAGATGAAAGCGGCTGGTCGAGCGCTTTGACCTGAGCAGAGGCATTAAACTCGGTCAGCGCATATTGTTCTCCGGTCATCCAGTCTTTGTAATAGATCGAGGCGTTCGAGAGGGCGGCGCGATCGATTCCAGTTTCGAAGCCGCTGGTTTCGTCTTCGGATCCGGCATCGGGATCGCTGGGATCAGCGGCGCCGAACTGCCAATTGACGCGGCCATCCGCCAGGCGTTCCAGGCGAACGGTTGCGTCATCCAGCGTGACTTTGCCAACCTCAACGCGGCGCGAGAGCAGGGGCCAGAGCTTTACATCGGCTTGCAGGCTGCCCGCCTCGATCATCAACGGATCAGAAAAGCCATCCGGATTGGCGATTTCAGCGCCGTCAATGCGCGCCGAAATGACCGGCAATATGGACACTTTTGCATCTCCAATCAGCGTTACATCGCGGCCGAGCGCTTTTGTTGCAGCGCTTTCGATTTGCGCCTTGTAGACCGCTGTGGGAATCAAAAATGGAACAATCACGGCCGCCGCGAGCAGGATCGCGAGCAAAGCGCTAAGGATGATCAATAGACGTTTCATGGGAGGAGAATGGCCTTTATTTCCTGTATCGCGGCTGAATAGCTGCAACTGATGTCAAAGTCATGGCAATTGCCGCTTGACCGGGAAATAGTGCGCGTATAGATCAGCGTCTCACCGCTTCGGTGGTGGCCCAATGCGCGGGTGTAGCTCAGTTGGTTAGAGTACCGGCCTGTCACGCCGGGGGTCGCGGGTTCGAGTCCCGTCACTCGCGCCATTTTCGAAAAATTATTTCCTTTAAAATCAAAGACTTAATGAAGAAAATGGCGCGCATTTCGCGTGTATCCAGAAATTTGGGATACAATTTGGATACAAAATGGGATACAAGACGCGCATGACGAGAATGCGTGATCCCGACAGATTTTTGCTCAAACGTGGCAAACGGTGGTATTATCAACGCCGTGTGCCCGGCCAGTTTTCGCATCTCGATCCGAGACGATTTGCAAAAGTCTCTCTCAAAACAGAGTCTTTAGAAATTGCTCGGCTTAGGAGAGATCAACTCGCAGAAGCCGACGATGAATTCTGGATGGCTCTTGCGATTGAATTGGGTGAAGATAATGCCAATGGAGCATCGGTGCGAGCTGCGTTAGAGCACCGATACAAGGCCGCCATCTCCCGGGCCATGGCTTACGGGTTCTCATACAAACCGGCCGAGCCGCTCGCAGAGAGCCGGTCCATTGCCGAACTCATGGAGCGGATCAGAACGCTTGAAGCGCAGTCGGGAGCGGACGGTGATCCGAAGCGCGCAGATAGTGAAGCACTACTCGGCGGCGCCTCAAATCCCGCGGCCACCATTCCAGTGTCTGAAGCCTTCGAACTCTATATATCTAAGATTGCCTTCGATGATCAGTACAACAAGTCGGAGGCGCAGCGCTATTCCTGGGAAAAAACAAAGCGAACGTCGATAAACTACTTTATCGAGCAAATCGGTGATCTTCCACTGAGTGATATTAATCGAGACAAAGCGCTGGAGTATCGAGATTGGTGGGTTGGGCGAATGCAGCCTGAAGATAGGGGCCAAAAACCTGTGACACCCAACACAGCAAACCGGCATATCGGGAATATGCGCTCGCTTTTACAGCGTTACTACAAGCATATCGGGGCGACAGATTTTGAAGATCCTTTTCGCGATTTTTATTTTTCCGGAAAGACTGAAGCCAAACGGGCTTCATTCACCGATGACTGGGTTCGCTCGCGTATACTCGTGCCTGGTCTGTTTGATGGCTTGCGGATCGAGTTGCGTGTCCTGATTTATCTCTTGATTGAAACGGGCGCGCGCTTGAGCGAGCTCGTAAACCTTCGGGCAGAAGACATCCGTTTGAGCGATAAGATCCCACATATCGCGATCCGTCCTGAGCAAAACAGAGAATTGAAAACCGAAGACTCTCGGCGGGAAATCCCACTTGTCGGCGTTGCCGAAATAGCCATGCGGTCGTGTCCGGAAGGCTTTCCGTACTATTACGATAAAAGCACCCTGGTTTCGGCAAATCTCATGAAAGCGTTCCGACAACGCAACCTTTTGCCGTCCTCGGATCACGTCATCTATTCATTCCGTCACTCATTCGAGGATCGCATGCTAGAGGGCGGTTTGGATTACGGGCTTCGGTGCGCCCTGATGGGGCACAAAAATAATCGCCCCGAATATGGTCAAGGCGGATCGCTTGATTATCGACGCACTGAACTATTAAAGATTGCGCATCCTACAAATTCTGCGCTGTTCTAGCTGCGCTTTTGTAGGCTCACGGCTTGTTCTGCGAGCAAAAGAAGGCATTAGCTCAGAGGCTTAAGACGCCCCTAAATAGGACGCCCGCGGCTAAATGTGGAGCTTGAGCATCGTAAGAACAACCGACAATGTTTCACCTCCAAACATGCCGTTGATTTAACCGCCGATCAGTTCTCCATCCCCAAACCCGACGCTTGGAATGGCTGCTTCGTGTCAGCAACTCCTGGGCCAGAACCACGAATTTGTATTATTCATATAATTATTGACTCGTATAAAATTGTATGAATAATATAAATAACGCATAGGAGAAAAGCATGGC
>SPJK01085031.1_pt1 | contig 11493 bp, 11 predicted proteins | sample 3741771 | NCBI WGS metagenome assembly SPJK01 (sample SAMN10925997, study PRJNA522277) | cold seep metagenome | isolation source: Elba SIP-enriched marine methane seep metagenome, extraction at timepoint T2 | place: Italy: coast of Elba, Mediterranean Sea
CCAAAGTTGAAATATAAGGCTTGAAGACGGTATTTAACTCAAAAGAGTCGTCTGGAAGAACGACTCTCCATCAACGTCATTCACTAAAACTTGAACATTGAGTTTTATTCTTCCACCTTGATGAGTTCGACATCGAAAACCAGTGCAGCGTTCGGTGGAATGTCGCTGCCTGCACCGCGTTTGCCGTAGCCAAGATAGGCGGGGATGAAAAAGCGGTATTTCGCGCCTTCTTTCATCAGTTGCAGCCCTTCTGTCCAGCCTGGGATCACGCGGTTTAGCGGAAATGTCGCAGGCTGGCCGCGCTTGTAGGAGCTGTCAAACTCCTTGCCGTCGATGGTCGAGCCTTTGTAATGCACGGTCACGTTGTCTTCTGCGGTAGGCGACTCGCCGCTGCCTTCGGTCAGAATTTTGTATTGCAGGCCGGTGTCGGTGGAGATGACCTTGTCTTTTTTTGCATTGGCGGCCAGAAAGGCTTCGCCTTGCGCCTTGTGTTCTGCCGGAGTGGTGGCGTTAGCCATGGAAAGCATGGTGAGTCCTATGAAAAGTAATGAAATAATTGAAAAAAAGCCTTGTTTGTTCAGTTTCACAGTCTGTGTTCTCTCTGTCAAAAGGTGAGTGTTATCATGACGGTATGTTGCAGCCTTGCAGTTGCTTGCGGTATCGTCCGGACTTTTCGGCAACTCTTCTGGCAACTTTCAGCAGCCATTTCTTTTTAAGGTAGGTCTTGCGTTTGTAACCGCCGTTGCCTTCGTGATAGGCAAGGTAGAGATTATAAACATCCAGCTTTGAAATCCCCAGTTTTTTGTGGCTTTCATTGACATACCAGCCGATGAAATCGCAGGCATCGGCAAAGCTGTCGCGGTCTGCATCTCGTTTGCAGGCTTTCAGGTAGTCTTTCCAGGTTCCGTTCAAGGCCTGGGCATAACCGTAGGCACTTGACGGCCTTATCCCGAAAAAGTTCCTCGAAGGCCTTGCATCGGAGACAAAGCGCGATTCCTGGTGCATGATCGCCATCTGCACATGCACCGGAATGCCCCATTTTCTGAACGCCCTTTCGCTAAGTGCCGGCCAGTGGCGTTTTTCCTTAAATGTCTGGCAGATATTGTGCGTATTTTTGGGAGCTGTTACAGTAGTGCTACAGCCTGCGGCGAGCAAGAAAAAAATCGCGATGAGATTTTTTATTAATCTATAATTCGTACTAAGCATAACAATCGTTCTTTTTCATCTCAAAGAATTACGATAGAAGTTTAGCAGAGCATTGTCATTGTAAAATCCGGTATTGAATATTTAGTTTACAAACAACAGAGATTCGCCATGTCATCACATCAACGCTATTACCGAAAAAACCTGACCTCACAAGGGCTTATTTTTTTAGGAGGGGAGGAGCTGAATATTTCTGTCAGAAACCTCTCCATCACGGGGCTTTTGGCTGAGCTTGAAGACAATGACTCCATCAAGAGCATCAAGGATCTTTTCGAGGCGATAAAGGCTTCGCCGAAAGTCGATATATATCTCCCGGAAATGCACCTTATGGGCGATGCCGAGGTCGTTCGGGCCGACCTGATTGACGGGACGATTTATCTTGCGATTGAATTCCGCAACATTTCCTATGATGTCGATGATGTGCTGTACAAGCGTACCGCTTACCGCAAGAACATGGTCGCACCGGGGCTTATCGTCTTGAATGGCGAAAAGCACAGCTTCACCACCCGCAATGTTTCGGTCTACGGGTTGATGATTCATATTGCGAAAAAGGTCGAAGTCGAAACCGGCACTGTCACCGTATTTGATTTCAAGCGTCTGGATCTGCGCGGTGAAATCAAGATTGCATGGGTTGAGGAGTCCGAAGAGGGCGGCACTTACATGGGGCTTGAATACGTGCATATGGAAAAGACCGACATCAAGGGCATTCCTGAATTCAGGCGCTGAAAAGTTATTGTCCACGAAAAACACGAACGAAGCGGCTCTATAAGCAATCGAATTTATTGGGTTAGATTTCGTGCTTTTTGTATTTTTTGTGAAAAAATCAAAATTAATAACTGATATTACGCATTGTGGCTACCGATTTAAAGCGGGACAGTCCGAGTGAAACCCGTCAGGTCTTAAAGACCTGACGGGTCTGCTGTCCCGTGTTAAGTCGGGCTACCAACTTAAGACGAGACACTACGAAGCGAGGCTTAACCGTTCGTCCTGAGCCTAGTCGAAGCCTGTCATGAGCTTGACGAATGGGGCGGACGGTTAAGCCGTTCATACTTCGACAAGCTCAGCACGAACGGCTTAACCTCAACTTGTCCCGTCTTAAGTGGGTAGCCCGCATTGTCCACGAAATGCAGGCATTAAAAGCCTCGCCAACTACTCGAAATTTTAGTTACACCGTCATGCCCGCAGGGAAGCGGGCATCCAGTCAGATGGAGGTGAATTGGGCCTACCCTCCCTGGCACTGGATTCCGGCTTCCCTGCCGGAATGACGAGTTTTTAATCAAAGGACTGTGTAGTTAAGGGTTGATCATGCAGTTCGATATTTTTTGTTCGTGCGTAACATCAGTTAATAATATATTCAGCGTCTATGGAGCCGCCTGGAAGGACGGCTCTCCAAAAACTTCAACATCGAAAAAAAGCTAAAGCTTTTTACTCCTGTTCAAGCCCAAACGGCAAAGCCTGTCTGTTGCGTTTTGACCAGTATTCTCCCGCCAGCTCATGGGCCTCTTGCCGGTTTTCCGCTTTCCCCAGCGTTTTCAATGCAATGGCTGCCGTACTGATAACGGTGGCCTCGGCAAATTCATTTTCTTCTGTCCCCTGCCAGACACTGACGAGTTCGGCAGGATTCAGGTCATCGGCCTTCGGATGCCGACGCTTGAACAGCGGCGGCCAGGTCTCGTCTTTCAGTTCGCCATTCTCGACACTCTGCACCAGACATTCCACGTCAGGGTTGCGCTCGGTTTCCCCGCCTTCGCCTTTCAGCACCGCCATGTTGTTCTGCCCCAGTAACAGTGCCGCATGTTGATGCACCGCCCTGTAGCTTGGATGGAAAATGCCTGGCAGGGTATGGCTGGCATTCATCGGGTTCATCAATCTGACCAGCGTATGCACCGGCGAGCGCAACCCCATCAACGGTCTAAGTTCGATGATTTCATGCAGCACCGGGGAAAAATGGCGCAGCGGCAGATAGCTGAAATTGCGCCGTTCGATTTGCTCCGACGCTTGTGCGAATGATTCGACACTATCCAGCCCCAGTTTCTTCAATACCTCTTCGGTGTAAAGCCTGCCTTCGGTGTGCCCGCCTGCACCGTGCATCAAAACCTTGATGCCGTTTTCGGCCAGCAGCAGCGTGGAGAAGATGAACCACGGTAGATGGCGGCGTTTTCCGGCATAGGACGACCAGTCCAGATCGACTTGTGCGGCATTTTCCGGGAGCTGCAAGGATTCGCGCACTGCCTGAACAAAGCCTGCAAGCTCCTCGCAGGTTTCTTCCTTGACCCGCATCAGCATCAGGAATGCGCCTAGCTGTATCGGCTCGACCTCGTTGCCGACAATCATTTTCATTGCGCGGTAGGCTTCGTCCTGGGTCAGAGGGCGCGAGCCTTTCTTGCCTTTGCCAAGGATTTTGATGAATTCTGCGAAGGGATGTTCTGAATGGGCCATGTTATGTCGTTTGGGTAGGGTTATCGGGGACTGGTGAACGATTTTAGCAAAAGCGCAGGATGGCTGTAATGCTCTTTTTGTCCACGAAAAGCACGAAAGACACGAAAATGAGAGGTCGTGAAAAAAATTACGGCTTTTTGGGATTTCATGCGGAACAGGACTGGCAGTCCTGCCGTGAAGTGTGAAAATTAACAGAGGACTGCCAGTCCTTTTGCTAAACAGTCGTTGTTTTTCGTGGAAAAATCAAATTGATAATATTTTCAAAGCCTCTGAGAACGTCGTAAAAGTCTGTAGGCTTTCATTAATTGCCGGTGACAGCATGAAATGGAGCGAAAATGTCTTTCGTCCATGCGTGACCTTTATTGAACAAAAACCGCTTTATTGCTTGACCGCCGGACGCAGCTTTATATACTGGACAGAGACAATAATCATTCATGGAGCTAGAAAATGGCATGTTTTGTCGTAATTGATGATTCTGACTTTCAACGCCGCGTGGTCTGCAAGGTGGTCAGGAGTGAAGGGCATAGCCTGCATGAAGGCGCGAACGGCCTCGAAGGGCTGTTTCGGATTGCGACCTACTGGCCGGATTGCGTGCTGGTGGATCTGGTGATGCCCAAGGTCGATGGCTTCGGTCTGCTGGAGGCGATGAAAAAAAACAACATCGACATTCCGGTAATCGTCATCACCGCCGATGTTCAGGACACCACCCGCCAGCAATGCCTGGAACTGGGGGCCAGCGGCTTTATCAACAAACCGATCAATGAAACTCAGGTAATCGAGACGATTCGCAAGGTATTGGCGGAAACGTCTGCAAACACACAGGCTTAAACGATGGAATTGACAGACAAAGAAAGCGACATTCTGAAAGAGTTAATCAACATAGGTGTCGGCAAGGCTGCCGGGGTCTTGAACCAGATTACCGGGCTGCATATCATCCTGCATGTGCCGACCTTGAAAATCACGCCGATGTCGGAAGTCGCCCATCATCCCGAAGAAGGCGATGCAAGTGACCTTGCGGCGGTCTATCTTGGTTTTGAGGGCAATTTTTCCGGCAAGGCCGGATTGCTGTTTCCGACCGATAGCGCGGCCTTGCTGGTATCGTTGCTGACAGGTGAAGACTCGATTGATGCCGACCTCGACTCGTTGCGCGTCGGCACTTTGACCGAAATAGGCAATATCGTCATCAACGGGGTCATGGGGTCTATCGGCAATGTGCTGAAACAGCATCTCATCTACACCACGCCGACGTATCTGGAAGGCAAGCTGCCTAGCCTGATATCGTCCACCATCGACAACGAAGAGGCGGTGTTTTTGACGGCGCAGACCCGTTTCAACGTGAAGGAGAAAGACATTCAGGGTGAAATCATCCTCACCTTTGGCATTGGCTCTTTTGATGCGCTGATTAACATTATCAACGAGCAACTCGATTAATCATGATACAGACACCCGATATAACAGTGCGCAATGATGTGACCGATTACATCCCGATGGGCATCATGATTTTGCGGGATGACTTTACGGTGCTGTCGTGGAACAAATGTCTGGAACAATGGACGGGCATCTGCAAGGAGGACATCATCAATCAGGACATACGCAAGCATTTTCCGCATTTTGCGCAGCCCATGTACAGCAGCCGCCTGACCACGATTTTTGAGGGTGGGCCGCCCGCTATTTTTTCCTCGCAACTGCACAAGTACATCATTCCGTCAAAACTGCCGACAGGGGAGCTGCGCATCCAGCACACGGTGGTCACGGCGGTCGAGACCGAGGGGGACAGTTCCCTTGCCCTGTTTGCGGTACAGGATGTTTCCGACTTTTCCAAGAGGATGCAGGATTATTTCATGGTCTCCAAGGCCCTCAAGCAAAGCAACGAGGAGCTGGAGTCTTTCACCTACAGCGTTTCCCATGACCTCAAGGCCCCGCTTAGGGCAATCAATGGCTTTTCCGGCATTCTTGAAAAAAAGCTCAAGGACAGGCTGAATGGCGAAGATATGGAGCTTCTCAAAATCATCCGCGACAGTGTCGATGAAATCAACCATTTGATTGAAGATCTGCTGGCCTTGTCGCGGGTGGGGCGCAAGGCCATCAAGAGCGTCGAGATCAACATGACCGAGCTGGCCGAGTTTGTTGCACAAACCCAGAGCAAACAGGATGCCGCATTGGCCAGAGTCAAATTCAAGATTGAAAAACTGCCGCCCTGCGAAGGCGACCCCGGCCTGATTCGCCAGATTTACACCAATCTCATCACCAATGCGGTCAAGTTCAGCATTGATGAGACAGAGCCTGTGATTGAAATCGGCAGTTGCACCATTGCAGGGGATACGGTCTATACCGTCGCAGACAATGGCATCGGCTTTGACATGCAATATGTCGAGAAGATTTTCGGCGTGTTCCAGCGTCTGAGCCGGGCCGAGAAATTCCCGGGAACCGGTGTCGGGCTTGCGATTGTCAAGCGCATCGTCGAGCGTCATGGCGGCAAGGTCTGGGCGGAAGGCGAAGTCGGCAAAGGGGCGAAAATTTTCTTCACGCTCGGGAAGCAGGCATCATGACGATTTTACTGGTTGAAGACGATACCCGCACGGAGCTGATGGTCAAATACGCGCTCGAAGAGCTGGAGATGGAATATCAGCTTGTCTGCGTGCATGATGGCGATGAAGCGATTGATCTGCTGTTGAACAAGCCGCCATTGGCTCCGATCAGGCTGGTGATGCTGGACCTGAAATTGCCGAAAGTCGATGGCACCGAGGTGTTGAAGGCCATCCGTGAGCGGTCGGAGACGCGATTTTTGCCGGTGGTCATTTTCACCTCTTCGGAAGACCCGAAAGACATGGAGCGGTGCTATCATCTGGGAATCAACAGCTATACGGTCAAGCCGACGGGTTTTGAAGAGTTTTCCGAAACCGTCAAGGCGATAGGATGCTACTGGTTGAAGTACAACAGGGTGCTGGGCTGATGAAGTCCGGCGAACAGGAACAGACAGGACAGGAGGACATCATGGCATTTCAGGTGCTGTTAATCGAGGATAACCGGATAGATGCCAACCTGACCTCGCGTTCTTTGAATGAGTTTGCGGTTTCGGCAGGGATAAGGTTTGACATCATCGTGTTTGCTGAAGGGGAGTCGGCACTGGATTATCTTTATTGCCGGGGCACTTATGCGAACCGTGGCAGGACAAACCCCGACCTGATCCTTTTGGACTTGAAACTGCCGGGCATAGACGGATTCGAGGTCTTGGAAAAAATAAAGTCCACTCCCTCCACAAAAAGCATTCCTGTGGTCGTGTTCACGGTTCATGGTGACGAACAAAGCATCAATCGCTGTCTGGAACTGAAAGCGGATGATTTCATGCAGAAGCCGTTTTCCGGCAAAGATTTCAAGACCACGCTGTGCCAGTTGCAGAATAACTGGATTCTGCCCCGCCTTTAGAGACATGCGTATTTTAATTATTGACGATTCCATCGTTTCAAGGCGGCTGATTGGCGATGCGCTGTCACAGGAAGCAGAAATAGAGACTTTTACCGCGCCGAACGGGGCGATAGGGTTGAAAAAAATAATCCAGCAAAAACCCGACCTGGTCACGCTGGATGTGGAAATGCCGGAAATGGATGGCATGGAAACCTTGAAGCACATCCGTGCAAGCTATCCTGAGCTGCCTGTCATCATGGTCAGCCGTTTTACCGAACAGGGGGCTGTGGCGACGATTGACGCGCTGTTTTTCGGCGCGAACGATTATGTCCTGAAACCGGTTTCTTCCCGCAATCTGGCCGAATCCCTGAGCTACATGCGCACACAGTTGCTGCCAAAGGTCAAGGCTTTGCATCATGAGAAGCCGCCATCGCAAAAAACGCCCGCACGGACGGTGCTGCCGCAGCCTGAACGGCGGAAAATAACGACGAATGTCGAAATTCTGGTGATAGGCTCATCGACCGGCGGCCCCAATGCCCTGGCGGAATTGCTGAAAGGCCTGCCGAAGCCGATGCCGGTTCCGGTGCTGATTGCCCAGCATACCCTGCAACTGTGTTCAAAACACGTCGCCCAGCGTTTGAGTGACAAGACCGGGCATTCGATTGTCGAGGCCAGGGATGGCGAAGTCTTGAGCCGCGAGCATATCTATCTGGCACCGGGCAATCAGCATCTGACGCTGTCAAGAAAAGGCTGCATGACTACGTTGCTGTGTGCCGAAGCCAGCGGCGACAGTGAAGAGCCGGTTCCCTCCGTGAACAGGCTGTTCAACTCCGCAGCCAGCATTTACCAGAACGGGGTGTTGGCGGTGGTGCTGACCGGCATGGGGCGCGACGGACTGGAAGCCTGCCATGACATCCGTATGCGCGGCGGGCAGATTCTGGTTCAGGATGAAGAAAGCAGCGTGGTCTGGGGAATGCCGGGAGCGGTCGCAAGGGCGGGGCTTGCCGATGAAGTGCTGCCATTGACGCGGCTGGCGGTGGCGATCATGCAGCGCATCAACTCCTAGGACAGGCGATGACGTTATCCAGTTTTGACATGCAGTTGATCCGGCAACTGGCCAGGCAGCAGACCGGCATTGTCGTGCATTCTGACAAGCAGGAGCTGGTGCAGGCGCGCCTGATCCGCATCGCCCATCTGAATGGCCTGTCCTCGGTCGAGCAATTGATGCACAAATTGCGCCATCAGCCCGACGAGAGCCTGCGCCAGCAAATTGCAGAATCCTTGCTGACCAAAGAGACCCAGTTTTTTCGTGAACCGCAGATTTTTTCTTTGGCGGCGGAGCTGATTGCAGAGCAGGCGGAACCAAGCGATGAAGACTATTATCTCTGGTCGGCGGCCTGCTCGACAGGACAGGAGCCTTACAGTCTTGCGATGCTGCTGACAGAAACCGGGCTTTTGAACCGGCGGCCCATGAAAATCATTGCCAGCGACATTTCAGAGGATGCATTGCTACAGGCAAAAGTCGGGATTTACAGCGATTTTGAATTGGGCAGGGGGCTTTCGGTGTCGCGGGTGCGGCAGCATTTCATCCATTATGGCGATGAGCATAAAAAAATATCGCCGGGCCTGCAAAAACTGGTTGAATTCAAGAAGATCAACTTGACCGGCACTTGGCCGCCCCTGCCGCAGATGGACATGATTTTTTTAAGGAATGTGCTGATTTATTTCGATCTGGAAACAAAGTCCTGCATCTTGACAAGATTGCAGAAATTGCTGAAACCGAATGGCTACCTGATTGTTGGTACAGGGGAAACGCCAGACAAGATAAACGCCGCATTCAGGCAGATAAAACTGGGTAAAAACTTTGTTTATCAACGTGCAGAATAAGCTCATGAAATTATCACAACAGCAAAAGACCACTATTTTATTGATCGAGGACAGTCCTAACGATTTTATCGCCTTTGCATCGGCTTTCAATGATGAAGACATCAACATCATCTGGCGGCAAAGCGGCGAAGAGGGCTGGGCGTTTTTGTTGCAAAGCCCCGGCGAAATCTCGCTGATTGCCTGTGATTACTGTCTCATCGGCATGGATGGTCTTGAATTTTGCAAACGGGTGATTGCCAGCAACATGGAAATCCCTGTCGTCCTCATCACAGGGTTTGGCGATGAAAAACTGGCGATGGAGGCCTTGAGGCTAGGGGTGGATGACTATGTGATAAAGGACATAGGCGGCGATTATTTGTTGACGATTGCGCAGGTGTTGAAAAAAGATATTTCCGAATATCACAAAAAACTGGCCTTGAAGACCAATGCCTTGTTGGCGCAAAGAATTTTCACCGGCAAAGGACAGGATGAAAACGTGCAGGAAAACAGGTTTCTTGCCGCGCTGTCATCCAGGGAAAAGACCAGGACACAGCGCATTTTGCTGATTGAAGACAATGCCTACGACTACAAGGCTTTTTGCATGTCATTCGAGGGGCATGATGTCAACATCGTCTGGTGCAAGAGTGCCGAAGAGGGCTGGGAGATGGTCACGCAGAGTCCTGAAAAGTTTGCGCTGGTGGTCTGCGACTACAATTTGCCGAAAATGTCGGGACTGGAACTGAGCCAGAAGATTCTGGAGGCGGAGCTTCCGGTTCCCGTGGTGCTGCTGACAGGTTCGGGCAATGAAAGCATTGCGGTGGAGGCCTTGAAAGCGGGCGTTCAGGATTATCTGCTCAAGGATGTCAAGGGCGGTTATTTGCAGACCATGCCGGCCATCCTTAGCAAGAGCATCGCCCAGTACAATGACAAGCTGCAAAGATTGAAAGCCGAGGCCGATCTGGCACTGGCGGCGACCGTGTTTGCAAACACCACCGAAGCGATCCTGATTACCGACAGCGACAATAAAATCGAAGCGGTGAATCAGGCTTTTTGCGAGATAACGGGCTACAGCGCTTCCGAAGTCATCGGCAAAAACCCGTCCATGCTGCAATCAGGCCGCCATGACCAGGCTTTTTACAACAAGATGTGGCAGCAATTGCAACGGGAAGGCTACTGGCAGGGGGAAATCTGGAACCGCACCAAGCAGGGGCAGCTTTATCCCGAATGGCTGACGATCAATGCGATCAAGGATTCGGATGGAGACACACACCGCCACATCGCCATTTTCTCCGACATTACCCGTTTGAAGAAAACGGAAGAAAAACTGCATCATTATGCGTATTACGATGCCCTGACGGGGCTTCCGAACCGCACTTCTTTCATGGACAGGTTCCTGAATGAAATCGAGCGGGCCGGACGCGAGGGTTTCACGATGGCGTTGATGTTCATAGACCTTGATCATTTCAAATGGGTCAATGACAATCTCGGGCATCTGGCCGGTGATGAATATCTGAAAAAGGTCGCCTGCAAACTGCATGACAGCATCCGCAGCTCCGACATCGTTGCCCGTTTTGCCGGGGATGAGTTCGTGGTGATTCTGCCGCATATCCAGTCAAGCGATGATGCCGCTCAGGTCGGGGACAATATTTTGAAGTCATTTGCAGAACCTTTTTATCTGGAAAAGGAAGAGCTGAGCATTTCCGCCAGCATCGGCATTTCGATTTTTCCCGAAGACTCGACAAATGCCGATGGCCTGCTGCAAAAAGCCGATGCGGCGATGTACCGCTGCAAAGAATCGGGGCGTAACAGTTACAGTTTTTTCACCGCCGACATGCAAAAGGCCATCGAACAGCACATGTCGCTGGTCGAGGAAGTGAAAAAGGCGCTCAGGGAGCAATATTTCGAGATGTTTTACCAGCCTTTCATAGACTTGAAGACTGAGCGCATCATCGGGGCGGAAGCTTTGGTGCGCTGGCGCAGTCCTGACAAGGGGCTGATTTTTCCGGACAGTTTCATTCCGCTGTCGGAACAGACAGGCCTTATCATCCCGCTAGGCGATTTCATCCTGGAGACGGTGCTGCAACAGACAAGGCAGTGGCAGCGGCAAGGCTATCCCCTGACCGAGGTTGCGATTAACATCTCGAAACTGCAATTGAAAAAAGAGGATTTCATTGCCAAACTGAGTGCGCTGGTCAATAAGACAAAGGTCGATACTTCGGTCGTCACCCTTGAAATCACCGAAAGCCTGATGGCCGAGGACCAGCAGGAAATGATCGAATTGCTGGCGCGGGTCAAGCATCTGGGCTTCAAGCTGTCGCTGGATGATTTTGGCACCGGCTTTTCTTCGCTAAGCCAGCTCAAGCATTTTCCGCTGGACATTCTCAAAGTGCCCATGCCTTTCATCCAGGACATTCCAGATGACATGCACAGCGTGTCGCTGGTGGAGGCGATCATAAAAATGGGGCATAGTCTGGGGCTTAAAATTGTTGCCGAGGCCATAGAAACCCCTGAACAATTGCAGTTTCTTAAAAAGAACCGCTGCGATATAGGCCAGGGCTACCTGGTCAGCAAAAGCGTGCC
>SPJK01042053.1_pt1 | contig 11491 bp, 6 predicted proteins | sample 3741771 | NCBI WGS metagenome assembly SPJK01 (sample SAMN10925997, study PRJNA522277) | cold seep metagenome | isolation source: Elba SIP-enriched marine methane seep metagenome, extraction at timepoint T2 | place: Italy: coast of Elba, Mediterranean Sea
CATGACTTTAGTTGCATCCGGAGCAATATCATAGGCGATGTTTGAAAACTCAAGCGTACTCCAGAAATTGCCGGCAGGGTTAAAGCTGCCTTTTTCTGATTCAGTCGTGGTATCAATGCCTTTATAAACTGAAATAACCGGATGTAAGCAGTTACCGGAGGTATTTGTGCTGACTTGGCCGGTTTCTCTGTCGGTTGAGCTATAAGTCACCCCTTGTTGTCTATATAATTCGATAGTGACTAATTTAGCGGACTCCAAGGTCAACGACGTCCAGTCTGAAGTATGCGTCCAGCCGCGATCCGGATCGGTAAATTCCGGCTCCCATGAACTTTTCCCGCCCACGGCGCCAACATATTCCAGCGATCCGTTTTCACTGATGTTGACTGTCCATTCATAACCAATTCCGCCTTCCACTGCGTCGCCGAATTCAACGGTATTATCCGCGTATGCTCCGCTGGACAGGATTAAAGCCCCGGCGCCGAACAAGTTAATCATTTTATGCATATTAAACTCCATATAAGGTTGTGAAACATAGACCCATCTGAGATGAGCCGAAAAGTTTATTGAAAGCAGTATTTGTGCCAAATTGTTGGCGTGAGTTTTGCTTTATCAAACGTTTTCCCGTTGATATATTCCATAATACTAGCCATGAAATTCAAGCTGTTATTTTTCTCCTTTTTTTCTTTAGCGTTTGTATTTTCATTTCTCCTTCCGCAAGATAAAAATTCGGCGCCGGTCACCGGTAAGGGTAATGTCGCCGCCTTAATGAAAAATTACCAGCGCTGGCAACATCAACAAGGCGATCATCTAGCGGGGGAGCTAAATCTTGATTTGGTGGCGATTGAGGATTTGCTTAATAAATCGGTGAATAAAAATAGCAGAGGGCGGTTAAGCATTGATCTTTATTCCGGCAAAACAGGGTTTCAAGCAAGTGGTTTGGAAGCCGGAGAAGATTACCAATTGGTTTTGGAGGGACGTTTAAAAAGCGCAGCGGGCGAAGCCTTTAAAAAACCTTTGGGTGCAATCAAGGAAATTGACGGAAATTGGTTTCTGGAAGGCGAGTTACAAATCAGCCAATGGGATGATTTCGCCTTAAGCCGAGCCGTTGTGTTGGCTGCATCGTCGAGGGAACCGGTGATGCAGGGTAGTTTAAGTTTGTTTCAAAAAGCCTATTATGCGAATTACACTCGTAATCAGTTAGCCTTAACCGCTGAGCAGCAACAGCAGTCCGAACATTTTTTGAGTTTTTTACTACCTGATAAGGCTTACGCGGCGCAATCGAATTTTGATTTAGCTGATATTCTGGGCGAACGGGTGGCTAAGGGTAGGGCGTTATTTCTTAATGAAACTTTTGACGGCAATGGTAGAACTTGCGGCACTTGTCATCCGCCGGAAAATAATCACACTATTGATCCTAAATTTATAGCAACGTTAAATGCCGATGACCCTTTGTTTGTTCATGAAACTAATCCGGCTCTGGCAGAATTAGAAAATTCCAAGTTAATGCGACAATTCGGTTTGATTTTGACAAATCTTGACGGTTTCGATCGACCGCCGGTTTTTAGAGGGGTTCCGCATACTTTAGCTTTGGCGACATCAATCACGCCGGAAGAAGAGCATGAAGGACAATTTTTGGTTCATACCTTAGGTTGGTCGGGAGATGGTTCGCCGGGCGATGGATCTTTACGTTCTTTTACGTTGGGGGCCATTATTCAGCATATGCCAAAGACCATGAATCGCCAGCCGGGAGTCGATTTTAGATTGGCGAATGATGAAGAGTTAGATGCGATTGAGGCCTATATGCTGTCATTGGGCAGGACTGAAGATCCGGATCTGGATGAAATGCGTTTTGCTTCGCCGTTGGTGCAACGCGGTTTGGAATTATTTCATAGTAAAGAGGAAGGCACCGGCCAGTGTAAGGGCTGTCATTTAAACGGAGGCGCCAACAGTTCAACCAGTTTTCAAAACGGCAACCGCGATACCGGCGTGGAAAATATGCCGGATAATCCGGCGCGCATTGTTTGGAAAAAACTGGCGGTGGACGCCGGTTTCGGACAGGATATAAAACTTGAATGCGGACCAGGTCAAATTCATCCGTGTTTCGGCAACGGCGAATTCAATATGACGACGGTTATTGAGGCTGCCGATACTGCGCCGTTCTTCCATAATAATTCGGTTAACACTATTGAAGAGGCCGTAGCTTTTTATAACAGCCAAGCCTTTCACGCTTCTCCCGGCGCTAACCCGGCAGACCCGAGCGACCCGGAATCGGTTTGTGAGCGTTGCATCCATTTAGAACCGACCCAAATTACCGCTGTCGGTTTGTTTTTACGCACTTTAAATGCAATGGAAAATATCCGCAATTCAAACTATCTGGCTAATCAGGCCTTGCAATTAAACGCGAGAGATCGCAAGGAAATGTTAAAATTAGCGATTGCCGATACTGAGGACGCCATTGAAGTTTTGGAAGGCGGCGCGGTAATAGCCAATTATGAATCCGTCAACTTGTTGAAAGAAGCATTGCTATTACTTAAAAAAGGGATGGTGTTGCCCGGCGTAAAAGCGAATGACTATATTCATCGCGCAATCGAATTAAAAAATTTAGCAAATGGTTTGTTTTTGGCTTCCAAAGTGTAACGAATATTCGGAATTAACCGTATAAGAGAAAACAAACGCACAATAAAAACATATAAATAGGCTGAAAGAGAGTGAGAGTAAGAAGTAAACCCATTATCACGGGAATTTTGATTATCAACCAATTTGGAGGTTGGGCGTTTGCAGATCATGATGAACATCAACAACATGAATCTAAAATAGAATTTGAATCCATGACCATTTCCGGTGAGGCGGCGGATGTGTCATTTAAACAAGTGCAGGATGTGCAAATGGATTTAAGCACTGCCAATGATGGCGCTGATATTTTAAAAAAGACGCCGGGCATTTCATTGATACGTCAAGGCGGAATCGGTTCTGATCCGGTGATGCGCGGATTAGGCGGCACCAGGCTGAATATCAGTATTGACGGCGTTCCTGTCGGCGGGGTTTGTAACCACCGTATGGATCCGGCGACGGTTTATGTGAAGCCGGGCAATATTAAGAATTTATTGTTATTGAAAGGGCCGCAATCCGTTAAATACGGCAATAGCATAGGCGGGGCTGTGGATTTTGAAAGACGTAAACCGGAGTATGATGAGCTCGGCGTACAACTCTACAGCAGCTATTATTACGGTAGTTTCAATCGACAGAATTTCTCTTTTGATTCTTCGGTGGGTAATGAATACGCTTATTTAGGCTATACCGGCAATCGCACCCGGGGCGGCGATTATGAACAAGGCGGCGGTCAGACCGTTGAATTGACCCATTATGATACCTGGAGCGACCGTTATTTTATTGGTTTCACACCGAATAAAGATACGCGTCTGGAATTGTCCACCACCCATACCGATGGACAAATCGCCAATGCAACCATTCATATGGATGCAACGGATCTAAATCAAGACAAATATACTTTGGCCTTTGAAACCTTGAACCTGACGCCATGGTTTAAAGAGCTGGATTTTAAACTCAGCCATACCATCGTCGATCATACTATGGATAATTTCAGTATCCGCGAGTCTTCTTTGACCCAATTGATTTTAATGAGACAAGTCGGTCAACAGACTTATGTTAGTTCCGATGCTGTTTTTGAACCGACTGAAGATTTTGAGCTGTCGATGGGGATTTCCTATCGTCGCGATGCTTTTGATGCGATGGCTGATGCGCCGGATAGAGAGCAGGTTGAAATCGGCTTTGAGCCTTTTCCGACGCGCACCAATAAGCCTTTGAATCCAATTCTTAATTTTGAGAACTTCGGCGCTTATGCCGAATTGGCTTGGGACAGCCCGTTCGGTACTCGTTTTGTCGGCGGCGCGCGCGGAGATTCATTACTGACCAAAACTGATTTAATGCATGCCGCCGGTGAAGTCAGCACTTTAGTACTGAGCGGTTCTCATCAAAAAAGCAGGCACAACTTGTATAGCGGGTTTTTTCGCGGCGAACATGGTTTTGATGAAATTCCCTTAACGGTTGCTTTGGGATATGGTCATGCCCAACGAGCTCCGGATTATTGGGAAGTTTATAGCACCGATGCATTTTTTCTGGCCCCGGAAAAAAACAATGAAGTGGATTTGAAATTACTCTATGAAACCGAGAAATCCACCACCGAGGTCTATGGCTTCTATAGTCGCATCGATGATTATATTTTGGTAAGGGGCGGCGCAGAAGCTTTTAATATAGACGCCGAACGCGTAGGCGGTGAATTCCTTTACAGTTATCAATTTGATGAAAACTGGAAAATCAGCGGTGATTTAGCTTACACCTATGCGCAAAACCTGACTCAGGATGTGCCGTTAGCTTTAACGCCGCCTTTAGAGGGTTCAATCAAACTGGATTATAACTATGGGCCTTTTAACGCGGGCTTCAAAGTGCGCTTGGTGGATAGACAAACCCGCGTCCACGATAATCATGGTAATCCGCTATCACTGGACAGTGACGGGCCGACGCCGGGATTTACCGTTTACTCGCTGGAAATGGGTTATCAGCCTCATGAAGCGGTGAAGCTGAAGTTCGGCATCGATAATTTATCGGATAAAAAATACACCGAACATTTAAATAGAGACGGGTCGGGCGGATTTGGCGGGTTTTTTGCTACCTCTAATAAAGTTAATGAACCAGGACGCGCTTTTTGGGGACGAATCAGTATTGATTTTGATTATCCCACTCAGTAGTTATTTTATTGTCGTTAACAAACACAATGCGGCGCAGGAGTATTAAATGTTAAGCAAGTTAAAAAATATTACCTTTTTACCTTTGTTATTTGGCTTATCAGCTCAACCTTTATGGGCGGGTGAAGGTTTTCACAATTTAAACGTACAAGTTAATTGGGAGTTATGGAGCAAAAATTCACCCGGGCAGGGCGGCGATAAATTTTTTGTCAAAGACAGCATATCGACGTTCGCCAGCGATGATATTTCACCTGACCTGAGTGATTTTCATTCCAGCACGGGCAATGAGTATGAATTGTGGGATATAGATTTTGAAGGCAATAAAATCACCTTAACTTACACCAGTATTACTAAACAACTATTGCATTACGAATATATGTACGGGAGTTCGGTGGGCATTCATATCAGCGATATCGCCAACAATCTACCCGCCATAAAAAATGTCACGGTAGATTCCAGCTTTTCGCCCTTTGGCTTTAATCCTCGCTTGGTCAGTTATGATGAAAATAATATCTGGGTGGATTTAAACGGTTCTATGTGTCATTACGTGAGCATGGGCAGTATGCCCAGCTGTACTAATCCGGAAAGTCATACCGGTTATGATAACCAGATCATTTTAATGGTGGAGTTTGACGGCGAAGACGGCGGCTCTGGCGGCAATGGCGTTGACGCCATCAATGAGCTGATTAAAGCTGATCAATTATTCGATTGGGCGGAAAACAATGTTAAAGACATTTTTTCATCTCAACAAGAATCTTTTACCGCATTCGGCTATTACATTCGCTATTATCCGGAAACGGATACCTATGTCGGCGTGCAAAACGGTATGGTTTATCTTTACGGGCCAATGTTTAATGGTTTGACTGAAGTCGGCGGATTGGATGATTTATTGAGTCAGTTGGGATTGTAGCGCCATGAAAAAACAATTCATTTCATTTGTCGTTGCTGTTGCGAGTTCATACGCTTCTATGGCGTCTGCGGAGCATGCTGAAATTAACGAATCGCTGGATTTGCATATTCCGGTCATTAAATTTCAGAATAATTACTTATGGGCCGATTTGGCTTTTAAAAGCAGCGCCGACGGCATCGCCTTTGAAGTGAAGGAATTCGCTCAAATTCCGCCTACGGATGTGCCGCCGCAATATTTTCCGCTAAGTAAAGTAACAACCGAGCAGGGTGAACCTGAGATTGTCGATATTACAGCAAATTCGGCGCGGTTAACTTTTGTGTCCGGCATTCCGTTGGCCTGTACAGTGGTTTACGGTAAAACAATGGATTTGGGGTCGGCGGCGACTGACCCGAATATGAACGGCGGCGCCATTATCGACCATAACCCTGTATTAATTGGTTTGGAAGCTAATACACTTTATTATTATCGGGTGCAAGGATCGGATCAACAAGGTAATTTTTATTGGTCGCCGTTACGCAGTTTTAATACGAGCGCTGCCGCTTTATCTGATCCCAATTTATTATCGCTGAATAACGGCGCAACCGTGACCGCAGTGAGCAGTAATTTCGGCGGAGCAGCCAATGATCAAACCTGGGGCGCAAATTCCGCTTTGGATGGTTCATCCGGCAGCGCCTGGTCTTCATCTGGCGATGGGGATAATGCGTTTTTGGAGGTGACTCTGCCGCAGACCGAGCACATTGGTGTGATAGAAGTTTGGTCGCGCGCCATGTCTAACGGCACGGCTATTATTAATAGTTTTACCATTACGATTGATAACGGCGAAGTATTGGGGCCTTTTACTTTACCGGATACACAACAGGCGCATTCTTTTATGATTGATCGCATTACCACTTCTGTGAAACTGGATGTGGCGACAAGCACCGGAGGCAATACCGGTTTGGTGGAATTTGCCGCTTATGCTGCTGACGAAATGATGATGTAAACAATAACAGACGCTTGCCTTCGTTACGGGTGAGTAGTAACAAAAAATTTTTTATTCAAGGGATTGTCATGAAAAACTATTTCACCGTTTTATCAGGGATGTTGTTTTTTTTGTTTTCAACGCTGGTTTTTAGCGATGCGGTATATCATGACAAAGACAACTTGTTAAAAATACCTTTTGTCGAATTACAAAATCAATACTATAACGTCGAGTTCAATTATCAACCGCCGGATAAATTGAAATTATCCGCTGTTACTTTGCAGTCGAAGGAAATTGATGCGGAGCAAATTGTTCCGCTTTATTCGGGATTGAATTTTCATTTATCTAATATTTTGGTTTTCGGCAATTTTTTGGCCGCCGATGTGAGTTATTTGAGCGAGGATTTGTTTCAATTAAATAATTTAGCGGAGGCGGTAAACTTACCTCGCGAAAACCGCTCTTTCAGGTCCAATCACTTTCGCGGTTCTTCGCTATGCATGCAATGTCATAACGGTTTGAAGGATGAAGACCAGAATGATGTTTCCATCATCAGTGATTGGAATACCACGATGATGGCTAACTCCACCCGGGATCCTTTCTGGCAGGCCAAACTCAAAACCGAATTAATCCGCACCCCGGCCTTGGAAAACGAAATACATGATACTTGTACGCGGTGTCACGCCCCGATGGCGAATGAGGAAGCGCGTAAAGCCAATGCGCCGATTCAAGCTGTTTTTGGCGATGGGATTTTAAACGAGGATAATCCTTACTTTAATTTGGCTATGAATGGGGTCAGCTGTTCGCTATGCCATCAAATTTCACCGGCCTCTCCTTTCGGAACGGAAGCGGGGTTTTCCGGGAATTTTCAAGTTGAATCGGAAGGTATTATTTATGGGCCGTATGAAAATGTTAGCACCACGCCCATGGAAACCTTTGTCGGTTATACGCCGATATTCAGCGAACATATTAAATCTTCTGAAGTTTGCGCCAGTTGTCATGAGTTGACGACGCCGTATACCGATGAAAATGGCAATATTTTAAGTCAAGGCAAAGAAGATGAATTCCCTGAACAATCGCCTTACAGCGAATGGTTAAACAGTGAGTTTGTCGATAGCAAAAGTTGTCAGGATTGCCATATGGAAAGGGTTAACGGCGTTATCATCGCTTCTCAACCAAGGAATCTGACCACGGAACGAGATAATTTCGCTAGGCATGCTTTCTTGGGCAGCAATTAATTAATGTTGTCGATATTACAAAATAATCGTAAGAAATTAGGGGTGACGCCTCTCGATTTTTCAAAAAGCATTGCCAATGCTGGAAAATTGTTGTCCAAGGCGGCGGAGCTGAGCTTTGAAGATGTCGAAAAAAGCAATGATGAATTGCAATTTTCAGTACGCATTACCAGTAAGACCGGGCATAAGTTACCTAGCGGCTATCCGTCAAGAAGAGTCATTTTACATGTCACTGTATTGGATAATCAAAATCAAGTGGTTTTTGAATCCGGCAAAATGAATGCGGATGGCAGTGTCGCCGGGCTTGATTCGGATCAAGATAATACACGCCATGAACCGCATTACCCGTTGATTGATAGTGAGGACAAAGTGCAAGTGTATGAGGCGGTGATGGAAGATTACCAAAATAACATCACTTATACCTTATTTAGAGCTAAACAATATCGTAAAGATAACCGAATTTTACCGTCGGGTTTTGACAAAGACAGCGCGCCGGATAAAATTCAGGTTAAGGGCGAGGCGAAGCATGATGTTGATTTTCAGGGCGGCGGCGATACGGTTAAATACAAGATTGCGGGGTTATCAGGCGAAAGCTATACCCTGAAAGCAGAGTTAGTTTATCAAACGCTGGGTCATGCTCATGCTCAAGATTTATTCAGTGTTCAGGCGGAAGAAGTCAGCCGGTTTAAGCAAATGTTTTATGCCTCTGACTATCGATACGCCTCAATGATGGCGATTGAAACGAAAATTAAGAACTAAGGTTGCTTGGATAACTATTTTTCTGCGAAAACATCCCACCTAAAAGCCATCGCCGGAATTCAAAAAACAATTTTTAAACATGAATGCTGACAAGTTTAAGTCTCTGAATCGAATCAAACTATTATTTATATTCTGCTTGAGTCTATCGTTTCAGACTGTTCATGCGGTTGATAATCTGGACTTATCGCAGTTGCATGAAAGCCGTTTACTGAAGCCGCTTTCTGTCGCCGATAAGTTATTCGGGTCTGACTTGTCTTTAAGCCGTGATTTTTTGGCGGTGGCGGCTAAAAGCCGAACCATCGGCGCTAGCGGCAGTGTTTACCTATACAAAAATGCGGAGCATTGGCCTTTACTCACCGAGTTAAACAGTAATAAGCCCAGCGATGGTTTTGCATCAAGCTTGTTGTTACAGGATGATTTTTTGTTTGTCTCAGCTGACCGTGATGATGAAAAAGGAAGCGATAGCGGGGCTGTCTATATTTATCAGTTGGATAATCAGCAATGGTTTTTAGCTTTTAAATTAACAGCGCCTGAGTCGTTTAACGACGGTCGTTTTGGTAGCGCGCTTGCTTATCATGAGGGGATGTTATTTGTCGGCGCACTCGGTCATCAGCAAGGAGTTGTGTATGGTTTTGTACGCGAACCTTCGGGTAATTGGCGTTTGCAGCTGACGATAAAGCCGGAAGATCAGCAAGCCGCTCGTTTTGGGGCGGCCATTGGCGTTAATGGAAACACTCTGGCGATAGGCGCGCCTTATACCGATGCTGATAATTCGGCAGTCCCGAATCGTCGGCAGTACAGTCAAATCCAGGCTCGGTTTCAAATCAGCAAAGGGGAAGTTTTTGATCCGGGGATTGAAAGCGGCGCCATTTTTGTTTATGAAAATATAAACGGCGAATGGATTTTTCAACAACGATTAAACTCGAGTATCCGAGAATCCAACGATCACTTAGGCGAAAAGTTGATTATAAAGGGCGATCTGATTGCCGCTGCAGTGAGACAAAAAGATGTCTTTGATTTTTTACGCGCGGGCATGGTTTATCTTTATCGGCGCAATAAAGGGCTTTGGGAAGAGGATATTGCGCTTTATGCGGTCAATGCAAATGTCGGCGGAAACTTTGGGGTCAGCATGGCGGCGACTGATCAATCCATATTCATAGGCTCTGATAAGCTTCATGTCAATGGCTTTAATAGTGGACAAGGCTATTTGTTTAGCGTAGATGTCAGGCAACATGATGACTTGCTCGGAAATATCGTTAATCAAAGGTTGTCCGCTCACGATCAATTTAGTCTAGCCTCGGCAATGAGTCCTGATCAATTGATTATTTCCTCGTTAAGCGGCGTGTATATTTTTGATCATCGGCAGAGTGAGGAAAATGCCGCTTATCATAGCGATGTCTCTGCCTTATCGATTGATAATTTATGGGTTGATGGAATGGGTTCTTATCAGGTCCAGTTTCATCTTCATGTAACAGAAGAGGGGTTAGTACTACGCTTATCCAGCGTTGAAAAAATTCTCGATCAAGTTACTGAACAGGCTGTTTTTAGCCTCGAAAATGGTCAGATAAGCATCAAGCGTTTGGCTTTGATATCCGCTACGAATCAGAAGACTTATTTGAATGTCGTTTTACAATTATTGCCCAATCAGCAAAGTTTTGAATTTATATTAACTTCCGCCACGGCTGCTAAGGAACGGGGATGATATTCACGTTCCCAAATAAAGGAGTTCAGATTATGTTAATTAAACACGGTTGTATTTTATCTTTCCTAATGACTGGCAGTTTAGTTTGGGGCTTTGCCCAGGCGGAAATGTGTTCGGAGCAGCATACTCGATATGATATCGGGCAAAGTCGTTTGATTGCCCCAGCCATCGCAGTTGAAGGGGAGGGGCTGTTAATTGATGCTCAATTTCAATTGACGGGCGCTGACCCTTTTTTATCATTTCAGTTAACTGAGGCGACTGTGTCGGAGGCATCTAAGGAGCAAGGCAGCTTCAGTTTTAATGAGCTGACATTAAATATTCCAGCTTTATGCATTGGCGACGGCGAGCAATCGGGAACATCCGGTTATTTTTTGGAAATGCAGGCGGCGCCCGGCTCCGATCCAATTCAATTTAAGCTGAAACAACTTAATGATGTACAGGGTGCGGCGGTTTATCAATGGCCGTTGAATCAACAAACAGGCGATATTTTTATTTCAGCGCGTTCAGTTTTTGAAAAGAATGCGTCAACGGTGAATGCTTCCAGTATATTCGGCGCGCAAGAAGTGAAATTTGTCTTGTTGAATGTCGATTCCGCTCAGCCGGTGCTGGTCTTGATGAATACCCAACAAACAAAACTGCATTATGATTTTATGCGTGAACAGTTAGGGTATTATCAGGAATTTGATTATTGGCAAGGGAATTCCCGTTTTTTTTCTGAAACATACTTTAGAGATGACCGTGCAATGCTAGCCGGTTCGATTATCGCTTATGATGATTATGTTTCTGAACAAGGCAAAGGTATTTATGCCATAGAATTTTGGCCGACGGATAATGTGCCTGAGCAATTGATTGAATTAGCCTATCGTAGAATTCAAGCGGCATTGCCTTTTGCTGCTGATCAATTGGCTTATCACCCGGTTGGCGATACCCATGAAATCGCCCTACAGGGGTTTGCCGAGCGCTTTGCGCAAAAACATATAGCGGTTGTCACTACCGATGATATTTTTAAAAACCTGGACTCAGCCGTACTCAACACCGGTGAAGCCTATGGCATATTGAAAATTATCAACCCAGGCGACAGGGCGCCGGGGGAAGACGTGATTGCTATTTACAATTACGCGCCGAATGAATTGGGGCATGTTGGCGGGATTATTACCATTGAAC
>SPJK01075332.1_pt1 | contig 11491 bp, 9 predicted proteins | sample 3741771 | NCBI WGS metagenome assembly SPJK01 (sample SAMN10925997, study PRJNA522277) | cold seep metagenome | isolation source: Elba SIP-enriched marine methane seep metagenome, extraction at timepoint T2 | place: Italy: coast of Elba, Mediterranean Sea
ATCAAAGCTGCGATGAGACCATACTCGATCGCGGTGGCACCAGATTCATTTTTGAAGAAATTTTGCATAAGAGACTCCCACCATGCAAAGGTTGTCGTCCCCTATTTTCCGCTCAAGTTCCCTCGAACGCTGACCGTGGTACCGGCCCGATCTAAAGATCACGTGAATCTGAATTGAAAGTTTTGCGCTTTCCATCGCCCCGCAATTACAGCAGCGCGCCCCTCAATTGGTCGCCTATTATAGAGTCCGCGAAAATTTCAGCGGCGGCGGCTTTAGGATTCGAATAACCTCTTTGCGTCAAAGATGGTCTCAACTGCTGGAGTGTTCGAATGAAAGCCATCTTCAAAACCGCGATCGCCGGCTGTGCCGCCGCGCTGATTGCAAGCGCCGCCCATGCTGGACAGATAACTGTCGAGGCCGGCAAAGCCAAAGCTGTGAAACTGAAAGCCAACGCGGACAGTGTCATCATCGGCAATCCGAACGTCGCTGACGTCGCCGTTCATGACGACAAGCTGCTCTTCGTCACCGGAAAATCGTTCGGGACAACAAACCTGATGATTTTCGACAAGGAGGGAAACACCCTTCATTCTTCAGACGTGGTTGTGACAGCCAACACTGCGACCTGGGTCAGCGTCAAACGCGCTGGCGCCAATTACACATATGACTGCTCACCATCTTGCCGCCCAACCTTGGCGGCCGGCGACGAGCAGGAGCATTATGCGAATGTCGGCGAGCAGCTGTTGCTGCAGAAAGAGCTGAACAGCGCAGACGAATAGTCAGATACAAGAGATCATGAAGAAGCCGGCCCGATTTGGGTCGGCTTTTTTTATCGGCGCTGGCCTGGGCTCGCTGAAGCTTCAGCCAACGCGGCTGACTGTGCGGCCACAGCCGCTTCAAGGACATTGTCGACGCTCAGCGAGTACAAAGCCTGCTCAGCCTCACCGACAGTGGCGTATACATCATCGCCAAGGCGCCATTCAAACGCACCAGCGTCGCGGACGGTTATCGTCCAACCGGCCCCTGTGCGCGGGAAATAGGTCTCGCCGGCATTCATATTACGGCTACGGAAAACCGTACCGTCTGAGCCGCGCACTTCGATCCAGGCGCTTTCCTTGGCCCGAAGGGAAAATTCCTGCCCCGCATCCGCACGCAGCGCTGCGAAGTCGAGCTCTCGAACCATGTTTGGCGCGAGCCGTGTAGAAATCGCGAGCTGATCGCTTGCTTGCCGGTCTGCAGGCTGTAGCAACAGACTGATGCCGGTGCCGATCACGCCCACTGCGAACACGGCGGCGGCAGCGCCCAGGATCATTTTGGTTGGAACCTGTTTGCCCTGAACTTCGACGGGCATGGCCGAAACATTGGTGGAGCCCCGCTCTTCGGCATAGGCACTGACCACTTCGTCCTCTGGCAAGCCGAGAAATCTCGCATAATGGCGCGCCTGAAGTCGCAGAATGCTGTTTGGAATGTGCTCGGTTTCCATTTCCTCGAGCGCAGCCAACGTGTCTTGAGACTGACGGGTCTGTCGTGCGACGTCGCGCAATTCCAGCGCCTTTTCTTCGCGCGCCTCGCGCAACCGCTCGCCCATCGTTTTCACGATCGTCGCCTCGTTTGCATCGGCTTCAGCAGTTTGCGGTGCTGCGTTCAATTTATCGCTCTGACCTTCAGACATCGTTCAGTATGATACCTTGTAATCCAGCAAGCTCTAACACTCCGTTACGCAATGCTGGGTCCCTCTCTTGCAACAGCCCTGCAAATGCCGGGCCGAATTTAGACAGATCCAGCGATCGTAACATTCTCTTCACTGGGCCGATGCCGCTGCCGGGCATGGAAAGGCTGCGATATCCAAGACCAATCAGGCACAGAGCTTCAAGCGGTCGGCCCGCTCCCTCGCCGCAGATCGAAACAGGGATTTCCAGACGCGTACAGGTTTCGCGAACCTGTTTCAAAAACCGCATCACAGGTCGGCTCACAAACGGGTAGCGATCTGAAACAAGCGGCGTCATGCGATCAGCCGCGTGGAAGAATTGCAGCATGTCATTGGTGCCAATCGACACGAAGTCGACCTCGCTGGCAATATCCTCGAGCGCAAAGGCGAAGGCCGGTGTCTCCAGCATCGCCCCTATCTTGATCTCGCTCGGGCCGGAAAACCCACGTTTCTTGCCCCACTCAATCTCGCCGAGAAGCAGGTTTTTCGCGTCGCGAAACTCATGCGCGCATGTCACCATCGGAAACATCACCGAGAGCGGTCTGTCATCAGCTGCCCGCAACAATGCGCGCAGCTGTCGCCGGAACAAGCCAGGCCGGTCGAGCGCGAACCGGATGGACCGCCAGCCCAGCGCCGGGTTTTCTTCGCGCGCATCATTGAGATTGGGCAACAGCTTGTCTCCGCCCAGATCCAGCGTGCGGAAATGAACCGGGCGTCCGTCTGCAGCGTCGAGAATCTGTCGGTACAAATCGATCTGATCGTTCACGCTGGGGAGTTTCTCTGACATCAGAAACTGAAACTCTGTCCGAAACAGGCCAATGCCGTCAGCGCCGGTACTGTCCAGATGCTCGGTATCCAGACCAAGCCCGGCGTTGAGCATCAACCGCACAGGCACAGCGTCTTTTGATTCAGAAGGCTCATCGCGCAGCGCCGCAAAAACGGCCTGACGCTCGCTGAGAATCGCCTGGCGGTTATTAAACGCTTCTATCAACTGGTCGTCGGGCCGCAAATGGACGCGGCCATCTTCGCCATCCACAATGATTTGATCGCCGCGCGACACGTGTGTCAGCAAGCCGTCTATGCCGCCGACCGTCGGTATGCCCAGTCCCCGCGCGACAATCGCTGCATGGCTGGAGGTTGCGACCTCTTCCAGGATAATCGCGACATATCCCGAATTACCGTAATCGAGCAGCTCCGCGGGTCCGAGGCGGCGGGCAATCAGAACTTCAGCCTCCCCGCCATTGGATTTGCCATTGGTCTGCGGATCGTCTCCTCCGGCCAGCATTCGCAACAGGCGATTGTCGAGGTCTTCGAGATCATGGAGCCGCTCGCGAAGGTATGGATCCTTGACCTTCTCAAATCGCGCTCGGTGCTCGCGGCGTAAGCGATCGATCGACGCCTCGGCCGACAAACCGCCGCGAACACCTTCGCGCAGTTTTTCGGCCCAGGTGGGGTCAGAGGCGAGAAGCTTGTAGGCCTCAATGACTTCGCGCGGCTCTCCCCAAAGTCCGCCAATCTCGGCGGCCAAAAGTTGATCAATCGACAGGTGAAGCTCTTCCAGCGCCGATTCGAGCCGGTTTTCTTCGACTGCCGGATCTTCGGCGAAAAATCGCGCCGCCGGAATGACCGGATCGTGCAATCGCACGCGGCCCATGCCGAGCCCGCCGCAAAGGCTACGCCCCTGAAGATTGACCGGACGACCTTCGCGCGCTGCGCTCGTCTGTTCCCGGCCGGCCTCATCTGTGGGGACAATTTCCGCCAGCACCATGGCTATGGTCTGCAGGCTGTCTATCTCGTCGTCCTGATAGGTCCGTTCGGTGCGGTTCTGAACGGTCAGCACACCGATCACTCGGCCACCTTTCAGGATCGGGACGCCCAGAAATGCATGATAAGGGTCTTCGCCGGTTTCAGGGCGGTAAGAAAAGTGTGGATGGCGCGGCGCATCCTGGATTGAAACGGGTTGCGCGGTTTGGGCGATCTGCCCAACCAGACCTTCATCAATCGCGAGAAACGTTCGGTGGATTGCGTCTTCGCGCAACCCTTCCGTCGCAATCAGCTCCATGCGGTTGTCGTCTGTGCGTCGGTAAACCGAGCAAACATCTGCGACCATCGTCCCGGCGATAATGCGGACGACCTTCATCAGCCGCACTTCTGTATCGGCCTCTGCGGCCATGACGGACCGCAAGCGGTTCATCAATAACCGGGGGATGGAAAAGCTATCAGGCATGCAAGAGCCCAGATGGGGCCTTCACTTAGGTGGCGTCAAGGTCAAACGCGGTGTGAAGGGCGCGAACCGCGAGTTCGGTATAATCTGCATCAATCAGGACCGAGATCTTGATTTCCGAGGTCGAAATGACGTCGATATTGATATTCTTCGCGGCCAGCGCCTCAAACATGGTCTCGGCAACCCCTGTATGGGATTTCATCCCGACCCCGACCACAGACACTTTCGCGACGTCGCGAGTGACGCCCATATTATCAAAAGCGATCGTGTCGCGGTTGGATTCGAGCACGCGCTGGGCTTTTTCGCTGTCACCGCTGGTGCACGTGAAGACCATGTTTGCACGGCCCTCGCCGCGGGCATTTGCCTGCACGATCATGTCGACATTGACGCCTTCACGGGCGAGCAGCGCAAACAGGTTGGCTGATGTGCCCGGTTTGTCTTCCATTCCGTATAGCGTGATTTTCGCTTCGTCGCGCGAGTAAGTTACACCGTTTACGACCTGTTTTTCCACGATCTCATCCTCATTACAGATCCAGGTCCCGGGATTGTCGTCCTCAGGCCTGGAAAAACTAGACAGCACCCGCAGGGGCACTTGATGGTTCATTGCCAGCTCTACCGAGCGTGTTTGCAGCACTTTTGCGCCAAGAGAGGCCATTTCCAGCATCTCTTCATAAGAAACCCGCTCCAAACGGCGCGCTTGCGGCACGATGCGCGGGTCAGTCGTGTAGACCCCATCCACATCGGTATAGATATCGCAGGGAACAGAGCCCAGCGCCGCCGCTACCGCGACCGCCGTGGTGTCAGATCCGCCGCGCCCGAGCGTGGCGACGCGTCCATGTTCGGTCACGCCTTGAAATCCAGCGATAACGGCAATTTGCCCGCCATCAATTGCGGCGCCGAGGCCGCTATCCTCATCAAATCCGTCAATCCGCGCTGAGCCATGACCCTCGCGCGTCTTCATCCGCATTTGCCAGCCAAGCCAGCTGCGGGCGTCGAGGCCGCGCTTGCGAAGCGACAAAGCCAGAAGACCGCTGGTGACTTGCTCACCCGAAGCGACGACGACATCATACTCATCATCAAATTCATCGCCGACAATGCCATTTCCGGCAGCGCCTTTGGCAAGGCCAACCAGCTTATTGGTTTCCCCCGCCATCGCAGACACGATCACGGCGAGTTTTTCGCCTTTTGAGGCCCGGTGCGCAACAATATCGGCAACGTGCGAGATCCGTTCCAGATCCGCCACAGACGTGCCGCCAAATTTCAATACAGTGCGCGCCATTGCCGCCTCGTCAAAATCTACCATTTAAGCTCAATTGGACAGGCGCTTCCTTATAGGGCTGAACGCGAAACCGCAATCAGGATTGCTAAACTGATGACAGAGACAACCGCAACCGCCCCAAACGCCGCCACGCGGCCAAGCATCGACCCGGCTGAAGTGGCCAAATTTACCGCCATGGCGGCGGAATGGTGGGATCCTAAGGGCAAATTCAGGCCCTTGCACAAATTCAATCCGGTCCGCCTGGGCTTTATTCGCGATACGATCGAAGCTCAGTTCAATCTGCGCGCCGGGGCCCGCAAGCCGTTTGAGGGCTTGCGCGTGCTCGATATCGGTTGCGGCGGCGGTCTGGTTAGCGAGCCGATGGCGCGGCTTGGCGCCAAAATGACTTCTGTCGATGCCAGCGAAGCGAATATCAAAACGGCCATGACCCATGCCAGACAGGGCGGGCTGGACATCGATTTCCGAGCGGGAACTGTCGAAGCGCTGATCGAAAACGGCGAAGCAGGGTTTGACGTGGTGCTGAACCTGGAAGTCGTCGAACACGTCGCGGACCCGGCACAGTTTCTGAAAGATTGCGCCAGCCTGGTCAAACCCGGCGGGTTGATGATTGTTGCGACCCTGAACCGCACTGCAAAGGCATTTGCGCTGGCGATTGTTGGCGCAGAATACGTACTCGGTTGGCTGCCGCGGGGCACACACGAGTTCGAAAAGTTCCTTCGCCCCGACGAGATTGAGCCGCCGCTACGTGCAGCTGGGCTCAAGGTCGCGCCGCCGCAGGGCGTTAGTTTCAACCCAATTTCCGACCAGTGGCGGCTATCCGACGACACCAAGGTCAATTATCTGATGGTTGCGACGCGACCAGATGCCTGAGCGCAGCGCTGACTTTCCGACGCCAGGTGCGATCCTTGATTACTGGATCGGGGCCGCGACGGATGATCACCTCTTCGCGGATCGACAACACAAACTCTGGTTTGCGAAATCAGTCGCTACAGATACGTTCATTACTCAGCAATTTGCGGGCGTGCTAACCGCACTGCACAACGGGTTGGCAGACGCGTGGGCGAAAGAAGGGCCGAGAGCCAGGCTCGCGGCGATCATTGTGCTTGATCAATTCAGCCGGAACATGTTTCGCGGACAGTCAGAAGCCTTCGCATCAGATGTGCTCGCACTGCAGCTCGCCAAAGACGGTATTGCTCGCGGCGACGATACGGCGCTGAACGAAGTGGAGCGGTCATTTTTTTACATGCCGTTCGAACACGCGGAATCCTTACCCGAGCAGGATGAAGCCGTTCGCCTGTTCGAGGCGCTTGCGGCGGACGCGCGGCCCACCTTCAAACCCCTTTGCGAGCGCGCTGCGGACTATGCGCACCAGCATCGCAAGGTGATCCGAGAATTCGGTCGATTCCCGCATCGCAATGCGATTCTTCGCCGGGCGAGCACGCCGGAGGAAACCGCATACTTGTCAAAACCAGGCGCTGGGTTCTAGCCGCTAGTCCGAGGTTTGAATCTGCAGCAAGTTGATCTGGAACATCAGGTCCGCACCAGGTGGTACGTCGTCGCCGAACCCATCTTCACCATACGCCAGTTCAGCTGGAATATGAACGAGAAAGCGATCCCCCGGGCGCATCAGCGTCAAGGCTTCGGTAAAACCCGGAATGAGCGCGCCAACCGGAAATTGAGTCGGTTCACCGCGAGACCAGGAACTGTCGAAGAATTCACTGGATTCAGCCAATCGTCCTTCATAGTGGACCAGGACAGAATCGGATTCCCGTGCCGTCGGCAGATCCGCATTGCCGCGCTCCAGCGCCGCGATTGAAAGCCCGCTTGGCAGGGTTGTGACACCCTCCCTTTCGCCATCCCACGGGAAAAAGGCCTGCCAGGCCGCCATGTCCGGGCCGAGGGGAACCGTGATTCCCTCGGTCTGCGCTGCGTCAGGTGCAGCAGCTTGCGGCGCGCCTTCTTGCGACGCCGCCTGCAACTGGTCTGACGTCAGGAAGCCGTCCAGTTTCACGCGGTAGACCAGATCTGATCCTGCGGGGATCAGATCATCGAGGGCTATCTCACCAAACGCCTCTGCGGACGGGACAAACACCAACCACTCATCGCCTGGATTCATCAATTGCACCGCTTCAGCCCACCCCTCAATCAGGTCGGTCATCTTAAAGACGCTCGATTGATCGCGCGCATATGAACTGTCGATCTCCGTCCCCTGCTCGGCGAGATAGGCCTGATAGTGAACAACGATGGTGGCATCCATGTCCGGCGATCCACCGGCCTGGTCACCATTTGTGATCGGGATGTAACGAACACCCGACGCAGTTTTGTTCATCGTCTGGCATTCGGCCGGGAATGGCGGTGCATAAGGGCTCGGTCCAGGCTGAAGGTCAGGACAGACGGGAGGTCCACTCGCGAAAATCGAGCTTGGGACATTTGGCATCGATTGGCACGCTGTCATTGCCATTACTGCTACCAAAGCGGCCGCGCCGCGAATATTTCCAATCATGTCCTCGTCGCTCCCAGACAATGGCCCGACTTTCCGGGCGCGTTGGTTACTGCACCGGTACAACATCCATCAACTCGACCTCGAAATTGAGCGCCGCATTTGGCGGGATCGGTCCGTTCCCGCGTGGACCATAGGCCAGGTCGCCCGGAACATGAACCAGCCAGCGGTCACCCGGTTTCATCATCTGCAGCGCTTCAATCCAACCCGGGATGACCCGGTTAGACGGGAACATTGCAGCTTCACCGCGCTGAAAAGCGCTATCAAATACACCGCCGCCCTGATCAAAGCGGCCTTCATAATAGACCACGACCTGATCGCCGCCACTGGCGCTAATCCCAGCCTCATCGCCGCTTGCGAGGACAACATATTCGAGACCTGAACCGGTCTTCTGAACGTCCGGAAGGTCGGAATTCCAGGGCGTGTACGTGTCCCAGGCTTCGGTATCGACGGGCCGCGGCTCCGGCGCTTTTACGACTTGTTTGAGCTCGACGCGGAAAATCAAATCATCGCCCGCCTTGATCTTGCCGCCGGGACGCGGGTTTTGACCGTAACCGAGCTCGGTTGGAATGTAGAAGATGAATTCGTCGCCAACCGACATCAGCTGCAAGCCTTCCGTCCACCCGGAAATGACCTGGCCAACGCCAAACGTCACTGACGATCCGCGCTCATATGAGCTGTCAAACACGGTCCCATCGAGCAACCGACCGTCATACATGACGCTGACGCGGTCGCGCGGGCCTGGCGTCACGCCGCCCTCTTCGCCCTCCCGGACGATGACATATTGCAGACCGCTTTCAGTGGTTTGCACACCCTCACCTTCTGGATTCCAGGGAATGTAAGTCGCTAACGGATTGTTCGGGTCCATGGTTTCTCCACCACATGCTGCGAGTATCAGGCCTCCGAGGGCCGCGAATAGTGTGCGCAAGATTGCTACTCCTGAGACGTTGCAGGCGCTGTGTATTCCGGATCGAAGCGCCTGTCACCTAAGGAAGGCTGAAGCCTTGCGGACCCGGCGTCCCCGAGAAGATCAAGGTCGCTACCTCGTCGCCCAGCTTGATATTCACGCGGTTGGTCTGCTGCGGAATGACATCCATCAGGACACCCTGCGAGATTGAGAGTTCGGAGACCCCGGCCGGGATCAAGCCTTCCTGATAGATCCAGTAGTAACCGCGCTCGACTTCTCCGCCGAGCAGGGTCAACGGCACCGCCTGGCCCGAGTCCGCGTCGGATACGCTGAATCGGCTTGCGACATACGCCTCAAACTGCTCTTGCGCCGCGCGGTCACCCACGAGGTCTGCGCGGGCGCCGAGGACGGCCATTAATGTGCTTTCGGCATCATGGATGCTGAGACGATGCGCCACCTCAAGCCTGCAAACATGGAGCAGACACGCCACGCCCTCACCTTCTGCGGCATGCAGCGTGATTTCAGTCAGGCCGACCGCTTGTTCGTGGGCTTGTACCGGCGTTTGCGCCCACAATACGCCGACAAGCGCGGCGGCGACATATCGAAACGTGGACAGCATCTTTTATTCTCTGGCCGCAGCTTTGTTTTCGGAGTCCTCGGTCACAAGCTCAGTTTTGATATCCTGCATGATATCGCGCCGATCAAACGTGAACGGGTTCTTGAACTTGAAAGCCTCAACACGGGACGGCGTGAGCCGGCGCGGATAATAGTTGTTTTCGAGGTCCGCGTCAGCGGTTTCCCAGTTTGGATCAACGACGATCTGAGTGAGCTCGCGTCCCTTTTCGAAGACTAACAGCTTGGAGACGCGGTGCGGATTGCGGCGCCAGACCTCAGCTGGAATGTACATCCGCTCGGTGGTGCCATCGGCAAACTCAAGGCCGAGAATGATCGGCATCACCAGTCCGCCAATATTAGAAAATTCAAGCGCATAATACTCGGCGTCTTCGGCCACTGCGCGATCGAATACACGTCGCTCGATCGGGTCAAACCCCTCCAGCAACTCCTTATACTCATTACGTTCTTTGTTGGTGACGGTGTAAATATCATTGTCGTCGTAAAAGTCGCGAATATCAGGATGCCGTTCGACCCAGGTTTGTAGACCTTCAGATCGATCGGCGGTCACGCCGACCTTGTCGGGTTCGTTCTGAACATCGGTGCGATGCCGCGCCAGATCGATATCCGGGTTCTCAGCGTCCATTTCCATGTGGAAGACGCGGTCCAGGGAGATGTCGACATGATCGGTTGTGTAGAACCAGCCGCGCCAGAACCAATCGAGATCAACGCCGGACGCCTCTTCCATGGTCCGGAAAAAGTCGCTTGGCGTCGGGCGTTTGAACTTCCAACGGCGTGAGTATTCTCGGAAGGCAAAATCAAATTTCTCGCGGCCGAGGATGGTTTCGCGCAAAATGTGCAAGGCGGCTGACGGCTTGCCATAGGCATTCGGCCCGAGCTGCAAAACACTGTCCGATTGCGTCATGATTGGCACTTGCTCGTCGGACACCATGTAGAAGACCAGATCCCGAGGCAGCGATCGTGTCCACGGAATATCGGGGTCCCATTCATAGCCTGCGACGCTATCCAGGAAGCTGTTCAGGCCTTCATCCATCCAGGTCCACTGGCGCTCATCTGAATTGACCACCATCGGAAAGTAGATGTGCCCCACCTCGTGGATCACAACACCAATCAAGAAACGCTTCTCAGCCATCGTATAGGTGCGACTGCCATCGTCCTGCAGCGTGGTGCGCGGTCCGTTAAACGTGATCATCGGATATTCCATGCCGCCGACAGGCCCGTTGACGGACTGCGACGTCGGGTATGGGTAATCAAAGGCGAAGCGATTATAGACATCCATCGTGTGAATGACGGCGGCGGTCGAATATTTCTGCCAAAGTTCACCGCCTTCCTTGGGATAGAAGGACATCGCCATAACCGTTCCATGCTCGGCGCCAGGTTGATCAAAACCTTGTGCATCCCAGGCAAACTTTCGCGAACTCGCCCAGGCAAAATCGCGGACATTCTCTGCCTCAAATCGCCAGGTTTTGGACCCTGTCGGGTTCGACCTTTCGTTGGCTTCGGCCTCTTCGGGCGTCACGACGAATACCGGGCGGTCGGCGTCGCGCGCCTCATTCAGACGGCTGCGTTGCGCACGGGTGAGTACTTGCTGTTCATTCTGCAGAATCCCGGTTGAGGACACGATGTGATCGTTCGGTACGGTAATCTCGACCTCATAGTCGCCAAACTCGAGCGTAAATTCACCGCTGCCGAGGAATTCCTTATTGTGCCAGCCTTCATAATCCGAATAAGCGACCAGCCGCGGAAACCATTGCGCGACCAGGAATATGTCATTGCCGCCCTCACGCAGGTCACCTGGGAAGTGTTCGTAGCCTGCACGGCCTCCCATCGCTTCTTGTTCAACGAGATTGTAGGCCCAATCGATCTGGAAGCTTGTTGACTGACCGGGCGCAAGTGGGCGCGGAAGGTCGATGCGCATCAAGGTCCCAACGATCGTATTGGCCAAGGCATTACCACGGGTATCGGCAACACGGGTGATGTCATAGCCATAATCGAAATCTGCTTGCGACTGCATGCGGCGCAGCGAGTTCAACCGAATCTGAGGCTTCAACGCCATGCGCGCATTCACTGACCCCGGTTCTTTTGCCGTAAAAGTTCGGGTCATCTCAGCGATCGAGTCTTCGCGAAAACGGTTCTGATCCAGCTGCAGCCACAGATAACGCAGCGTATCTGGCGAATTGTTCGTGTAGGTTACGGTTTGCGCCGCGCTGATCCGACGTGCGGGTTCATCCAGGCGGACCTTG
>SPJK01053483.1_pt1 | contig 11488 bp, 10 predicted proteins | sample 3741771 | NCBI WGS metagenome assembly SPJK01 (sample SAMN10925997, study PRJNA522277) | cold seep metagenome | isolation source: Elba SIP-enriched marine methane seep metagenome, extraction at timepoint T2 | place: Italy: coast of Elba, Mediterranean Sea
CAGGGAAGGAACCGTCAACCCAAATCCTGGACAAGAGGCGGATACTGCTCACATGGCTTGAAGGATTGAATGTCGATGAGTCAGTCATTAGCGGTGAAACAAAGAAAAGCGCTTTCGCTAAGTTCGGTTTCCCGAGCAGACTTCAATCACCTGCCGACCATATGGCTAGACGTACCAGACGAAAACGGAAAGGTTGAAGAACGGGAATATCCTGATTACCCAGGCATAGCCAAGCAATATTGTGAGATGATCGTTGCGGGCAAAGTGCCCCGGTGTCTTTACATCATCCAGGCAGCCCAGCGTTATCTTGATATGCTGGAAGAGGCCAGCAAACCCGGGGCTCTGTATTATTTCTCCGATGCATGGGCCTGTGACTTTCTCGATTTCTTTGAAAGCCTGAATCTTCCATCAGGTGGTAAAAAGGGTGACAAATTCGTTGCCGCGCCATGGCAGATATGGGTTGGCTGCGCAACATTCGGGTTTCGTCGCAATGATCCGGATTCACCGAATGAAATCGGCGCCCGGCTAACTCGAGAGGTTTATGTTGAGGTTCCCAGGGGATCTGGGAAATCACCCTTCAGTGCGGTGATCGGCCTCTATTGTTGGCTCAATGAAGAGGAAAACGGCTCCCAGATATTCATTGGGGCGCCAAAAGAGGATCAGGCGCGATATGTGTTTGATCCCATGTCCAGCATCATCACCAAGACTGATGGCCTGGAAGAATTTTACGGCATCGATGTCACCAAGAGCAAATTGTCTCTGAATGATGACGATTCCGCCAAAGTCCGGATGATTTCATCGATCGCGCAACGTGAGGATGGCGCAAACCCCCATGTTGTGATCATGGAAGAACTTCACGCCCAGGATGAAGCGTTATTCAACGTTATGGATTCATCTCTGGGTAAACGGATCAATAATCTGTTCCTGTCGATCACCACAGCCGGCAACCGCGCAATGGGGGTTTGCTGGAACACCCGCAAGCGCCTGATCGCTGTTTTGGCCAAGCAGAAAGTTGAAGACAGCTTCTTTGGGCTGATCTACACACTCGACCAAGAGGAAATCAAAGAGAAAAAGATTGCACATCAGCCCGAACGCTGGATCAAATGCAATCCGATGTGGGGGATTACCCTAACCAAATCCGGCCTGATCGAGAGATACAACAAGGCTGTAGCGCAATCACCGGCCGCTGTGCTGGAATTTGAACGCACCAGGCTCAACATATGGTCAAACGGGGCAGGGGGCCTTATAGCCCAAGAGGATTGGGATGCCTGCAAAGTCGATGATCTCGATGTCATGGAGATGCGCGGGGCCAGTGCATGGATTGGTGCTGACCTTTCAACCCGAAATGACCTGGTATCCATCGCGATATTGATCGATCATGAAGAAAATCAGGATCTGATCACGTTTCATGCAGAACATTTCGTTCCGACCCGAAGCACTACCTTTAAACAAGAAGAATTTGGCCCAATGTACGATAATTGGGTGGCAAATAAGCATTTAATCGCAACCCGTGGGTTCGTTACGGACCTCAACCATGTAGAGAAGAGAATCCGGTTCTGGTGCACGGTATTCGATGTCCAGGCGGTGGTTTTCGATAATTATCAGTCTCTGCAAGTCATCAATAATCTGATTGAGGATAATATTCCCTCAGGGCACATCCAGCCGGGCACCAAGATGATGTCAGATCCATTCAAGGATTTCACATCCAAGATTGGTGGTCAGCTTGTGCGGCATGATGGGAATCCGCTGACAGCATGGATGGTTGCGAACACGGTCGGTTATTACGACCAACGCGATAATGTTTTGCCAAAAAAGGAAAGCCCAAATTCTCCATACAAAATAGATGTCGTTTCTGCAGCGTGTTTTGCTAATGCGGCCAGATGTGAGCGTATCGATGGGATCAAACGCAAGAAACCGTCGATTTATGAAACACGCGGGCTGCATGGTTCGGATGACGCCGACTCTTCTGAAATTACACATACGGAATAGATCGTGATGAAACAGCAAGATATGTTCCCGGATACGATCAAAAAGGAGAAGTCGGACAACAAGAAATCCGCAGCAACGGCTGTGGGTTTTCCTGCTCAGAATTACGCCCGCCTGGTCAACTTGTTTGGATATGGGTTGTGGAGCGATGAACCAGGTCCACTGGATCTGGAAACCGCGATTAAACTATCGGCAGTTCTGGTGTGTTTGGATGTTCTGTCTCAGGATATTTCAAAGGTAAAACTGGAACTTCGCCGCAAACTGCCTAATGGCGGTTCTGAAGTTGTGGAGCCTGACCAGCACTGGTTGGCCAAGATGTTGGTCCTGGAGCCGAATGAGCACCACACCTGGAATGAATTTATCGAGATGACCATTCTGCATCTGGGCAGCGTCCAGAATGCATTCATCGGCAAGAGATTTAACAATCGTGGTGTTGTTGACGGTCTTTTCCCGTTTCTGCCCGGTCGGATCCGCATCTTGGTAGATGAGGAATCAGGGCATTACATTTATCAAAACGAACGCCTGACACCACATGAACGGCTGATGTACCGGGATTTTGACCGGTTCATGCTTCCAGACGAGATGATCCATATCAAGGGCCGTATGTTTGACGGTCTGTTTGGATATTCAAACCTTGATGCCGGCTCAAGTTCCATGGCCCTGGCAAAAGCACTGCAGGAGTATCAAACCAACCTCTACAAGAGTGATGCATCCCTGCGTGGCGTGTTTCAGATGCCAAATGAGCAAGCTTTGTCTGATCCCGCGTTTCAAAGGCTGAAAAAGCAACTTGGCGATAAATGGAACCGCGTTCGTAAGTATGGTGACCCAATCATTCTTGAAGAGGGAATGGAATTCAAAGCAGTTTCCATGGACGCTGGAGATGCTGAATCCTCTAAATCCAAAGCATCAGCCATTGAGGACATGGCCCGGACGTTCCGCATCCCCCCACATAAAATGATGCATATTGTGAACGTCAAATATGAAAATATGGAGACTTTGGAGAAGTCTTACGTTCAGGACACACTGATCCCGATTGCCAATCGTGTTGAGCAGAGATTGGGCAAAAGTCTCCTCAATGCCAAGGAACGTGTACAATATTTCCTTCAGTTCGACCGTGAATCCATGGTCCTGACTGATGTCGAAAAACAGGCCGAAATCATCAAGGTTATGATGGATCGCGGAGCGATAACCATCAATGAAGCCCGCATGAAGCGTGGATTGAACCCATTACCAGCAGATGTAGGCAATGTGCGCCTGATACCAGCCAATTTCGCGCTGGTTGATTCAAACAATGAGGTCGTTTTAGCGGCCGGTTCTCAAGGTCCGGAAGACAATAGTGAGCCCGGTTCAGATGATGACACCAAGGCGCTCCCGGCTCCCGATATTAAACCACCAATAAGGATGGTCCAATGAAAACTTCAGTAGAAGAAATTCTATCGAAACGTAAAGATGCTGTCGATGACAATGGAACATTGTTCAAGATGGTGATCAATGAAAAGGGTTATGATGAGGAAAACCGCGAATCCAGGTTCGTGATGTCCGCAGAATCCGAAGACCGGATGAAAGATATTATCCGTCAGGATGGTCTGGACATGAAAGACTTCCTGAAAAACCCAATGGCCCTGGCATACCACAATCACAGAGCCCCGATCGGGATGTGGAAGGATGTCAAAACCATCAATGGCCGCCCGAAACGCACTGAGGGAGTTATTAAACTACATCCAGAAGGCACCACGGCCGCAGTGGATGAAGTTGCCAATTTGCTTGCTGTTGGCGGTCTGAAAGCCTGTTCTGTCGGTTTCCGGGTCCGTGAAGCTGAGTGGATCAAGGACAAGGACGATAAATATACCGGTGGGATTGAATTCATTGAAAGTGATCTGCTGGAATGTAGCGTTGTCTCCATCCCAGCCCATCCTGCTGCATTGATGAAAGCAGCCCAGGGCAATTCACCTCTCTTGAAAGAAACCATGGAATACATTCTCGACACCATGTGCGAGAAAACCGCGAGTGGTCTGTTTGTCCGCAAGGAATTTGCTGATGCATATGCAGAGATGCAGGGCGACAAAACATCTGTGGTGATTAACAACAAGAGCGGTGAACATATCACCGTTACTGTTGGTGCTGGTGGTTCTGGCGGTGGGAACGGTGGCGGTGGATTAAGTGACCGGACTGTTGGTGATGGTGGATATTCAGGCGGCGGTGTTTCCGGACATGGTGGCGCTGGAGACGACCCATCATTAGGCGGTCAGGGTTGGAGTCCTTTCCCACCTATTATAGACGCTCAATTGGAAAAAACGGTCACTGACAAGCTTGATATCAAAGATCTGACACCTGATGAGGAAAAGAAGGTTGGCAGTATCCTTGATACCGTTCTGGGTGCAATACGCGGAGCTCTAGGCCAGGGTGATCTGGATAAAACCATGTCGGCTAAATATGGTTCCAATTCCAAACAGGAAGACTGGTCTGAATACCAAAATGCCATCGAGCTTATCCAGGATGGTGACAAGGTTAAATTCCAAGGCAATTTACCCGAGAAAACAGTGATCTCGAAAGAGTTCCTGTGTGACTCAGAGTTGACATTTGTTTCCAACGATCAAATCAAAATCACAACCGATAATCTGATCGCAGACTACAAAATCGCAGGGGAAGACGAATTGCGCTTCTACCTCGATCTGCAAAAATCATATGAGCCGGAGCCAGACGCTCCGGAACTCATTCCGAATTCTCGGGCTATGGCAAAAGCCAAAACCGCGAAATTGATGGCTGAACTTCGCTCGAAAGGCTCCATCACCTAATCCCTCCCGGGATATGCCCCGGGTTAAGGGGCGAAGTTAGAGGCACCGCACTGGTGCCTTTTTTATGTTTTCAGAAAATTGAAAGGATCTTCGATATGAAGACGCTTGAAGAACTTCGCGCCGATCTGCAGAAGCATATTGGTGCACTTGAGGACTTCCAGAAAGGTATTGTAGATGATGCGGGTGAATCTCGCGACTACACTGCCGAGGAAGTTGACGAACTGGAAAAACTGACTGATGCCGTTGAAAGAGCCGGCAAGTTGGTTGCTACCAAGGAAAAGGCTGATCGGCTTACCGCTGACAAAGCCGTTCCTGCTGATGGCAAGACCGGCAAGGCTGCTGAACCCAAGAAGGAGCCTGAGCAGTTTAAAAGCCTGGGTGAGCAACTTCAGGCGGTGGCTCATGCTGGAATGAATACTGGTGGGGATCGTGACCCCCGATTGGTCTGGCGGGCTGGTCTTGGCGCCAACGAAGCCACTCCATCTGAAGGCGGTTTCCTGGTTCAGACCGATTTCTCAACCGAACTAATGGGCCTCGCCCATGAAATGGGTCACGTCATGAGTCGGGTTCGCGATATTCCGTTGGGGTCAAACTCCAACGGCATTGAATTGCCAGCCGTTGACGAAACCAGTCGAGCAGATGGTGCCCGCTTTGGCGGTGTTCAGTCTTACTGGGTTGATGAAGGTGGAACCGGCACTCCCTCAAAGCCAAAGTTCCGCAACATCGAAATGAAGTTGAACAAGCTGATGTGTGTTGGTTACGCCACGGAAGAACTGTTGGCTGATTCAACAGCTTTGGAAGCAATCTATAAACAGGCGTTTGCTGAAGAGATTGTTTTCAAAACTGAGGATTCAATCTTCCAGGGTTCAGGTGCCGGTCAACCGCTTGGCTTCTTGAATGCGGGTGCATTGGTAACTGTTGCCGCTGAATCTGGCCAGGCTGCAGCCACGATTGAACGTCAGAATATTCTGAAGATGTTTAACCGTATGCCTGCCCGTTCCAAAAAGAACGCTGTATGGCTGATTAACCAGGAGATTAACCCTCAATTGTGGGATCTAAATACTGCAGGTGACATCAACCGCTTGTACAGAACTCCGGGTGAATCTGAGGATAATACAGGTGCAACCGGCTTCCTGATGAACAAACCAGTAATCGAGGTGGAATACGCTTCAGCGCTGGGCTCAGTTGGTGATATCAACTTTGTTGATCTGTCTCAGTACCTGAAGATTGATAAAGGTGCTCCAGCGGCCGCTGAATCTATGCATGTTCGCTTTTTGCAGGATGAGATGACTTTCCGTTTGACCTTCCGTGTTGATGGCCAGCCTGCATGGCGTTCTGCGATGACCCCGTACAATGGCAGTGCAACTCAGTCGCCCTACGTCACTCTTGCTGCTCGATAAGCAAGCCCTGAACGGGGCGGGATAACCGCCCCTTTCCCAACATCTTAAAATAGGAGATTAATACCATGAAAGGTATGGTAATCACGGAACAGGGCCACATCGTTAACGCCCTGCCACCAGTAGATATTGCTGGTGGTGCATTGAGTGACCGCTTCTCAATGAAGCATCACGGTCACGCCACGATCATTGTGCAGGTCGGTGTATCTGCCGCAGCATTCACCAAAATTCTGGTGAATGAATGTACTGCCGCTTCTGGTGGCTCTCGGACTGCAATTGCATTTCGGTATGCAGCAGAAGAAACCAGCAATGGCGACACCCTCAGTTCACTGGCAGATGCTGCTGCAACTGGTGTTACGCCGGCTGCAGATGATGACATCTTCTACGCCATTGAACTGGATGCTTCAGAACTATCTGATGGCTCCGAGTGGGTTGAAGTTGAACTTCAAAACGGATCCAACTCAGTCATTGCCTCAGTTGTGGCAATTCTGTCTGGTTCTCGTTACCAAAACGACCAGAACGACACGGTTCTTGCCTAAGTTCTGATCAAATATCAGGCGGCTGGTTGATACCCGGCCGCCTTACTTTTTCACAATCCGTCTTTGAAGGCTGATCGTCAAACAGTGAGGTTGATATGAAAGAAGTAGTTTCCCTGATCGGCAGCAGCGCCGGTCAAACCAAATGGATGCAGGAGCATGCCGCCGATGCAGCTTTGGCTACAGGTGCCGTGGCTTTGCCTGGTTCCAACGAAGCCATTAACATTCGTGTCCGGCTCGGCCTTAATGATGAAAACGAATTCGTTGATGACAACGTTCGTGTTGATATCAAAATTGCCCGCAAGGATGGTGCGATTGTTTTGGTTGAAGATTGGCCAAAATGTGCAGTCATCCCCCGGCGCCTGCTGAACACAAATATGGTTCAGACCAAGGAATCCGGAGCCATAATCATTCGAATTGGTGAAGATGAGGCGGTCTATCAGGCTGTCAACAATCTGGAATCCGATGAAATCTGGGCAGACCTTCAGGAGATTACGAATGAGACAGAAGACCGTGGAGAATCCGAACAAGAGGACGACACTGATAATGATCCCACAATACCAGGATCGAATGATGGTGGCGGGTCGGAACCTGGTGATGGAGATTCCGATGCGGAGATCCCGGAAAATTGGGAAGAAATGCACTGGAAACACAAAATCCAGCTTGCAGAACGAATTGTTGGCGAAGAGGTCGGGAATCTCGAAACTGCTGTTGACATAATCAAGATGTTCTCCAGCAACCGTTAATGTTCAAAATTGAGCCCTGGTTTGAGGGTAAGCGCGTCGTCATTATCGGTGGCGGCACTTCACTTACTCCCAAACAAATCCATATCATTGCCAAGGCACGGTTGGCTTTAAACAGTGATATCCGGGTTATTTGCGTAAATGACGCCATCTATTTGGCCTGGTGGGCCGATTGGTTGCATGCATGTGACATGAAATGGTGGAATTGGCATGCCCAGCAGGTAAGCGGGTTTAAAGGGATAAGAACAACCCTTGACCCTGCAGTTCCCAAAGAATGGGCAAATCTATTGCAAAATGCTGGCAAGCCGGGATTTGACCCTGATCCGTCTCGCTGCACAACCGGTGCAAACGGCGGATATCAGGCCATGCACTGTGCCATTCATGCCGGCGCCAAGGAAATTACACTCGTTGGGATTGACATTGATCAATCAGGACACTGGTTTGGTTCTCATCCAACTGATGTGAAGGTTAATCGGCTGGATGTCATGCTCCCATGGTTTAAAGGCCTTGTTCCGGTACTCAAGGAACGTGGAATTAAAGTGTTCAACGCTTCTCCGATATCGAAAATTGATTGTTGGCCCAAAGTGGATCTGGAGCAGCACTTGAAATGAAACGGGGCCCGATTGTCAAAGACTATTTAAAGGCCGATTCACCCCATTACCAACGCGCTAATATTCTGAACGGATTGAAACGTTTGGGGTATCGGGTCGATTGCCCGGTTTTTCCACCTCCAGAACCGGGTGACGTCCTGATATTGTGGAACCGTTATGAACGGTTTGAACCTGAAGCCAGGTTATACGAGCATGTTGGGGCCAAGGTAATCATCGTCGAAAATGGCTTCATCGGCAAAGACAAGGATGGGCGACAACTCTATGCCATGGCGCTTTCACAGCACAGTGGAGCGGGACAATGGTATGTCGGTCAAGATGATCGCTGGGGGAGGCTTGGGATAGATACCCAGCCTTGGCGATTACAGGGCCGTGAGATCGTTATCTTGCCTCAGAGGGGTATGGGCAAGCAGGGCACCGCAATGCCCCGCGATTGGCCTATGACCGTCGTGGAGCGCTTAAAGAAAGTCACTGACCGGCCAATCCGTATCAGGCCACATCCAGGGCAGAACAGAGAAGACCCTTGCTATGACATGCAGGATGCCTGGGCAGCCGTGACATGGGCCAGCGGGGCAGGGATCAAAGCAATCGTCGGCGGAATATCGGTATTTTGTGATTTCCCAAAATGGATTGGAGCGCCCGCATCGACTGTCGGGATTGACGATATCGAAAACCGTTTCCTGGGTGATCGGTATCCAATGCTTAATCGTCTTGCCTATGCTCAATGGACAATAGAAGAAATAAAAACCGGAGAACCGTTTGAATGGTTGCTCAGGTAGAAGTCTACCATATCGATGGCCGACATCGCTCCCAGCATATTGCCCATGCAATGGCTGAAGGGATTCGAAGGGTAGGTGACAGAGTATCGATTACTCCGGTCAGCGGATTCACAAAACCCAAAGGTGATGTTGCCTGTTTTTATGGTTTCGATCGTGGTCTTGACAAGATCTTTGCCGCATACCGGAAAGCTGACAAACCAGTTGTTTATATTGATCTGGGATATTGGGGCAGACGGTATATGGGCACCCGGATGGGTTATCATAAGATTTCCGTCAATGATCGCCACCCCACAGCCTATTTTCAAGATGTCAGACATCCTTGTGATCGGGCAAATAGACTTGGTTTAAAACTGGAACCCTGGAAATCAGGTAGTTTTATCTTGTTAGCCGGCATGAGTGCCCGCGCCGCATTGGTGGCCGGGTTTGGACCTGAATATTGGGAACGAAATGCGGTTGAAAAACTGCGTCGTTACACCGATCGACCGATTGTTTATCGGCCAAAACCAAACTGGATTGGCGCACAACCCATACAGGGCGCTGAATTTGCCCACAACAAGAAAGATATCGATGTGGTTCTGCGGGATTGCCATGCCGTGGTTACCCATCATTCCAATGTGGGAGTGGAAGCCCTTGTGGCTGGTGTACCTGTTTTCAGTGATGAGGGAATTGCATCAAAACTGGCACTGAACGATCTCAGCAAGATTGAGGCACCGAATTACGATGGAGATCGACAGCGATTCATCCAGGACGCTGCCTATTGTCAGTGGAATGTTGTTGAAATGCGTGTGGGAGCGCCTTGGCGTCATCTCAAGTCGGAAGGATTGATACCTTGAAGGTTCGGTTTTTCTATGCCGACAAGGAACGGGAACATATTCTGCGCGATGCAGTTTTGCAGGGCGTGAGGGTACATGGTGATGATACCGCGTGTGAAGTCATATCATCCCGCAACACTATTGATGATTCCTATGATGTGGGTGTCGTTTTTGGGGTTAAGAGCAAGATCCTGTTTGATGCGCACAAAAATGCGAACAAGCCGGTAATCTTACTGGACAAAGGATATATCAGGCGTCATTCAGCCGGTGGAATGTGGGAATATTGCCGGGTTTCAGTTAATTCACACCATCCCATCCGGTATTTGATTGGGCCCGCACAATCAGAAAGTCGGTTTCGTCAACTTGAACTGAAATTGGAGCCATGGCGAGAGCAGGGCGGCCATATTGTCATTGCCGGATCATCAGCAAAATACCACAACTTCAACAATCTCCCAGATCCAGAATCCTATGTTCGGATGGTGATTGATGAAATCCGGGAACATTGTAACGATCGGGAAATCTGGTATCGGCCGAAGCCGAGTTATCGGTATGCAATTCCAGTATCCGGATCAAGGTTCTCTGGACGCCAGCATCCTTTGGAACATGTGCTGAAGGGTGCCCATGTAATGGTGACCCATGGTTCAAATGCATGTTTTGAAGCTTTGCTTGCGGGTATACCCAGCATCATTTTGGGTAATGGGATTACCCGGCCAATTTCTTCAGTAAATCTTTCTGACATCAATTAACCATTGCTGGCAGATGAACAGGATCGCATCAGATTATTATCAAACCTGGCTTACTGCCAATGGACCTTAAATGAGTTCAAATCTGGTGAAGCATGGGAAACCATTCGGCCGCAAGTCGAGGAATATCTATGAAAATCAGGGTGCTTGGATGTGGATTTTATGGAGCCCATATTGCCAAATCTCTGATTGCTGAAGGCCATACCGTTGAGATCCATGAAATCAGGGATCATATCTTTGGTGGTGCATCAGGCAGTATCCCGGCACGAATTCACCAAGGTTTTCATTATCCCAGATCAAGAATGACCCGGGCAGCTTGTTTGGAGCACAGCGAAGGATTCATGGAGGAATACGGGTTTCTGACCCGCAATGTTCCAGTCAACATTTACGCGATTGCTGAAACCAGATCGCTGATTGATTTTGATCAATACATCCAGACCTTGACCGGGGAAGTTGAATTCATCCGGATCCATGACCCTGAAGAATATGGGTTGTTCAATGTTGAAGGCGCGGTTTTAACTGGTGAACGCCATATTGTTACAGATCTTGCCAAGGAATATTTTGAAGAAACCATTGGCGCCCATGTAAAATATGGGGTTGCTCCAGGTGAAGTCGATTCCAAGGAATGGGATTGGACGATTGATTGCACTTTCTGTGCCAATGATTCCGCTGGAGTGGATCGATATGAACCCTGTCTTGTGGTGTTATTGAGAGGTCCAACTGATCGGGCTCTGACCATTATGGATGGTCCATTTGCGAGTTTGTATCCATGGAATGAGGAAGAGGGATATTGTTCCCTTTCTTCAGCCCAATGGACGCCATTTTCGAAGACCTGTGAAACCTATGATGAGGCCAGGGATCTTTTGGAAAGCCTCAGTGCCAACGATTTCGAGAACCAGGCGCGGTCTATGTTTTACAGCATGGAGGAGTTTTTTCCTGCAATCGGTGCGTTATTCGACATATCGGCGCAAAAAATGTCAATTCGGGCAATGCCGGCTTCTGGAGCCGATACTCGTTTAGTCGATGTTATCCGGGCTGGTGATCGGGCCTTGCGGGTTCGCGCCGGCAAGATTGATGCCATTATTCACG
>SPJK01042982.1_pt1 | contig 11482 bp, 10 predicted proteins | sample 3741771 | NCBI WGS metagenome assembly SPJK01 (sample SAMN10925997, study PRJNA522277) | cold seep metagenome | isolation source: Elba SIP-enriched marine methane seep metagenome, extraction at timepoint T2 | place: Italy: coast of Elba, Mediterranean Sea
GACGCAACCCGGGAGGGTGAGGAGCGGGAGTAGGGCGAGCGTGATGCAGGTGTGTTTACGCATCGGCGGTCTCTTGGGTGTTGGAGTCGTGATGCTCGATGGGTTCGTCGAACTCGTCGCCCTTGAACATGGAGCCGAGGTAGGCGCTGCGGACTTGTTCGGAGTTGATGAGTTGCTTGGGTGTTCCCTCGGCGAGGACGCGGCCGTTGGTGAGGATGTAGGCGCGGTCACAGACGCGGAGGGTTTGTTGGACATTGTGGTCGGTGATGAGGATGGAGATGCCGCGCTGGGTGAGTTGGCGGATTTCTTCCTGGAGGTCTTCGACGGCGATGGGGTCGACGCCGGAGAATGGTTCGTCGAGGAGGATGAGCTTTGGGTTGGTGACGAGTGCGCGGGCGATCTCGAGCTTGCGGCGTTCGCCGCCAGAGCAGGTGCGGGCGAGGTCGTTGGCTTTGTGGGAGAGGCCGAACTGTTCGAGGAGCTCGGCGGCGCGTCGTTTGCGATCGGCGCGGGAGAGCTTGAGTGTCTCGAGGATGGCGAGGAGGTTTTGCTCGCAGGTGAGGCGTTGGAAGACGGAGGGTTCCTGGGAGAGGTACCCCATGCCCATCTGGGCGTGTCGGTACATGGGGAGGCCGGAGACTTCGGTGTTGTCGAAGATGACGCGTCCTGCGTCTCGTTCAATCATGCCGATGGTCATTCGGAAGGTGGTGGTTTTGCCTGCGCCGTTTCGTCCGAGGAGCCCGACGATCTCGGCGTGCTCCACTTCGAGGGATACACCGTTGACGACGGTGCGTCCGTTGAACGACTTCTTGAGGTCTATTGCTTCGAGTAGTGCCACGCAGAGATGATAGGGGGTGGGGCGGGGTTGTGCTGGTTACACGAACCGGAAGGTCATCGGGTATCGGTAGAACTCGCCTCGGTTGGCGGCGATTGATGCTTGGATCATGCCGACGATCGCGACGACGGTGGGGACGAAGGCGACGACGACGCCTACGCCGCAGGTGATGACGGAGAGTGGGATCGCGACGACGGTGAAGATGATGGACCAGATGAGGAGTGAGATCTGGAAGTTGACGGCTTCTCGGCCGTGGTCGTCGAGGAAAGGCGATTCTTCTTTTTTGACGAGCCACATGATGAGTGGGATCCCGAACGCGATGATGGTGAGGACCATGTGTGCGAGCAGGGAGAGGTGCATGAGGAGCGCGTAGGTGCGCTCGTCGTCTGTTGCGTCTGGGTCGTAGGCGCGGCCTCGTTCGTTGACGGGTGGCGCGGGGTGCTCTTCGTATGGTGTCTGCTCGGGCATGTTGACATGATCCCCATGCGGGACCATTCCCGCAAGGGGTGGTTGGGGAAAAGGTGTAGTGGGTTTCAGGTGCGTGGATGAAAAAGGCGGGCCTTGGAGGCCCGCGCCGGAGACATGTGCTCGGGTTTTAGTGCCCGAAGAGGTTCTTCTCGGCGAACATGCCTTTTTCTTCGAAGTACTGGAGCGCTTCATCGACGGAGTAGAAGACCTTGGTCGCGGTTTCGGTAATGAAGGGCGATGGGTTCTTGGAGGGTTTCCAGACGACATAGACCTCTTTGGCGTGTTCCCATGCGTGCTGGAGTTCGCGTTCGACGCCGGAGGAGAGGCCGGGGATGATTTTGCCGGACTCTGATTTGAGCTCGGGGACGTAGGAGACGATCATATCTGCCTGGTCGATGAGCTTGAAGTCGCGCATGTAGATTTGGCCGTCGATGTCGCCCGCGATGTCGAGGACTTCGCGGGTCTTCATCTTGATGGGTTCGGCGCCCTTGTCGATGCCTCCGAGCTGGATGGGTTTGTGATCAAAGAAGTCCTTGCCTTCCTTGACGGCTTCGACGGCGCGATCGAGGAGGAGTTTCTCGTCGACATCGCCCGGGTCGAAGCAGATGAAGTGTTCGGCGAGGCGCATGCGGAAGTCATCGATCTCGGCCATGACGTCGGGCATGTCGATGACGTGCGACATGGGGAAGGAGGGGTAGACCTTCTTCATCTCGGGTCGGCAGAGGAGTTGGAACATCGTGCGTGATGTTTGTGAGAAGCGCCCGCGGGAGACGATGTAGAACTTGGAACCCGGGATGGCTTGCGACATGAGTTCGGTTGCGAGGATTTCTTCTTCGCGCCAGACCATGCAGTCTTTGAGGGTCGCGTCGATGTCGTGCTCGGCGTGGAGGCGCTGGTGGACGACTTCGATGTTGTCGACGAGGCAGATGAAGAGATCGGGTGCGAGCTTGGTGATCTGGTCAAAGTCGAACGCGGAGAAGAGCCCGTGGCGCCAGCGGAAGGTCGCGTGGGTGTTCACGAGGGAGTGGTCGTGGTTGGGGGCGTCGGCGATGATGTCTTTGAATGCGGCGCGTCGGAGTGAGGAGAGGCGGGAGATGGGGAGATCGAGGATGCGACCGTTGCGGATGTCGGGCGCTTCGTCGTACATCATGTTCCCGACGTGGTACATCTGGATGGGTTCGCCTTGGGATGCGGCGAAGTCGGCGACTTCCCCGAGGTATGTCTTTTTGTCCATCCCGACCTGACCTGTGACGATTGCGCGCATGTGTGACTCCAAAAGTAGGGGGGTGATCATAGCCGCAAGTCGTGGTGTCAGCGGAGTTTGACTAGAGGGTGGTACGTGTGGAACCGATTTGGGAGATGGGTACACCCCCGATATGTGTGCGTATCGGACGCTACAATGGGGTTGAGTTAGATACCACCACGAACTTCAGACGGAGCGATCCATGGCTATTCTCGTCGATAAAGACACCAAAGTCATCTGTCAGGGCATCACGGGGAGCTTTGGCGCCCTCCACACCAAGGGCTGTTTTAACTACGGCACCAAGATGGTCGGCGGCGTGACCCCAGGCAAGGGTGGTCAGAAAGATGACAATGGGCTCCCAATTTTCGATACGGTCCGCCAGGCAGTTGACGCAACAGGCGCCGACGCGACGATGATCTTCGTCCCGCCGGCGTTCTGTGCGGACGCGGTTCTGGAAGCGATGGACGCGGGTGTCCGGCTGATCTGTTGTATTACTGAGGGTGTGCCTGTGAACGACATGATCCGGGTTCGTCGGATCATGGACGATCGCAACGCGGCGGCGCGTGGTGCGGACTCGGCGCACTCGCGTGAGTTGTTTACGCTCATCGGGCCGAACTGCCCGGGTGTGATTACTCCGGGTCCGAAGACCGGTGATGATACTGCTGAGAGCAAGTACACCAACGCGGGGTGCAAGATCGGGATTATGCCCGGGTACATCCACACGCATGTTTCTGAAGCGAGCACCGGCAAGGCAGTCGGGATCGTGTCGCGTTCGGGTACGTTGACATACGAAGCGGTCTGGCAGACATCGCAGCTCGGGATCGCGCAGTCCACCTGTGTCGGTATCGGTGGCGACCCGGTCCGTGGACTCAACCACATCGATTGCATCCGCATGTTTGAGGAAGACCCCGACACGCACGGGATCCTCATGATCGGCGAGATCGGTGGCGAGGACGAAGAAGCCGCAGCAGAGTACATCGCGAAGCACGTGAAGAAGCCCGTTGCGGCGTTCATCGCGGGTCGCACGGCGCCTCCCGGCAAGCGGATGGGGCACGCGGGTGCGATCATCTCGTCGGGCGCGGGCGGCAAGCCCACCGGCACGGCGGACTCGAAAATCGACGCGCTGCGTGAAGCGGGCGCGGAGATCGCGCTGAACCCATCGGAGATGGGTCAGGCGATGGCGAAGGCGATGGGGCTTGTGCCTGCGAACGCTTGAGTTGATTGGTTGAAATGAGATTGATAACACCCCGCGGGAGCGGGGTGTTTTTGTTGAGTGATGAGGAGGTGTCTACACGGGGTTGGCAGGGGGCGTTGGGTTGCGTGTTTACTCTTCCTCTTCGTTGTTCGTGGGGTGGATTGGGAAGGTTGAGATGGATCCGGTGATGATGGATTCCCATTCTTCGGGGGAGTAGCGTTCGATTCCTCGGCCGGATGCGAACTTGACGAGTTCGCCTCTTGAGGAGGTGCCGAGCTTTTTATGGATGCTCGAGATCTGGTTTTCGATGGTTTTCATCGATCGGAAGAGTTGGGATGAGATCTCTTGGGTTGAGTTTCCTGATGCGAGGTAGTAGAGCACGCGGAGCTCGGCGGTGGAGAGGGGTGCGAGCTTTGAGAAGACGGGTGATTTGACGATGTGTTCGACTTCGTCGAGTTCGATGGGGAAGGTATTGGGTGCTTCCTGGATCATGCACAGCACACCCTTGTGCCCGAATGATTCTTCATCGATGGGGAAGATGGTGGAGATCATGCGGTCGTCGCCGTTGAACTGGATGTTGGAGACGGGGCGGTTCTCTTTGATCGCGATCTCATACCCGCACTCACGATCTTTGGCGGCGGGTTCGTCGATGAAATCGGAGAGGCGAGTGCCGATGATTTTCTCGCGTGGGAATCCGCCGAAGCGTGCGTAGGTTTCGTTGCACCACTTTGCGATGTATTGTTCGTCGCGGAGGACCCAACCGACGCCCAAGTGCCATTCGAGGAACTCAAGGGTTTCGGTTGTGATCTTGGGTGTGGGATGTTGGTTGTTCATGCGTTCCTGACCCCGTGGTGTAGGTGGTTCCCCCTATGGGGTGATTGTATCAGTCTCGCATGTTGGATGATACGGAATCTTCAAACGGTTTCGTTTGGTGGGTCTTGTTGCTTTGATGGGATGTAGTGCTTCGTGACGGGGTTTGTGATGATGGCTTCCCATTCTTCGGGCGAGTATTTTTTGAGGCCTCGCCCTGAAGCGAACTGGACGAGTTCGCCTCTTGATTTCGTGCCGATTTTGTTGTGGATGCTTGCGATGTGGTTCTCGATCGTCTTTGTTGATCGGAAGAGTTGCTTTGAGATTTCGAATGTCGTTCGGCCGCACGCGAGGTGGTAGAGCACGCGGAGTTCCGCGGTGGAGAGCGCGGCGAGCTTGTCGAGTACAGGCGATTCAAGGATCACATCAATTTCCAATGGATCGATATCGGTTATTGCTGGATCTTCTTGAAGCATGCACAGGACGCCCTTGTGTCCGAACGCGCGCTCGTTGATGGGGAAGAGGATGCTGAGCATCCGGTCGTCGGCGCTGAACTGGATGCTTCGGATTGGTTTCTGAGTCTCCATCGCACGGATGTAGGAGGCTTCTCGATCTCGTGCGGCTTGGAGTGGGATGACATCGGTCAGGTCGGTTCCGATGACTTTCTCTCGTGTTGTCTTTGCGAGCTGGGCATAGGCATCGTTGCACCAGATCGCCACGAGTTGCTCATTTCGCAGTACCCACGCGGTACCAGAGAGCCACTCAAGGAACACGAGCGTCTCTGGGGTGATGTTTGGCAGTTCTCGCAAGACTCACTCCACAAAAAAGGCTGCATGTTCCGTTTTTATGGTACTCCAGGATCGAAGGTGGTGGATCAAGCTTGTACGGAAATACCTAATAATCTCATAGGTCTTAATGATGAATCTATTAAGGAGCGTCCTTGAAGACGACGCCGTCTTTCATGACGAAATCAACAAACTGGTAGGCCTCGACATTGTCCATAGGATCGAAGGGGACGGCGATGATGTCGGCGAGCTTGCCTGGTTCGAGGGTGCCGATTTGGTCTTCGACTCCGATGAGCGTTGCGGCGTTGATGGTGGCGGAGATGAGGCAGTCCTCTGGCGACATGCCGGCTTCGTGCATGTAGACGAACTCGAGGGCGTTGGTGCCGTGGGCTCCGACGCCGACATCGGTGCCGAAGGCGATGTTGACGCCGGCGGCGTGCGCGCGTCCGAACGCGTCTTGGATGAGTGGGCCGACGGTCGCGGCTTTCTCGCGGACGGCGGGTGGGAAGTAGCCGTCGATCTTGGCTTTCTCTTCGACAAACTTGCCGGCGTGGATGGTGGGGACGAGGTATGCGTCGGTTTCGAGGAAGAGCTCGATGGATGTGTCGTCGATGTAGGTGCCGTGCTCGATGGAGTGGACTCCGGCGCGGAGCGCGGCGTTGATGCCTTCGGTGCCGTGCGCGTGTGCGGCGACCTTTCGTCCCATCATGCGTGCGGACTCGACGATGGATTCGAGCTCGTCATCGAAGAACTGCTGCTCGACACCCGCGGCGGTCATGGAGAGGACGCCTCCGGTTGCGGTGATCTTGATGAGGTCGACACCTTCGCGGACGCGGGCGCGAACGGCTTTGCGCGCTTCGGATGGGCCGTCGGCGGTCATGGTGTGGTCTTGTTGTTCGGGTCGGAGGACGGGTGAGAGTGAGTTGGTTCCGTCCGCGTGTCCGCCGGTAACGGAGATGCTCGCGCCGGCGGCGTAGATTCGTGGGCCTGGCACGATGCCCTGGTTGATCCGATCGCGCAGGGCGAGTGCGGTCCCGGCGGGTGATCCGACATTGCGGACAGTTGTGAATCCGGCTTCGATGGTTTTGTGCGCGTTGGCGACGCCATCGATGGCGGCGTGTGCGTTTGTTTCCTGCATGCGTCGTCGCATGCGTTCGAGCGCGGGGACGTATTGCCCGGTGAGGTGAGTGTGGCAATCGATGAGGCCTGGGACGACCCATTGGTCTGAGAGATCGATGATTCGGGCGTTGTTGTCGGAATGGATGGATTGTGTGAGATACCCCTGGACGATGGAGTCGATTTTGTGATCGACGATGACAATTGTCATCTCGTGTTGGGTGGGTTGGCCGGGGACGGCGATGAGGTGCCCGCAATGGATGAGTGTGGTTTCCGCGTGGGAGAGTGTGCAGAGACATGCGAAAAGAGCAAATGCAACTGTGGTTATCGAACGTGCAGGGTTGGTCATGTGGTGCTCACGGTGTTTGAGTTAGGTGAAGATTCCAGCATAACAGAAGTGACTGTGTGTCCGGCAATCGAAGCGTGAGTTGATATCGGACTCAGGTTCTTTGCACGAGCTCAATTGAATGTAAGTCAAGTATGTAGGGGGATTAACTCATTGCGGGGTATCTTTCTCGCGGATTTCTGGCCCTCGTTGCGTAGAAAACCCCCAACAAAAGGGATGGTTGATGGGTGGTTGAGTGAACTAACCCCATGATTTTGTCGATTTTCGATGTGAGAGGATCAGGAACCGCTCTTGTTTGCGGGCGTTGAGTACAGCAACATCGAGATGAACACTCGTGGAGTCAACTCGAAGGAACGCGCGATCGGCGCTGGGTCACAATGGGCCCGGTTTGTTGATGGGTACCTGCCCATTGTGATCGTGTTGACGATCTGTCTTGCGACATGGCTTGTTGCGATGGTGATCGTTGGGCGCACAACGCATACGCGACAAGTCGAGAGGCTCGAGTTGCGTGCGATCGAAGTTCGCGATCGATTAGAGGATCGCATCGCGGATTACACGACGGGTATGGAACTTCTTCGTGGGTTCATGGGTGCCAGCGAACGTGTGCGGGTGGACGAATGGGAACGTTTGTACACGTCCTCTGACTTCGATGGGCACTATCCTGGGGTTTGGGGTTTCAGTTATGTGAAACGCGTTCCGGTCGATAACACCGGCTCATTCCTGAGCGAGATGGAAGCGATCGGGTATGCCGATTTCTCGATTCAACCTCATTGGAATGCGGATCTTGAGGATGATGGTCTCGATCAGTACATCATTCAGTATCACAGCACCTCGAAGGCGAACAAGAAGCTCATTGGCATAGATGTCGGTCGTAACAAGCTGAATCGAGAGGTGTACGAGCGATCTCTTGAGCTTGGGCGGATGTGTATGTCCAAGCCCATCCAGTTGATGCAGCAGTCGCCGGGTGAGCGTTCGTTGATTCTGGTTTTGCCGACGTATTCAGGTGATGATGTTGCTCCTCCTGCGGAGGTGAGGCAGGCGTTGCATGAGGGATGGATCGCGGTGCCTCTGAACATTCATGAGTTGTTCATGCAAGAGCTCGGCGATCTAGAGGGGCAGTTCCTGATCGAGTTATCGAGCAAGGATGAGGGCGCGGGGACAACGGTCATCTACAGCAGTATGGGTGATGGGAAGCGTGACGGGATGCACGCGGTTCTCGAGACGCGTTTAATCGACGCGGATTACTTGCTTCATGTCTCGCCGAAGGTTCAGCCGAATGTTTGGTTATCGTCTCGCGCCTCGGTCGCGGTCCTGATCGCGGGCGGGTTGCTCAGTGCGTTGATCACGACGATTACCTGGTCATTGACTCGGACGCGACGCAAGGCGGTTGAGCTCGCTCGTGACATGACGAGTTCGATCCGACAGAGCGAGCGGCGTCAGCGGGTGCTTGCGTTGCAGGCAACGAGCGCGAACAAGGCGAAGAGCGATTTTCTCGCGAACATGAGCCATGAGATCCGCACGCCGATGACGGCGATCCTGGGGTACGCGGATATGCTCGACGATCTGGTGCGAGAGGAGAGGCAGGGCGAGGACTATCGCGAGGCGGTTCACTCGATCCAGCGCAGCGGCAAGCACCTGATGATGATCATTAATGACGTGCTTGATCTATCGAAGATCGAGTCGGGCAAGTTCTCGATCGATCGATCGATGTGTGACATCATCGATACGATCCGCGAGGTGTATACCACGATGCGGATGAACGCGTATCGCAAGGGACTCGATCTGTCTGTCGAGTTCGATACGGATTTCCCATCGCAGGTTGTGACGGACGCGTACCGGGTACGTCAGGTGTTGATCAATCTTGTTGGCAACGCGATCAAGTTTACGGATAAGGGGTCCGTGCGGATCGTTTTGAGCGACGACGGAGAGAGCCTTCGGGTCTCGGTGATCGATACTGGTGTGGGGATCGAGCAGGAATCGCTCGGGCAGCTCTTCAATCCGTTTGAGCAGTTGGATAACTCGTCGAACCGTTCGCACGAGGGGACGGGTCTAGGGTTGACGATCAGTCTTCACCTCGCGCAGCTGCTTGATGGGCAGATTGATGTTGAGTCTGAGCCCGGTGCGGGATCGACGTTTACGCTTGTATTGCCTCGCGAGTGCGTTGAAGATGTGTCGCTCGTGAGTTCGCTCTCGAGAGTCGAAGAGGCGGATTTGGAGCGTGGGCGTGTTGCGCATCGGAGCACGAACCAGGGCGTGGTATTGCTCGCAGAAGATGGTGCGGATAATCAGCGATTGATCGCGCACATGCTTCGCAAGGGTGGGTACGAGATCGAGATCGTTTCCAACGGTCAGGAAGCGGTAAACCGGTACATCGGGAACAGGGATCGCTTTGATCTGATCCTGATGGACATGCAGATGCCGGTGCTCGATGGGTACGGGGCGACGCGGGCGCTGCGTGACATGGGGTGCACGATTCCGATCGTGGCGCTCACGGCGCATGCGCTTGAGGGGTCTCGTGCGGAATGTCTGGATTCGGGTTGCGATGAGTACCTGACGAAGCCGATCGATCGGGACAAGTTTTACGCGACGATCGGGCGGTTCGTGGATCGGCACCGTCGCGGCGCGGCGTAATCGTTTGTCTCAACAAATAAATCGGTTTGGGTGCGTATAGTTGCGTATGCCCAAGTCGTTGCGTGAGCAGATCAATAAGACGAGCGCGTTCGCGAGCCTTGAAGAGGAGGCGATGCTTAACATCGCGCGGACCGCGGCGATGCTCGACGGCGCGGAGCGTGCGTTCTTCCGCAGGTTCGATCTCTCTCCCGCATCGTACAACCTGATGCGGATCCTGCGTGGGCACCACCAGCGCGGGGAGGTGCGGGGCGTGCGCGCATCGGAGATCGGGTGTCAGATGGTGGTGCGGATGCCCGACGTGACGCGGTTGGTGGATCGGCTTGAGCAGCGGGGGTTGGTTGCACGCGAAGCAGACGAGCACGATCGGCGCGTGAAGTTTGTGTCGATCACACCGAAGGGGCTCAAGCTCTTGGAGCGAATCGATCCGGAGATCATGACGCTCGGGCAGGAGGTGCTCGGTCATCTGTCGCAGAAAGAACTCGCGACGATCTCCAGGTTGATGGAGAAGGCGCGTGACGAGCAGCACGAGCAAGGGTAAGGACATGATGACGAAGATCGCGATTGTCTATTTCAGTTCGATGGGGCACACCAGGGTGATCGCGGAGTCCGTGCAGCGCGGGGTTGATCGCGTGGAGGGTGTGGAGGCAGAACTGCTCAGCGTGCTTGATCTGGATGATGATGCGTGGGGGCGATTGGACGCGGCGGATGCGCTGGTGTTTGGATCCCCTACGTTTATGGGGACAGTCGCGGCGGAGTTTAAGGCCTTCATGGACAAGAGCGGCGGGCGCTGGTACGAGCGTCGGTGGATGGACAAGCTCGCAGCAGGGTTCACAGTCGGTGGTGGGTTGTCGGGCGACAAGCAGGGGACCCTCATCGCGATGCAGACCTTCGCTTCCCAGCACGGCATGATCTGGGTGTCGATGGGGGTGGGGGTGCGTGAGCCCGAGCTGGATCGGTTGTCGTCGTCGATCGGGTTGATGTGCCAGGCGGGGAATGGGCCGGTGGAGCAGACGCCTCCGAAAGAGGATCACGCGACGGCGGAGGCGTTCGGAGAACGAGTGGGGCGCGCGGCGGTGCGCTGGAGCACCGGTACGTGAGTTGGATGTGTTCATCAGAAGGTGTGTCGTTCGAACGCGCTGGCGTTGAGTGTGTAGACGCCGTGCTCGTGGGTACCGACCCAGAGTGATCCTTGCTGGTCTTGGTAGATCGAGTAGACCCAGATGGGTTTTTCGTTGTGCGTGACGGGGTAGTGGGTCCAGTTGGATCCGTCGAATCGGTAGACGCCTTGGGTGAGTGTGGCGATCCAGAGGGTGCCGTCTGTTTCGGTGACGGATGACATGAAGACGGCGTATGGGTCTGTGTCTTTGGCGATCCCTTTCACTTTGCGATAGCGCGGCGTGTCCGTGTCGGGGTCTGGAACGAATCGGTTCAGGGTATTGCTGAGCCAGATTGATCCGTCTTTGTGTTCGAGGATGGAGCGGACGCCGAAGCTGCTGTTTTCGCCGTGCCCGACCCAGGTGAAGGTTGAGCCGTCGAATCGGCAAGCGCCGAGGATCGCGGTGCCGAACCAGAGGTGCCCGTTCGAGTCGGTGTGGATGGTGTAGACGTCGTACGGGGAGTACCTTGCGTTGGGGTACTTGGATCGTGGGAACGTGGCGATGTGCGCATCGCCGGCGGCGGTAGTGGGGAAGGTGAGTTGGTGGAGGGATGTGCCGTCCCATCGGTAGACGATGCCCGAGTCTTGGCGGCCTGGGAACCACAGGTCGTTCGGTTGGAGTTCCCACTCGCTTGTGGATGGGTCGAGCGGGGTGATCGGGTTGAACACCTGCCCATTGAATCGGTGGACCCCGCCCTCTTCGGTGGACACGAGGATGGTGCCGGTGTGATCCTGTTGGATGCTTCGGACCTGGTAGCCTTTGAGCCCGTGCGCGCTCGTGTACCGGACGAGTTGTGCACCGTCGTGGTGGTAGAGCCCTTGGGCATCGCTTCCGAACCAGTAGGTTTTATCGTCGGCTTGGAAGATGTGAAAGATGCGTTGATCAAGCTCGGTGAC
>SPJK01034729.1_pt1 | contig 11476 bp, 10 predicted proteins | sample 3741771 | NCBI WGS metagenome assembly SPJK01 (sample SAMN10925997, study PRJNA522277) | cold seep metagenome | isolation source: Elba SIP-enriched marine methane seep metagenome, extraction at timepoint T2 | place: Italy: coast of Elba, Mediterranean Sea
CGCTCCCGGGTGTGCCGAGCGTTGGGTTTGGATCGGTCACAACGCCCTACGCGCAACGATTGGATGAACCAACCGGGTCGCGTCGGATGCTCAGCTGGGATCGGAACGACCCGATGCTGCGTGACGCGGGGGTCGGTGGGATGACGTTCGTGCGCTCAATCCGGTTCGATGAATCGCACTCGGGGATGCGGGTGCTCGCGCGTGATCAAGACGGCGGGGTGATCGTCGAGATCGCGGATCGCGGGAATCGGCACGTGCGGAGTGCGTTCGCGTTGCACGACTCGGACTGGAGCGTGCAGGTCGGATTCACGATCTTCATGGCGCAGGAGTTTGAAGCACTGCTCCCCGGCGCGGGCGGGCAGGGCGAGGTGTTCCGCACGGATACCCCGATCGCGTACCGCGACGACGAGGGGATCGAGCGTGTGTTTGGGCCTATCGGATCGATCGGAGAGGTTTCGGTTCCCGATGGACGCACGCTCGGTGTGTCGTTGTTGAGTGATGATGAGACAGCGCTGAAAACGCGAACAGATGTCACGATCGGGTCGGTTCAGGACGGGCGAGCGAGCGCGGCGCTTGGTCGCGTGCGTGTCGATCTGTGGCGATGGTTCGTGCTCGGCGCGATTGCGCTGATCCTGATCGAGTGGGTGCTCTATCTCCGCAAGGTGCGTGTGTCGATCTAGATGTGGATCAGCGCAGGCGGAGCTCGTCGAAGAACTCGGGGTTGATGATCAATCGGCCCGGCTCGGATTGCCCGGGGATCATGCGGCGCGGCCAGGCGCTATGCACGTTGTCCGAGTCCGTGCGTTCGATCCCGAGCATGAGCTGCCCGTCCTGATCGAAGACGATGTCGGGGAGATCGATCTGCGCGATCCATCGATCCGCGAGGATGCGCGTCTCCACGCTCGGCTGGGGGACGCGCATGGAGGTGTTCTCAGCGATCGTGTCCACGAGCGAATCGGGGGTGATGCGCCAGGCTGCGGTGGGGTACTCACGCGGTCCGACCCAGATCGTGAGGGTGTCGGAGCGTTGCCCTGGATCGGGCGTGGCGCACTCGATGAAGAGACGCCAGTTGGATTGGTGGGATGTGCGTGAAGGCGGACCCACGCGCCAGAGGATTCCCGTCGTCGCGCGATTCGTGGGGATGCTCGCGTGCTCGAGCGGGCGATTGTTGAGCAACGCGGGCATGGTCCAATCCGCGAGCAACGGGCCGATGCGGATGTAGGGTGCGCGTGCGGGGATGCGTGACGCGATGAGCTCGTGGGTCTGGGACCAGCGTGCCAGCCGGAGATGGACGCGGGTTGTTGCGATGTCAGGGTTGAGCGCGGAGATATCAACCGGTTCGAGTGGGATCTTGAGCGTCTGGAGTTGATTCGGTGGAATGGTTTCGAGGATGGGCGAGTCGAGCTGGGCGTCGATGCGCAGGAGCGAGTTTCCGGGTTCACTCGGGAGGGAAAGGATGCCGAGTGTTGGGAGGAACCGGTCGGTCGCGGCTTCGAGGGTGCCCTGATCGTCGATAATCCACGCGACGGCGCGAGGCTGGGTCTCAAGCCAGGCCTTGGCGCGGAGGACGCGGGTATCGTCGTCGACGAAGGGTGAGAGCAGATCGTGCGCGAGTCGGGAGAGATCCGTGGTGTCCGCGTTCCACAGCGGGAGCGTGCGGGACCCAAAGCGTGCGGTCCGGATCAGGGCGAGCTTGATGCGTTTGGCGGTATCGGGGTCGATGAGCCAAATGCGCCCGAGGATGATCTGCCAGCGGGCTTCCTGTTGGCGTGCGATCGCGCTGAGGAGCTCGTTGCCAGGTGATTGAGTCATGAGCTCGAGTTCGATGGAGTCGGTGATGTTGATCGATTGTCCGTGCGTCTCACGGGCGCGTGCGCGATCGGGATCGAGCCCGTCCGTGAGGAGACGCGCACGCCAGTTTTGGAACGGGTCGCGGTGGTATTGCGCAACGGCCTGTTGCACGCTCGGGTCTTGGAGCGCGGATTCGTCGAGGTGCATGGACCAGAACTGGGTGAAGTCGCGGGTGTGCTCGACCGTGTCCGCTTCGAGCAGGGCGCGTTCAGGGTCGGGAAGCCAGTTGAGTTCGTACCGGGTCTGCCCGAACCAGAGTCCTTGCCCCACGGCGTCGATCGGGAGCGGGACACGGATGAACCACGACCCGGTTGGACGCAGATCCTTGGGGGTGGATCGGATCTGCTCGTACGGGATCGCGTCCCATTGCCCAACGGCGCGGGTCCAAGTGGGGAGGGATTGGTACGGGGTGAGCCCGACCCAGAAGGGGGTGGAGGTAAACGATCGCCCGTCGTCGAGCCGGGTGGTTACCCCTCGGCGGAGATCGTTCTCGTTCTCGACGTTCAGGGAGATGACGAGCGGGTACGACACGATCGCGTCGAGGCGCTCTGCAACGGGGGTGATGGATTGGGCGTTCGCGAACCCTGAAATCAGGGCAAGGATCGCGATGATCCAAGTGTGCATGCGTGTGGAAATGGATGAGATCATGTAAACATCGTGCCGTTTCGTGTGTTTGGTGTCAGTGGAAGGCACATTGTGCGGTACGGATGGTAGCGGATCCGAGATGCGTGTGAAATCGCGCGATCCGGATGCCCAATCTATGCGTATCTGAAAGTAAGGAGATACCAACATGAAGTCCATGAAGACATCCAAGACCACAACCCTGCTCGCATTGGGCGGTCTGACCCTTGGGACGCTGGGGATGAGTGGGTGCGATAACGCGGGCGAGGGACTCTTTACTGGGGCGGCGCTGGGCGCTGTCACGGGTCTGATCGTGGGATCCACGACGGGCAACGCGGGCGAGGGGGCCGCGATCGGTGCAGCCATCGGTGGTGCGGGCGGTGCCGTGATCGGCGATCAAAACGAGCGGAACCGCGATAACGCGTACATCCGATCCCGCAATACCCATTCCCACTCGCACGGGCACGTTCATTACGAGCGCGGGTACCGGACGCAGACGCATTACCATTATGACGAGTGGTGGTGCGACTGATTAGGGCGGCTTGTTCGCGTTGAGCCGCATATGATGCACGGTTGCTTACCAGGTAAAGGGTTATCCATCCGTGCATATCCGAAACTTCTCTATCATCGCGCATATCGACCACGGCAAGTCCACGCTCGCGGACCGGCTTTTGCAAGCCACCAACGCGGTGTCGGATCGTGAAGCCAAAGCCCAGCAGCTCGATTCCATGGATCTGGAACGCGAGCGCGGGATTACGATCAAAGCGTCCGCCGTCACGGTCATGCACGAGCACAACGGCGAGCAGTACATGCTCAACTTCATCGATACTCCGGGTCACGTGGACTTCGGGTACGAGGTCTCTCGAGCGCTCAAAGCGTGTGAGGGCGCGTTGTTGATCGTCGATGCGTCGCAAGGCGTGGAAGCCCAGACGGTTGTCAACACCTACCTCGCGGTCGAGCAGGACCTGGAGATCGTCCCGGTCCTCAACAAGATCGACCTGCCCGGTGCGCGTCCCGACGAGATCGCGGATGAAGTCGAGCAGGTCCTCGGGATCGACGCGATGGATTGTCTCCCCGTGAGCGCGAAGACGGGTGAGGGGATCCCCGAGTTGTTGTCAGCGATCTGTGATCGGTTCCCCGAGCCGCGTGAACCCGTGATGAAGCAGACAAGGGCGCTGATCTTCGACGCGGTCTACGACGATTACCGCGGCGTGATCGTGTATTGCCGAGTCTTTGACGGCAAACTCCGCGTCGGTGACAAGATCCGCATGATGGGGATCGAGCGGACGTTCAACATCACGGAACTCGGGAAGTACACACCCAAAGCAGAGAAGCACAAAGAGATCGGCCCGGGCGAGACGTGTTACCTCGTCGCGGCGATCAAAACACTCGGCGATGTCCGTGTCGGCGATACCATCACGATCGATCACGACCCGGCGCCCGAGCCCTTGTCTGGGTACGAACCGCCGGCGCAGATGGTCTTCTGTGATTTCTACCCATCGACGACGGAAGAGAAGGGCAACTCGTTCGAGGAACTCCGAGACGCGATGGAGAAACTGATCCTCAATGACTCGTCGTTTACCTACCAAGCGGTGCACTCCGAGGCGCTCGGGTTCGGATTCCGGTGCGGGTTCTTGGGTCTGTTGCACATGGACATCATCCAGGAGCGCCTCGAGCGCGAGGGCGGCGTGCAGGTCGTGCAGACCGCGCCGACGGTGTCCTACAAGATCAAGATGCGAGGCAAGGGCGGCGAGATCTTCGAGAAGGAGATCCACAACCCTGCGGACCTGCCCGACGCGGGTCTGATCGAGGAGTTCTCGGAACCGATCTGCAAGGTCGAGATCATGACGCCCGGCGACTACATCGGCGAGATCATGAAGCTCTGCATGGAGCGCCGCGGCGTCTTCAAGAATCAGGGGTTCGTCTCGCACGGGCGCGACATGCTGACGTTCGAGATCCCGCTCGCGGAGATCATCTTTGACTTCTACGACAAGCTCAAAGGGATCAGTCAGGGATACGCGACGATGGATTACGCTGTCGAGCGGTACGACAAGAACGATCTGGTCAAGGTTGCGATCCTCATCAATGGTGAGCCCGTCGAGGCGCTCTCGCTCATCTGTCACCGCGATCGCGCGGTATCACGCGGCAAGCTCCTGCTCGTGAAGCTCAAGAAGCAGATCGAGCGTCACCAGTTCGAGATCCCACTCCAGGCCGCGATCGGCGGCAAGATCATCGCCCGCGAAACCATCAAGGGTTTCCGCAAGGATGTGACGGCGAAATGCTACGGCGGCGATGTGTCGCGTAAACGCAAGCTCTTGGAAGCCCAGAAGCGAGGCAAGAGCAAGATGAAGGCCGTGGGTTCGGTGAACATCCCGCAGAAGGCGTTTATGGCGGTGTTGGATACGAGTGAGTGATGGACATTCCACTGCTTGGCTTTGTTGCACAGGTTACACTCTTTGCTTTTCCGTATTGCTGGCTCTTTCGGTTTCTTGAGAAGCGGATCGTTGGGGTTAGATCGGATTTCTGGGATGCGTTCCTCGCGAGCTTTATCGCACTCATTGGCTCGGTTGTCATCAATGGGTTGTCGATGATTTTACTTTACGAGTTGCCATGGGTTCTCGGCGATCTAATCTGGGCTTTCGTAAGTGTGCTCTTGTGGTTTACGGTTTCCAGGAAGTTGCTGAAACTTGAACGCGATCATTCCATGAAGATCTCGATCACAATGGTTCTGTTGTTGTACATCATTGATTGGATACTATTTTTGCTTGGAATTGAGCTCAGCATTGTGGTTTGACACGTGGTGGAGTGCTCTGCTTTAACCCGAAGGTCAAAGCAGGAACCGTTTGATTTGGGAGTAGGATATGTCACGAAGACGACGAGTCATCGTCATTGTGTTGGGCCTGTTGCAAATGGTGCTCGGTCCTGTCCAAGGATTCGCGGGGTTGTTTCTCTCGGGAAGAGTTGGAAATCCTGCAGCGATGGAGGATGCGCATGCCTTTGTTGAGGAACTCAAGCAAAGCGGTGTAGAGTTTCCTGATGAGCAAGATATTCGCTGGAGATTCCATGAAATCTATTATGCGGAGCACCAAGCTCTGGGGCGTGCGCAGTTCACCTTTGGGCTTCTCGTTGGTGTGAATGGTCTTTTGTTTGTGGCATTTGGTTTGTGCCCAAGTAGGAAACCAAAGCAGATACCGTAAAGCATGGGTGCCCTGCTTTGACCCGAAGGGCAAAGCAGGAACCGGTTGATACCACATGCCAGTCAAGCACTACGACATCCCGAACCAAGCCCGGTTCCTGACCTACTCCTGTTTCGATCGACTTCCCCTCCTCAACACACCTGATATCCGTGACCTATATCTCCGCGAGATCGCGAACCAATCCGTGCGGTTACGGTTCGATGTCATCGCGTATGTGATCATGCCGGATCATGTGCACCTGATTGTTGTGCCACATGATGGGAAGATCAGCGGGGTCTTGCGTGGACTCAAGCAGGGGTTCGGGCGTGAGATGATCGAACGATATCGACGAGAGGATGCGCCGATCCTTGAGCAACTCGTTGGGCCGCATGGGCGAGCGTTGTTCTGGCAACGCGGGGGTGGGTATGACCGGAACCTGCGGAGTGAGAGTGATATCCGCGAGAAGATCGAGTACATCCATCAGAATCCGGTTCGGCGTGGGCTTGTAGAGAATCCTTCGGATTGGGTGTGGTCTTCAGTGCGGGACTATGCGGGTGAGACTGGGGTTGTGCCTTTGAGGCGGGATTGGTAGGTTGGAACCTGCTTTGCCCTTCGGGTCAAAGCAGGGCACCCGTCTGGGAGACGCGGCTCTCTCAAGAGAAGAACTTGCGAAATGAGTTCGCGATGCTGACAGACCCACCTCCCCAGCGCATCCTCCCTCTCCAAAGGAGAGGCCTATGCCCGCGTTGTTGATGTCGTTGATCTTGAGTGTGTGTCTCGTGGGGAGTGGGGGCGAACCAGCTCCGACGGCGGCGCATGCGCCCGTGACGATCGAGATCGATACCGCGACGGGGCACATTGTGCTGCCCGTGTGGATCGAGGGGGATGGGCCGTACTGGTTTGTGCTCGATACGGGGAATCAGAACACGACGATGTTCGCGTATGTCGCGGCGGACGCGGGGATCGAGACCTCGCCGCTCGGTGAGATGGGCGGCGCGGGGTCGGGCTCGTTGACGGTCGAGCAGGCAAGCGATGTGCGTGTGTCGCTCGGGGAAGAGGGCGATCTTTTGTCGTTCACGGACGCGATGGTGACGGTGCTGCCCGATGCGGCGGAGTTGCCTGCGTTCAACGGCAAGCGCGTCGCGGGGTTCCTCGGCGCGTCGTTGATCGAGCGGTACATGACGAGCATCGATTATGGATCGGGCGAGCTCGTGCTTACGGATCGTGATGCGTACGAGATGCCCGACGATGCGAAAGTGATGCAGATCAAGATCACGATGGGGTTCCCGTACTTCGAGGGGCAGGTCACGCCCAAACTGATGGGAAAGATGACGAAGCCGATCGTTGGGAACTTCCTTCTCGATCTGGGCGCGACTTATTCGATCGAGGTTGACTACGAGCAAGCAAACGAGCTGGGCATGGTCGATGCGGACGATCCGGATCAGCGAGTTGCCGGTCAGGGCAGGGGGATCGATGGCGTGATGTTCGAGATGCGGACCGCGCCCCTCGCTCACGCGGAACTCGGTGGGTTGGAACTCAACGAATCGCGCGTGCTGTTCATGACGACACCCGGCGGCGGGCCTCCGATCGAGAACCTTGTGGGAAATGTCGGATCCGGGTTGTTCGTTGGCGATCGTGTCACGCTCGATTACGACGGCGGGCGGTTGATCTGGGAAGATCGGTAGCGCTCAATCGAGCGAGATGCCCTTGGACTCGTAGTACGCACGCAGCCCCGGGCGGTTGGCGTAGGAGAACCGGTTCGCGATGGCCTGTGACCAGGTCGCGGGTTCGGCACCGCGATCGGAGAGGTACTGCCTGTACTCCTCGTCGTACTCGTCGATCTGCGCGAGCGTGGTTTCGTCGTCGGGGTACCGGTCTTCGAAGAGCATCGCGGCTGACGCGAGACGCGGGCGGTGCGACGGGTCCTGATCGGGCATCCCGACGCAGAGCCCGTAGAGCGGGAGCACACCCTGCGGGAGGTTGAGGAACTTGTCGACGAGGGGGAGATCGTTGCGTATGCCCCCGATGTAGCATGTGCCGTACCCGAGGGATTCGAACGCGAGGACGAAGTTCTGGGCGAAGAGCGACGCGTCGACCGCGCCGACGAGGAAGGCCTCGAGCGAGGTGATGTGCGTGTTGCCCGAGCGCTCGGTGATGAGCTTGTGCTTGCGCAGATCCGCACAGATGATGAAGAACGCGGGACAGTCGCGGATCTTCTGTTGTGGTCCGGCAAGGTCGGCGATATGTTGGCGGGTGTCATCGTCCGTGACGCGGATGACGCAGTATGGCTGAACGGCGCTGCTCGTCGCGGCGGCCTGCCCCGCGAGCATCGCCTGCTCGATGTGGGTTTGGGGGATCGGCTCGTCCTTGAAGACGCGGATCGATCGGTGGGCACGCATGGTCTTGATCGTGTCGTTCATGCCCGGATGGTATGGGCGTCAGCGCTGGTTGGGCGGGAAGGGCACGAAGCTTGTCTGCCCGGTCTCGATCATGCGGAGGATGTACGGGCGGCACATGCCGCAGTTCGTGGAGCACTTCGTGCGTTTCTGGAGCGCCTCGAAGATCCTTTCGGTGGTTTCGGTCTCGACATCGTGCTCGTTCTCCACGATCTGATCGAGGAGTCTGAACGGAACCTTCAAGCACACGCACCGATCCACGAACATCAGCGCCACCTCTCCATGCACTGGACATAGTTCGGGTCGTTGTCGGACGCGATCGACCCGATCCCGTGGACTTCGATGTTGCGAGCGTTGGGGTCGTGGACATCGGAGAGCACGGACCCGTCCGCGCGGGCGGTGAAGGCCTTGCCGAACCCGACATCGGGGCGATGATGACGGAACGCGGTGGTGGGTGAGAAGTTCTCGCGCCATCCCAAGTTGGGTGAATAGAGCTGTGGCGGATCGAGCAACGCGGAGTTGCTCGGCTGACCCGAGAAGAGCACGATCATCGCGTCGGCGAACACGAGCTGGGCGGACGGGCGATCGATCTGGGCGAGCTTGATCGTGCGCTGGTTGTAGAGCTCGAAGTACCCCGAGGTGTTGGGCGAGAGCCCGTACGCGTTGTACCCATAGGTCGAGGTGAACGACCCGGTGGATCCTTGCGTGTGGTATGAGCCCTCGGGCTGGTCTGGGCACTCGAAGACGGATCGATCGCCGGGTGCGGCGGAGAGGTAGGGCGTGAGCGTGCCGAGCGTGTGATCGAGCGCTTGGGTCGCGATGTTCTCGCGCCCGTACCAATAGGTGCGGGTGATTCCCGACGCATTGAGATGGGGCATCGCGTACCCGCGATGATCATCGGTATAGAGGGTGAACGCGGTGATGAGTTGGCGTTGGTTTGACGCGCATAACATTGCTCTCCCCGAATCCCGCGCGTGCCCGAGTGCCGGGAGCATGATCCCGACGAGCAGCGCGATGATCGCGATGACGATCAAGAGCTCGATGAGCGTGAATCCACGAGATGGACGCCTGACGTTGGTCATCTGGGCAGGTGCTCCAGCAGTTCGTGGTGGGTGATCTCGCCGCGGGTGTACCGATCGACGAGCGAACGGACAGTGATCAGCGGAGACGGCGGCGCGAATGCTTGGATGCCGTCATCAGACCCGGAGTAGATCCACCCCGACGCGATGGCGGGCGTGTTCCCGGTGTCTGTTGCGTGATCAACGATAAACCCCGCGTCGGTGGGGGACTTGGTGAGATCGATCAGACGTAGGTCGGTGTTGTTGCCGATGTACGAGATCGGTGAGTTGAAGGGCAGTGTCCCGACGAGCAGGTGGGGAATGCTGTTGATGGTGAAGGCGATGGGCTGGTGTGTCCACCCGCCGATGGAGAGGTACGACTCGCCGAAATCCCAGAACCCGTTGGTGTTCGTGTCGTGGTGGGTTTCGAGGAATGAATCCCACGCGAGGTTCGCGGATGACCCCATGTCGTTGATGTAGGAGATACTGGGGATGGTGCCGAAGAAGGGGAGATTGCTGGTTTCGCCCTGGGCCACACCCGCGGAGACGATGACATCGCCGCTGGGGAGAACGATCGGCGTGGCGTCGGTGCGGTTGGTGGGGACGGACCAGACGAGAGCGCCGGTGTTCTTGTTGAGCTTGACAGTGTTCGCGCTGGTCTGCAAACCTGTGAATGAGTACGAGCTTGCGTAGATGTTACCCTTGGCGATCGACACGCCGCCGAAGAACCCGGCGTTGATCGTGTTGGTGAACGACCAGATCGGCGATACCGGTGCGATATCCCCCGTGATGTCATAGCTGCAGATGGTACCGCGTGAGCCGCTCCCGTTACTCGCTGTGGCAAGGTACGCACACCCGTTCTGGTATGCGACAGAGTTCCCCGAGGTATCAGCGCTGAGAGTGCGGGACCAGATGAGCTCGCCCGGGTGGTAGGGATTGATGTCCGCGTTATACGGATCGGTGTTGATGCAGATCAGCTGGGCGTTGCCGAGCCCGCCGAAGGAGTAGTTTGTGATCAGGACGCGATCACGATCGCCGAGGTCATCGGTGATGACAGGCGATGCGTTGACGATCGTAGAGCTGAGCATATGCGACCAGACCTGCTGGCCGGTGGCTGTGTCGAGGGCGGCAATGGTGCTGCCGGTGGCGATGATGAGTGTGCCATGCTCGATGTCGATCACGGGTGATGACCATGACTCGAGGATGACCGGTGCGATCGGGGTCTTCCAGATCTCGTTGCCGGTTTCGCGATCGAGCGCGACGGCGAAGTAGGCGTTGCCTGCTTCCACGGTCATGGCGTAAACATGGCGATCATCGACCACAACACCTGTTTGCGCGACCGGGATGTGGTCTGGGTTGATCCATGTTGGGACCGCGAGTGAATGGGCTGCGGGGAGGTTTGGGATGGTGTTGCGTTTGGCGTTGCCGGCGAAGTGTGTCCAGAGACTCTGGCCATCGAGTGGCGTCGGCTGCTTGGATGCGTTTGGTGAGTACGCAACCTGAGCGTGCAGCGTTGGGGTGAGTGTGAGGAAGATCGAGATGGCTGTCAGCGAGTGTTTCATGATTTGAATGCGCAGCGTCCGGTGTTTCACAGACGCCAGCGCGATCGCACGCCAGAGGGGGGCGGCGTGCGAAGAGAGGGTTTGTTAGCAGGCGTGACGTGCGCGGCGGCGCGGGGTCGCGAAGACACCGCCGAGCCCGAGCATGAAGAGAACACCCGGCGCGGGGACTACTGCGACGGCGTCGATCTCGAAGGCTTCGCCCGACTCGTTGAGGAACCGGACATAACTCGCGGACTCGAGACCAGTGGACGCGATGTCGATACCGATCCCGCCGCCCGAGCCGTTGTAGAGCGCGACGATCTCCGTGAAGGTGAGGTTTGCGAAGTCACTCAACTCGAGGGTCGGGTCGAGTGCTTGTGCAAAATCGGATTCGATCAGGCCGGGGACGCCGGGTGTTGTTTCGGTGAAGTCGGAGAACCCGAGCGTGGGGAACAAGTCGAGCGTGGTGATCGACGCGGTGAACCAATCGGTGCCGTTCTGTGAGACCTGGATGGTTGCTTCTCCGCCCGCGCCGAAGACGAACGGGTTGGGGCCAACAATACCGGTACCGTCGTTGTTTGGATCGGCGTCGGACCATGAGGTATCGAGGAGACCGGAGTTGGAGAAGACAATGAGGTCGATGCCGAACGCGTGCGAGGCGCTGTTGGTGATCGTCGTGTCGAACCCGAGGGTGAGTTGCCCGCCCGATCCGATGGAGACGAGTTCGTCCGTGCCGAACGCGGGGTTGAAGGGAGTGACGCCGCCGGGGAAAACGTCCTCGCCGGTGAAGCGTTCGGCGGACCCCAGCGCAGCGGCTGCGGTGGTGTACCCCG
>SPJK01093373.1_pt1 | contig 11476 bp, 5 predicted proteins | sample 3741771 | NCBI WGS metagenome assembly SPJK01 (sample SAMN10925997, study PRJNA522277) | cold seep metagenome | isolation source: Elba SIP-enriched marine methane seep metagenome, extraction at timepoint T2 | place: Italy: coast of Elba, Mediterranean Sea
ATTCGCTTGGCGGACACTCGCGCACCGGACAGGTCCGTCCCACCACGCGCCGCAATTCCAGCAAGGCACGGCGGTCGGCACCACTGCGCATCAGAAAGATGTCGGCACCGCTGGCCGTGCTGGCGGGCTGGTAGGCGACGCCCGACTGGCGAGCGAAAGCGTAGGTGACAGGTGTGCGGGCGGATGGGGCTGCAGCGGTCTCAGTCACCCGACACCCCCGCTGTGGCGACAGGCGCATCCAACTCGACCAGCATCATCTCGACGATCGATTCCAGCGAGCTGGTCCCGTTCGGGCTGCCGGCGATCTGCTCATTGCGGATGAAGTCATAGCGATTGTCGGTCAGGGCCTGCATGTCGGCCTCTGAGCGGATGATGGTCGGGCGGATGAAGACCATCAGATTGGTGCGGCGGGTGGTGGAACCCTCCGAGCGGAACAGGCGACCGACGCCGGGCAGGCGACGCAGGCCCGGCACGCCGTCCTCGCTGATCTCGTCTTCCTGCTGGATCAGGCCACCCAGCACGATGATCTCGCCATTATCGGCCAGCACCGTCGTCGAGATTTCACGCTTGTTGGTGATCAGGTCGGACGAGCCGGCATTGACCGCACCCGCCACCGAGGAGACTTCCTGCACGATGTGCAGACGCACCGTATTGCCCTCGGTGATCTGCGGCAGGACGGTCAGCTTCACGCCGACCTCTTCGCGGTCAACCGTGCGGAACGGGTTGGTGTTGTTCGAGCCAAGCGCCTCGCCGGTGGTCACCGGGATTTCCTGACCGGACAGGAAATAGGCTTCCTCATTGTCCAGCGCCATGATGGAGGGCGTGGCCAGAACGTTGGAATTGACGTCACTTTCGACCGCGTTGAGGACCAGGCCGAACAGGTTGCCACTGCCATTCTGACCACCAAAGCCCAGCGTGCCACCCGTGGCGCCGAGCAGCGAATTGATCGCCGCATCACGCAGCGACACATTGAGATCGCTGTCATCATCGCCGGGCGAGGTCGCGGCTCCGGTCAGGGCCAGCAGGTCGGGATTGTTGGAGGAGAAGCGGGTCATCGCCAAAGGCGTGTCGCCCTCACCACCGGCCAGCAGCATCTGCACGCCGAGTTCGCGGGCCGTGCTGTCGGACATCTCGACAATGATGCCCTCGACCAGCACTTGCGGCCGGCGGATGTCGAGCTGGCGGATCACCAGTTCAAGCTGGCGCTGCACGTCCGGATTGGCATTGATGACCAGCGCATTGGTGGGGGCATGGTGCGAGACTGACGGGGCGCGCGTCGTTCCCTCACCCGCCACCAGGGTGTCGACCACCTGCTGCAGGATCGGCAGCAAATGCTCGCCATCGGCATGGCTGAGATAGATGACGCGGAAGCTCTGGTTCGACTGGCTGACACTGTCGACCCGGCGCACCAGGGCGATCATGCGGTCAACGGCGTCACGATTGCCGCGCAGCAGGACGGTGTTGGAAGCCGGGATCGGCGCGATGGCAACGTTGAAGATGGTCTCGTCCTCGCCCGCCGTCGAACTGGTCCGCATCTGTTGCAGGATGCGTGTCATGTCGCCGGCCGAGACATTGGTCAGCTCGACCATTTCCACCACCGAGGTGTCACGGTCGAGATCGCGGATGACCTGGCGCAGGCGGGCGATGTTCTCGGCATAGTCGACCATCACCAGCACATTGCCGGTCTCGGTCGCATTGACGCTGCCCTGGGCACCGATCAGGGGCCGCACCACGGCGAGCGCATCGCGCGACGCGACATGGTTCAGACGCACGACGGCGGTCACATACTGGTCACCGCGCAGATTGGCATTGACCGGATTGGCGGAGCGGGCGCCGGCCTGGTCCGGGACGATCTGGTAGGCCCCCGACGCGGTCGGCACCACGGTGTAGCCATGCACCCGCATGGTCGACAGGAAGACCTGGAAATACTGGTCCGAGGTCAGCGGCGCCTGCGAGGTGATGGTCACCCGACCGCGCACATTCGGATCAACGATGAAGGTGTATCCGGTCACCGCCGAGACATCATCGATGACCGCCTGGATCTCGGCCTGGTTGAAATTGACCACCTGGTCCTGGGCGCGAGCCATCGGCGCCAGCACGAGGACAGACAGCACACACAGGGCGGCCAGGGCGTTTTTCGCAAACTGGGTCATTGCGGCAAAGTCCTCGAAATGGTCAGGGGCAGACCGCCCCGTGAAATGGAGAAACGGATGGAATTGCTCCCGCCATCGCGGTCGAGCAGGGCCTGGAGATCGCCGATCGTGGCGACCGGCCGGCCTTCAATGGCGGTAATCACGTCGGTTTCGCGCAGCCCCAGCACCGACAGCATGGCGGCATTGCCGCTCTCGATGCGATAGCCGGTCAGGGTGTCGCCGGCATAGCGGGCGCGAACCTGGAACAGGCCGGCGACGTCTTCGAGCTGACCGCGGCGGGGGGCGCCGGTCGGCGTCGCCGCCCGACCGGACCCGGCGGATGGCTCGGCTCCGGCCTCGCGCGCGGCGGCGGCGGCTTCAGGGCGCAGATCAAGGACTTCGGCAATGCCGCGGCGGCTGATGCGGACATGATCGACCAGCACCCTGTCGAGCGTAACGCCGTCAAGGATTTCCGAGCCGACCCGGAAAAAGCGCTGTCGGTTGTCCGGCGTCTGGATAATGGCGCCGCCAGTGTCATCCGTCGCGCCGCGTCGCACGCCGCGCAGGACCAGTGCGAGCCGGGTCTCAGGAGCCTGCGCCGGCGCGGCATCGGCGGCGGCGGCAGCACGAGGGGCGGAAAACAGCGTGGTCTGGGTGAGCCGGTTGAGATCGGCGTCGTAGGCGATGCCGGATCCGGCGACGGTGGCGGTGTCGACACTGTCCTGCCGGAAATCGCCGGCACTGGCACCAAAGGCGACCAGCCAGATCATCCGCGCGAGGACAAATGTGAGGGCAACGAGCAGGACCAGTTCAGCGGCGCGGATCATGAGGCCCACCAACGCCGGCATGCGGTTGCGACCGCCCTGTGCCTGTGTGGTAGTTGTTGTTTGCGTCATCGCATCCAGCGCCCGTCTGCACGCCCCGTGACGTCGAACGCACCAAAGGTGGCTGATCCGTCGGGGATCGGTTTCGGATACACGCGCTGTACGTCAGTTTTACGACGTTTCGCCGTTAGTTTTACGACGTTTCGCGGTTTATCGTTTAGTCGTGAAAACAGGGCGGACCAACCGGCCCGCCCCGTCCTGTCACACTACCAGGTCCGGCTGACCGAAAGGCTCAGCGAGGTCCCGATATCATAGGTGTCGACCGGCAGTTCAACGCCGCCGGCGGACTGGGTGGCTTCATAGTCTTCGCCCAGGATATTGCGGACGGAGAAACCGAAGTCCCAGTCATTCCCGCCCAGTTCGAGCGTGCGGGAGTAGACGAAGTCGAGCGAGGCCGGCAGCTGCTCGGAAATCTCGGGGAGATTGTCCGACAGGTTGGCCACGGCACGGGACCGTTCACCGGTGAAGTTGTACAGCAGGGCACCGCGGGCACGACCGTCAAAGGTTTCGAAACCGACCTGCAGGTTGAACAGGTGCTCCGACTGGCCTTGAAGGGCGCGACCGTCCTGCACGAAGCCGGCGGCATTCAGCTCGATCGCCGACGGGCTGCCAAAGGCACCCTGGGCGATCGTGACCGTGCCGTCAGCAGTCACTTCAGACTGGATGTAGGTGTAGTTCGTCTTGATGAACCACTCACGGTCATTGAAGAAAGCACCGTCCCAGCGATCCGAGAAGTCGAAGGACTTCTCAAACTCGAACTCCGCACCCGTCAACGTCGCTTCCGGCGCGTTGATGAAGGAGGTGTTCAGGCCATCACCGATCGGGATGATGTATTCCTCGATCGGGTTTTCCAGGACCTTGTAGAAGGCACCGACGGTCACGAACTGGTCACGGCCGAAGTAATACTCCAGGCGCGCGTCATAGCTCTCGATCTCGGTGTTCACGAGGAACGGGTTGCCCTGGAAGCGCTGGTCCGTATCGGTGTTGAAGAACTCGGCGAAAGCCAGCTCGCGGAATTGCGGGCGGGCGATCGACTGGGAGTAACCGGTACGAAGCTGAAGGTTGTCAGCGAAGGTCCAGGTCAGGGTCAGGGCCGGCAGGACATAGTCCTCTTCGATCCGGGTCTCGACCTGGCCACTGTCGGCAGTGTTTGCCGGGAAGGCAAATGTGTCGACCTTCTGTGTGCCCTGCTCAAAACGGACACCGACAGCCGCGCGGACGAAGTCGGTCAGACCGACATCGACACCGGCATAATAACCTTCGACGAAAAGGCGGCCGTTATAGGCTTCCGGGAAGGTCAGGCCACCCGTCTCAACGAGACGCAGGCGCTCGTCGACGATGTTCTGCTCGGCAAAGATGTAATCAATGCGCGAGAACAGGAGGTCAGCCGGAATACCGTCGGAACCCTGTTCGAAGGCGAACTGACGGGTATAGGCATCACGCTCGCGGCTGGTGTTGGAGTAACCGGCCTTGAGTTCGGCATCAAAGTCACCGAGGGACACCGGCAGGGTGAGGTCAAAACCACCGTCCTGCGTGCTGTCTTCGATTTCCGAGAAGCGCGTGAAGTTGTCGTTGATGTCGCCTTCATAGCGATAGGTCTGGGGGACATCTTCGTACTGGTAGTTCACGAAGCGCTGGTAAGGCGCGTCGCGGGTCGCGGTGGCATCAGACAGGCGCCAGTCGAGAGCCAGTCCGCCGAGGCTTTCAAACAGGTGTTCACCGCGAAGCTGGTTGAACAGGACCTGACGCTCGAACCACTCGGTGTAGTCACCCCGAACAACTGCCGAAGAACCGGCATTGAACTGCTCTTCGATCCGGGCCTCTTTCGAGGTGGAGCGCAGGGCCATCGACAGGAAGCTGATCGAGTGGTCGTTGTAGAAGTCAACGCCGACCGAGATAAGGCCGGAGGCGTTGATCTCGTTCTCTGTGCCGAAGAAGTTGTTGATGCCTTCGCCGACCGGGGCCAGACCCGAGCGGTCTTCACTGGGCGGTCCGTTTTCGTAGATCAGCTCGTCGCCGGCGCCGATGGCGCCCTTGCCGCGCTGACCTTCGCGGGTCTCCCACTCGTTCGAGAACGAGCCGGCGACCAAAAGACCAAGCGAGAAGTTGTCGAAGTCAAAACGTTCACCGGCTTCGATGGAAATCGAGCCGTTGGCGTCGGTGTCGATCTGCTGGACGACCCAGAGTTCGGAATTGACCAGCGAGCGGCCGATGGCCTGCTGCTGGGCGGCTGGCAGGTTATTGCCGACGCGGGTGGTGTCGAACACCGCCGCGAGTTCGTCCGGCATGTCGCGCAGACCGTCGTCATAGCCCATCCAGTCGGTATCGGAACCGCCATAGGTGAGGCCGTGATTACCGGTCGTGACCGTATCGCCGCTGGCGCCGATCGAAACGCTGAAGAAGCGATCGTCCGGCAGGGATGCGGTTTCGATGCCGATCACGCCGCCACCGAACTCACCCGGGAATTCCGGAGAGAAGGTTTTCTGGACGAGCACGTTGGAGAGCACGTTGGTCGGCAGGATGTCGAGCGGGGCTGCGCGACGGAAGGGTTCCGGCGACGGCATCGGAGAGCCGTTGAGCAGCGTGTTGGAGTAACGCTCGTTGAGGCCGCGAACGACCACGAAACGGCCACCGACCGTGGACAGGCCGGTAACGCGGACCAGGGCGGAAGCGAGATCGCTGTCGCCGGTTGTTGCCAGATCGTCGATCGACAGCGACGCGGCGACTTCCGACGTCACCCGGCGATCGTCGGGAATGTATTGAAAGCGGACTTCGATGACATCTTCATCGGCGTCCTGGGCAAGGGCTGCGACCGGCACGAGCGTCGTGGACGCCAGCAACGCAGCCGAGAGCGCAAATCGTGTGGTTTTCATCTTCATCACCATGTGACTGCGATTGACAGACGCCATCCCCGGCCGGCCCGAAGGCCGGCCGGTTCAGGCAATTGCGTTACTGCGTGCGACGGAAGGTCCAACCCTGGTACCAGGTGTCGTTGGCGTCTTCGACGGCGCCGATGTAGTCGACATCGACGAACCAGCTGTCGAGAGCATTGATGTCGAAGGCGGTGACCGCTTGTTCGGTCGCGCCCGGCACGACACCGGTATTGCCCGGGATGAAGGCGAAGCCCGTCATCGTGTGGGTGATCTCGGCATTGTTGGCCTGACCCAGGAACCAGGTCGAGAGATCGGTGGTGTCACCGGCGCTCTCGTCGAAGTTCGTCGTACAGTCGAGAACGATCGACTGCATGATGATGTCTTCGTCACCAGCGGCGCCGGTGGCGCCGATACGGTCGAAGGTTTCCTGATCGTCGATGTCGAGGCAGTCCTCGCCGAAATCGACCACGATGCCGTTGTAGAGCTCGCCCGCCGTACCGGCCCGGAGCAGCATGCCCTGGTCCGATTCAGCTGCACCGCGTTCACCGATCAGGGTGAAGTTGGAGATGCGCGGGTTGGAGCGCGGCAGCAGGGTGTTGTTGGAACCGCGATTGTCGAATTCGAAGCCCTGGTCGGCGTCGTCGCCGGACTGGGACACGATCACGAACTGAGCGCGACCAACCCAGCCATCGGTGTAGTCGAAGCTGTCATCGCGAATACCGGTGAGGACCAGGTGGCTCACATCAACCGCGCCGCCGAACATTTCGACGCCGTCATCGGCATTGTTGTGGACCTGGACGTAGTCGACTTCGGTGCCCGAACCGACAGCCTGGAAGGCGATGCCGTTGAGCTCGTCTTCGTTGTTGATCAGGAAGCCGGCGTACAGGAGACGGGTGTAGAAGATATTGCCCGAGTCATCGGTTGGCGTGGCGCCACCGAAGAGACCGGAAGAGCCTTCACCCGACTTCTCACAATCGGTTGTACCGCCCGTTGCCGTACCATCGATACAGGCATTGATCGGTGCGCGACCATTGATGATCAGGCCGCCCCACTGACCGCGGTCATTGGCGCCGACCGTACCTTCGACATCCGAGCGCGAGGTCATGGTGACTGGAGCGGTTGCGGTACCGTTCGAGCGAATGCTCGAGCCACGTGTGATGACGATGTAGTCAGAGCCGGCCGAGCCGAAAATGGTGACACCGGGATCGATCGTGAGTTCGGCTTCGATACCGGACGGCAGCGGGCTGGCCGGATCGGGGCCGCGGTCAACACCGACGAAGACCGGACCGACGAGCTCATACATGGAGCCGCGCGTCAGGCGCAGGTCAGACGTCACATTGCCGGTGATCTGGCAGATGCGCTGGCCGCTGATTGTCTCGGCAGATTCCGTGGTGCCCGTCGGGCAACCCGGATCGGCGAACAGGCCGGATGTCCAACCGGCAGCCCAGTTCGAGGCCGCCGTTTCAGAACCCGAGAAGGCGCCGATATAGTCGACATCATCAAACCAGCTGTCCAGCGCGTTGATGTCGAAGGCCGTGACCGCTTGCTCGATCGGGCCCGGGAAAACGTCGGACATCGAGTTGTTGATCTCGGCATTGTTCGGCTGACCCAGGAACCAGGTCGAGAGATCGGTGGTGTCACCGGCGCTCTCATCGAAGTTCGTCGTACAATCGAGAACGATCGACTGCATGATGATGTCTTCGTCACCAGCGGCACCGGAGGCGCCGATACGGTCGAAGGTTTCCTGGTCGTCGATGTCGAGGCAATCCTCGCCGAAATCGACCACGATGCCGTTGTAGAGCTCACCGGCAGTACCGGCGCGCAGCAGCATGCCCTGGTCGGATTCGGCGGCGTTGCGCTCACCGATCAGGGTGAAGTTGGAGATGCGCGGGTTGGAGCGCGGCAGCAGCGTGTTGTTGGAACCGCGATTGTCGAACTCGAAGCCCTGGTCGGCGTCGTCGCCGGACTGGCGAACGAGCACGAACTGGGCGCGGCCGATCCAGCCATCGGTGTAGTCAAAGCTGTCATCGCGAATATTGGTCAGGACCAGGTGGCTCACATCCACCGTACCACCGAACATCTCGACGCCGTCATCGGCATTGTTGGAGACCTGGACGTAGTCGACTTCGGTACCCGAACCGACACCCTGGAAGGCGATGCCGTTCAGCTCGTCCTCATTGTTGATGAGGAAGCCGGCATAACGGACCTGGACATAGCGCAGGATGCCGCTGTCATCGGCCGGATTGTCGCCGCCGAACAGGCCGGACGAACCTTCACCCGATTTTTCACAACCGGCCGTACCGCCCGTCGCGGTGCCGTCGATGCAGGCGTTGATCGGTGCAAAGCCGTTGATGATCAGGCCGCCCCACTGGCCGCGATCGAGCGGTGCTGCCGTGCCTTCGATATCCTGGCGCGAAGTGAAGATAACCGGCGCGTCCGACGTGCCGACTGCTTCAAGGCGCGAGCCACGCGCAACAACCAGATAGTCGGAACCGGCCGAACCGAACAGGGTTGCGCCTGCGCCGATTTGCAGAGTTGCCGAACCGCCACCGTCAACGCCGACGAAGGTCGGCCCGGTGATGATCACGCCGGCATTCGCGGCGATCGTGGTGTTGGACGTGATATTGCCGGTGATCTCACAGGCATTGATCGTGATGTCGCCATTGGTGACCGAGGTCTCGCGGATCGAGCCGGTGCCGCAGCCGCCAGCCGGGATCAGGTCGATCGTGGTCTGGCTGCCGCCGCCGCCACCACCGCCGGTGCCCGGAGGCGTGCCGACATTGGTATTACCAGGCGAGGAGATGGACGTATCCGCGCACGCCGCGAAGAAGGCGCAGGACGTGGAAACAAGCAGAAGCTTTCGAAAATTGTTCTTCACCGACATTGAAGTCCCCCGGAAAAGGAATGAATTTCACTGACGACCGGAGGGGACCCGTTCCACCCCGATCACTCGGGAGGCGGGTAAACATCAGCTTTGTAACGGCGGCATGACACCCCTGACCGGACTCGCATCCGAGCCGAGCCTGCAGCGCCCACAATCGGTAGTGCAGGCATCATCTGCGACCCGCTAGATACTGTCCCAGTTGGCAAAATCGCCGTGGTGGCAAATCGGTCACTGACGAAGTATTGGTGATTGAATTTTTTGTGACATTGCGGAACGTAACACTTCATTTACACTCATTACGGGATTGTCCGAAATGTTTGATTGGACAGATGAATTCTGAACTTCAATCCGGGTACGGATTTGTTTTGGATGCTTGTCGCAGCCGGTGTGACCAAGACCTGTTGGCGACGGGAATTGCGGTCGCCATCGGTTGGGAGACCGCCCTGTCGGGGCAAAAATTCAGCCGCCGCAAATTTCCCGCTTTACACACCCGGAAATTGACTTTAATCGCGATTTTCCCGGCGGAGGTGACGATGCCGGATTGGGTTAACAACGAGCAGGGGGTCACGTGAATTGCACACGTACCATACTCCCCTGGACCTGGTCCGTTCGCGGCACGTAGAAAGTCCGGTCGTCTGTGTACGTCCTGACCGTGTTGCTGAAGCTGGGCGCTGGTTCCAGGACAATTTCCCGGGCGAAGTTCTCTACGCCGTCAAAGCCAATCCGGCGCCCTGGATCCTCCAGGCGCTGCACAAGGCCGGAACGCGCTTTTTCGACGTCGCCTCGATCCCGGAAATCCAGCTGGTGGCGGAGCATTGCCCCGACAGCCGCATGGCCTTCCTGCATCCGGTCAAGAGCCGCGAGTCGATCCGTCGTGCCTATTACGAGTTCGGCGTGCGCATCTTTGCGCTCGATTGCGAAGCCGAGCTGGCAAAGATCCTGGAAGAGACCAATCACGCCGACGATGTCACGCTGGTCGTGCGCCTGGCCGTGTCCAATGACGGAGCGATGTTCTCGCTGGCCGGCAAGTTCGGCGCGCCGGCCTATGAAGCCGCCGAACTGATCCGCACGGCCCGCGCCCACGCCTTCGAGCTGGGTGTGAGCTTCCATGTCGGCAGTCAGTGCATGCAGCCTTCGGCCTATCGCTCGGCCATGCTGGAAGCTTCGCGCCTGATCGCCCAGGCCGGTGTCACCGTCGACATTGTCGATGTCGGTGGCGGTTTCCCCTCCATCTATCCGGGCATGCAGCCGCCGCCGATGGACGATTATATCGCCGCCATCGAGGACGCTTTCGAAGAGATGATGGTGCTCGAGAATGCCGACCTGTGGTGCGAGCCCGGTCGCGCCCTGGTGGCCGAAGCGGAGTCTGTCCTGACCCGGGTCGAGCTGCGCAAGGGTGACGCCCTCTATCTCAATGACGGCGCCTATGGACGCCTGTTCGACGCGGCGCATGCAAAATGGCCCTTCCCGGTCCGTCTGCACCGTCGCCGCTCGACCGGCCCGCGCGATGAAAGCAGCGAGCAGACCGCGTCTTTCCGCTTCTTCGGTCCGACCTGCGACAGCCTCGATGCCATTCCCGGCCCGTTCGAACTGCCCGCCGACATCCGTGAGGGTGACGTCATCGAGATCGGCATGCTCGGCGCCTATGGCACCGCGCTGGCCACGGATTTCAATGGCTTCGGCACCATCGAACGCGTTGCGGTTGAGGATATGCCGTGGCCGTCTATGTTCGAAGCCCAACCTGACCTGGCCGAAGACGACGGCGCCACGGTCATCAATTTTGCCCGCGCCCGCCGGCGCCGCCCGCGCCTGAAACGGCGCGCCTGAGGAAACAGACATGAGCGACAAATCGAACCGCAAGGCCGAGTTGCTGTCCAACCCGGTCGAACATATCGACATCACCGCCTTTGACGGCCGCCACATGATCGACGCCTGGGAGAAGATGTCCTTCACCTCGCGCGATGCCGCCCGTGCGGCCCGCATCCTGGAACAGGCTGTCGCCGATCCGGATTGCTCGGTCATCCTGACCCTGGCCGGCTCGACACGCGCCGGCGGCTGCATGCATGTCTGGCGTGACATGGTGCGCAACAACTTGGTCGACGCCAGCGTCTCGACCGGCGCTTCCAGTGTCGACATGGACTTCTTTGAAGCGCTCGGCTTCAAACACTACCAGGCCCGCGAAATCCCCGACGACCGCGAACTGCGCGATCTCTATATCGACCGCATCTACGACACCTATATCGACGAGGAAGAACTGCAGGCCTGCGACGCGGCCACACTGGAAATCGCCGACCTTCTGGAACCCGGCCCGCGCTCCTCGCGCTCCTATATCAAGGCGATGGGCAAATGGCTGGCCGATGGCAATGCCAAGAAGGAAGGCTCGCTGGTCCAGGAATGCTATGAGCAGGGCGTGCCGATCTTCTGCCCGGCCTTTTCCGACTGTTCCGCCGGCTTCGGCCTGGTCAAGCACCAGGTCGAGCGGATGAAGGCCAAACAGCCCTATCTCTCGATCGACAGCGTCGCCGATTTCCGCGAACTGACCGACATCAAGATCAAGGCCGGCAAGACGGGCCTGTTCATGGTCGGCGGCGGCGTGCCCAAGAACTTCGCCCAGGACACCGTCGTCTGCGCCGAAATCCTCGGCGTCGAAGTGCCGATGCACGCCTACGCCGTCCAGATCACCGTCGCCGACGTCCGCGACGG
>SPJK01058025.1_pt1 | contig 11475 bp, 10 predicted proteins | sample 3741771 | NCBI WGS metagenome assembly SPJK01 (sample SAMN10925997, study PRJNA522277) | cold seep metagenome | isolation source: Elba SIP-enriched marine methane seep metagenome, extraction at timepoint T2 | place: Italy: coast of Elba, Mediterranean Sea
CGAATTAAACAAAAAAAACTAATCCAAAGCGGCTTTGATGCTTGTTTGATTAAACCGGTGCTACGGGAGCAGCTCATTGCAACGTTGGAATTATGGTTGCCCAGTCAAACGGATAATCAGACGACAAAAGGGCTAAAACAAAGCGCTTATCAGCGTTATATTGATGCACTCATGCGCCGCACCGCGAATAACGTTCCTCTAACTACGGAAATATTCGCGAAGTTGTTCGTTCAGCTACCTGAACAAATTCAACTGATAGAGCAGGCTTTAAATTCATCAGATCTTGTGTCTGCTCAAAATGTCACTCACAAATTGAATGGTTCGGTTAGTTTTTGCGGTTTTGATGATCTTGAAAAACAAGCTTATCAATTGGAAAAAGACTTAATTGAAAAAAATGCGCTTCAAGCGTTAACGTCTTTTCAACAATTAAAAACTGAAGCGGAACAATTAATAGCGCAAAGAAAAAATATAGAGCAATTTTTAAAGCTCTTTCAATAAAGATTTAGCGGTTTCCTTTTGCTTTTCATTGCCTTTTTCGATGACTTCTTCGGCAATATTTTTGGCTGCTTCTACATCGCCCATATCAATATAGGCTTTGGCCAAATCAATTTTGGTTTCATATTCATCCATATCAGTCAGGTCGGAAACAGCGGATAAATCGCTACCCATTTCCTCGCCTAAAAACCCGCTTTCATCAAAATCGAAATCAAAGTCGAACTCTTCCTTTTTGTCGTCCTGCTCATCCTCGGCATCGCCTTTTCCATCGCTTAAATCAAAGCTTTCCGACAATTCCAGGTCAACCCCATCTTGATCGTCGTCAGCTTGTTGCTTCGCTTCAGCTTCAAAATCAAGCAAATTACTTTCTGTTTGGTCAGGTTCGGAAGCTTCCATGTCGAATTCAATCGATTCCATTTCAGCTGATTTTTGCAGATCGCTTTCCTGATCCTTTGTTTCAGTCAAACCTTCTAGCTCTTCATCATCTAGCTCAGGAAAGTTTGCAATATCGACATTTTCAAATTCACTTAGATCGAAATCCAGATCAAAATCATCGTCAGCTTCTGTTGAGGATGCGCTATCTTGTTGGTCCTCGTTTGCAGCCTCTAAATCAGGGCCGGAAAACTCAATATTGTCTAGCTCATCAAGCTCAGGTTGTAAAACAAGCTCTTCCTCGGATTTGGCTTTTTCAGGGGTGGAATCAAATGCAATTAAATTCTCATCAATTTCAGACCCAATCTCATCCGCCTCTTGCGAACTGAGGTCGGCAGCCGCGGAAGGTGTAATCTCGCCGGCCATCTCCATCACTTTAGACCAAAATGCGCCGTCTTTTTGCATTCCTTGCTGGCTCAGTTCCTCTACATAATGCTCAAAACCTTCTTTATCTTCATTTGCGTAGTAGATTTCCAACAGTTTCAATTTACAGTCATTCCGAGCCGGATAGTCGACGATGGCTTGCCGCATCAACTCTTCTGCTTGTTGATAGCGTCCGTAAGCCAAATAAACATCGGCCTCGGAAATCGGATCGACTTCATTTTGTTCAGTGTCAAAACCGTCGAAATCACTGGGTGTGAATTCACTTAAAAATGAGCTCTCTCCGACTGTTCCTACATCATACGCAGTTGTATCTTCCATTGATGTAACCGCCATATCCAATTCCGAATCAGGCATTCTGATCTCGCTGGATGAGGCGAACATGCTTTCGGTATCTAAAGAGTCTTCATTTTGTCGTTTACGCCACCATAAAAAGCCCAATAAGCCAATTAATAAAAAGGCTAAGCTTCCCGTGATAATTGTGTAACCGCCATCTTCGAAGAGACCGGGTTCGACCTCTCTAGTAGGTTGTTTTTTAGGTTGCGGTTCGGGTTTGGTCGTGGTTTTTGCGTCTTTTATAACCGCTTTAGGTTGTTTGTCAACAAGCGGCGTTTTTTGGTCGACTTCAGTCTGTTGAACTGTTTCAGGCTTATCTTCAACGCCCGCCTCAGTCGGCGTTTTGATAGGAACAGTATTTACCGTTTCAGAACCGACAGCCTCTTCGGTTTTTTGATCGCGCAATTGATCTTGCAATGCTGCTAATTCACTGTCTTTTACCGACAGCATTTTTTGCATCATCGCCATTTGGCGTTCCATTTTTTCCAACCGGTCCATTAATTGGTCATTAACGCCGCGACTTTCCGCGCCGCCGGAATCTGCTACTAATGGGGGCGAGACTTCCTGTTCTCGATTAGCTGAAATTTGCGCCGAATCGCTGATATCCGCCTCTTCAGGTGCTTCTAATTGGAGTTGGTTGGATAATTCCGGCTCGGCAATTGATGTTGGGCTGTCCGCCGCTGACTTTTTGGAAGCTCCGCGATTTTTCCAAGCCGCATATTGTTGCTTAAATTCTCTACGAGCTTGTGTCTTGGATACTTTTTGAATCTCAGCGACTGACGGTATTTGCAGACGGCGACCGGACATCAAAGCATTGACATTATCTTGATAAAAGGCATTGGGATTGGCCTTATACAAAGCCATCATCATTTGCTCAATGCTCACGCCTGAACCTGCAGGGCTAACCCGCTCAGCAACTTTCCAAAGAGAGTCATTTCTCTCTGTGCGAACATATCGGCTACCGCCGATGGGCTCAAAAGCTTCAAGCTTTGAATCAGATTCTTGTTGCGTCGCTTGAGTAGCTCCGGCTTGTTGCGCAGGCGTAACAGTTGGGGTCGCCGGCTGATAAGAAGCGGGCGGGTCGACAAGTACGGTAAATTCTCGATAAAGATTACCTGTGCTCCAACTGACTTCCAATAAAAAATCCAGAAAGGGTTCTCTTAAGGTTTCAGTTGAAGTTAATTTTATAACCGTTGAACCGCTTGGCAGTTTAACGGCTTTAAACTTAATTTTCGATAAAAAATGACTCCACGGTATGCCGGATTGATTGAATTTATCAGGTGATGCAAGCTTAACCTTTATATCATTCAGGGTTTCGCCTGCCGACAAAACCAGTCCGATTTCCGCGCTCAATTTTTGATTAAGCGCAGAATGCATAGTTATTTCGCCTATCCCTAAAGAATGGGCGCTTGCAGGAACCAATAACGAAGCAAACGCCAAAGTCTTAGTTAATTTGCGCACCCATTTCTCCTTCAAAAAAATGACCACCGATGTTTATTAGCAGATAGATTATACTCACCTGTATAAGCTTAGCTTAGATGTAATTTTTTACCAACTCTTCCGCAATTTGTACGCTATTTAATGCGGCGCCTTTGCGAACATTATCGCCAACCACCCATAAATCAATACCTTGGGGATGGGATATGTCTTCGCGTATTCGACCGACAAAGACTTCATCATTGCCGGAAGATTCGGTAACCGCCGTAGGATAACCGCCGTCAACGCGCTCGTCCAAGATTTTTACGCCCGGCGCATTGTTAAGCAGCTCATAAACTTCATCCACTGAAATTTTTTCCCGCGTTTCTATATGCACGGCTTCCGAATGACCAAAAAAAACGGGTACTCTGACCGCCGTCGGGTTAACTTGTATAGATTCGTCGGCAAAAATCTTACGTGTTTCCCAAACCATTTTCATTTCTTCCTTGGTGTAACCGTTTTCCTGAAATACGTCGATTTGCGGTAAAACATTAAAAGCGATTTGTTTGGGGTAAACTTCTGAACTGATCGGTTTACCGTTTAACAAAGCCGCCGTTTGCGAAACCACCTCTTCTATGCCTTGCTTACCCGTGCCGGAAACCGCCTGATAAGTGCAAACATTGATGCGGCTGATGCCTACTTTGTCTTGAATCGGTTTTAGCGCCACCAACATTTGAATTGTAGAACAATTCGGGTTAGCGATAATGCCGAGATTTTTATAATCAGCCACTTTTTCAGGATTAACTTCCGGCACCACTAATGGAATATCGTCATGGTAACGAAAATGTGAGGTGTTATCAATGACGATACAACCTGCATCCGCCGCTTTAGGCGCATACTCTGCCGAAATATCGCCCCCGGCTGAAAACAAACCGATCTGCGCTTTTGAAAAATCAAATTCGGCTAAATCCTGAACCGTCAGGGCTTCGCCTTTAAAAGGTATGCGTTTGCCGACTGAACGCTGGCTGGCCAGCGCATAAACATTATTAACCGGAAAACCTCTTTGCTCCAAAATCGACAGCATGGCTTCTCCTACTGCGCCGGTGGCGCCCACTACCGCAACATCATAGGTTTTGGACATTCGCAACCTCAATCATAAATCTGTTTTCTCCAGAAAGTATAAGATAAATAAGGGTTCATTTATTTTGATTAAGTTCAAATATATAAAAATTACCGAATCAAAAATTAAGCCGCAAGTCATCTTCAATGACTTTTTGTGTCATTCAAAGCTTTATTATTATTCAATAAGATAATAAAAAGTTTAAATGTAGCGCATGAAGCTGTAATAAGTATTTTGCATTCTAACAACTTAACAGCAAAAAAGTATAGTGAATAATCTAAAAATTAAGGATTCTAACAACTTCCCCTCAGGTCGCTGAAGCTGCTATCCAGGTTGTTTAAAAAACCGAACTGCATCAATTCGCCAAATACGCAAAAACTTGTCGAGTAATTTCCTCAACTGCGCCCACGCCGGGAATCGACACAAATTTTGACGATTGATTGGGATCAGAATAGTAACCGACCAACGGTTTGGTTTGTTCATGATAAACGCTTAAACGTTTACGAACCGTTGCTTCTTGGTCGTCATCGCGCTGAATCAAAGGTTCGCCGGTTTCATCATCTTTACCTTCTTGTTTAGGCGGATTATATACTAAATGATAACTGCGCCCGGAAGCCGGATGCACCCGTCTACCGGCCATACGTTTGATAATTTCATCATCATCGACAGCGATTTCAATCACATAATCAATTTCGACCTGCATATTCTGCAAACCTTCAGCCTGGGCAATGGTTCTGGGAAAACCATCCAGTAAAAAACCATTTTCACAATCCGCTTCGGAAATACGCTCTTTGATTAATCCGAGAATAATGTCATCTGACACCAAGCCGCCGGCATCCATGATTTTTTTTGCCTCTAAGCCAAGAGGCGTTCCTTCGCGAACAGCCGCTCGCAACATATCCCCGGTGGAAATTTGAGGAATGGCGTATTTTTCTGTGATAAATTGAGCCTGTGTGCCTTTGCCCGAACCGGGGCTGCCTAATAAAATCAACCGCATTTAATACTGCTCCTAAAATTGAATGCATTAAAAATGTATATATTATCCCAAATGTTGCTATGATGCCTGCTAACTTATAGCAACATGTTTTTTTTGGAAAGTTTGTGGATTCACAACCAGCCGTTTCAGCCACTGTTAAGTGGTTGAAAACATTTATAATCGAATTTAATATTTGTCCGTTTGCCAGTCAGGTTGAAAGTCAAAACAGCATTCGCTTTCAATTAGTCAAGGAAACGGATGTAGAGAAACGCTTAACTGCGGTAATTGCGGAATATGATTTTCTGGACTCACATCCTGAAACAGCCACAACACTGGTCATCTTTTCAAATGGATTAAGCTGTTTCAATGAATATTTAGACTTTTTTGATATTTCGCAACAATTGCTTATCCAGCGAGGTTATGAGGGCGTTTATCAATTAGCCAGTTTTCATCCGGACTATTGCTTTGCCGGGAGTCATCAGGATGATGCCGCTAATTTTACCAACCGTTCGCCGTTTCCAATGTTGCATATCATCAGAGAAGAAAGCATTGAAAAAGCGCTTCAACACTATCCGAACCCTGAACAAATTCCGGATCGAAATATTGAGTTGACGCGACAGCTTGGCTTAGAAACCTTAAAAAAAATCTTTGCAGAATGTATTAAGAAGACTTGATGAACGGAATTGAACTGACACCGGCATCCATGCCAGAGTGAAAGCTCAATTGCTAAAAAGTTGACGTTTATTGATAATAATCGAATTTTTCTTTCTTTTTAGCTTCCAGCGCCTCTTCCTCTTCTCTTTTCTTCTGTGCTTCCATTTCTTTAATTTTTTCCAGCTCGGCAGCCACCATTGCATCATAATGCCTACGCAAAACAGAGTCTGTCGGTCTGGGCGGCAAATCCAATTTAATTTCTTCCGCTTTTCTCAAACCGCGACGGGTGCGACGATCATTTTCCGCCGCTTCTACCCGCGCCACTTCGACACTACCCAAAAATTCCTGAAACCACTTTTCATTACGCACAGCCGCCATATCTGCATCATTCAAGACTTCGGATTCTTCCGGCATACTGCCGAATTCTTTTGATTTTTGCAATGCGCTTAAGCAAGCATCTTTATTTCCGCGAATGGCGTGAATGCAGGCCTGATTATACGCTGCGCTGCCTTTTTGAATTTGATCCGCTTTGTTAAAAAAATCCATTGCCTGCTGATATAGCTCGTGTTCCGGCCCCACATCATTGGCTCTCGCCAAATCCATATAAGCCACGCCGCCGTCAATCGCTGCGCCTAAATGAGTGGGTGTAGACAACAAACAATAGGAAAACTTTTCAATCGCGTTTTTATAAAATATTTCTGATTGTTCCGGATTCTTGCCCTTGGCCTCATGCAATAAAGCAAACCCCCAATTATATAAAGCGTCGGCAACCATTAAATCGCCGGCGACGACTTTGGAAAAACCTTCATATGCGCTTTGATAAAGCTGTTCCGCCAGAGCCCCTTCGCTTTCGCGCGCTTCAGTAACTCTTTTTTTTGCTGCTTTTAATGTAGCCCCTTTAGAAATAGAACCCAGTAACGACATTCGCGCCTCTCTCAAATTTTTATAATTATCAACATCTCAAAATGCTGTTTAAGGCATTTTTCGGTATTATACGTTAGTTTATTTCAATTGCAGTTCAAAAAAATAATGACCTCATCCAAAACTGACCTGGAAAAGCAAAAAGTTAATCTGGAAACTTCGCAAATAAAATGGCGGGAATTACAACGTTTTTTTGCACAAGGATTAGCAATCTATGTCGCGCCGAAATTAGACTTGGTCGATGTCGCTTACCAATTTTCCAACGACAACAAGCTTGTAGTTCAACAATGGATGGATCAAAATAAAGTTAACCCCGTCTCTGATTCACAGGCCAAATTATGGTTAGAGCAAGATGCTACGGTTTGGGCAGTGGTGGTAAAACCCTGGATTTTGGTTCAGCCTTCGGCTAAATAATCGTTTTTCAGCTTTACATAATGGCGGGCGGAATATTCCAAAAATGCTTTTTCGTCTGCTGTCAAAGGACGTTTTTTTTGAGCCGGCGCACCTACATATAAATACCCGCTTTCCAGACGTTTACCGGAAGCCACCAAAGCGCCTGCTCCGAGCATGACGTAATCTTCCAATATCGCATCATCTAAAATAATGGCGCCGATGCCGATTAAACAATAATCGCCGACGGTGCAGGCATGCACAACGGCTTTATGGCCTATTGTCACCCCTTTGCCGATTTTTAAAGGATGCCCTTGCTCAGAATAATCGCCGGCATGAGATACATGTAAAACCGAGCCGTCTTGCACATTGGTTTCAGCGCCGATTGAGATGCTTTCAACATCGCCGCGAATAACCGCCATCGGCCAGACGGAAACATCATCAGCCAGCGTTACATCGCCGATCACATCAGCTGAATCAGCAATATAAACGCGGTCGCCGATTTGCGGTCGGCAATCTTTGTAATTTCTGATTGTCATCAGTATTTCCTTCTTTTTTGAAATGCCGGATATTATATACCTAATTCAAAGCGCTTAATTCATTTGGCGTTTTCTCTATCCAATAGCTATACTTTCCTAAACAAATTGTCTTTAAGACGCGCGGCATTCACAGAAACAAGAGGATATTATGGCTTTATTTGACGGCATTAAGCGCCAACTCCGTTCGGTGGTCGAATGGGAGCATCCGGATCCGAATTTAATTCTGACCTTATGGACGGATAATGGCGATGAAATAAAAAACGCTTCCAAACTCATCGTTGGACCGGGACAAGGCTGTATATTCGTTTATCAAGGCCAAGTCCAAGCCATTATCGAAGAAGAATGTCTAATTAATTTAAAAACCGATAACATTCCTTTTTGGACGACGATCAAAAAATTTATGCAGTTTTTTGAGAGTGAACATAAAGTCGCGATTTATTTTTACCGGAAATCAAAAATCATCGACCAAAAATGGGGTACGGTTTCGCCGATTAAATACGATGACCCGAAATATAATTTTCCGGTGGGTTTAAAGGCTTTCGGTAATTACAGCTACCGAATATATGATGTTAAAGATTTTTTTGTGAATGTCGCTGCCGGTCACAATAATTTTTACGTCGATGATTTTCGGCAAGTCATGTCATCCCGCATTCTGCACCCCATCTCGGATTATTTAGCCGATAGCCAATTCAGCTATGCCGAAATTGACGCCAATCGAGAAGAAATCGCTCAGGGTTTGTCGATAAAGTTATCCATGGCTTTTCGTAAATTGGGCTTTGATATTACTGATTTCCGTATCGAAGGAACCGATTTCGACACCGATACCCAGCAAAGAATCAAACGCATTGCGGACTTAACCGCTGAGGCGCATGCCGCCCAAGCGGCGGGCGTGGACTATTCAAAACTTCAGCATTTGGAAGCCATGCGCGAAGCGGCGCGCAATGAAAGCGGCGGCGCCGGGATGGGTATGGGCTTAGGCGCGGGCATAGGGTTCGGGCAAAACATGGCGCATGCTATGGCCGAACAAAATTCACCGGAAACAAAACCGGAGGCAGACGACCCCATGGCTACGCTCGCTCAATTAAAAAAAATGTTTGAAGCCGATTTAATCTCAGAACAAGAATATAGCGAGAAAAAGAAACAAGTCTTGGATCGATTGTAATGACCCGTTGCCAAAGTTGCTCAGCCCCTTTAGTCGCCAACATCAATTTATGCCGTTATTGCGGAACCCGTAATGATGTCGACCTGCATGGCAAGCATAGTTATCAAATGCACACTCATGCTTCAGATCGCATCTGTCCGGAATGTCAAATTCCCTTGCAAACAATTGATCTGAATTTACACGGCGAGTTTTTGATTGAACGCTGCGATAAATGTTACGGTTTATTTTTTGACCCTGGTGAAATCGAAACCTTATTGGATAGTTCGGTTTCCAATGTTTTTCACATTAATGATGAATTAATGCGCAACATTAACCGGGAGCGCTATCAAGGTCATAAAAAGGTGAAATACCTCAAATGCCCGGTCTGCCAGGTGTTAATGAATCGCAGCAATTTCGGTCATCGTAGCGGTGTCGTTATTGATCGATGTCGGGATCACGGCATCTGGTTGGAAAGCGGTGAAATCAGTCATTTAATGGAATGGAAGAAGGCGGGCGGACAAATGCTTTCCGAGCAAAAAAAGCAGCAAGCTGAAAGCCAACCGGATCGACCCGCCCCTGCTCGTAAATCATCCAATTTCGATTCGATCATGAACAGTCGTCATGATGATATTAATTTGGTGGACTCCGTTTCAGACATGATTTTTCGCTTGTTCGATTAATCAATCCTTACGCCCAAACCGTTAGCGCTGGAGGCGTAAGTACCCAAGTATAATTACCAGGCTCTTAATTCAGTAATTGATCAACGTCATTGCTCATTACGACACGGTTTCTACCGCTCTTTTTAGCGTAATACAACGCCTGGTCAGCCTTTAAAATCATTTCTTCAAGACTGCGGATTCGAGCGTTTTCAGAACTGAACAAACCAATAGATAAGGTCGCTTTCAGTGAGGAATAGCCGTTATTAAAGCGATATTGCTCAACTTTTTCACGCATTCTTTCCGCCCAAAGCATGGCCGCCCGGCGATCAGTGTTTCGCAATAACATGATAAATTCTTCCCCGCCGTAACGCGCCAACAAATCTTCTTTGCGCATCTCGTCCTGCATTAGTTTAGCCAGCTCATAGAGTACGAAATCTCCAGTAGGGTGTCCATATTGATCATTAATCTGCTTAAAGTGATCAATATCCGCCATCACTATGGTCATAGGGTGTTGGCTGCGTTGAAAAAAGGCAAATTCTTCGTCGGCGCGAATAAAGAATGCGCGGCGATTAGAAAGTTTGGTTAACGGATCAGAATTGGCCGCTAAATAAATTGCATGCTCTAGTTCCGCTTCTATTGCATTTTTATATTCAATTTTAATGATGGTGCCGCCTAACCGAATCCGGGTGGCGGCATCAATTAAGCGGCGAGTGATCCGTTGTTCATTGACATAGCTGCCATTAGTCGATTGAAAATCTTCTAAAACAATTTGCTCATTATCGATCACAATCGCGGCATGTTTTCGCGAAACTTTGGAATCAATCAGCTCAATATCCGCTGATTTATCTCTACCCAATGTGGTAGAAACCTTGGTTAATGGGAATTGTCGGCCTTGATCCACGCCGGAAACAACAACTAAATAGGGTTTTATTTTTTCCTCCGGCGTTAATTGCCCGCCCAAAATCGACCCCGGAGTTTTTTCTATAATGGTCGTAAAAGGTTCATCTACACGCATAATATTATTTTTAATGTTATATGGTTGATATACTTCACGCTACTCTATACATCGGCTGTGACTTATTAAAAAGAATAGCTAACAGCCTCTCAAAATGGCGGAACCCGCATCACAAAAACGAATAATGAAGCGTGATGAAGTTAAACTTTTCAAGAATCTATGGGTAAAACAAAAACTCTTTTCAGATCATTTGATGGGCTAAAAAATGTTAAAATACCCAGTATTTTAGTCACCAATATCCCACAATCATGAAATCTGTTGAATTACTTTCCCCGGCCGGCACCTTAAGAAACATGCGTTACGCTTTCGCATTCGGCGCTGATGCGGTTTATGCCGGGCAGCCGCGTTACAGTTTGAGAGTGCGCAACAATGATTTTTTGGAACAGAATCTGGCCAAAGGCATAGAAGAGGCGCATGCTCTGGGGAAAAAGTTTTTTTTAGCGGCCAATGTGATCCCGCATAATTCGAAAATTAAAACCTTTATGAAGGACATGGAGCCGATCATCGCCATGCAACCGGATGCCTTGATTATGGCCGACCCCGGACTGATCATGATGACTCGCGAACAATGGCCGGACGTGCCGATTCATTTATCGGTGCAAGCCAATACCGTCAATTACGCCAGTGTGAAGTTCTGGCAAACAATGGGCGTTGAACGCATTATTCTTTCTCGCGAACTGTCGCTGGATGAAATTGAAGAAATTCGTCAACAATGTCCGGATATGGAACTGGAAGTTTTTGTTCACGGCGCATTATGCATCGCCTATTCAGGACGCTGCCTGCTGTCCGGCTATTTCAATCATCGCGACCCCAATCAAGGCACTTGCACCAATTCCTGTCGTTGGAAATACGATACCTTGCCGGCGCATGAAAATGCGGAAGGCGATTATGTATTGGATAGCGCCGCTTTATCGCCGACTGATTTAAGCCATGCTAACTGCGGCGGCGGTGAACGTCATCCTTTGGCGGATAAGGTTTATTTTCTGGAAGAAGAAGGCCG
>SPJK01033385.1_pt1 | contig 11466 bp, 8 predicted proteins | sample 3741771 | NCBI WGS metagenome assembly SPJK01 (sample SAMN10925997, study PRJNA522277) | cold seep metagenome | isolation source: Elba SIP-enriched marine methane seep metagenome, extraction at timepoint T2 | place: Italy: coast of Elba, Mediterranean Sea
AAACGGCTGCTCCGCAGGGCAGTCTTGGATGGCCATCAACTTGGCATGCGTGAGCCATTCCTCGGTAAGCTGGTACCAGTCGTTGCTGAAGTAATGAGTGGTCCGTATCCTGATCTGGCTGAAACGGTTGAGCGTGTTGCAAGCGTCATCACCAAAGAGGAGGAGAATTTCCTCGGTACGATTGACGGTGGCCTTAGCCGAATCGAGTCGGCCTTTGAAGAGATGAAGGCAGAGAACCGAACCACGGTTGACGGTGCTGTTGCAGCCGATCTCTACCAAACCTATGGCGTTCCTCCCGAGTTGTTTGAATCACTTGCTGCTGAGCAGAAATTGGTTTTCGATTGGGATGGTTACCAAGCCGCGATGGCAGAACATGGTGAAGCCTCAGGCAAGTTGGTTCATACGGTGATGGGAGCCAAAGGCCCGCTTGATTCGCTCAAGCAGGCGGGACATGAGACCGAATTCCTTGGCTACGATCAAGTCACTGCAGACGCTAAGGTGGTTGGAATTATCATCCCCGATGGCAATGATGAAAAACTTGCCGAGAAGATCAGTCCTTCCGATCAAGAAGTTCAAATTGTTCTCGACCAAACTCCTTTCTATGGCGAAAGTGGTGGCCAAGTTGGTGACATTGGCAAGCTGGTTGGCAAGGACTACGAGTTTGTTGTGTCTGACACCCAAAAGAACGGCGCCCTCTTTGTGCATCTTGGCAAGCTTGTCAAAGGGGAAATCAACACAGGCGATACGGTTAAAGCTGAGGTTGATACTGACCGCCGCGATGCCATCCGTCGTGCTCACTCGGCAACGCACTTGTTGCATTGGGCTTTGCAAAAAACGCTTGGTACCCATGCTCAACAACAAGGCTCCAAGGTTGATGCTGACTGGCTTCGGTTTGACTTCACAAACCTTACGGCAGTTGAAGCTGAGCAGCTTGATACAATCGTAGCTGACGTAGAAACTTGCATTACAGATGCTACGCCCGTTGTTTGGCAAACATTGCCGCTCGCCGATGCGCGTAAGCAAGGAGCGATGATGCTCTTTGGTGAAAAGTACCCTGACCCTGTTCGAATGGTTTCAATGGGTCCCGAAGGAAGTGCCTTTAGTTTGGAACTATGTGGTGGGACTCATCTCAACAATACGAGCGAAGTTGGTTCCTTTGAACTCCTTGCCGAAGAAGGCGTTTCGGCAGGTACGCGGCGTATTACTGCATTGACCGGTAAACGGGCTGACGAGAATCGTCAACAAGTCATTGAAGCTCTTGCTGAAACGGCCAAAACACTTGGAGTTGCTGAAGAGACAGTCCTCGAGGCGATTAGTCGATTGGTTGCTCGTCAGCGTGCGCTTAAGAAAAAACTTTCAGGTGGTGGCGAAGTCAAACGCGACGAAGCGGTGCTTCGCTCGGAACCTTTGACATCATTTGCTGAGCGGAAACAAGTCCTTACCGATGCCGCTCGCATGCTCTCGGTTGCTCCAACAGCGGTTGCCGAGCGTGCCGAAGCGATGATGGCCGAGATTGAAACACTCGAAGCGAAAGTAAAAAATCGAGAAACTGCAGGTCCACTAACCGCTGAGACGCTTCTTGAGTCAGCCCAAGAAGAGCAGGGGGCAACGGTTGTGATAGTCGAAACACCTGGCGCTGAAGTGAACATGATGCGACAGCTTGTTGATGCGGTTCGCCAGAAAGTTCAACCATCGGCCGTACTGCTTGCCGCCAAGCAAGGTGACGACAAAGTGACGTTGATTGCAGGCATAACAAAAGATCTTGAAGAGAAGGGCGTCAGCGCTGGAAAATGGATTGGACCGGTTGCCAAAGCACTGGGCGGCGGCGGTGGAGGTCGACCCGACATGGCTCAAGCGGGTGGGAAGCAACCAGAAAAGCTGCCGGAAGCGATACAAGTTGCTCGCGAAACGATCAATGCCATGTTGAGCAGTTGATAGCCTACTCGAGATATTCTTGGCGGAGATTCTTCATGACCCCCAACAGGGGCTTTGGATTTCCATCTTTATCAAACAGACCGCTATTTGGCCAATCATTCAGCTGCATATCGTTTAATTGATCCCAGACTAAAACTTGAACAGCTCCTTTGGCCAACAGCAAAGGAACCCGTTCGCTGACCCAGTTTGCTTGCCACTCGGGTGAAACCAGTTCGGGGTCTTCTTCACAAACGGCGACATTAATCTTTGGAGCTGATGGGCTCTTCTCGGAAGAGCTTGGTAGACGGATGGAAACCATCAAAGGTGTTTCAAGACGAACGCTCCAAATATCAACCAATCGACTCATTGCGAGTGGGTTACGAAGAGCGGTCGAGAGTTCTTCGTAGCCGATATTCAATTCGAGGTTGAAGCCAGCGATGCCAAGATCATTCCGTTCGAGGGCATCAGCAAAATCTATCGGTAGCAGGTCGGTCTCTTTTCTCGCGCGATATTCACCCCATGGTTGATCGATTCCAACAACGATCGGCGTGTTAGGATCAAGATTCTTCACCATATTAACGGCTGTCGCAACGATTTGCAGTCGCTGTTCGTCGGATAAAGCGAGGACGCCCGATCGGTTGATCTTTGAAGCAACGTTCCAGAGTTGAACCTTCCCACGATATCGCTTCACAACGTTTTCAACATGCGAAAGCATAAGCGACGAAAGCGTTTCAAAGTCGCTTTCCCAAAGAAACGCCCAATCAGGCACGAGATTGTCATCAAATTCGAGAAGTGGCCCACAAGCAACACGTAACCCTTCGGTCGCAGCCCAGCGAATTGGCATATCCGAGACGGACCAATTGTATTTGGCTTCGCTCAGTTCCAGATCTCCCCAGCCGCAGGAAACGGCTGCCATATTAAAGGTTGCTTTAACCTCACTAGCCACGACACCGCGAGGAACTTTCTTCGGAAGTCTTGTCGCCATAAGCGTGGTTAGCTTCGCCTGTTGGCCGCGTCGAATCTTGATGGCTTGCTCGCTATAGATCGACGATAGTTCACTACAAGCATCTGCGGCCGTGTGAATCGCCTCAAGGGCATGCTTGGCGGCGGTTGGTGGATCATCCTGATTCGTGGCAGCTCGCGAGAAGTGTTTGGTTGCTTTGGCGACGGAAGTGCGAAGTGATTCGGAGACCTGCAGCCCCATGTGCTCCCAAACAGCCATCTGATCTCGAAGGCGGAATACGATTCCTCGTGCCAATTCAACTTCGAGTTGATAAGGCTGCTCTCGATTCATAAGGGTTGATGAAGAGATCAACCAATCACCAACTCCCGGCAATGGCCAGGGCAGTGCAAAGCAGAGAGAACCTTCGTCGTTTGATTCAACAACCAGATAATCATCGGTCATGTAGGCACGACAGAACGAGGCAACTTCATCCGAGCCGGTGACGTAGGATCTAGCCAGGCGGGACTCGGTTAGTAGCTCTCTTTTCGCGACGACGAATCGCACCAAACTCATAGACGCGACTCAGTAGGGCAGCCACGGATCCGCAATCTCTTGCCACGCAAATCGAGTACTCGATGGCCTTTAGCGGCCTTGCTGCGAGGTAAGTCGGCGTGCGGAAGTTCGCCAACTTAGGTAACCCACCAATGGATTACTAACCTTAACCTTAGTATGCTCTGCATAAGGCAACAAGCACCGGGCTTATTTTTGCCTTGCACAAGTGCCTTCAACCTCTCAATCGGACACGGAATGACCGCTCCCTTGCTTGAATCCGCAATTCCTGGCTTTTTTCCTCGAAGAGGGAAAGTTCGTGACGTTTATGACCTTGGAGACCGAGTTCTTCTGGTCGCGACGGATCGAATTAGCGCCTTTGATTGGATTCTTCCAACCGCAATTCCTGATAAGGGCCGAGTTCTAACACAGATTTCCAAATACTGGTTTAAGCACCTTATCGAACCGTTGGGAATCAAGCATCACCTCGTAACTACAAATGTTTCTGAGATGGGCTTGCCTGAAGGGGCTGACCTCAATGCTTTAGCTGGAAGAACTATGCTCTGCCGAAAGAGCAAAGTCGTTCCGTTTGAATGCGTTGCACGTGGCTATTTGGCAGGTTCTGGGTGGAAGGAATATCAGGCGAATCAATCAGTTTGCGGAGTAGAACTTGGTGGTGGACTGAAGGAATCGAGCCAACTACTAGAACCAATCTTCACCCCTGCCACCAAGGCAGAGCAGGGGGATCATGACGAGAACGTTTCCATTGAACGAATGGAAGAAGATTTGGGTGAAGAGCTGACTTATCGTTTGAGAGATCTTAGCCTCACGATTTATAAGCAAGGTTCTGCTGAGGCCGCAAAACGAGGGGTTATCATTGCGGATACGAAGTTCGAGTTTGGAATTTCTGAGGACAATGACTCGGAAGAGTTGCTTCTCATCGACGAAGTCTTAACACCTGATAGCAGTCGATTCTGGCCTGCTGAGAGTTACGAACCCGGACGTTCTCAGCAATCCTTTGACAAACAGTTTGTACGTGATTGGTTGTTGGCGTCCGACTGGGATCGTCAAAGCGAGCCACCCGCTTTACCAGAGTCGATTATCGAGCAAACACGCGAGAAATACATCGAGGCTTACGAGAAAATAACAAGCCAATCTTTTGAATGGAAATAAGTGTCGATCGACAATTCTATTCTTTGTCTTTGGTTGACTTAGATTTAGATCGAGTGGTTTTTGAAGTCGTTGTCTTTTCTTTTTCGATCGAAGTGGGATCGCCTTCGAACTCACGCCAAGTCATGGCTCGATGCAACGGTTCGATGCGTAGCACGACTTCACCCTTCTGAAACACTCGGACCGTGCCGCTTGAAGCGCTGACGGCAATTGCAATCGCGTCGGTGGCAGTGCTAATCTCGGCAGCTGCCCAGTGACGGGCACCAAGTCCTTTGCTGAGGGATATTTCTGTTGATGGCGGCGCGGACATGTGTTGTGCCGAGGCAACGATAGTCCCCTTGGTGGAGATGATGAAAGCCCCATCCATCTGGGCTATTTCTTTCAGGCCTTCACGCACTTTTGAATCGAACAAATTACGTTCGGCAGCGGGATAACCCTTTACGGGATCGAAGCCCATTGGTTTTGCAAATTCAAGCGTCTTGCGGTGGTCGCCCACGATCATCAACGTGCCGATCGGTTTGCCTTCTCGGCCTTCACGCCCGATTTCGACGGCAAGGTCGACAACCTGTTTTAGTGTCTCTGTCGGAATGCGAGACTCGATCCTTCGCAAGTCACGAACCGTCAAACGACCCAAGTGTTCATCCAGTCGGATTAAACTGAGGGAATCAATCACGCCAGACTCGAAGCTGCTGTAGAGTGTGACGACCGTGGAGCCTGGCTCAAGCAGTTCTTCAGCAACAGCCTCAAGGAGCGCTTGGGTTAGGCGTTCGTAGACAGGAGCGTCGGAGGTCTCAAGCACAATGGTGTCAAGTTCGACTCCTTCATCGTCACCCAGACCTGCAAGCTGATCTTCCGAATCAGCAGCGACAAGTAACGGATGGCTACCGATTTCCTTTTTCAAACGAGACCAATGAATTGGTCGCTCCGCAAGGAACAGAATCGCGTCAGCACTGTGTATGTCAGCGAGTGAAGCCCCAGCGTGGCAAAAAGCCTGCAGCTGATCGGTAAACCGACGTGGCTGGGGCGTTCGGCTACTGGTGGTCTTTTGCGCTGCCATCCGGTTTGGACTCTGGGAAACGGAACTCTTGGGATAAGAAGCTGGCCTGGGTATCCGAGGCTAGTGGATTTCCAGAATGATCCTCTAGCAAAAATCTAGTACACTGACGCGATAGGATCAATGCAAAAGAGGTCTAGAAATTCATTTCTGACCGAGTGCTGGAACTTCGCACTCGGTTTATCGGTTGTAACTGCCCGAAGGACGTTGTGTGCTGCGAGACTGGCCGAACATGCCGAAGAAACCACCGCTGCTTTCGCTAGGAGCTTGCATTCCGCGAAGTACGCCTCGATAGATCGCATAGCCTCGATAACGGTTTGACGAGGGATTGACTTCAATATTAGCTATTTCTTCTTCATCGTACTGCTGGAAGACTCGTTTGTCGTAGATCACCAAAGCGTGGACGGCATGGCCAAGTGAACCTAAGTGCCAATCTTGCTTGGAATAGGTCGCCAGTAAATTGGTCAGATAGCTGGTCGCACGAACCATGGGTCGTGAAGTCATTTGATCATCGGGCAACGAGTAAGCAAGCCATTCAAGCAAGTGACCTGTCGTACGGATTCGACGCTCGATGTCGTCTTCGGCACCGCGTCCGCGGAACCATTGGGTGCTAAGACTTCCATCTGGATTTTGAAGCTTAAACGCCATGGTTTGGTACTCACTAACGAACTTGGCTGCCGTCAAGTACTCGCCATCAATCGGTTCGCCGCGTGCCTCTCGACGGCGATAGGCTAGGCTTAGGCCAGCCAAACGGTGGGTGCCGCCGCATGCGGCTCCGCGAATCTGCTGGGTTCGTTCTTCTTCGATAAGACGCGGAATGCTCCAGACTTCGCCTCGGTCGTTAAGCCAAGTGGCATCGGAGGCTAGATAATGTCCTAGTCCAATCAGTTTGAAAGTGAGTTCGGTCTTTGAGTAACAAGTGCGTTGTTCTGATTCGATGAGATCACGAATCGTGAATTCTTCGCCTTGTACTCGAATCGGATAATCGGGGCTGACATTACACTGTGCTAACATTGCCAGGAACTGGCCCTTGTGACCTTGCAGACCAACTCCAACACGTGTATCAAGTTGCTTGTTTTCATCAAGACGCATCATCTTCTTGCGTTCAGCTGGTCGGTTAAAGCAGAGATGACCAACCGCAGTGATTGGCTTGCCACGCGGTCCCCCTTCACGCACGCGACTATGAAGTTCATAGCTGAGCATGCTGTGCATGATTTCCCAAGGATCATGCTCCATGGTGTTTAGTGGCTTGTTGTAGTAGTAGGATAGAACGGTACGCATACGTGAACGAAGGTTCTGCATGCTTCTATCAAGAGGTTTCGCCGGCGTTTTTGGAAGAAACACGCCAGATTTTGGCGCAATGCGAGCTTGGTGTTCAGGTTCTTCGGTTGCATCTTCCGTGGGCTCAAGTTCTATCGGTTCAAGCTCGACTGGTTCGATCTGGCGAGCCGTTGCTGGCAAGGTAACTTCCGATGGTTCGCTAAGTTCCTCTTCGTTGTCATCTAGCTTTCTAGGAGCCGAGAGGCTGGGGCCTTCTGATGGTTCAGGTTTCGATTTTTTCTTGGGCAGGCTTGCAAGACGAGATTCGCTGTTAGATTTCGTCTCTACCGATTCTTCCTTTTCAACTTTATCGCCTAGTCCTGGTTTCCATTGTAATTTTGTTGGCTCTGCCTCTTCGGGAGTCACCTTATCAACGGGTTTGAAGATTAGCGCTTCGGGATTGGCATTCGAGAGATCTAGCGTGTCCGTGGAAGAGTAAGGGACAAGGGTATCAATGCGTTGCCGAGGACCATCAAGAGGTGAATTAATCAGATCATCTGCGCGCAGACTCGGGAGCCCAACAATTAGTGCTAGCACAGCTAGCATGCTGACGGAGGCCGAAGATTTATGATGGTTAGATTCAGCCCGCATCGAGAGTCTCTTCCCTGATATCAAACTCTATGGTTTTCTGTCTGCTATTCTCCCGCCCAGACAGCCCGTCCTGTTTCATATCGGGAGCCAAGGCCGTTGGGAATGAATCAATGCGGAAAGAGTTTTTATGAAAGAGCTAGCAGAGCTCCCGATGATAGAAAGGCATCGGGGTTTGGTAGAGTTGGCTGATTATCAGGAATAATAGAATCTTAACTTCCTGAACTGCCAATTTGCTATTTGATCAGCGGAATGGTCTCTTCCAAGTACTTTGTTTTTGGCTGGGTGTTTTCCGCTAATCGAGTCGCAGAGGCTGAGTCCCCTTTAGCAAGGGCGACATAGGCAGCGACATTGTACCCCAAGTTCTGACCTGTAAGATCACGCATTGCTTCGACACCAGCAAGCTGCATCGCAGGATTACGATCCTCCAGCACCGTCAATAGACCTTTGCGTGCCTCTTCTTGATTGCCTGTCTTGCCCAAAGCCCTTGCGGCAGCAACACGAACATCGAAATCCTTATCTTCCATAGCCACCCGAGATAGATCATTGGCAGCTTCTGAAACGCCAAGGCGCCCTAGTTCCCGGCAACAAGTGGTTCGGACGTAAAGATTTTCGTCATTGAGGCCAGCAATCAAAGCTTTTCTTGCTAGATCAACATTATATTTTGCGCACGCCTTTAACAGAGCTTCACGAACCAGAGGATCAGGTTCGGAAGTAAGTTTATTCGCGAGCGTACGAACCTGCTCAGTTTGAGATTCCGAATCGGTCCCGTCGGCTTCTTTCGCGATTAATTCCGCTGCCTCGATACGTTGTGATGGAGTGATGTAGCTCGTTAACTTCGGATTATAAAAAGGATTGAAGCGATTTATCCCTGAGGATATTTGGCAACCAGTTGAGAGTGGCAACGCAATAAGCACCAAGGCTAATATCCAGGCTTGGTGCTTAAATGAATGAGTTAATTGACTATCGAATCGCATACTTCATCTGCCAAAGTTAGCCAGCATGTAATCTATCAAGGGCATATCGCGGAGACACGCCAAGCGAGCGGAAGTTAGCAGAAGCGATTGGGCATCGCTATGTCAGAATTAAAGAAATAAGGATGCCTCGGCTGCGTTTAGATCGTCGATCATGCTAGCAATGAAAGTATCGGCAATTAACGCTTATCGAGATACTCGCCGCAGCCGGGGCATCTTGCGAACCACATGGGAACGGATTGTCCGCATTTACATTTTATGTTGTGACGGATTACGGAAGAGCTCAGCAGACTTGCGCTGCTTCCTTCGTTGAGGGTATCGTCCAGTACCGAAGCTGCGCTGTCAGCAGGCGAATGTTGGGAACGCACTTCCTCAACAATTGCTTGACGATAGGCTTGGTTAGTCTCTTTAGAAGTTAGAACGTCAGGCACGCGAATGACTACCTGACCTTCGCAATGAGGGCAAATCCCTTTTTTGCCGGCATATTTATCCTTAACTTTAAAGGTGCAGCCTTTCGGACATTTGACTTCGATTCCCATCCGGTTTCTCCCTCCAGGTAATTGGAAAGTCTTTGCTTCATGACTTCTTGCAGAAGCAATCCAGACGAATAAGAAGTGGCTGACACAAAGCTAGATAACATGCTTGAAGCAAGCAAACTTCTTGCCGAAAGCCTAAGGCGTTTCCACATCAATCAGTCTGGGGCGCCTCTTCCCAGATCCTAAAAATCCGTGGTTATCTATTCAAATAATTAAGCGATGCTTCACTTAATTATGATTCGCAGTAGAGTCGGTAATAAGTTCAATTTGAGGAGATTGTGAAAAGCGGCACAAACTACTCCGCGCCTCACGTACCTTGAGCTTACAATCAATAGCCACATAATGCAATAAAAACTGAGAGACCCCCCGCCAGTAGAACAAGCAAAGATTGCCCAATTGCACAGTCATCGACAAAATATGCTGATTATGGCAATCCTTGGCGTCTGCCTTGCTATGCTTTGGGGACGTGTTGGTGAGCTGCTATCGACAAGTTTTGCACTGGCTCTGGCAGTTGCTGCCATAACCATGCCGGTCTCAATCTTACTCGCACTTTTGGTTGGCAAGTGCGATCTTTCGCTACGCTCGACGGCTTTGATTTTTCTGTGCGCACTAATCTTGCTGCCACTTCATCAGGTTGCCTCTGGATGGATTGCCGCACTCGGTTTTCGAGGTTGGCTGTCGATTCTTATGCTTGGATCCGAAAGCCATCACATTCTGCTTGGAGGATTTTGGGGGGCAGCGATTGTTCACAGCGCTGCTGCTATTCCTTGGGCAACCCTTTTGGTTGCCGCTTCGTTTAGAAATGCTTCCGCTAAACTAGAAGAACTTGCCATTTTAGATGCTTCTCAATGGCAAGTTGTTTTTCGAGTAACGATTCCACAAAGCGCATCAGCGTTGTTAGCAATCACGTTTCTGGTGATGACATCAGCATGTACCGAAATTGCCGCCACTGACTTGTTTCAGGTCCGAACGTTTGCTGAAGAGGTTTATACCCAGGCAGCTCTTGGAAATTACCAACTAAATGGTTTTGATCAAGCATCCGGGTTAGTCACTTTTCTTTCCGGCATCATCATCTTAGTAACAGTCGTCTATTCTGCCCTGTATCAGCTACAAGTTTATTTTCTTGCTAGTTTGCAATAGGAGGAAAATTCAATTTGGTTACTCCGTCCGAAGAGATTCCGACATCTTTTCCTCGGTGTGCTTGTTGCATTGATTAGCATTGTGGTTTTGATACCAATCATGGCCCTTGTATTTAAGGCGGGTGTTTTAGTTACTCCGGATGCCGACTCTTGGAATCGAACTTGGTCGCTTGGGACGCTTTTTAGTCGAGTACTCGAGGCACCCATTCGCCACCGACGCGAGATCTTTGTTTCACTTCAACTTGCTTCAACAGTTGCTACCACGGTGGTTTTCCTAGGCAGTTTTTTGGCTTGGGCGCTCCGTGATCCCGTTTCTAGTGGGAATCAATTTACCAGACAAATACTGCTGATTTTGATCTCATTGTTAATTTCCCTGCCAGGGCCACTTGTAGGTCTGATGGTTATTGTTGTCTTGAATCGACCTTTGGATTCTCCCTTGGCATTTGTTGGTGATCTCTATGGAACATGGTTTGCTCCGTGGTTAGCGCAATCTCTTCGGTTGCTCCCCTTGGCTGCGATTGCTCTCTGGCCCGCTATGGCGAGCGTTTCAAATTCTCTTATCGAATCTGCCAAGGCGGACGGGGCTTCATTCTTAAGCCGTATGTTTCGTGTAGTATTCCCCAATCGATGGGCAGCTTTGTTCGCTGCGTGGATACTAACTTTTGGCTTATCGCTTGGCGAATTATCGGCGACCGCATTGGTGGTACCACCTGGTACGCCCCCGTTATCCGTCCGTATTCTTTCGTTACTTCATTATGGAGTCGAAGATCAGGTGGCTGCGATGAGCCTGTTTATGGTTCTCGTTTCGATGTTTATTGCCGTGATCGTTCTGGGTTTCTATCGGACAGTTTTTGCAAGAAAGGAATACTCCTAGGCGAAGCAAACTTTCTTGCTGAAAACACCAAACATGAATAAATATTTCGCTAGAATGAAGTTATGGCCGAATAGGGTTCTCTCGGTGGTGTCTTTTCCATTTAGAACCTTTGCAGGCGGTGCAGATAGAAAAGGCTTGACAGTTTAGTTGATCGCATGACACGGCAACTCACTCTACTACTTCTTACCATGCTGCTGATGATTCCAGCTTTAGGAATCGTTGGTTGTAGCTGTCGTGAAGAAACGCCTGTTGAACGTGCTGCGCGTGAGGCAAAAGAAAAAGAGGAAGAACTAAAACGGCTGGAGGAAGAACGAAAAAAGGCGGACATCGTTTTAGCACCAAGCACGACGCTTCCCTCATCGCCAACCGCTACTTCGATTTATTTAAAGCCTGGTCACTGGAACA
>SPJK01003499.1_pt1 | contig 11460 bp, 9 predicted proteins | sample 3741771 | NCBI WGS metagenome assembly SPJK01 (sample SAMN10925997, study PRJNA522277) | cold seep metagenome | isolation source: Elba SIP-enriched marine methane seep metagenome, extraction at timepoint T2 | place: Italy: coast of Elba, Mediterranean Sea
ACAGGATCAGCGTCATTCCCACCAGCATAAAGGCGCGCAAAACACGATCGGACGGAGGATGTCCCGTCACAGCTTCATAAGCGTAGAAAACCAGATGTCCACCATCGAGAACTGGAACCGGAAAGAGATTGAGCAGGCCAACGGCGGTGGACAGAACAGCAATGAACCAGATGAAACTGGTCGCGCCCTGGCTCGCCATGGTGCCAGACACCTGCGCGATGCCAATCGGACCTGAGAGATTACAGCTGCTGATCTGGCGGGTCAACATATGATAGAGACCGCTGAGTGAGCCTTCGATGATGCGCTTGGTCTGAGACACGCCTGCCGACAGCGCCGTTCCGAGACTCGTGGATGTGGTTGCCGGCTCAAAGAACAGCCCCCCGGCCACGCCGATGCGCCATTGAGTGACAAAACTATTATCCGCCTGTGGCTCGTCAACGCGTTTTGGCGCGAGCGTCAGGGTCAGCTCCTCGCTGCCACCTTCAGTGGTGCGCCATACGGTTAGATCCATATCGGCCCCTTCACCGCTCTCAACCAGGTCCTTCAGCTGAGAAAACGCAAAAATCGGCGCGCCATCGATATGCGTGATGACATCCCCCGCCTTCAATCCGGCCTCAAGCGCGCGGCTCTGCGGTGCGACTTGTGTGATCAAAGCAGGATAAGGATATGGGCCCACCACGTCGCGTGAACCGCCGTCGCGCCCGACAGTATAGATCAATTCTGGGGCTTTGGTGATTTGCGCTTCGAGCGCGGCAAATCCAACGCCATCGTCGAACCCAGGAACGACGACGCCATCAATGCTGAGCAGCTGATCGCCCACTTGCAATTCTTGCACCGTAGGCATGGGACGCAAAGTGCCCACTGTCAAAGGATCGGCCACTTCACCGCGCGCGAAAATGACAGCGCCGAAGACGAGAATTGACAAAATGAAATTGAACACCGGACCTGCGGCGACCGTCGCCGCGCGCGCCCAAAGTGGTGCGCCCGCCATTGTCGCGCGTTTGTCCGCCTCGCCCATCTCTGCCACAGCCTCGCCACCCGGCGCGCTTGCAGCATTGGCGTCCCCTTTGAACTTAACGTATCCGCCAAAGGGCAAAGCCGCGAACTGCCATTTCGTGCCGCGTTTGTCATAACGAGAATAAAGGACCGGCCCGAACCCTAGCGAGAAGACATCCGCATGAATTCCACTCCAGCGCCCCACAATGTAGTGGCCATACTCATGGATTGCGACGATCACCGACAGGGCGAGAACAAACGCAATCAAAGTCCAGATTACGCTACCAAACTGCGGCAAAAGCCCGAGTATATCCATGATGCGCCTTTTGCCTCTCTGTCAGTTTGCGCCTGTCCGTGCGGTGCACGCGCGCATATATCCGTGCCAAATGGTCTGTTTAGTGATCGCTATCAAGGGTCATTTCGGCATTTCTATGACCGTGTCCACAGCCATCAGCGCAACATCGCGCAATTGTGCGTAAACAGAGTCACCCGGCAATGGGGCTGAGCACCATGACTTTGCCAACAAGAAAGAGCAGCAGCGCCGCCCCCATCATCCCATCAAAACGGTCCAGAAGACCGCCATGTCCCGGAATGAGCTGTGAACTGTCCTTAACGCCCACTCTGCGTTTGATGGCGCTCTCAGCGATGTCGCCCATTTGCGAGGCGACGGCGACAAGCACCGACAAAACGGCCAATCCGCCAGCCCCCATTGGCAAGGCAGATGACGCCGCCAATCCAAACAGCGCAGCGCCGAGCCAGCCGGCGACAGTGCCCGACCAGGTTTTCTTGGGGATAATCGCAGGCCAAAACTTCGGCCCGCCTAGAAAGCGCCCAGCAAAATAACCTGCAACATCCACGATCACGACGACCACGATAAGCCACAACGCCCATAAGACTCCGTCCGTCAACCGCAGCGCAATAAGGCCAAATCCTGCAAAAAGGATGCCCGTACAATACATCACGAACATTTTGCGCCAACGCGCCAAGGTGCTCCAAGCGACAAGCCCCGGTGCCAATAAAAGCGGAAACGTCAGTAGTGGAACGAGGACGGACAGGTAAACCGCGAGCGCAGAAACGGTGCCCATCCCAATCGCGAAACCGGGCTTGCCCGTGTTGAGCATCCGGGCCAGTTCCCACACCATCGCACCGCAGAGCAGCGCAACGAGCAGTTGAAACCAAACACCTCCAGCGAACAGACCCGCGGCACCAATGGCGATCATGATAATCGCGCTGACAACGCGTGTGCCCAGATCAGACCAATTGCTTTTCGTGCCCGCCTCGCCCGTCACGCTTTCACACCGCCAAACCGGCGGTCTCTCGACCCGTATTTCGACGTCAAAGTCGCGAATTCTTCAGCTGTGAAATCGGGCCACAGAGTGTCAACAAATTCATATTCCGCATAGGCCGATTGCCAGAGGAGAAAATTCGAGATCCGCGCCTCGCCCGAGGTGCGGATCACAAGGTCAGGATCAGGCAAAACATAAGTATCCAAATACTTTGGAAGCGTTTCTTCATCTACCGTCTGAGGATCAAGATCGCCCGCTGCCACATCTTCAGCAAGACGTTTGGTCGCGCGCGCCACTTCATCTCTTCCGCCGTAATTCAGGGCAATCGTCAGATGCACCTTATCATTGCAGGAGGTCATCGCTTCGAGATTGTCCATCAAGGCCACCAGCTTGTCATTGAGCCGCACGCGATCCCCAATGAAGCGCACACGCACCCCCTCGTCGCACAGCGCTTTCGCCTCGCGTGTGATGTAGCGTTGAAACAGCCGCATCAGGCCGGACACTTCAACCTGGGTGCGCTTCCAGTTCTCTGTCGAGAACGCAAAAATCGTCAGGTATTTCACGCCACTGGCGGGACAAGCTTCCACGATTTCCCGAACGCGCCGCGCCCCTGCATGATGCCCGAACAACCGCGGACGTCCTCGCATTTGGGCCCAACGCCCATTGCCATCCATGATAATCGCAACATGGCGTGGACCTCGACCAGGCGTAAGCTCAGTCGTGGACGTTGAGGTTTCGGCGGTCAGCATAGTCTGCGTCACACCTGCATAATTTCTTCTTGCTTGGTCTCCAAAGCCGCATCCACCATTTTGATGGAGGTATCAGTCATATCCTGAACTTCGGATTCCCAAATTTTCTGGTCATCCTCTGACATGCCGTCGGCTTTGGCCTTCTTAATCTGGTCCATGCCGTCGCGGCGGACGTTACGCACGGCAACGCGCGCGCCTTCCGCATATTGCGCAGCCACTTTCGTTAGCTCGCGGCGGCGTTCTTCGTTCAATTCAGGAATCGGCAGCATGATAATGGTGCCGTTGAGCTGGGGGTTGATCCCTAGCCCGCTCTCGCGAATGGCCTTCTCGACCTTGCCCACAAGAGACTTGTCCCAAACATTGATCGTCACCATTCGCGGTTCTGGCACGTTCACGGTGCCCACCTGATTAATCGGCGTCGCGCTCCCATAGGCATCGACCATAATCGGCTCCAACATAGACGACGACGCCCGTCCGGTCCGCAAGGATGCAAATTCGGTCTTCAGATTTGCCATGGCCCCGTCCATTCGGCGCTGCAGATCGTCCGTATCGAGCATAAAGTCGTCAGACATGAGGTTCTCCGTCTTGTTTTGCTGCATATAACCGCGCGGACCAGGCAATGTATAGAGCGTTCTGGACCCTGAAAAGCCCCTGTATTCAACTGGGCCCTGGAAACCCCAACTTAACACATAATGGCTAAGTCGTTTGCATAAGTTCAGTATTTTCTCCGTATGCGCACAGGAACGCCCGCCCAGCCCTGCCGCTTCGACCTAGTAAGCCGAGTAATTTAGACAAACTTAACAATCGACATTTTGAGACGTTAGCCCGATCTAAATAGGTTCATGGCACCCCTATGCCTCAACGAAGTGGGTTCGTATTGGTGGGGTGCCAAAATGCAAGTTACGACGGTGAACATGTTCTATCTCGGCAATTTTGCTGACGTAGATGTAAACGAGAGCGGATACAGATCAGATAATGCCGGGTCGCTGATTGGCGATTATGATCGTCCTGAGACGATTGCTGTTACGGAGAATGACGCCAATAGCAGCCAAGTGATCAGTGACGACGAAGGCAACTGCTACGGCGACTCAATGAGCTACGATGCCGGCAGCGGACCGATGACTTTGGAGCTGGACAGCACCAATTGTTTCGAAGCTCGGATCACGCTGGGCGACGGAACCGTTCAAACGGTAGATGTCGCGGTTTTGCAAATGACGAATGGCGACGTATTTGTTCGGGATCTTGGCAACAATCTGGACAATCTGAACATTCAGAATTTTGAACTAACACGCGTTCTCAACACCAATTACAACGGATCACGGACCGGAAATTCGATTGAAGGCACGCGTATGGTGTGCTTCGCCCGCGGCACGAAAATTGCAACGCCCGACGGCGAGAAGCGGGTGGAAAACTTGATCAAAGGCGACCTTGTTGTGACACACGATGCCGGGCCGCAGCCGATTCATTGGATATCAAGTAAAACCGTCCCATGTATGGGGCGAAACGCGCCCATTTTGATCCCGAAAGGCGCGCTCGGAGACGGGCTTCCGACCCGTGACCTGCTGGTCTCGCGCCAGCACCGCGTCCTCGTACGCTCTGCCATCGCGCAACGCATGTTTGGCCATGACGAAGTTTTGCTGCCCTCGGGCCGACTGATAGGATGCCAGGGCATTCGCACGTATCGGCAGGCTGACTCGGTGCAATATTGGCATGTCCTTTTGAACGAGCACCATATTCTAACCGCCGAAGGCGCTCCCGCGGAATCGCTCTTCTTGGGCAAACATGTTTTACGCACGCTGCCAATGCGGTCAGTGCTCCGCTTCCCGCAGGTGCGCAGCAACAGACCAGGTCTTATGTCAATGGCGAGATATGTGCCGTCAGGCCGGCAACAACGTTCGCTGATGCGCCGGCATATGGCCAATAAGAAACCGCTTTTGTCGCATCACATGTCTCATGAGTCCGCGAGCTTGGTGGGTTAGGATCTTACCAATGTGTAAGAGCCGCCCCCAGCAAGGATTTCCTTGAACCCGCCGGGTTCATCGAGGCCGAAAACGATGATGGGCAGGCTGTTGTCACGTGCAAGCGCAATCGCAGAGGCATCCATGACCCGCAGGTTCTTCTGGAACACCTCGTCATAGGTCACTTGCTCGTAGCGTTTCGCGTCGGGGTTCAGTTTGGGATCACTGTCATAGATGCCATCAACCCCGTTCTTGCCCATCAGCAGCGCTTCGCAGGCCATTTCATTGGCCCGGAGAGTCGCAGCTGTATCAGTTGTAAAATAAGGGTTGCCAGTTCCGGCCGCGAAAATACAGATTCGCTTCTTTTCCAAGTGGCGCACGGCGCGGCGACGAATGTAAGGCTCGCAGACCTGATCCATTGGGATAGCGGAAATCACACGCGTATAGACGCCCAAGCCTTCCAAAGCCGACTGCATCCCGAGCGCATTCATGACCGTTGCGATCATCCCCATGTAGTCTGCCGTGGTGCGTTCCATCCCTTGAGCGGCCCCTGAGAGTCCCCGGAAAATATTCCCACCGCCGATCACCAGACAGATTTCCACACCAAGCTCATGCACAGATTTCACTTCCTGAGCGATGCGTTCCACGGTTGGCGGATGCAGACCAAATCCCTGGTCCCCCATCAGCGCTTCGCCTGATATCTTGAGCATCACACGTTTAAACGCAGGGGTGGCGGCAGATGAGGTCATAGTGTACTCCGAGCAGGCTTGGGAAAAACTGGCCGCAAAATGCCAAGTTTCGATGGGGGGTTCAATGGCGGAAACGCAAGGTGACCGGCAAATTATGAAACCACAAACACCGGCACGTGAGGCACCTTTAGTTCGGATACGTCCCCTTTGATAGATGAATTAAATCTCGATTTTGGCAAATCCACTCCTGTGTTGATCGCCGGGCCGACGGCGTCGGGAAAATCTGAGTTGGCCTTGCAAATCGCCGAGCGCTTTAGCGGGACAATCATCAATGCTGATGCCATTCAAGTCTATGATGGGTGGCGCGTTCTGACAGCACGACCCAGCGCAGAAGACGAAGCTCGCGCGCCGCATGCGCTTTATGGACATGTCTCCTTTGACACGGCTTACTCTGTCGGAGCCTGGCTTCGCGACGTGGCTGAGATTCTGCAAAGCGGGTCCCGACCCATTTTAGTGGGCGGAACCGGCCTTTATTTCAAAGCACTGACCGAAGGGTTGGCGCACATTCCAGCGACGCCCCCAGAGATCCGCGCCGAAGCCGACCAGCTCAGGCAAGCCGGGCACATGGACCGGATGGTTCAAGCACTCGACCCGCAGACACGTAGTAAAATCGACATCCTCAACCCAATGCGCGTGCAGCGCGCTTGGGAGGTTTGGACGGCAACTGGACAGGGTCTCGCGGAATGGCAGGCCAATACCCCGCCGCCGCTCTTGCCCTTGGCGGAGACTGTGCCGATTGTGTTTCAGCCGGATGTGGCGTGGCTCAATGCACGAATCGCGATGCGGTTTGACCACATGGTGCGAGGCGGGGCGCTTGAGGAAGCGCGCGCAAATCTGAATCGGTTCGATACTGAATTGTTGTCGTGCAAAGCCATCGGCGCTCCCGAATTGGTGGCCCATCTGCGCGGCGAAATGGACCTCAGCGCCGCGCAAGACGCGGCGACGATTGCCACACGGCAATTTGCCAAGCGTCAACGCACCTGGTTTCGCGGCAAGATGAAAGAGTGGCACCAGGTGACATTGCCTGACCTCACGCGGGTTTGAAATAGGCGTTGCGGCATTTGGAAATCGTTCCCTCGGGGTGAAATGTCGTCATTTTTTTTCGAACATTATTGACCATCTTGCGCTCCGAATGCGTTTTTCACTTGCACTTTACTGATATTTTGGGCCTTTGGATCTCATGGTCTTCGCTCCTACCATTTCCTATGCTCCATCGACTGTTCTGACGATCGCGCAGCGCGTTCGCGGCGCGACGTGGCGGTTCTCACTTGCACATGCGAGAGACGATCACTTGTTGATTTGGGTCACGCGGGGCACATCTCATGCCATAGCCCAAGGGCGCCGGTTTTCCATGAGCAGTCACAACGCGCTTTTCATCCCGGCGCGCACATTGTTCAGTTACGAGTTCGAGACCACATGTTTCGGGCAGACCGTGACCCTGCCCTCAGACGCGCCGATTTTACTGCCGGAAGAGCCCCAATTGCTTCGGGTCCGAGAACCCAAGGCGCAGCTCGAATTGACTGGTATTATCGAGTCGATCCAAATTGAAGCGGTTCAAGATCAGCCCTATGCCGATGCCGCCGTGACAGCGTATGGGCAATTGATGAGCGTTTGGTTCAACCGGTATCGTGATCTGCATCAACAAAAGCCGATGCTCAAAGCCTCTGCTGCGACACGCCTGATGGATGCCTTTTGCGCGCTTGTGGTGCGCAGCGAATTTGGCGGCCCTTTGACAGGTGCATCCATGGCGGAATTTGCGGCGCACCTAGGTGTCACGCCAACCCATTTGGCCCGCGTGTGCAAAGCCCAATGCGGGATAACCGCGGCAGATATTCTGACGCAGCACAGTTTGGGCCGCGCACGCCGCGCCCTTGAGAACACCTCAGAACCTGCAGTTGAGATCGCCAAGCGCCTTGGATTTTCCAGCGCCGCCTATTTTACGCGGTTCATCACGAGTCACACGGGCCAGACACCCTCGGCCCTGCGCAAAGCAAGCCTGCCGGGCGTCAAGATTTGACAATATCCCAATTCGGAGCGCGATTTTCCCCAACGTCAAGACACGTCAGTCAGGCCGGTTCTACGCTGGGGATTTCGCGGCGCTATGGGCGTTGCGTTAGAAAATTAATCCTTGCGTGAAGCGCGCGTGTCGTTTTTGATCAGGGGCAATGTCGCATTTATGGCCCAGAATGTCGAAAGCACGAATTGACCTCCGCGGGCAAAGCAGGCCCTATGGTCTGACAATTGGGGACATAGCAAGTGTGCCGCCTACTCACGCGGTGCCAAAACTCCACAAACAAAGAACACCATGTGTCACAGGGAGAACAGAATGACGCACACCACACCCACGGACAAAGCGCTACACCCGGTCGCGAGCATGTATGCCGAGGAACTCAAAGCCGGTCTTCTGGACCGCCGCGAGTTTTTGGCCCGCACCACCGCGCTCGGCGTTGCGTCCAGCGCCGCTTATATGCTGGGCGGCCTGAGCCAGCCAGCACAGGCGGCAGCGCACGCGCAAACCGGCGGCACCATTCGCATGCAGATGGAAGTGCGTTCGCTGAAAGACCCTCGCACCTATGACTGGACGCAGATTGCGACTTTCACAGCCGGTTGGCTGGAATATCTGGTTGAGTATAACTCCGACGGTTCTTTCGAGCCAATGTTGCTCGAAAGCTGGGAAGCCAATGACGACGCCACAGTATACACTCTGAACGTGCGCAAGGGCGTCAAGTGGAACAATGGCGACGACTTCACTGCCGAAGATGTTGCGCGCAACATTGCCGGTTGGTGTGAGAAGGACGTCGAAGGTAACTCCATGGCCGGCCGAATGGCGTCGTTGATCGATCCGGGCACCAACAAAGCAGCGGACGGCGCGATTACTGTTGTCGACAGCCACACTGTGATGCTGAAATGCGGTACATCTGACATTACCATCATTCCAGGCATGGCGGATTATCCTGCGGCCATCGTGCACAGCTCGCATAATCCAGATGACATGCTGGGCACCGCTGTGGGCACAGGCTACATGATCCCTGAGAGCCTCGAAGTTGGCGTCAAAGCGGTCGTCGTGCGCAATGATGGTTTTGACTGGTGGGGCTATGCCGCTGGCAAAGGCGGTTATGCGGACCGGATCGAGTTCATTGACTACGGTACAGACCCGTCTGCTGTTCTGGCCGCTTATGAAGCCGAAGAGATTGACATGAACTGGGAGTCCGAAGGCGACTTCATCGACATCATGGATGGTCTGGGCCTCAACAAATCGACAGTTGCTTCCGGTGCCACCATCGTGGTTCGGACCAACCAGGGTCATGAGCAGTATCAGGACGTGCGCGTGCGCAAAGCTATCTCGATGGCTGTGGACAACAATGTCGTTCTGGAACTGGGCTATGCCAATAACGGGATCGCGGCGGATAACTGCCACGTGGGCCCAATGCACCCCGAGTTCGACGAGACGGTCTCGCGCATTCCCTATGATCCAGCTGGTGCCTTGGCGCTGATGGAAGAAGCGGGCATGGCGGATTTCGAGCATGAGCTGATCTCCATCGATGGCGGCTACCGCATGGACACCACCGATGTTGTGGCAGCCCAGCTGCGCGACGCGGGTATCAAGGTGAAGCGGACCATTCTGCCGGGCTCCACATTCTGGAATGACTGGGCGAAATACCCCTTCTCCTCCACGAACTGGAACCACCGTCCCCTCGGCACGCAGGTGCTGGGTCTGGCTTATCGTTCGGGTGAAGCTTGGAACGAATTTGGCTGGTCCAACGCCGAATTTGACGCGCTTCTGGCCGAAGCCAACTCCATCGCGGATGCCGATGCGCGCCGCGTGGTGATGGGCAAGATCATGAAGATCGTCATCGATGATGGCGTCACCATCCAGCCGTACTGGCGCTCTATTGGTCGTCATTATGTAGACGGTCTGGTCGGTGTGGACATGCACATCGCGTACCTGCCTCAAGTCTACAAGTGGGGCTGGGCCGCTTAAGAGCCTACAAACACCAAAGGGTCGCAGCGGAATCTCTGCGGCCCTTTCTTCCAATGGACCCGGCGCTGATAAGCTGGGCCGTCGCATCCGACAGGGATCATAATGGGACAGTTTATTCTACGTCGCGGCAGCGTGATGCTGCTGACGACGCTATGTCTGACCTTCATCGTGTTTTTCATGACCAATCTTTATCCAAACTTGGAAAAGTTGGCGAAAACGCAAGGCAACTTTCGCATGAGCGAAACCGAGGTTTCCAGCTGGCTGGGCGACCGTGGCTATCTCCAACCAATGCCTGTGAAATACGCAGAATGGCTTGGATTGCGTCCCGGCTTCATCAAGGAAAAGGACGACGGTTCCACGGTGGGCCGCTGCATTCGTCCTGGCATTGCGATTGAGGACACGCCGCGGTTTTGCGGGTTGTTGCAAGGCGATTGGGGCTATTCGACTGTCTTCAAGGAACCTGTCTCGGAAATTGTCTGGAAACGCCTGGGTCTCACGGGCTTTCTGATGATGTGGTGTGTTCTGATTATGGTCCCGGGTGCGCTCATTATGGGGGTTCTGGCTGGGATGCGAGAGGGCAGCCGATTGGATCGCTCGCTCTCCACTGTCGCCATCACCACCACGGCAACACCAGAATATGTGTCTGGTGTGATCTTCATCGCTGTCTTCGCCTCCTCCGCCTTTGGCCTCAAATGGTTCAAAGGCTCGGCCACGCAGGCGATGGAAAACCCGACATTCGAGAATTTCACGCTGCCTGTGATCACCATTGCACTCTACGCCATTGGGTATGTCGCACGTATGACACGGGCCTCGATGGCCGAAGTCATGACCGCGCAATACATTCGGACAGCGCGTTTGAAAGGCGTCAGCTTCAGCAACATCGTTATGAAACACGCGTTGCGGAATGCTTTGATCGCGCCCTTTACCGTGATCATGCTGCAGATCCCTTGGCTGCTCAACGGCGTCGTGATCACCGAGACGCTCTTTAACTACAAGGGCTTCGGATGGCTGCTCGTGCAAGCGGCAGGCAATAACGATATCGACATGCTGCTCGCCTGCTCGGTGGTTGCGGTCATCGTCGTCCTACTGACTCAGCTGATTTCAGATATCGGCTATGTCATTCTCAATCCGCGCATCCGCGTGAACTAAAGGAGCGCGCGATATGGAACCTTTAAGCTGGCTACAGATCTTCGCACAGATCTTCGTCCAATTCATTCCGGTCTGGGTGGCCTTGATAGCCACCTTCACCTTGTCCATCATCTACAAGCGAAAGCTCGGCCTTTACGGCAAACTCTTCGACAGCCCTATTGGCATGATCGGCTTTCTGTTGGTGATGTTCTGGGTCCTCACGGCGATTTTTGCCGACATGATCGTCACGCATGACCCGCTGGTACAAGTCTCGGGGATGAAGAACAAAGTCCCCGGCACAGGGATGCGCAGCGTGCAAGATGGGATCTTCCCGTATTACTTGCTCGGCGGCGATTCATTGGCGCGGGACGTCTTCTCCCGGATGGTTGAAGGCAGCCGCATCGTGATCCTGATCGCGCCGCTGGCCACCTTGTTCGCCTTCATGGTGGGCATCACTTTGGGTCTGCCTGCGGGCTATTTCGGCGGCATGTTCGACACAGTGCTGAGCTTCATCGCGAACTTGATCCTCGCCTTCCCGGTCATCCTGCTCTTCTACCTATTGGTGACCCCGGAAATTGTGCAGACAGGATTGCCCACCTTCATGGCAATGGC
>SPJK01047988.1_pt1 | contig 11458 bp, 11 predicted proteins | sample 3741771 | NCBI WGS metagenome assembly SPJK01 (sample SAMN10925997, study PRJNA522277) | cold seep metagenome | isolation source: Elba SIP-enriched marine methane seep metagenome, extraction at timepoint T2 | place: Italy: coast of Elba, Mediterranean Sea
AGTGGAAGGCGCTGCCAAAGGCAACGGGCAGATCATTGGCCAGCGTCACCCGCTGACTTTCGATGACAGGCGCACCCGAATTCAGAAGAAGGGCCTGCGCGATTTGATCGGGAGCGGTGATCCGGATCGCCGAGATCAGCTCGCTGGTCACATCGACCCCCTGCGGGATCAAGTTGCGCCGCAGTCGCGTGCGCTTACCAATCTGATAGGTTAGTCGGGGGGTGTCGGCGACAAACGTCCCGCGCCCTTGCTCGATGCTGATCTTGCCCTCGCGCGCCAATGCTTCCAACGCGCGGCGGACCGAGTGCCGACCGATTTCAAACTGTTCCGCGAGCTGGGGCTCTGTCGGCAGTTGGTCCCCCGCTGATAGCCGACCAGAGCGGATATCCTGGGTGATTTCGTCGCGAATTATAGTCCAGAGTTCATTTTTCATGTCGATTCATCCGAATGAATTTATTCTGTAGGCAATTTGCATGACAGGCGCGTGACAGGACGAGAAAACTTCTGAATTTTTGTGCGGGCATATGCCCCTAGCGTGGGCACTTATTCTCGATGTAGCCGCTCCCAAGCTATCAACGGTGATTGACATAGCAGAGCCTTCGCCAGTGAACCGGGTCGCTGGACGTCGATGCATTTCCATCGAAGTCATGTGCCGCACAAGGCCGTTGGAAAACGGCCTCGGTCCAAATCCCCAAAAGCTGCTTCGGAGATGCGCCGTGGTTGCACTGGGCGCGCAATTTAGCGCCCCCTTTGGATCAAGCCGAATGCAAATTTGAAATTTACGACATGCGCATCGCACAGCTTAGCGCCGTTCAGACACGATGCAGAGAATTGCACTGGGGTGCCGTGCGGACATTCATTGTGCAGGTCACTTAGCGGGCTTCGGACTGATATACTGCGCCGACTTCCGCTCGGATTATTCTTGCGATCAGCGCGCAATCCTCCACCGAGATCGTAAGCGGTAAGCGCATGTCTATGATGCCGCGCAAAATCTCATCTGTTTCAGGAAGGCTTTGCGCCGGGACGTAGCGCCAGCTGTCGTAGCGCGAGGTGAAGGCGACGGGCTCTGCGCCGCCAAACCATTTCAGTTCGACGCCTCGTGTCCCGCAGCGTTTGAGCACCTCGGCGATCCCTTTCTCTGACCAGCCTTCCAGCAGAAACTGGATGGAACTTCCGACAAAGCTTTCAGCGTCAGGGCGTTCGATCAGTGTGAGGCCCGGCGTGTCTGCCAAGCCTTGTTCCGCCTGGCGGTAGCGCGCGTTCCACGCATCTGCTTGTGCTTGCAGGTTGGCCAATTGCGGCCTCAGGATAGCAGCGCGTAGATGATCCATGCGCCCGGAGACATTCGGGGTTTCGTATTTGATGGCCTCATAGCTTTCTGGCGGTGGGCCTGCGGGGTGGCGGTCAAACAGCATATAGCTGCCAGAGAGCATTGTGGCGCGGGCCATGAGGTCTGGGTCGTCGGAGACCAGTAAGCCCCCTTCCCCCGAATTGATGTGTTTGTAGGTCTGGGTCGAATAGCAGCCAATTGCGCCATGACGCCCTGACCATGTGCCTCGCCATTTCGCGCCCATCGTGTGGGCGCAGTCCTCGATGACAGTAACCCCTGCGGCGTTGCAGATGTCCAACAGCCGGTCCATGTCGCAGATATGACCGCGCATATGGCTGAGAAGCAGCACCTTGGCCTGATCCGCTTTGGCCTCCAGATCATCCAGGTCGATACGTAAGGCCCGCGTGACCCCGACGAATACCGGCTCTGCTCCAATGGCCGAGATCGCACCGGGCACGGGGGCTAGGGTAAAGGCATTGGACAGGACCTTGTCACCTGGCGCAACGCCAACGGCGCGCAATGCGGCTCCGATGGCATAGCCGCCTGAGGCGACAGCAAGGCAGTATTTGGCCTCGACGGCAGCGGCGAATTCTTGCTCCAAGAGCCCCACTTCGCCAATTTCACCGGGCGCGACGTTGTAGCGGTGCAAGCGCCCCGTGCGCATCACCTCCAAGGCGGCGGCGATCCCCTCTTCAGGGATGCCCTCTTGCTGCGTGAAACTTCCGGTGAAATTTTGCGTCATTTGAGGCCTCTTCTGGAATGATGCCTTTGGATCATGGGATCAGACGATCCATCATTTCCGGCAGATCATCAAAGTTATGCAGCAGCGCATTTGGTTCCAATGCGCGGACATCCGCCTGCCCGGCTCCTTGACCGGGTCCAAATGTCACCAACACGGACGGCACGCCTGCGGCACGTGCGGTGTTGTGATCCGTCGCCGTGTCCCCAATCAAACAAGAGCGAGAGATATCCCCGCCGCAACGCCGCACCGTCTCAAAGAAATGCTCTGGATCGGGCTTGCGCACAGGCAACGTATCGGCTCCCAGCATGGCTCCAAAGGTGTCGCGCACGCCCAAGCGGGTCAGCAGAAGATCTGCCAATCCCTCAGGTTTGTTGGTGCACACTCCGACGGCAAATCCGTTTGACTTTAGCGCCTCAACGGCTGTCATTGCGCCGGGATACAGCACCGTGTGCACATCAATTGCCTCGCGATAGGCCCTGAGGAGATTGGGGTATTGCTGATCCACTAGCGTCTCATCCGCAGTCTGCCCAGTCTCCCGCTCGAGCCCTGCGCGCAACATCGCTCGGCCGCCTCTCAGCGCCGTGCCCGCGTCGCGTGATGGTTCCAAAAGCACCGCAAGGCCAAGGCTCGCAAAACAGCTATTGGCCGCCGCGAGCAGGTCTCCACTGGTGTCTGCAAGCGTTCCATCCAAATCGAAAATAACTGTCCGCATCGCGCCCTGCTTTATTAACGGTGTGTACATCGGCTATAGGCAGGGTGCGCAAATTATCCGAGTCCGTGATGCCAAAATGGGCAAAGTGACGCAACGTGAGGCGATCTGGTGCACCAGGTTGTTACATCGGGCGATTGCGATTGTCACACATGGCAATCATGCGTGATTGCACCCTACTTGCAACGCCGCCCCATTCGTTTAGAAGCCGAAGCGACGTTTTGATATGAGACAGTGAATTTATGAGCCTTGCGCTGATTATTTTGGGTGCCGGCAAAGGCACCCGCATGAAGTCCGACCTTCCCAAAGTCCTTCACGAAGTTGCGGGTGCCCCCATGTTGGTGCATGCTATGAAAAGCGCCGCGGCCCTTTCGCCTGAACGCACGATTGTGGTCGCGGGCCATGGTGCGGAACAGGTGGAGGCTGCGGCCATTGCTTTCGACGACGCGGCACGTGTTGTTCTGCAAACCGAACAACTGGGGACAGCGCATGCGGTTGCGCAAGCCAAGTCGGTGTTGTCAGATCACGAGGGCGACTCGATCGTGCTCTATGGCGATACGCCCTTCATCGAGCCAGACACGATTGCCACAATGGTCGCCGCGCGCAAAACCCATGATGTGGTGATCCTGGGCTTTAATGCCGCAGATCCGGGCCGCTATGGGCGGTTGGTGATGAATGGCGATCAATTGCAGAAAATCGTGGAATTCAAAGACGCCTCTGAGGCAGAGCGTGCGATCACGTTGTGTAACAGCGGGGTGGTCTGCGCAAAAACGGATGTTCTTTTCGACCTCATTGACGCTGTCGGCAACGAGAACGCCTCTGGCGAGTATTATCTCACCGATATCGTGGAAATCGCGCGATCCCGAGGGCTCTCGGCAACGGCAGTGACCTGCGACGAAAGCGAAACGCTTGGCGTGAACTCCCGCGCACAATTGGCTGACGCAGACGCAATTTTTCAAGACAAGATGCGCAGCGAAGCGTTGGAGAACGGGGTGACTTTGCAAGCTCCCGCCACCGTTTATTTCAGCCATGACACCGTGATCGGGCGAGATGCGTTCATCGAGCCGAACGTGGTCTTTGGCCCTGGCGTCACTGTAGAAAGCGCGGCGCGCATTCGCGCCTTCAGCCATCTTGAAGGCTGCCATGTCAGTCAAAACGCGATTGTCGGCCCCTACGCGCGTCTGCGCCCCGGTGCCGAACTCGCCGAAGACGTGCGCGTTGGCAATTTTGTAGAAATCAAGAATGCGCAGGTCGAGGCCGGCGCAAAGGTCAATCACCTGACTTATGTCGGCGACGCGCGTGTGGGTGCGCGCAGCAACATTGGCGCGGGGACGATCACCTGCAACTATGACGGTGTGATGAAACATCATACAGATATTGGTGCAGATACGTTCATTGGCTCCAACACGCTGCTCGTGGCACCGGTCAAGGTCGGCGACAATGCGATGACGGCCTCAGGCACTGTGGTGACATCAGACATTCCCGATGCGGCACTGGCCCTCGCGCGCACGCCGCAAGTCAACAAACCCGGTCTCGCGGTGAAGTTGTTTGCTAAATTGAAGGCCCAAAAGGCCAAACTGAAGAAAGGCGCTTAAAGATGTGCGGAATTATTGGTGTCCTGGGACAACATGAAGTCGCCCCAACGCTTGTCGAAGCGCTGAAACGGCTCGAATATCGTGGCTATGACAGTGCCGGGATCGCGACGATCAACGATGGCGTTCTTGATCGCCGCCGTGCTGTGGGCAAATTGGTCAATCTGAGCGATTTGCTGGTGCATAATCCACTCGCGGGCAAGTCCGGAATCGGACATACTCGCTGGGCCACCCATGGCGGTCCTTCCACGGAGAATGCGCACCCCCACAAGGCCGGTCCTGTGGCGGTCGTGCATAATGGCATCATCGAGAATTTCCGCGAATTGCGTGCCGAGCTGGCAAGTCATGGTCTGACCTTCGTCACGGAGACCGACACCGAGACAGTTGCGCTGTTGTGCCAACATTACCTGAATGATGGGCTGGGTCCGAAAGAGGCCGCTGCGAAAACCATCGCGCGTCTCGATGGCGCGTTTGCGCTCGCTTTCTTGTTTGAGGGCGAGCAAGATCTGATGGTGGCCGCGCGCAAAGGGTCACCTCTGGCCATTGGTCACGGCTCTGGCGAGATGTATATCGGTTCTGACGCCATTGCTCTTGCGCCCTTGACCAATCGCATCACTTATCTCGAAGAAGGGGATCGCGCTGTACTGACCCGCGAGAGCTTGATGATTTGGGATGAAGACGGTCACCAAGTAGGCCGTGAAATGCGCACGGTTCAGATTGATTCAACGCGGATCGACAAGGGCGGCTTTGACCACTACATGGCCAAGGAAATTGCCGAGCAACCTACCGTTCTGGGCGATGCGATCTCTAATTACGTTCCAGACGCCGGCGCAGACGTAATCTTGCCCGGAGAAGGTGTGGATTTTACAAAGGTCGAACGGCTCACCATGGTGGCCTGCGGAACTGCGTATTACGCGTGCTTCACGGCAAAATATTGGTTCGAGAAGCTGGCGCGTTTGCCTGTCGAAGTGGATGTCGCGTCCGAGTTCCGCTACCGGGAGCCTCCCATTTCCCCCGGCACAGCTGCACTCTTCGTGAGCCAATCCGGCGAAACGGCCGATACACTCGCTGCGCTGCGCTATTGCTCAGGTAAGGCGGATAAGATCCTCTCGGTCACCAATGTTGCGGAAAGTTCCATTGCACGTGAAAGTGACCAGACGTTCCCGATTTTTGCAGGTGTCGAGATTGGTGTGGCCTCCACGAAAGCCTTCACCTGCCAATTGGTGGTGCTTCTCTCCCTCGCCCTGAAAGCCGCGCGCGACCGGGGGACAATGTCCAACGAAGAGCTGACTGACGCTATTGCGGCGATGCGGGGGCTGCCTGGCTTGCTCAACGTAGCACTTGGTCTTGACGAGGACATTAAGAAACATGCGCGCAAGATTTCCGAAACGCGTGACGTGATCTTCCTAGGGCGCGGCATGATGTATCCCCTCGCCTTGGAAGGCGCTCTAAAACTCAAGGAAATCAGCTATATACACGCCGAGGCTTATGCATCCGGTGAGCTGAAGCACGGCCCCATTGCCTTGATCGACAAGAAAATGCCTGTTGTTGTTTTGGCCCCGAGAGACGAACTCTACGACAAGACTGTGTCTAACATGCAAGAGGTCATGGCCCGCGCTGGGAAGGTGCTGCTTATCTCGAACAAGACAGGTCTCGCCGAAGCTGGCGATGTCTGGGGCACCATTACAATGCCGGATGTGGATCCACTGGTCGCTCCCATATTGTACTCTGTCCCGGCTCAGTTACTGGCCTACCATACGGCCGTCGCCAAAGGCACCGACGTAGACCAACCGCGCAACCTCGCCAAATCCGTGACTGTGGAGTAAACTCCGCCAAGGGAGACCACACCATGGGCACACAATTCGACCAACTGTCAGAGGCACATATTGCCTTCATTGACGCGCAGCAGCTGTTCTTCACAGGCTCTGCCGCGCGCGAAGGGAAAGTGAATGTATCTCCTAAGGGCATGGATGCGCTTCGCGTTCTGTCTCCGACCACCATCGCCTATGTCAACGCAACAGGCTCGGGAAATGAGACCGCAGGTCACTTGTTCGACAGCCCGCGTCTCACTTTGATGTGGTGCAGCTTGATGTGGTGCAGCTTCGCGCAACGTCCGCAAATCCTGCGAACTTATGGAACGGCACGCATGCTGTATCCCCGTGACAGCGCGTGGGAGAGCTATGCTTCGCAATTACCTCAAGTCGACGGCGCGCGCCAAATCTACATTCAATCCATCGACATGGTGCAAACGTCCTGCGGTTATGCTGTTCCTTTTATGGAGCCTGCCGGAGACCGTGACGTTCTCAAGAGTTGGGCCCAGAAGAAAGGTCCTGACGGCGTCGCCGAGTATTGGCAGGAACGCAACCGAACTACGCTGGATGGCCTGCCAACGGGAATCATCGAATGACACCAGAAGATGCACTGGACGCATTACGCGCCGTGGCCGATGAGGCGCGCGCGCCGGACATGGCCCGTTACCACAAAGCCGAACGCGTTTATCTGGGTTGCAAAAATGGCGACATCGATGATCTCACTAAGGCGTGGCGGCGGAGCTTATCCGTAGAAGAACGTGTCGCCCTCGCCAAAGCCCTATGGGACACCGATATTTTCGAAGCCCGTCTCGCGGCCTCCAAATTGCTCACCCAAGCGCGTCTGCGTCCCGATGAAGAGGCGTGGCAGTTCATCGCGAGCTGGACGCCGAGTTTTGACAGTTGGGCGATCGCAGATCATGCTTGCATGGCGGGCCAGCGTCGCTTGATTGCTGACCCCTCCCGTCTCGATCAAGTTGAGAGCTGGACCACATCGGAGCATATGTGGACCCGACGCGCCGCGTTGGTGATCACCCTGCCCTGGACCAAGCAGAACCACCCCAAACCCGAAGAACTTGCCGCTCGCGACCGAATCCTTGGGTGGGCCGCAACCTATGTACCGGACCCCGACTGGTTTATTCAAAAGGCCGTCGCATGGTGGCTGCGCGATCTCAGCAAACACGACGCCCCCCGCGTGCGCAGCTTTTTGGAGCAGCACGGCGAGGCGATGAAGCCTTTTGCCCGCAAAGAAGCCTCTCGAAAACTGCCGGAGCTTCAGGATCAACTCCCGCCTGTGGAAACCTCGTAAACCTCGATTTCCGGCAAGCCCGTTAACGGCGCGCCCAACAGTCGAAAGGCTGCTAAAGACATCCGGCTTCCCGAGCTATCACTCCCGGCGATCGGTAAAAGTTCGAGTTTTGCAGATCGACCATTCCCGGGAAAAACCACGCGGCCAGTCCTTTGCGCTGTGGCCAATGACGTCTTGATCCAAAATCCCGCCTGTGTCGGATCACCCAGTGACGCAATGGTATGTCCCAAAAGCCTCTCCTGCGCTCCGGACGGGGCTTGCGCCGCATCGCGCCGCTCTGCATCGGTCGTCACATCGAATTGCTCTGCGGTGCTCGCATCCTTTGGCACAACACGCCCCAGACCAGCAGGCCGCAGCTTCGGGCGAACCACGTCATCTCGGCTCACAGGCTCAGTGGGGCGCTCCGATGGGGCCGAATTTTGACCGCAAGCAACGAGAAAACAGAGGGCCAGAATTAGCACAAAACGCGTCATGATGTGGACCCTAAGCCACGCTTGAGACAGGTTCAATCCATCAGGCTCAATCGCCTGTTTCGTGGTTTACACTTGCCCGACTGAATTGTCTCACTTAGCAATAGTCGGATGACAGCACCTCTTATTGACCCTTTCGCCCGCGCAATCACATATCTTCGGGTTTCCGTGACGGATCGCTGCGATTTTCGCTGCGTCTATTGCATGACCGAAAACATGCAGTTTCTGCCCAAACGCGACTTGTTAACCCTCGAAGAGCTGGACCGGATGTGCAGCACTTTCATCCGTTTGGGGGTCAAGAAGCTGCGGATTACCGGCGGCGAACCTCTGGTACGCCGCGATATTCTGACCTTCTTTCGGGATATCGGACGACACTTGGAAACCGGTGCGCTGGAGGAATTGACGCTGACCACCAATGGCAGCCAACTCAAACGCTTTGCCAAAGATCTCTATGCCGCTGGCGTACGCCGTGTGAACGTCTCATTGGACACGCTTGATGAAGAGAAATTCGCGCGTGTGACCCGCTGGGGCCGCCTGCCTCAAGTGTTGGAAGGGATCGAAGAAGCCCTGCGCGTGGGTCTTAAGGTGAAGCTTAATGCCGTGGCCTTGAAGGGCTTCAACGAGCCTGAACTGTTTGACCTGACCGAATGGTGCGCCGCGCGCGACATGGATTTGACTTGGATCGAAGTCATGCCGATGGGCGATATGGGCACCGAAGATCGGGTTGGACAATATTGGTCGCTGGAGGATCTGCGTACGCAATTGGCCGAGCACTACACGCTTGTGGATCTTGCAGAACGAACAGGTGGTCCGGCGCGTTATGTCAGATTGGAAGAGACAGGTCAGAAGGTCGGCTTTATTACGCCTCTTACCCATAATTTCTGCGAAAGCTGCAACCGAGTGCGCCTGACTTGTAAGGGCGAGCTCTATATGTGCCTGGGCCAGGAAGACATGGCCGATCTACGTGGCCCGCTTCGCACACATCCTGACAGTGATGCCCCGCTTGAAGAGGCGATCCGCACCGCGATTGGTCTCAAGCCCAAAGGCCACGATTTCGATTATTCGCGCCAAGGCGTGGAAGGTCAGATGTCACGACATATGAGCCATACTGGGGGCTAACTCTTGCTTCACGCGCACAACAAATCCCGAATTTTCGTCGAAAATTCGGACCGATTGGCGTGTCGCGATGAGTTGAAATCGCACTGACATTCTAAAACCTCAGCAGTACCGCACATTTCGCGCGCGGAATTGCGCATTTGTGCACAGGCAGGCGAGGCTTACATAGACCTCAAACGCAAATCGGAGCAGCTCCATGTCCCTCACCGCAACATTCGACACACGACTGGCCCAGCCTTTTATCGAAGGCGCTGGGGTCCATCTGCACCGGGCCTTTGGGTTTCAAGATCCAACAGAGGCCGACCCGTTTTTGCTTTTTGACGACTTTCGAAATGAACGCCCCGAAGACTATGAAAAAGGATTTCCCTGGCATCCGCATCGAGGCATTGAAACCATCACCTATGTTCTCGAAGGCACGGTCGATCACGCCGACAGCTTGGGCAACACAGGTTCGCTTGGCGCAGGCGATGTCCAATGGATGACCGCCGGATCTGGGATCATGCATCAGGAAATGCCCCACGGAAACGCGACTGGGCAAATGCACGGCTTTCAACTTTGGGCGAACTTGCCAGCCTCCCTGAAAATGACCGCCCCGCGTTATCAAGACGTTGAGGCGAAGGAAATTCCCGAAATCATGGAAGATGACGGCACCAAGGTACGTGTTGTCGTCGGGGAGTTCTGGGGGCAACGCGGACCTGTGGATGGCATCGCCGCCGATCCCCAATATCTCGACGTGACCGTGCCTGCCGGTGTGAAACGAACGTTCAAACTGGACCGCCGCCGCAGGGCCTTTGCCTATGTTTTCCAAGGCGAAGCAGCATTTGCAGACGCGTCAAACCCTACAGGTATCCTGCTTGAAAAAGAGGTCGCGGGTGAGGAACTGAATATTCGTGACAAATCCGGCAACCGAACATTGGTTCGGTTTGGCACAACGGAAGAGGTCACGGTGCAAGCAGGCGAAGATGGCGTTCGGTTTCTGCTTATCTCGGGCCAACCTCTACGGGAGCCGGTCGCATGGCATGGCCCAATTGTCATGAACACCAGAGCGGAATTGTTGCAAGCTGTAAAAGAGCTACAAAACGGGACGTTTATTAAGCCCGATCACTAATCGGAAAAACCGGTGCCCACTTTCCCCTGCGGGCGACGCATTAACGAAGACGATATGTCAGCGCGCGGTGGATCAACAGGCGCAGTGGTTCCGCAAAGGGATCAGATTGCGCCGTCAAGATGACGCCGCGCGTTCCATCAATGTCATAAAGTCCGGGAATATCTTCTTTGAACTGTTCAATGAGTGACGTGGAGCAAGGAACGAAGAGTCCAAAACGCCCGTCTTTACGCGCCCCTAGACGCAGCGTCGTGCCAGTTTGAGGCCGAACGGAGCGATAAGCTGGGTCCCCCCATTTCAAGCTCTCTTCAATTTCGCCAATTCGTGGTTCACCTTGAGCCACATCGTAGATCACGCTGCGCAATGCGCGCAGAACTGGCTGGCTTTCCAGAGGCAATTGCTCGAATGCAATCTTCACCTCAGGCGACATTCGCGGCACTTCCGCACTCATTGGCCCACTGCGCCTCGCACCATATCGCAATAAATGTCCTCGACCTCCCGGGGGCTCAATGCGCCCGCGTCGCGATACCAGGTGGTCACCCCTGTCAGCATGGCAATCACCGCACGGGTCGTCACCCGACTGTCCCTCAGATCAAATGTCCCATCCCGCATGCCGCTCTCAAGGATATCGTTGAGCACAGCCTCATATCGGCGGCGCAATGCTTCGACTTTCTCGAAATTCGCAGGCGTCAGATTGCGCAGCTCCATATAGGCAATGAAAACTGCATCCGGTCGCGCAAGGTGAAATCCGATATGGAACCGCGCGAAATGCTCCAAACGCTGGGTCGGAGGCCCTGAGACAACCGTGTCCGGAAGAGCATCTGACAAGGCGCGCATATGGCATTCCATGAGATCAAACAACAGCGCCTGCTTGTCGGCGGTGTAATTGTAGAGCGCACCAACTTGCACGCCCACCTCACCGGCAATCTGGCGCATTGAAACTGCTGCGAACCCATGCGCCGCAAACAGCCTCTCCGCCGCCGCGCGGATACGTGGACCGGTGGTTTCTGCGTGAGATCCTTGAGTTCTGGCCATAGAGCTTGTTTAACTGAACAAGCGTTTATTCAAAAGCCAAAACCGGTGGCCCCTTGCGCGGCCAGCCCGTCTGGGGCAGTAGACGCTTAACTGGCAGATCAAAGGTCCTAAATGTCCGCTTCCCGTTGTCTCTGTGTGACCTGCATAGCTCTCAGCCTGTTAGGGGGCTGTAGTTCCATTCCTAAAGTCGACATCTCTGACGCACGATTTGATAACACGACACCCTTTCCCGAGTTTGTGCC
>SPJK01023857.1_pt1 | contig 11453 bp, 8 predicted proteins | sample 3741771 | NCBI WGS metagenome assembly SPJK01 (sample SAMN10925997, study PRJNA522277) | cold seep metagenome | isolation source: Elba SIP-enriched marine methane seep metagenome, extraction at timepoint T2 | place: Italy: coast of Elba, Mediterranean Sea
AAGTGTTTGTTGTTTAAAATTTGATTTTTTTAACTTTTTTACTCAATTTAAGCCCAAAGCAACGCAACAAGTATCAACGTTAGATCATCTCAATATGTTTTATTTTGATATCTAATAGATCCAGTTTGTCCTTTTTTTATGCTAATTTCCATGTTAATCTAGTACCGGGATTATGGCGCATTAATATCACAAACATAATGACAAGTGTTAGAAATTATTAATTTATTCTTTTTATGTAGGAGATATAGTTATGCTAATTTCAGAACTTCGTTCAATACTTAGAAAATTGGGGCGTCAGTTTGTTAGCTATCAAGATAAATCTACAAACCAACCCACCACACCAGACCTTGATGACGATGCACTAGGTCCATTACGATTATTTAACAATACGACCTGGAAGAATATTGGATTAACCGAGGGGCGTGGCTGGAATATGATTGCATTACCCTTTGATGATGCCCAGTTTGATTATCGGTTGCTGGTCAATCAATACGAAGAAACATTGAAATTTAAGTTTGTTGACAAAGGGGTGCCAAATCGAGGGATTGAAAAAACGGTCGGTACCGGAAGCGATGCTGACAGCAGCGATACTCCTGATCAATTTATCGTTGCTACCGATTACGAACAATTCATCAAACAATTAGCGGCCCAGGATGCTTTCGTTAATGATCTAACAGGAGATATCAACCATAATGATGAAGATATAGTTTTTGGGAAATGTGCGGCCATTCATCACGAGCCAGGCTTATGGTTACATATGCTGGATGAACGAAGCAATGACCTTGATATTGCCCGGCTTGGTACAATCCCTCATGGTAACTCGGTCCTCGCGCTAGGTAAAAGCAAAGAGTTTGATGGCCCCGCTCCTGATCCGATCCCTGATATCAATGGTCTCCCGGTAGGTGTGCCTCAAGATATTAACAATCCTTATCTGGCTCCATATAAATTTTTTAACGACAATCCCTTTAAGGGGGTAATCAATGTACCAGCCTTTCAAGGGTTTAATCCGGTATCTCCAAGCAAATTGCTTCAGGAGGCAAGGGAGCAAATAATGCAGGATTGGAATATTGTTAAAACCATCCTACTGCCGGTCGATACCAAAATCGAAACCGGTGGCGTTGTCAACATTCCTTTCATTGAACATCAAGCCGATGCAGCAAGAATGCAATCAACATTCTGGATCATGAATCTGGAAAATAAAGCGGATTCAAGCAACACTAAATGGGTATTGCAATATTTACAGAATGTCCGGCTTGACTTTTTTACACGTAGAGATGGTCAGGGATTGATAGAATGGCCTCATGTGAGCATCAATACATTAGAGTTAGCTGCTGATGATGACAAATTATCATGTGATGACTAAACCCTAATGTTTTAAGTATAGCCCAAAGCCCTTCAATCGGAAGGCTTTGGGTATATATGGAACTGATCGTATTGACACTTTTAAAAGCTACGATTCAGGCAACATATAGATTATCTGACTATAGGTTTTTTGTTGATAATTAAAAATATGTACAGCATCAGGAATACTATCGCCATTCACATCCACTGTAGAACGAACCCCGAATTGAGTCACACCAGATGAATTTTCTGTAAAATAACGATTAACCCGGTAATCTAAATATCCCGAATATGTCCGTCGATCGGTCACCATGGTCAAAAAACCATTTTGCTTCAATGATATACTGCGAACGTTCTCTAAAGAAATCCCCTCAATACGTTCCAAATCATATTTTAGTTTCTTCCAGTCAATGGGACTTGAAGGTACGGCTTGCTGCCTGACATTATGATTTTCATCAAAAAAGACATAATAAGCGCGTTTTACATTAGGCAAGCCCTCAATATCCTGAAAATATAATCCAGGTTCTAAATTCATCGTAGCCGGAGTTGAAGCAATATCCGCCTGTACGGAATAAAAAAAGTCATGACCCTCTTGCGACGCAACCGCATGAATAGTCATTCGCCCCTCCTCAGAAGTGTCCATGACTTTTAGCTCATGTTCCTCCAGTGAGACCGAAAACGCTTTAGCCGCCGCTAAACCAGGCACTGCTTTAATCAAACGTTGATTATTCGTTCTTAACCAATAAAAATTATCATCCGTATATTGTAATTCCGGCTTTTTTGCTCCTGTGTATTTAATCATTACCGGCCTGACATGAAACGATGTCTCACCTTCATGTAAAACCAAACCTTCGGAAGTTTGTTGCAAATCAGCCAAACCTTCAATTTCTAAAATTTTACTAAAGGGCGTTGGGTTGCCAACAAACACAGGGTAATTAAGATTAACATGATTGCCAAATGTTTCGGTCATTTCATTCGGTTGATTTAACAACATCCCGGTAAAATCATGACCTTCCTGAATATCTTTCTTAATCTGCAATTTGGTTGCCCCTAAACTAACCCCTACTAAGCCACCCGGCTCATTTATATCAGGTTTAGTAAAGACGATTCGATAATCACCTTGAGCTAATCCGGATACCGGAACCTGCCAAATTTGATTTTCAATCTGTATTAATTCTCCCTGAATCAAGCGACTGCCCGCTTCATTTCCCTTATTAAATGGATAAACCGCATAATGCTGAAAACCATTTAGAATAGCATTATCTATTTCAGATGAATGACTCACCAGACTTAACCTAGTTCCATCATCAGTGTTTTGCAAAATCACTTGATTGGTTTTATCTAAAATTTTGGTACAAAAATCACGTTGTGGACGCGCATACGGATCTGTAAAACCAAAATCAGCAAATTGCTTTAGCCAATCCGATACAATTGTTTGTTCTTCCGTTAAATCAGCTCCATCGTCTGATAGATACTTCGATAAACAATTCCTGCTAAAGTAGAAATTTGCTTCACAATTTTTTGGGCTTGTGCAATTAAATACCTTTATATCAGGAATTTCAGGAAGTTGCGTTATTTCTAAAGGAAGTTCTGAAAACAAATTTCCACTAATATAAAACCTGCTTAAGGCTGTAAGGCTTTTAATTTCTGGTGACAATTCAGTCAAATTATTTGAGCTGATTCCCAAAGTTTCCAAATTTATTAAACTGTACAATTCTTTGGGTAAAGCCCTCAATCCTATATTTCCCAGGCCAAGATTAGTTAATGCCTTTAAATTGGCAATTTGCGGCGATAATTCCTTTATATTATTTGAACTGATATTTAAGCTGGTCAATGAAGTCAGTTCCCACAATTCTGAAGGTAAAGAAGTGATGTTATTATTGCCTACCTCCAAGTGAGTCAATTCATTCAATGCAAAAACTAGCTCAGGTATCACTTCAAATTGATTACTGTTTAAATTGAGCCTTTCCAACTGTTGCCATTGTTCACAGGCAGTGGGTATGGCATTTAATTTGTTGCCGCTAAGATTGATTTCCACGAGGGCCGTTAAATCGCAAATTTCTACCGGCAATGAATCAAGCGTGGTCCGACCCAAATCAAGCTTAGTCAATCCCTGCAATTGATTAATGTCATCCGATAGCCGTATCATTCTTCGGTACGACAGATCAAGCTCAACAACATGTTCTTCCTGCTCATCACATTTAACTCCCGCCCAGGTACATTCAGTTCCCTCCACACCTGACCACCATCGATTTACTCCATCCGGCTGACCTGTATAAGCAATAGCCAACAACCCGTAGCGTTCCTGTAAAGGAATTGCAGCCCCGGCATTTTGGACAAATAAAAGTGATATTAATATATTTAAAAGCAATACACTTTCAGTAATACTTTTTTCCATTTTCACTCCTTCTAAATGTTAAAAGTTAAAGAACTTTTAAACGTCATTGTACAAAAAACTTATCTATTGAAGCTATTATACTAACCGAAACTGAACATAGGCTGAACAGCCAAACCACTAGCAGAATGACAAAGAAGACTAACTGCTGCAATCATGATTATATGGTTTTGATCATTCCTCTACAAATAAGCTGTTATTGCACGTAATATAAAATTAACTACAATATGAAACACAATGTCTGACTACGATAATAAATACCTACGCACTGGTAACGATGGACTTACGCGCTGTTGGTGGGGTTCCGGTTCCGAGGATTACCAGCGATACCATGACCAAGAATGGGGTCGCCCCGTGGCCGATGATTACCGGCTCTTTGAAAAAATTTGCCTGGAGGGTTTTCAGTCCGGACTTTCTTGGATAACCATTCTACGAAAGCGTGAAAACTTTAGAAAATCGTTCTCAGGTTTTGATTTCTACAAGGTTGCTGATTTTAACGACAGCGATGTCACGCGACTTCTCTACGATAAGGGTATTATCCGGCACCGCGGAAAGATCGAAGCGACCATCAATAACGCACGATGTGCAATTGAAATAGTCAACGAATTTGGTAGTCTTGGAGCTTATATCTGGGAATGGGAGCCGGAATCTCCAGAACCCCACGCAGGAAAAGATAGCCACAATCACCCTATCCCCAATGTTACATTGACATCACAAGCGCTTAGCAAAGATCTAAAACATCGTGGCTGGAAATTTGTTGGTCCGACAACGGCGTATGCTTTTATGCAGGCAATGGGACTGGTCAATGATCATATGAAAGGATGCGCTATCAGGTCCGAAGTCGATGTTCTACGTAGCAAGTTCGCTCCTCCTCAAAAGCAATCCGAGCCCTGATCCTCAAAAATCTTTAGATTCATAGTTCATCAGAATTTACAACGACCAAAAGCTCTTGCGAGTAAAGATATGGTGTTCCAGCATCAACCTAAAAATTCTATATTGTGATTGAGTAATTACACTCAAAACAAGTAATCAAGCCAAATATTAGAGTTGCATCTGCCAAGTAAAGATTTTTTATTGGGATAACCAATAATTGCCCTTTACTTTCCCTCCCAACGTTAATTTAAATTCCATCAGGGATGAGTTATTAGCTTTTCAACATGGAACACTACATCCAATGCTATTGCCAATTAAAATTTTCATTGCAACTGGCAATTTGCCTGTTTCGACTCTATTATCCGCTCACTGACGAGCGCGTCCTATGATTTGATTACATCAGCCCGACAATTGTTCCCAAAATTGGTGTAACCCCCAAAAAACAATGCATCGAAAGCATCTTTGCATCGGTCACAAATTCATTGTCAATTTCATTTCCCTGGAGATATTCAGTTACTGCTGGCAATAATTTAGTACCTCCGATTTTCACGGTGATTTCCGGTGGCCTTGTACCGGTAAAACTAAGCACTTCGGCTACATGGATATGTCCGGTAATAACCAGTTTACAGCCTCAGGTAATTGCCCGTTCAGCTTTGAAGCAGTTAAAGCCTGTTGTGTAGTGACATTCAAGGGTTCAACGCTTAATTGGGATGGTGTCTTTTGATTGTCAAATTGATCGGTAACAATATCGCTGTTGTTCGCAGGAATAGGACGAACACTCCAAACCGGCCGATGACTCAACAACCAGCCATTGAATTTGGTCAGGCTTGCTGCTTTTTCAAAAACAAGCGGTCGCTACCTCGTGATAGATTTTGGGACATCCAAGTCACCAAAATCGACTCGCCAACGCGACAACCATTGTGCCCCGGCCGTCCTGCGTCCGTGCAACTTCGCCATACCATCGTAAACTCGGTACTGGCTCTGTAGCACTCCCTCAAATGACTGGACGCGACTTGTCGGATGCCTACTTTATTATACCTCTGCGCTAGCGCACGCCGGTAAAACAGTGCGGCCTGGTCCGCTACCGGGGACTACCAGCCTTCGCGTTCGCTCTCCTTGGCTGGCAGCGTTAGCTTGTCAGTAGTTATATCAACCGCATTATCAACGCAAAACACATGAACAGGTTAACTACATCTGTGCTTTGAGTAAAGAAGGTGAGTAAAATTACTTCGGCAACTGATAAAGTAATTTCGTAAACGCCGCTAAGTTTTACAATATAGAGATTAGCTTCCTAAAGTCACACCTTGAGGATTGTGAGCATTCAAGAATGCCGAAGCAGACATTCTTTTTCCCCCTGGCAATTGCACTTCCTGCAAATTGAGATAACCCTTGCCGGTAGCCACATAAAACTGCTTTTTGTCATTAATTTTAACGGTTCCGGGCACATTCTGGTCGCTACAATCAATTGCTTCCGCCTGCCAAATGCGTAAGACTTTATCGTTATATATAGTTTGTGCCACCGGCCAGGAATTAAAGCCTCGAACCTGCCGGGTAATGAATTCAGCGGATTGATTCCAATCAATAACCGCTTCTGCTTTGACCAGTTTCTCTGCGTATGTAACCAGCGACTCATCCTGCACTTCACCACTCACACTACCCCTTTCATAACCTTGTATCACCTCTCCCAACGCTTCCGCGCCTAATCCGGACAAGCGATCATGCAAACTACTGGCAGTGTCCAGCTCGGTGATAGGACAATTTTTTTTCAGAATCATATCTCCGGCATCCAGCTTCAAAGCCATCTTCATAATCGTAACACCGGTTTCCCGGTCACCGGCAATAATAGCGCGTTGAATAGGGGCAGCCCCGCGCCAGCGCGGTAGCAAGGATGCATGTACATTAATACAGCCTAAATGCGGAATATCCAACACTTTCTGACTTAAAATCATGCCATAGGCGACAACCACCATCAGATCGGCATCATGTGCAATCAGTTGCTGAATTTCCGCCTCCGGTCTTAAGCTTTCCGGTTGATAAACCGGAATACCGGCATTAAGCGCCGTTTGTTTTACCGGGCCTGCGGTTAATTTCCTGCCCCGGCCTACCGGACGATCCGGTTGTGTATATACTGCGACAATGTCATGATCCGTGTTGATCAATGTCTCTAAACTTGGAACGGCAAAATCAGGCGTCCCTGCAAATAAGATTCTCATCAATCAGTCACTTTATCTCGCATTGCTGGCGGCCTTAGCATTGCTTCTTTCAATTTTATGGATTTTATCCAATTTCTTTTTAATGCGCTGTCGTTTTAACGGAGACAAATAATCGACAAATAATTTGCCCAGCAAATGATCCATTTCGTGTTGTATACAAACTGCAAGGAAATCATCAGCTTCCAATTCGATTTCATTTCCTTCTCTATCCAGCGCACGAATTTTGACTTTCTCCGCGCGTTTCACATTTTCAAAAAAACCCGGCACTGAAAGGCAACCTTCTTCCGATTCTTCAACACCTTCCTGTTCGACAATTTCAGGATTGATTAGATATAAAGGTGCATTTTTTTCTTCACTGATATCAATAACAATCACCTGCTTATGAACATTCACCTGAGTCGCAGCAAGGCCTACACCCTTAGCGGCATACATGGTTTCCAACATATCATCAATCAAGGTGCAAATTTCATCGTCCACTTTCTGGACCGGTTTTGCTATAGTTTTTAACCTTTCGTCAGGAAATTCAAGAATATTTAAGATGCTCACAAAATTCTCCAATAAAATCTGTATACTGGAATTCTATCTGAATTCTTCTAAACTTTGAATCAGTATCATTTTTATACGCCTCAAATTATGGCGTCATTGCTGATCAAAAAATTTAATATTATTACATCAGGCACACCACATTACAGGAACTTTTTTATGTTTTTTCGAGCCATTTTCATCTTTTTAGTTCCCTTTTTCCTTAGCGTTAACAGCTGGGCGGCGAATATCAAGGTGAAATCGGATCACCCGGACCAATATACCGTCGTCAAAGGTGACACCTTATGGGGTATCGCTGGAAAGTTTTTACACAACCCTGCCCAGTGGCGGGAAGTTTGGCAGGAAAACTCCCAAATCAAAGATCCGAATTTAATATATCCGGGCGATGTCATTTATTTTTCTATGGTCAACGGTCAACCCAGATTATCCCGGAATCCTGGCGGTTCGATTCCGGCTATGATGTCACAACCGGCTGAGGTGATTGTTTCGGAAGAAGAGATCAATAACCAAAATCTATTCCAACCTCGTATCCGCGAAACCCGTATTGAGGATGCCATTAAGCTGATCCCTACTGAATCCATTGCACCTTTTTTGACCACGCCAAGGGTGGTAACCAAAAATGAATTAGGAGAAGCGCCTTATGTCATCCATATCCTTGGTGAGCATATTGTCGGCGGCGCCGGTGATCGAATTTATGCGCGCGCGATAAATAATTCAGATAATCTGGTTTTTACCGTATTCAGGCCCGGACAAACCTATATCGATCCGGATACTAAAGAAGTTTTAGGTTATGAAGCGGTTTATATCGGCAACTCGACTTTACAAGATATAGGCGACCCGGCTACGTTACTGATTACCGAAACCGACCGGGAAATCCGTATGGGTGATCGCTTATTAACCACTGATGAAGGTGAAGTCGCGCTGAATTATTTTCCAGAAGCACCGCACAAATATATATCCGGCAAAATAATCAGTGTCTTAAACGGAGTTTATGAAATCGGTCAGTACGATATTGTGGTTATCAACAAAGGTATCAAAGACGGCTTAAAAAGCGGTCATGTATTAGATATATTCAGACATCGTAAGCTCGCTCAAGACCCCTACTCAAAAAGCAAAAACCAACCAATTAGGTTTCCTGATGAATTTGCTGGAACATTGATGATTTTCAGACCTTTCGAACGGGTCAGCTATGCTTTAGTCATGCATACTGAGGGTGCAATTCACCTGCTAGATAAAGTCGCTACCCCTTAATAGCCTAAAACTTGTTAGCTCATTATCGAGCTTGGCTGTAATCAATGCCCCAACAATTTTTTAGACCCTTATCATGAATCCTTTGGTGGCACTCAATCCCGATTCAGGTCTTTTCTACACTTAACCTAATTCTTGAATACGATATCCTTGTCAAGAAACAAGGCCAATGCAACAGATGAATATTGAAGTTACTCAATAGCCCGTTATCATAGAGCGGTTCTTTATCTTTTCCACAAATTCCCTACTCACTTAATACATTGTAGTATCATCTGCAACACTCTTAATTGGATTCATGAATGCAAAACCGCTCACCAACTCCCGAACAGGACTTTAAATATTGGATAGCCCTGCTGCGCATACCGGGCATTGGGAGCAGAACCTTTGTAAAGGTTTTGGAGCATTACTCACCGGCGCAGTTTTTTGATTTAAATAAAGCCGACTTATTAGACATAGGGCTCTCCGAGAAAATTACCAACGCTTTGCTAAAACCGGATTGGGAGACCGTGGAACAAGACCTGAAATGGTTGGAGGCTGAACACAACCATTTACTGGTTTATACGGACCCTGCCTACCCAGCACAACTAAAAACCATTCCTGACCCTCCTCCTGTTCTGTTTGTCCGAGGCAACCCTGCGATACTGGAAACGCCGCAGATTGCCATTGTCGGTAGCCGTAACCCCTCCCATCAAGGCATACAAACCGCCGAGGATTTCGCTTACACGCTCAGCCAACAAGGCTTTACCATAACCAGTGGTTTAGCCTTAGGTATCGACACAGCCAGCCATCAAGGTGCCCTAAAAGCAAAAGGCCAAACCCTCGCAGTGGCAGGTACCGGGCCTGATCGAATTTATCCGGCCCGAAACAAAGCTCTGGGGGTGGAAATTCTGGAAAACGGCGCAATCATTTCAGAATTCCCCCCCGGTACTGCCGCCAGAGCCAACCATTTTCCCAGGCGTAACCGGATTATCAGCGGCTTGAGTATCGGCTTGCTGGTTGTGGAAGCGGCCAAACAAAGTGGTTCGTTAATCACCGCCCGGCTTGCTTTGGAGCAAGGTCGTGAAGTATTTGCTATTCCCGGCTCCATACATAACCCCTTAGCTCGGGGCTGTAATGCGCTGATCCGTGAAGGTGCCAAGCTGGTCGAAACCACTCAAGATATTCTTGAAGAATTAAATCAATTTAATCAACAAGATGCACATGAACCTGAAACTATTTCGCAATCAACACTTGACCTGGAGCAGCAAAATCTATTGAATCTTATATTATATAGCCCCACATCATTAGATAAACTGGTCCAGGAGAGCAAGCTAAATGTGGAAATAATTGCTTCCATGTTGCTGGTTCTGGAATTGCAGGGATTCATTACAGCGTGTCCGGGCGGTGGTTATATGCGCATTAAATAATGCCGTTTAATTAATATATCTAACAAGATTATGAAAGAAAATATATTTGAAGTGCTGATTTATCTGTTCGAAAACTATCTCGACAATGAAGTTGAAATGCTTCCGGACAGCGATGCCATCCGAACCGAATTGTTAGAAGCCGGTTTCGAAGACCTGGAAGTCAGTAAAGCATTTGATTGGCTGGAATCATTAGGTTCATTACGTGAGGTGGAGCCGATCGTGTCATCCGCGTTCCGGATTTTCTCTGATGAAGAGATGAACAAACTGGATCTGGAATGTCGTGATTTTCTTATTTTCCTGGAACATTCAGGAATTTTAATCGCCGATAGCCGTGAAATCGTAATCGATCGCGTCATGGCCCTGGAAAACGAAGAAATTTCACTGGAAAAATTAAAATGGATAGTATTAATGGTGTTACTCAGTCAACCGGATGACGAAATCGCCTTTTCCAGAATGGAAGACATTGTTTATGATGTTGTTCCCACTTATTTACATTAATTCCTTTAGCCTATTACCATTTAAGTTACTGAATGAGCAACAATCTAGTTATCGTAGAGTCTCCAGCTAAAGCAAAAACCATCGAAAAATATTTAGGCAAGGATTTTCACGTACTGGCCTCTTTTGGCCATGTTCGTGACCTGATTCCCAAGGAAGGGGCTGTCGACCCGGAGCACGACTTCGCCATGAAATACGAAGTCATAGAACGCAATCAACGTCATGTTCAAGCTATTGCTAAAGCCGCAAAACAGGCTGATGCTTTATATTTGGCGACTGATCCGGACCGCGAAGGAGAAGCCATATCCTGGCATTTACTGGAGTTATTAAGAAACAAAAAATTGCTCAAGGAAAAGCCTATCCATCGGGTGGTTTTCCATGAAATCACCAAAAAGGCCGTGACCGACGCTATTAATAACCCATCGGAACTTTCGACCAATTTGATTAATGCACAGCAGGCTCGCCGGGCACTGGATTATCTGGTTGGTTTTAATTTATCGCCTTTATTGTGGAAAAAAATCCGCCGAGGTCTGTCTGCCGGACGTGTGCAAAGCCCGGCTTTGCGCATGATTGTAGAACGCGAATTGGAAATCGAAGCCTTTAAAAGCCGCGAATATTGGACCATTGACGCTCAATTAAACAGCGATGACAAACCATTCAAAGCCAAACTGACCCATTTTCAAGGCGAAAAAATGTCTCAGTTCAGCATCGAAAATGAATCTCGTGCGGAACAGGTCAAATCGACGCTGTTACAGTTGGCCGATGGCAAACTGGTGGTTTCCAAAGTTGAAAAAAAGCAGCGCAAACGTAACCCAGCACCGCCGTTTATCACCTCGACATTACAACAGGAAGCGTCTAGAAAACTGGGCTTTACCACCAAGAAAACCATGATGGTTGCCCAGCAACTTTATGAAGGTATTGAAGTAAATGGTGAAACAG
>SPJK01014996.1_pt1 | contig 11443 bp, 10 predicted proteins | sample 3741771 | NCBI WGS metagenome assembly SPJK01 (sample SAMN10925997, study PRJNA522277) | cold seep metagenome | isolation source: Elba SIP-enriched marine methane seep metagenome, extraction at timepoint T2 | place: Italy: coast of Elba, Mediterranean Sea
CTGATAATTGCGATGCCTTCATGGGGCTTTGCAGAAGTTACTTGTCTCAGCGTAGAAACATGGATGCTGTGGAAGCGGCATTAAATGCCATCGGGCAGCTTTATTTTAATCCCACGGCTCATTATCTATTAGGAGTAGCCTTACTGCGAGTTGGCCGACTCCCTAGGGCGATAGAAGCATTTAAAGTATGCCTTGCTCAAAACCCTAATCATGTCCGAGCGCACAAACGTCTTGCGCATATTTATAAAAGTAGGCTTCATCAAGAATCTGCTGCTGCTGAACACCTTGAAATGGCATCAAGACTTGAAGGCATGATTGAAGATAGCGACCCCGATGACAATGAATCTTCCAAGGTAGTATCACGTGTTCCTATGGCATCAGATCAAAATCTGATGCAATCGTCAGTTAGTTTCACCCCACCTATGAGTAATTGCCTAGAAGAGACTGCCGTCATTGTCTCTGGTTTACCCAGAAGTGGTAGCTCAATGATGATGCAAATGTTGGAAGCAGGAGGAATTCCTCTGTTAACTGACGGCATTCGATCGGCTGATGAGGACAACCAACGTGGCTACTACGAATACGAACCAATAAAAAATCTCCAAGCTGATTCTTCCTGTTTTGCCAATGCAATTGGTAAGGGAGTAAAGATAGTTGTACCTCTCCTAGGTTGTGTACTGCATCGCAAAGATATACCTATTAGAGTTGTCTTTATGGACCGCGATCTAGACGAAGTAATCAATTCTCAGAGGACTATGCTAGCTCGAAAAGAAAAGCAAGGTGCTGCACTATTAGACAACCGCTTGTGGCAGGTTTTTAATCGCCAATTGAATCAAACTCGAAATGCTCTATCTGCTAGAAAAGTGCCTGTCCTTTACGTAAGTCATTCGGAGTGCATCAGTAACCCACACAGTGTTGCAATGCAATTGAATGATTTCCTGGGAGGCGACTTAGACATAAAAGCAATTGCATCATGCGTTGACCCTGCGCTCTATCGCCATCGTAATGATGCTGATAAACAAGCTCTGAATGCATAATCTTTAAGAATCGCGGTGGAATTATTCTTTAGAAGAGCTAGAGCTAGCCTTCAAAGAGTAACTAATAAGAATATTTGAAGCTTGTTGGATTCGTGCTTACAGACATCTGAAATTTTCCTTCAATTGTCAGTCCAGGAGGTCACTATTCTAGCAAACACCAACTGGACGCGGTTGAAGGGGGCAGTTCAGAACGGCTTAGCTTCGGCATGCACTGCTTCTCCTTGTTATCAAAACGGTATGTACCGTTTTGGGGTTTGGAAAAACACCGCACTGCCAATCGTCGGCAGGTATCAGAACTCTATATTCGGCAATAACTTAAGTTAAGTGGGCGCGAGAGAACTCGAATCTCCGACCTCTTGCATGTCAACGCATGCCAGAAGTTTCTAAAACGCCTGAATCCCGAGGTTTAGTCTAATTTCTGTTCCATCGATTCTATGGAATGCACGCTATTCTCACTCGTTTCGTGCATTGTATCGTGCATGATTTTTTCTTTTAGTAAGCGGACATGAGTGAGTATGCTTTAGAACTTATAAAGAAAAATGGCCGTGTGTCTCATCAAGAAACACACGGCCATTCAGAGTGCAAAATCAAAGTTGCCATTTACTTACGACGACGAACCATAGCAAGTGATCCCACTGTGATGCAAAGCAAAGCAGCGGTCGATGGTTCTGGTACCGCCGTTAAATTAGCAGCACCAGGAGTAGCGTACAGAAACGTTGAAGCAGCGTTCACGACGATTTCTGTTCCGTCCTGGAACGCAGCGTCTCCGCCATCGTTCGCGAAGAAAGGACCTTGGAAGCCCGCTGGTTCTCCATCGCCCGAGTCACTGTCAAAGAATGCCCATTCACCGTTTGGTCCTGGAGCGAGTAGGCGATGCCAAATATCAGCACCGAAGCCACCCGCAAAATCAGTTCCGCCAACTTGACTTGCGTACTGGAATCCGGGATCGCCAACTTCGGTTGCGCTAATGCCGTCTAGAACGCTAGTCCATGCTGGGGCGTCGATGATACCATCGTCGTTAGTGTCCAAGTCGGTTCCGTTGGCACCAAATTCTTGTGAAATGTTAGGAACCACGCCGGTGTAGTCTTCAACGAGAAGGAAGGTATGGACGTTGTTTTGGAAGATGTCGTCTCCAAACTGATTTTCTTGGTCGTAGCCTAAGATTTGTGGGCTAAAAGCTTGTGTCTCCAATCCTGATGCACCTGGACCTTGAACGCCTGGAGCAGCGGAGTTGTCGAGCACGGTAGCCGAATCACGCCACAAGAACAAACCATTCGAACCGGTGGAGTAATTGCTCAAGTCGATAGCATTGATGACTTGGCCTCGGTTGTCTTGTTGAATGCCTACAGGAGCATCTCCTTCAATTTCCAACAACCAAAGGTTGTTAAGCGATTCTGCTCCGCCTGTATCGCTAATGAGTTCAAAGAACTGACGATCGTCTTTAGGATCTTCAGGGCTGAAATAAATTTCATTAATTTTAACTGCCGCAAACGTGCTTTGTGTGCCAATTAGGGCAATCAAAGTAACGAACGATAAAACGCGTTTCATTAGTTCATCCTCTTAGTTGATAGAAAACTAGATGCAAAAAATAAGGAAATACCCATGGCGAATAAGCTGCTTGGTTCGGGTACGGAAGTAGCAGAACTGATTGATGAGGCACCGAAACCTAAGTTGTCACGCCAAATGGTGTAGTCAGCAGCATCCGAGATTTGATCGCCTTGAAAATCGCCACCTGCCCAGCCACTGTCAGCTCCATACCCGGCTACCCAAGCGTCGTAGTCTTGTTCATCGATAACGCCATCGAGATTGGCGTCGCCATATTCAGTGTTAAGAACGGTTTGAACCAAGTAATCGACATCTGCCTGACCAGCAGGGCCGAAATTGGCAGCAATATCGAAGGTTGTTCCAACAACTCCAAGATTGTCATAAAGCAGATCGATGTCGTCAGCGTCAACGTCACCATCATGATCCGTATCACCTCGGTTCAAACCTCCGATAGCCGAGATGTTTTCCGTTCCGGGTGTTGCGTAAATGAACTTTGAATCTGAACCGACGACGATGCGTCGTCCATCGATGAAAAGTGCGTTACTTCCAGCGGGAGAAATCCAACCGAAGCCATCATTTGCAAAGAAGGGTCCGACATAACTTGCGTTGTCTTCACCTGATCCACTGTCGTAAAACGCCCACATATCTTCGATTGGGTCAAAGCTCGCTACGTCGGCACCAAAGTCGCCCTGAAAAGTTTGCGAAGAACCGCCGAATTGCTCAGCGTAAAGAAAACCTGGATCGCCAACTTCATTCCAGCTGATCGAATCGACTACGTTATCCCAAGGGAAAGTCTCGAAGACACCATCGTTGTTCGTATCAAGATCTTGATTGAGTGAGCCGTTAAAATTTTCAACTAATAAGAAAGTTGGAACGTTATTTTCGGTTTCATTTGGGGGCGGAAATTCATAGCCCAAGTCTTCACGGCCTGGAAAATAGTCGTTAACAAAAACCGTAGTACCAGAGTCAGGACCTTGAACACCACTTGTGATCGAAGTATCCAAAACGGTCGAGCTATCTCGCCATAAAAAAAGACCGTTTGAACCTGTCGTATCGATACCAGGTGTGGCAGCACCCAACTGCATGGCAGTCAAAACTTCTCCAGCATTATCGGAGAGCCCTGCTTCCGTATCACCATCGATTTCTAGAATCCAAAGGTTTTCTACTGACTCCGCACCACCCGTTGTGCTGTAGAGTTCAACAAACTGACGACCATCTTCAGGGTTTTCTGGTCCGTAGAATATTTCGTTGAATCGGATAACCGCTTGAGCATTAGAGCAAGCAATCAGTAACGTGCAGAAGATTAGCCCTTTAATAGCGGCGCTTATTTGACTGTTAAGCGTAGATGTTTTATCCACTCTCACCTGCTCCCATCCATATAAAGTACAAGAAAATGTTAGTACATCGAATCGGATAAATCGATGATCGTTACAGTTGAATCTCATTGAGACTTAATATCGCTCGATCAAAGAAGATCAAAGAAACTGTACTGCCAGCATAGCGATAGTTGCATGGCTTACGGTCAAGGATGAGTGAATAAAGTGTTAAGGTTTTGCGAATCGAACACTTCCTGCATTGGCAATTAGATAAGCCCTTGACGAAGAGTTTGGCTCAGTAACAATCGTTGTGTGCTCTCATACGATTCTTAATCTGGATCGAATGTTTGCGAAATACATACTAGCCTTCTAATAGGCACCCAGAGTGTTTTCCTTAGTTCTAGTTCTTCGAAAGATTGTTTCGTATGTCGCGAACTTTACTTCTTTGCTGTTCACTCTTCTTGGGGGTATCTTCTCCAGAATTTAACTCGGTCTTAATGGCTAATCCTTTTGGAGAGAATACCGAGAAATCCATTGAACAAAATACGCGAACATGGAATGTCCCTAAAGAATTCTCTACGATTCAATCTGCAATCGACCAAGCTGCTGATGGCGATACGATACTAGTGGCTCCAGGTACCTATCACGAATCAATCACCATTCAAGGCAAGTCGGTACGTCTAATCTCTTGGTACTCAAAAGAGCAAAACCAAAAGTACGTTCGCCAAACAGTTATTGACGGTTCGATCATTCCCGATCCTGATCTTGAAGACGACATAGATCCGATTCGAGATTACGGAATCATGATTGGTTATGAAGAGGATGAAGAGACGGAATCGGTTGCAAACATAGAGGGCTTTGCTCCCGTTTTGATCCAAGGCTTTACGATCCGTGACTGTAACGATGGCATTTCATGCCATGTTAAAGCGGAGATTCTCGATAATTTGTTTCTCAACGACGTTGACGCTATCGATTACGAAGGTGGGGGTGGAGTCTGCCGAGGTAATACGTTCTATGCCAGCGATGATGATGCGGTCGATGTTGATGGTTCGACGGATGTCTTAATCGAAGACAACCTCATGCTTTACAACGACGACGATGGAATTGAAATTCGGTTCCATGACTATCGTGGCGCCCCTCTTTCAGTTGTCATCAGAAACAATCGAATAATCGGCAATGGGGAAGATGGGATACAAATCATTGACTACGCAGGGTACTCAGACCGCGTTGTTCAAATTGAACGCAATCTCATCGCGGGCAATGCCATGGCGGGTATCGGGTGCATGGCAAACGAAAACACCCGTGAAAATTTTGAAGGTGCTCCGTTCAATGAACGAATCGAAATTGTCAACAACACAATTTGCGAGAGCCAGTACGGTATCACGGGAAGCGATAACGTACTTGTAGCTAACAATATTCTTGTCCGCAACAAGAGAGCTGCTTTGAAGCGTTTCGCTGATAAATCCGTTCTTAGCAATAATCTTTTTTGGGATAATGGAGTTGACCTGCTTGATTGTCCCTATGCAACAACCGAGGTTCTTCGAATAGATCCTAAGTTAGACAATGAGTATCAACCGACGGAAGAGCAGGCATGCGTTGACGCTGGCAAGGCTTTCCAGTCGAAAGTCATAGGCCATACGATTTTACCAACTGTTCACTTAGGCAAGTCACCAGATATTGGAGCTGTCGAAATTCGATAGTCACCCATAAGACACCGATAAGTTTTTGTGTGAAAGTTTAATTACGAATAGCAATCACCTAAAAGGAGTTGGCTATGCTACTCAAGAAGCAACACGACTCAAAATTGAAGTTCAAAAACATTGGTGGCTTCACTTTAGTTGAGCTTCTCGTGGTGATTGCGATCATTGGTATTTTGGTTGCCTTACTTCTGCCCGCAGTTCAAGCTGCAAGAGAAGCAGCTCGCCGCGCCCAGTGTACTAACAATCTTAAACAGATGGGACTCGGGCTAATTGGTTATCACGACACGAATGGTCGTTATCCATTCTCCGTTTTCGGTGCCGAAGAAAATGGGTTCGATCCCAATACGGGCATCCCTCAGTTTGAGGAACAGGGTTACGGCTGGATGGTCGCGTTGCTTCCGAATGTAGAAGAGCAGCCTCTCTTTGACCAAATCGATCCTGATTTTGACAGTAGCCCCTTCCTTGGCGTATTTGCAACAACAGGCGAGATTATTCCGGAAGGTAGGACTGAGCTGGGGATGGTTCGTTGTCCTTCGTCCATCATGCCCTCACACGCGCCCAAAGATTTTCAGGGATTAACGCTCGATAGTTCGTTAGTAGGTTACGCTGCCAATGACTACCGAGCATGTGCTGGCAACCAAGACTTGCAAGTCGGTGCTTCTGGCAATCTCTACGAGGGGTTCGGCATGTTCGGCACGCGTGCCGAACTAAAGAAGCATGCTAAGAAAAGATATATTCGTATCAAGGATATAACAGATGGTTTGAGTAAAACGATTGCTCTTGGCGAAGGGGCTTATGTCCCTAGTCTCGGAAGCGATGTTAACAAATGGCCAGTTTGGATGGGCGGTGTTGTCGAAGACGAATCGGCTCATTTTGAAACGAAAGCACAGAATATTATTAATTGTGGAATTCGCCCCAAGTCGATGGATGCTTTCGATGAATATACGGGCGACGCATGTGCTTTCAGTTGGCACTCGGGCGGAGCCTTCTTCTGCTTTGGTGACGGGTCGGTTCATTTCTTACAAGAATCAATCGACTTCAAAACATTCAGAAATCTCGGTGACATCGCCGACGGCGAAATTATTGACTCGAGTGAGCTTTAAAAATACACCGCTGTTCTTGTCTGTTGTAAATCACTTCATCTGTCACCACTTCACCTGTCACATAGTCTAACTTATCGCATGCGACCATCTCAGCGAATCACTTTATTGATGGTATTTTTATTAACCTTGTCAGGGTGCAATAGAAATCCACCGGTCGGCAAAGTCGAAGGCAAGATCACAGTCAACGGGACTCCTATATCGGGTGGGAAAATCTTATTTCTGCCCCTGGAAGGTGGCATTCAAGGTATCGGCAAAGTGAGGCCAGACGGAACTTTCACTGTGGGCACTTTTGGTTCAAGCGACGGTGCCCTAGTTGGACAGCATCACTTGATGCTTATCAATGTGACCTTAAACGACAATGATGAGAAACGCTTTTCCTATGAGATGAGTGATGAAAATCCAGTTGCCATCGATGGGAATATAAAAAACATCTTTGAGTTTGAACTTGCCGCAGGCGATTGGCAAAGACTGCCATAGGTCTCTTAAACTTGCAGATCGCAAGGATAGGGATTTGCTAGAGAGAGGACCTCTTATGCTGAATATAAGAGGTCATGGACCAAAAGTAAATCGAAACGCAAAAACACCAATCGTTCTAAGTGCTTATTGAAAAACATCTTAAGTGGGCACGAGAGAACTCGAATCTCCGACCTCTTGCATGTCAAGCTATTGGGAACGTCTGCATTTATCGGCGTTTTTACCGAGGTTTCTAGCGCTATAACCATGCTCTAACCATTCGCAAAGAGTAGTACGCAATCGCACTCGTTGACCCCTTGAGCGGTAGGACTTACGAAAAGGAGGAGAAGCGCAAAACGGTAATTACCGTTTTTATTTTTCTATGCGAATCCAATATCGATAGCTCAATAAAGAAACTACTAAGCCGTGGTAGTTCCCTTTGGTCAATCCGTCGAAGTTCAAAAAAGGACCCGCAATGCGTTCTAGGGCTTTGCATCGATGTTTAGTCGGGTCCTTTCCGGCATTCCCCACCTACTTGGGGTGCTACGCCAATGGAAGCTGTCGCCCTTTCTTTCTGGGATTAACGCCTCAAGGGGCCTGTTGTAGGCCGTTAAGGGGTAATTCTAAGTAGCGTCGGACGATGAAGCTGACGCGTCTTTGGGGATTCCGTATTTGCAGGAAGTGTGTCACACCCACCGCAGTTATTTTCTGACCAAAAAGTCATCTTTTGCCATCGAGAAGCTACAAAGTTACAATGTCCAGAGTCGTCTGTTAGCTCAAGCGATACAGAAGAAGTTTCAATCTTATAGCAAGTTATTTCGCTGACCTCATCATCACTATGACGCCGCAATTGTAACTCAATGTCCGCATTCGAAGTTTTGCCTGGATTACCACCGTACGGTCCTGAAGCGATACCGTTTAGCTCCACTGGACAAGGCGAGCACAGCGAAGGTCTTGTTGTTCGATTCTTCGCAGATGATGGTTCCGATTGGGTTGGTAACTTTCAGCCGAGTTTTGCCAACTGCGAGTTGATAGTTCGTCATCCGAATGGCAAGAGTTACGTCGTCATCACTGGCGGTCAAGCCTATGTGGTTGATCCAAACGACCCCAAGAAATGGGAGCATTTCGGTGGTGGCATAGAGCACGCTATTGAGATTGATGACCTTAAAGCGATTCTGATTGGAAATGGGCTTTGGTTCGAATTGCTGGGAACGACCGGCACTCTGTGGCAGACGCGAAGAATCTCGTGGGATGGCATGTCCGACTTAACTATCAACGGTTTACAATTGACCGGTAAATCCTGGTCTCCCGAGGACTGCTGGTATGACTTCACAGTTGACCTGATTGATGGCACCGTAACCGGTGGCTCGTACACTGGACCTGGCTCGCCAGATTAAGCTACATGAGATTCATTGAACTGTGCTGTTTCGTGACGAGACTTGTGTGCCGTCAACACTTGACCTGACGAAACAGCCTGAAGCTACGACGCGTCGGCGTGAAACGCCGAGGGGAGTTAGCTAAGTAGCGTCGGACGATGAAGCCGACGCGTTTTTGGGATTCTTGTTTCTTCCCCAGGAATGTCTCCCGATGCCGTTGGTTGCTGCGTTTGGCATAAGCGGTCGGCAGTGGTTATACTTCGCTTAGAACTGCCACAGCGGGTGGCGGGTAACGGAGCTTTGGTGCTGGGAGGTTGGTGTGGCGGTCGATGTCCGGGTCAGCATCTGGGTCGCGAGCCCCACTCGTTGGGCACATCTTGAAAAGGTCATCGCGATGTCGGTCGTTCCTAGGGTCGGCGAGTTCCTGAAGCTGCGAAACAGGGAATTAGGCGATTACTTCCCATGGAAGGTTACCGAGATCACGCACCGGGAAGGTGGAGCAATCGAACTTTCAACGGAACTACTCGACAACATTGATGGTCGCTGGTACTCCTTTGAATCGGAGTCTGAATTAGATGAATGCTTCCAGTCATATCTCGGAGAAGGCTGGACATCCGAACGGGGTATAGTCAGAAACACACGGCTTCTTGGTCCCGAATAGATTCAAGCCTGGAGTGCCCGCTACCCAGTTAGTGAAGTCTACAATGAGCCAGGCAGGGGTTTAGTGCCGGAGGTCACATCGACCGACAGGCGAAACGGCTTGAAGCTACGACGCGTCAGAGTGAAACGCCGAGGGCAGTTAGCTATCTGGCTTCGGACGATGAAGCCGACGCTACTTAATCATTTTGGTGAACCTCGCCCCGAGAGTACAATCCTGTTAGCAGGTATCCTTCAATCACAAGCTCAAGATTGATGTCATCAAGCAATCGGAAAAAGACTGAGACATACCGGTTCAACGGCTATCCGCATTTGAACTCAAAGAGTACTCGGTCATTCGATATTGCGAAGCTGGAATCCATCATCGCAGAGTTTGCAGATAAGCTTTCCGACCCGAATGACCCAGATGACAGAAAGTGGACACAACGGTGGCTAACTCGCTTCGAGAAGGAACTCAAGAAAAAACAGGATGGGTTGGCATTGAAGCAACTTGAACAATCCAAAGCCAGTCGCATAAGAAACCGCAGTGACTGACTGCTACAGGCCAGTAAGGTGTTGAGCAATCATGTCAGTAGGCATTCAAATGCATTTTTTTGGAATTGCCTAGGCGACGTCGGCGTGAAACTTCGACGCAGGCTAGGAAACTAGCGTCGGCCGATGAAGCCGACGCGTCGAAGCAATTTGCTAAATCTGCTTTGGTTTCTTTGGCCCATGTTGACCCAGGAATTCCATAGGTCCTTGAAATATGTCACAATTAATGGTGTCACAAATTTTTTCTGCGAGTACGAACATTGCTTTCTGTGCAACAACAATCCGAAGTCGACCGCCTGCTGTACGAGGTCGAAAGCCCCGAAGAAGTCAGGCAAGCCATTTCTAAGTTAGAGACCTCTCAGCAGCTTTTTGCCTTCGCATCCGAATACAATTGGGATGATGGCGTTGGCATTCCAGAGGCGATTTCAGAACATCCACTATGCGATTTAGCCACTGCACTACTGCTATTCTGGCATTCTGAGGCATTGGAATGCTTTGGTCCTAATGCTGAACCTCCGGAGTATCAAGAGACGTGGTTCGATTTTTGCACAACAGTCACAAGAAAGTTGTTGAACGGATATTATTCAGTTGGTCCCAATGCTTTTGACCCTGACCTCGGACGTGTTCAACGATACAAGCTTGAGAAAAAAGGAATTCCAGCACTGCTACTTGATTCAATTGCTCCATCCACTAATCAAGGTTGAATATCCGCAAAGTTTCCTTTGAACTACGGACGGTCACATCGGCCTAGGGCCTGGACGGTAGATGGCTACGACGCTTCGGCGTGAAACACCGACGCCAGTTAGCGTATGACTTAGGCAAGTGCTTACACCCCTCCTCAGCGGGGAACGCCTAAGTAGCGTCGGACGATGAGGACGAACGCAGTTTCAGGCAGAGCATTTGGGCGGTACAGTTGAGTGCTAGCCCCAGATGTTTGGAGAGTTGTGTAATGCCCACCAAGAGAAATCCATTTAATGGCCTCTCGGAGATACCTGGTCTTGTTGCCTCCATGGTCATTGGTGCCGTGATTGGCATGTTCTTGCCGGTCAAGGCCGAAGGTGCAGTGGCGTGCGTTGTCGTTGGTGCTCTGCTAGGAGCAATTATCTGGCTCCGTCGAAAACGGCAAGCTGGGCTAACGTGCGTCATTTGCATGTCAGTGATTCTTCTTGGCTGGCCACTCACTTTCGTAGTCCTTGATGTATTGCACCGGTACTACTGACGTACTCGGACGACCTCCAACTAGCGTCGGAGTGAAACGCCGAAGGCAATTAGGAACTGGCTTGAATGACGCTCGCATCAGACTTCCACAATCAGAGTCGGCGACGTTGTTATGTGAATTGGTGATTGAGCCAGATAGTATTTTCACCATTTTCATCGTCGACACCAATTTTGTGACGATAGCCCGCTTCCCTGAAAATGTTGCTCAATTTCTCGATAATGCTTTTGGCCGTTTCAAAGTCACTTTCGATGTACCCACTACCGAACATTAAGTCAGTAGTGCTGGTGTCCATCCCAAGTTCAATGATACCCTCTGATTTACTCTTCAGAATCTTCTTGCCATTGTAGCCTGAGTGGTAAATGTACAGGTCTAGTTCGGCCTCTTTGATTGGCTTTGCAAGTCCCTTGAGCCCCTTGGGAGCAATGATTTCGAAAAAGAAGCTACATTCCATGTCTAGTTCATATAACGAGAAAATGTAGATGTATCATCACTTCATGCCATTGTACAAG
>SPJK01003366.1_pt1 | contig 11442 bp, 12 predicted proteins | sample 3741771 | NCBI WGS metagenome assembly SPJK01 (sample SAMN10925997, study PRJNA522277) | cold seep metagenome | isolation source: Elba SIP-enriched marine methane seep metagenome, extraction at timepoint T2 | place: Italy: coast of Elba, Mediterranean Sea
CGCGATCACGCGCCTTGAGCTTGTCGACCTGCTTGCGTTCCTCGTCGGAAAGCTCCGCGGTTTCCTTCGCCTTGGAGGCGCCACCACAGCCGGAGCAGTCCGCCCCGCCGCAGGACGCACAGCCCGTGCCCTTTGCTGCCGCCGGCTCCGCAGCGACGGGCGCACGAAGGCCGCCGGCAAAGGCCGACGCTGACGGGAATGAGGACACAGATCCGCTGATCATGCAGGCGAGCGTGCACTCAAGCCTTTAAGTGCCGGTAAATCGGATTGGTAAAGCTGTCGTGACTACAAGGCCGATCGCGCGGATCAGGCGATTTCCGGATTGCTCTCGCGAGAGGCATCGACCCGCTCGCGCAATTCCTTGCCGGTCTTGAAGAAGGGAACGTGCTTCTCCTTGACGGCGACGCTTTCGCCGGTGCGCGGATTGCGACCGACGCGGGCCGGGCGGTGGCGGACCGAAAAGGCGCCAAAGCCGCGAAGCTCGACACGCTCTCCGCGCGCCAGGGCATCGGTGATGCCATCGAGGATGGTGTTGACCACGCGTTCCACATCGCGGTGATAGAGATGGGGATTGGCTTCGGCCAATTGGTCGATCAATTCTGATTTGATCATGCTAACCCTCCGCGAGTGAATGCCTAATCCTTACGTCTGGCGCTCGCCCCGTCAATCCACACGGACAATTTAGCGCAATAAAAAACGGCCGGAGCCTGAGCTCCGGCCGTTCTTCATGACCAACTGGGTCGTGACAGGGGCCTATTCAGCCTTGTCGTCTTTCTCGCGCAGGGCGGCGCCGAGGATGTCGCCCAGCGAAGCGCCGGCATCCGAGGAACCATACTGCTCGACAGCTTCACGCTCTTCGGAGATCTCGAGCGCCTTGATGGAGAGCGAGATACGACGCGTGCCCTTGTCGATATTGGTGATGCGGGCATCAACCTTGTCGCCGACCTCAAAACGTTCCGGACGCTGCTCGCCGCGATCGCGGGAGAGGTCGGACTTGCGGATGAAGGCCTTGACCGGGCTGTCGTCGCCGAAGGCAACTTCGATACCGCCGGTCGTCACTTCGGTGACGGTGCAGGTGACGGTGTCGCCGCGGCCAACACCGGACGAATCCATCGGATCGCCAGCCAGCTGCTTGATACCCAGGGAGACGCGCTCTTTCTCGACGTCAACATCGAGAACCTTGGCGTCGACCATGTCGCCCTTCTTGAAGCCTTCGATGGCCTGCTCGCCCGACTGATCCCAGGAGATGTCGGAGAGGTGGACCATGCCGTCGATATCGCCTTCGAGGCCAACGAACAGACCGAATTCGGTGATGTTCTTGATCTCGCCCTGAATGGCGGTGCCGGACGGGAAGGTTTCCGCGAAGACTTCCCACGGATTGCGCTGGGTCTGCTTGACGCCCAGCGAGATGCGGCGCTTGTCGGCGTCGACATCGAGGACCATGACCTGGACTTCCTGGGAGGTCGACAGGATCTTGCCCGGGTGGACGTTCTTCTTGGTCCAGGACATTTCGGAGACGTGGACGAGGCCTTCTACGCCCTCTTCCAGTTCCACAAAGGCACCGTATTCCGCGATATTGGTGACGCGGCCTTCGAAGGTCGCTCCCACCGGGTATTTCGCGGCAACGCCTTCCCACGGATCGGACATGAGCTGCTTCATGCCGAGCGAGATGCGCTGGGTTTCCTTGTTGATCTTGATGATCTGGACTTTGACCGTCTGGCCGACTTCCACCACTTCAGACGGGTGGCCAACGCGGCTCCACGACATGTCGGTGACGTGCAGCAGGCCGTCAATGCCGCCGAGGTCAACGAAGGCACCGTAATCGGTGATGTTCTTGACGACGCCGTCGCGGGCTTCGCCCTCGGCCAGCTGGCCGACGAGCTCGGCGCGCTGTTCGGCACGGCTTTCTTCCAGAACGGCGCGGCGCGAAACCACGATATTGCCGCGCGGGCGGTCCATTTTCAGGATCGCGAACGGCTGTTCCTGGTTCATCAGCGGGCCGACATCGCGGACCGGACGGATATCAACCTGAGAGCCCGGCAGGAAGGCGGAAGCGCCACCCAGATCCACAGTGAAGCCACCCTTGACGCGGCCGACGATGGCACCATTGACCGGATCCTTCTTGTCGAAGGACTTCTCGAGGCGATCCCAGCTCTCTTCGCGGCGAGCCTTGTCGCGCGAGAGGATGGCGTCGCCGAGGGCGTTTTCGATGCGCTCGAGGTAAACCTCGACGTCGTCGCCCACCTTGGGGGCGTCGGATCCCGGACCGGTGAATTCACGCAGCGGAATACGGCCTTCGGTCTTGAGGCCGACATCGACGACCACATCGCCATTTTCGATTGCGGTCACGCTGCCTTTGATGACCTGGCCTTCAGCCAGATCACGGCCAGCCAGGCTGGCTTCCAGCATGGCGGCGAAATCATCGGTGGACGGGGTAAGGGTTTCTGTAGACATGTTAAAGGGTTGCTCCGGAGCCGCGAGGTCTCGATATGGGTCTTGAACCGTGTGTTGTCTCGCAGCTTGGCCGGGTTCGGCCGGTTGGAAATTGAACTGTATGGGCGTCCGCAACGGCACCGTGACCCGTCAGGATCACGACATTCCGCGGTCAGAACGCCCGGCGATCTGTTACCTTGGCGACGGAATGATCACGCCTTTTGGCGTTTTTCCACAATCGCGACAGCGTCGGCAACGGCCGCGTCTATACTCAAGGATGACGTGTCAAGCAAGGTCGCGTCGTCGGCCGGGCGCATGGGGGCATCATCGCGTTCCGCATCGCGGCGGTCCCGCTCGCGGGTCTGGGCGAGCATTTCGTCCAGCGTGATGGTCTCGCCGCGGGCGACCAGTTCGTGCCAGCGCCGGGTGGCGCGGGTCTCGGTATCAGCGGTCACATAGAGTTTCACGTCGGCATCGGGGCAGATGACGGTGCCAATATCGCGCCCGTCGAGAATGGCACCGCCCGGCTGCGTGGCGAAGGCTCGCTGCAGGTCGAAGAGGGCCTTGCGAACCTCCGGGATCGAAGCGACGCGGGACGCCATGGCTCCGGCCTCCGCCGTGCGGATCCGGGCCTCGTCAATGCCGCCAATGTCCAGCGCACGGGCAATGGTGGCGCAAGCAGCGGTATCGGCCGGATCGATACCGGCGTCCAGCACCGCAATACCGGTCGCCCGGTAGAGCGATCCCGTATCGAGATAGGGCAGGCTGAAACGGGTCGCCAGCGCCCGCGCGATCGTGCCTTTTCCCGACGCCAGCGGACCGTCTACTGCAATGATCATGTGAGGGGCTCCAGGCGGCCGCCGAGCGTGGCGATATGGTCGAAGAAATCGGGGTAGGAGGTGGCGATCATGGCAATGTCATCGACGGAGGAGGCGGCCTTGGCACCCAGCCCGATCACCAGGCCGCTCATGGCGAGGCGATGGTCGTGGTGGGTCACGGTGCGGCCACCGCCGGGCACGCCGCCAATGCCCATGCCGGTGACGGCGAGGCTGTCCTCGCCCTCCTCGACCGGAACGCCATTGGCGCGCAGCATCGCCGCACTCCCCGCGAGACGATCACTCTCCTTGGCGCGCAACTCCTCGAGGCCCGGCATGTGGGTGATGCCGTCCGCATAGGCCGCCGCGACACACAGGACCGGATATTCGTCGATCATCGACGGTGCCCGCGTTGCCGGCACCGTGATGCCGTGCAGCTGGCTGTGTTTCACGTGGATATGCATGGTTTTCTCGCCGGCCATGTCCGGGCCCGGTGTGAGGGTGATGTCGGCGCCCATTTCCTTCAGCGTCTCGATCAGGCCGGTCCGGGCCGGATTGTCCATCACGCCTTCCAGGGTGATATCGGACCCGGGAATGATCAGCGCCGCAACAATTGCGAAGGCCGAGGAGGACGGGTCTCCCGGCACGTCGACCGGGCAGGCGATGAGCGTTTGCGGCCCGGTCAGGGTGACGGTCGCCGCAGCGCCGTCACGTTCGACTGTCAGCGTGACACCGAAGGCCCTGAGCATGGTTTCTGTGTGGTCACGGGTGATCTGCGGTTCATGAACCACCGTGGTTCCGGTCGCACCGAGTGCCGCCAGCAGGACGGCGGACTTCACCTGTGCCGAGGCAATGGGCGGCGTGTAGTGGATCCCGGTCAGCGGGCCGCCGTCCAGATGAGCCGGCAGGCGTCCCCCGGTCGTGGTGAAACGGGCGCCCATTTCGCCGAGCGGATCGGTCACGCGACGCATCGGCCTGGAGGACAGGCTTTCATCGCCGATGAAGTCGGCGCTGGTCCCGGTCCCGGCCACGGCGCCCATCATCAGGCGGACACCGGTTCCGGCATTGCCGAAGTCCAGCGGCGCGGACGGGGTGGTCCATTGACCGCCGCACCCGTCGATCCGCCAGTGTCCCGGGCCGAGATGCTCGACCTTGGCGCCCAGCGCTGCGGCGGCGCGCCCGGAATTGATCACATCATCGCTTTCGAGCAGGCCGGTGACTTCGGTCACGCCTTTTGCCAGCCCGCCCAGAATAAAGGCGCGATGGGATATTGACTTGTCGCCCGGTGCCTTGATGGTTCCGGACAGGGCAGGCGCGGGCCTGGCCCGCATGGCGCCGGAAAGGCGCTTCAAAGATGGGGTCATCAACGGATTTGCAAGGTTTGAGGTGACATGACGGCGATGAGGTTTTGACAGAGCGCGATGATCGTGGCAACGGGGCGCGCCGATTTAGAAAACTGGTTATGTAGGGAAGCCATGGCCAAGCCAGAACTAGGAAGCAAGCGCGCCTGCCCCAGCTGCAGCGCCAAATTTTATGATCTCGGACGCCGGCCGGCCCGTTGTCCCAAGTGCGAAACCGAGTTTGACCCGGAGCGCGAAGACCCGCGCCTGAAGGCCAAACTCGAAGCCGCCGAAGAGGATGACGCGCCGAAAAAGTCTGTGAAGACAGATGAAGAGGACGGTTATGGCGACGAGGCGGATGATACGCCCGAAGTCGATGCCGACACGCTCGCCCGCAAGCCGGCCGGGGATGATGACGATGATGATGATGATGACGACGGCGCATCAGGTCTGAGCGACGACCTTCCCGACGGTTTCGGCGAAGACGGCGTTGATGATGATGCCGACGATGATGATGATGGCGACGATACCGGCGTCCTGATCGATGATGATGAGGACGATGATTTCGGCGACTTCAACATTGACAAGGACGAGGACAATTAGGCCTCTGCATCTGCGCTGCATTTGCTGCGCAAAAGAGGCTTGATCCCGGTGAAAACCGGGACTAGGTTCCGCGCCTCTCGCCCCGGGCATATACCCATTCGCCCGCGGTGACCCGAGTTTCGGGGCCATAGCTCAGTTGGGAGAGCGCTTGCATGGCATGCAAGAGGTCGTCGGTTCGATTCCGTCTGGCTCCACCAAGATCAAACCCCGCCGGTTACCGGCGGGGTTTTTTCTGTCCGGCCCGGACAGGCGGACCACTATTCGGGCAATGGCTCCCAGCCCATGCGGTTTTCCCAGGCCTGACGGCGCAGGTCCGCGCGTTCTGTTTCCGCCTCATCGAGGTCATCGACCAGTTCAGCGGCCATTGCGGCTGCCTGATCGTCCCCCAGTTCACCGGCCAGGGCGTATAGTGCCATAGCCTCGCCGCGGTCATTGACGCCCCAGTCCGGATCCAGCCAGCTGTCTGCGAGGGCGATCAGAGCCAGTGTGTCACCGGCAGCTGACCCGGCTTCCCAGGCAAGGCGGGCGGCGGCCTGGTCAACCGGTCCTGACAAGCCTTCTGCGGCCCCGATACCCAGCAGATAGTGGGCGCGATAGAGTTCACCATCGCGATCAAGTGCGTCCCGCGCCAGGGTCACTGCTCGCACCGCGTCGGCCTCGCCATCTCCGTCGAACATCAGGGTTTCCGCAAGCGTGAGGCTGGCCGCCGGACCGGCATCCACATCGCCCAGGATGGCTTCCAGGATCTCGACAGCCACATCGCGTTCGTCGCCATAGTCGTAGAGGATCAGTTCGGCGAGGTCGTGGCCGGCGACGGTGTCACCGGCCTGCCAGGCGAGCTCAAAGAAGGCCCGTGCCCGATCAATATCTGCCGCGACGCCGAATCCATCGCGATAGACGACGCCCAGCATGTGATTGGCCGGTTGATGCCCGGCATTGGCGGCTTGGACCAGCCAGTAGCGGCCGGTCACCGTGTCGGGTTCGCCATCTTCGGGAAAGGTCAATGAATAGCCGAATTCGAACGCGGCGACGGGGTCGCCGGCTTCGGCTTGCTCACGCAGGCTTGGGGGTGGGGTTTGGGCCGATGCCGTGGCGCCCGTGAGCGCCATGATTCCGGCCAGTAGACAGACGCGCAGCATGCCCGGTCTCCTGACAATGGGAGGTGCAGGAAAGCAGGGTCTGGCTGAACCTGTGATGAGCGCCCTGTTCAGGCGGGCCAGCTTCAGGCGGCGTCCGAGGCCGGTTCGCCGGCCAGGACCGCGTGTACGGCATCGGCGTTGGGAGCCGCACGCAGGCGCTGCCGGACATCTTCCCGGCGCAGAAGGCGTGACACCCGGGCCAGCGCCTTGAGGTGTTCGGCGCCGGCGTTTTCAGGTGCCAGCAGCATGAAGATCAGATCGGCGGGCCGACCGTCGATCGACTCGAAGTCGACCGGCGTCCGGAGCCGGGCAAAAATGCCGACCACCTCATCCATCCCGCTCAGGCGGGCATGGGGAATGGCAACACCCTGTCCGACTCCGGTGGAGCCGAGGCGTTCGCGCTGAAGTACGGCATCGAAAACGGTTCGGGACGCCTGTCCCGTAACCGTGGCGGCCAGTTCGGACATGGCCTGAAGGGCCTGTTTCCGGCTGGACGCACCCAAATCAATGCTTATTCCCGCATTGGGGATCAAATCAGCTAACGCCATTGTACGACCACGCGCTCCTAGGCTGGCTCTGAGCGGTCTTCCCGCGCCGGGTTCAGCCAACCGATATGGCCGTCCGGACGCCGGTAGACGATATTGAGACCGCCATTGGCGGCGTTGCGGAACATCAGGAAGGGCGAATCCGCCGCATCCAGTTCCAGCGATGCCATGCCCACGGTCAGGGTCCGGACTTCTCCGACCTGTTCCGCGATGACGATCGGCTCAGGGGCACCATTGAGCGGTGCACCACTCGTGTCTTCATCGTCGAAATCCTCGTCATCGACATGCGTGTCGCGCATGCCCTTGAGGACGACGATCGGAAGACTTTCGGCCGGAAGTTCGGCCTTGTTGTCATTGTGGTGGTTCTTCAATTTCCGCTTGTAGCGGCGGAGGCGCTTCTCCAGGCGCTCCATGGTATTTTCCGCTGCCTTGTAGGCGTCGTCGGCTTCGCCGTGAGCCTGCAGCATGACGCCCGATGGCAGATGCACCGAACACTCCACGCGAAAGCCTGTGCCTTCGCGCGAGATCGATACATAAGCTTCACCGGGACGGTTGAAGTATTTGGCAACCCCGTCTTCCACGCGCCCGAGAATCTGTTCTCGCAGCGCGCCGCTGACGTCGATGCCCTTGCTGACCACCTGTATATGCATGCGCTCCTTCCCGCCGGCCATTCACCGGCACGTGAGGCGTTGACGTGTAGTTCCGCCTCTCCTCGGAAAGCGGGCGGAACCTAGTCGCGGGCCGCAGGGGGAGTCAATGACTGTTCTCCGGATGCCAGCAGGCCGCGATCTCGGTGGAAGTTTACCACCGGGGCGCTCGTTCAAGCGATCCCTAGCCAGCGCGTTTGAGCATGCGACGACGCTGGACCGAGGACGGGATGTTGAGCGCCTCCCGGTATTTGGCCACAGTCCGGCGGGCGATTTCAATCCCTTCATCCCGTAATTGTTCGACCAGACTGTCATCGGACAGCACCCCGTCGGCCGATTCCTGGCCGATCATCAGCTTGATGCGATGGCGGACAGCCTCGGCAGAGTGGGCCTCCCCGCCACCGGCGGACGGAATCGCGGAGGTGAAGAAATATTTCAGCTCGAACATGCCACGCGCAGTGGCGACGTATTTGTTCGAGGTGACGCGACTGACGGTCGATTCGTGCATGCCGATGGCATCCGCGACGGTTTTCAGATTGAGCGGGCGCAGATAGGCGACGCCATGAGCCAGGAACATGTCTTGTTGGCGCACGATTTCACTCGCCACCTTGAGAATCGTCCGGGCGCGTTGGTCGAGGCTCTTGACCAGCCAGGAGGCATTTTGTGAGCACTCGGTGATGAAGGTCTTGTCGGTTTCGGATTTGGCAACAGCCGAGATTTCATTGAAATAGCTGTTATTGACCAGGACACGCGGCAGGGTCTCTGAATTCAGCTCGACCTGCCAGCTGCCGTCCGGCGACTGACGGATGAAGACATCGGGTTCCACCGCGCGTGTCGAATCGCTGCCGAAGGCATGCCCGGGCTTGGGCGTCAGGGCGCGAATCTCGGAGATCATCTCGTCGAGATCTTCACTGTCGACGCCGCACAGGGATTTCAGGGCGACATAGTCATGCTTGGCGAGGCGCTCGAGATTATCCAGCAGGGTCGCCATGGCCGGGTCGAGCCGGTCCTTGTCCTTGAGCTGCAGGGCCAGGCATTCGGGCAGGTCACGGGCCATCACGCCGGCCGGGTCGAAGGTCTGGGTCAGGTCGAGCACGGCTTCGACGCGGGCGCGTTCGACCCCGAGCTGCGCTGCGATCTCGTCGAGGTCCGAGCGCATATAGCCGTCATCATCGGCCAGGTCGATCAGATGGGCGCCGATCAGTCGGTCGACCGGATCACCGGTCGCCATCGATAATTGCTCATGCAGGTGATCGGCCAGTGAAATGTCGCGCGAGGAGTTGGCGATGGCGTCATAGTCTTCGCTCGCCGGGCCACGACTGCCGCCGGATGTGTGACCAGAGACCGACCCGGCGCCCATGGCGGCGCCGCTCTCGACCCCGTCAACGCCGGACAGGTCCGACTTCGAATCATCGCCATGCATCATGTCGACATCGGCATCGATGGAATCATTGGCGTCGGCCGAGGGTGCCGCCAATTCCAGTTCGCGCGGCTCGCCCTGGCCCTCTTCGCGCTGCGATTCGGCCGATTCGCCACTGTCATCGCGTTCGAGCAGGGGATTGCGTTCCAGCTCGCCTTCGACGAACTCGGCAAGCTCGATATTCGAGAGCTGCAACAGCTTGATGGCTTGTTGGAGCTGGGGCGTCATCACCAGGGACTGCCCCTGGCGCATATCCAGCTTCTGCATCAATCCGGCCATGTGAACCTCTGTTTGGTACGTTTCATGCAGAGGTTAATCAGCCAAAGCTTTCTCCGAGATAAACGCGCCGCACATCGGGGTCGGCCCGGATCTCCGCCGGCGAGCCCTCAAACAGAACTTCACCCTCATGAATGATCGTGGCTCTGTCAGTGATTTCAAGAGTTTCGCGGACGTTATGGTCGGTGATCAGGATGCCGATCCCGCGCTCTTTCAAAAAGCGGATCAGGTCGCGGATATCGGTGATCGCCAGCGGGTCGATCCCGGCAAAGGGCTCGTCCAGCAGCATGAAGGAGGGGCGGGTCGCGAGCGCACGGGCGATTTCCATGCGTCTGCGCTCACCGCCTGACAGTGAGGGTGCCGGAGCTTCGCGCAGGTGCGAGATGCGCAGGTCTTCCAGCAACTGGTCGACCAGGGCATGGCGCGCGTCGCGATCCTTCTCGACCACTTCGGCGACAGCGAGCACATTCTGCTCCACGGTCATGCCATGGAAGATCGATTTTTCCTGCGGCAGATAGCCGATACCCAGCCGGGCGCGCTGATACATGGGCAGGCGCGTGATATCTTCGCCATCCAGCAGGATGCGGCCATAATCGGCTTCGACCAGCCCGGTAATCATGTAGAAACAGGTCGTTTTGCCGGCGCCATTGGGACCCAGCAGTCCGGCGACCTCGCCGCGCTGGAGCGAGACCGAGACCCCTTTCACAACCGGACGCTTGCGATAGGCCTTGCCGATCTGTTCGACGACAAGACCGCCCGCCGATGCGGTTTCGGTCCGGGGCGTGGGTTCAGTGATCGCCATGAAGCGGTGTATCCTTGTTCCGCAGGCCTGCGAGCAGGCGCGCTGTCAGCCTTCGGGGGTTTCGGCCGCTTCGGAGGATTCCGTGGTGTCGGTCGAGCGGGCCGGTTGAAGCACCATGCGCACGCGTTCGCCGGTACCGGCCTCTCCGAAATTGGAGTTTCCGGTGGTCAGATTATTCACGAAACGGGTGGTGGTAATGACATTGTCGCCCTGTGTGATGACGACATCGCCGGTCAGGGTGATCACTTCCTCGGCCAGCTCATAGACGCCGCGATCGCCGCGCGCCCGCTGGGCCGGTGTTATATAGAAGACATTGTCGGTGGCGACGATGCGGTCGATATCACCCCAGCCGCCGCCGGGCCCCTCGCCGGTGTAGTAAACGTCCATCCGATCGGCCTGCAGGCTCGAATCGCCCTGGACGACATGGACATTGCCCAGCCAGACAATGTGTCGCTCGGCATCGAGCACCTCAAAGGTTTCGGCTTCGATGTCCAACGGCAGCGACGAGTTCCCGATTTGCGCCGACGCGGCGGTGGTCGGCAATGCGGCCGCGGCCATTCCGAACAGGGAGATTGCTAGCAGGCGCATCAGTCATTTCCTTCTTCGGGCGTCGCATCCGGTGTGGGCGCGGTGCGGTCTTGTGTCAGTCGGGCCCGGACATTTCCGGAAAAGACGATCCGATTGCCACCGTCGGTGATTTCATAGCTATCGGCCCGGATTGTACCCATCGGGCCTGTCCCTTCCACGGATTCCTCGCCGGTCACGCGCTCCTCGCGCAGGAAGATACGGGCGTGGTTGGACTGGAAGGTATAGCCCGCCCGGGTCCGGAAGTTGACATCGGAATGGAGGTCGAGAATGCGGTTCGGCAGGTCATACCGGCCCGATTCCGCCAGCACCCGGGACACGTCGGTGCCGGTTTCGAGAAAGTTATAGTCGAGGCGTGGGTGTTCCAGCTCGGTCACCCCGTCCGCGGCATCACGCCGGCGGATCGCCGTGTCGGCGGTCACGACATAGGGCGTCAAGTTTTCGTCCCGACCGGTAAAGCGCGGGTTGGTCATACGGACATCCTCGCTCACCGCCTCGGTCTCGCCTGTCGTCGGCCCGCCGGATCCAAGGACAAGCTGGGCCACGAGCAGGCCGGTGATGGCCAGTGCCGCAGCGGTAAAGAAGAGCCGCATCCCGCGCACGAAGGCCGTGCGTTTGCGCGCAACGCTGAGAGCAAGCGCGCGCCTGGGTTCCCACCGCACAGGTGCGGGAGACTGCAAGGCATCAAGGCCAGAAGAAGCGGTCAGGCTGGTCACCGGGTCACACACATCCGATCGGGCACTCTCATCAGTCCCGCATGTCAGAAAGACCAGCCTTTGCTGGCCTTTTCAAGGCGGCCAAGGTCAGGAATGGGCAAAAATGTCGATTTCCGGCCAG
>SPJK01081813.1_pt1 | contig 11440 bp, 6 predicted proteins | sample 3741771 | NCBI WGS metagenome assembly SPJK01 (sample SAMN10925997, study PRJNA522277) | cold seep metagenome | isolation source: Elba SIP-enriched marine methane seep metagenome, extraction at timepoint T2 | place: Italy: coast of Elba, Mediterranean Sea
CGTTACGAAATCCCCAAGGATCGGGGTAATGACCGGGCCGGGGGCCACGGTGTTCATCCGCACATCATGTTTCATGAAGACGTCAAAGGAGCGTATCGCGTTCCAAACGATCAAAGCTTCCTTGAAATACTGGTAGCAGAACTCCTGAGTCACAGGGTTTGCCGCAAGCCAGGCTTGTCCTTCTTCAAAGCTTTTGGTCTCGGCCAACGCCTTATGCACATCGAGGCGTTCGGGCCATTCGGCACCAAGGATCGACGAAATATTCACGATAGACCCGCCAGCCTTCATCTTTGGCAGGGCCGCTTCCGTCAAATGACGCAGGCCCAGATAATTCACCCGCTCCACAATGTCTTTGTCCGCCGTGCCAGGCACGCCTGCGATGTTGCACAGCCCGTCAATGCCATCTGGCAGCGCAGCGACCAGCTCATCAATGGCTTTTGTCTCGCCAAGATCCGCTTGGATGAACTGATCGAGGGACAAGGTTGGCTCATTGCGATCAACGCCGATCACACGGGCACCGTGATACCGGGCCGTGCGGGCCACTTCAGCGCCAATCCCGGAGGAAATGCCGGTGATCACGAGGGTTTTGTTTTGCAGTTTCATAACAAGTAGTCTCCGTCAGTGGTCTGATGTTGGGACGCGCAGCAGGGCACCCACCTGCGAAATGCAGGTGTCCCGCGCGCGGTCCCGCGTTGGGCTTAGAAAGGATAAGGCGTTGCGGCAGATTTGGTCGTGACCCAGACGTATTGGGTGAACTCTTCCCACAAAGCAGGACCGGAAATCCGTGTCCCATTGCCGGAGCGACCCCGGCCGCCAAATGGCGCAACAGGCGAGGCAACAACGGTCTGGTCATTGATGTGCAAGTGACCCACCTTCAGCTGCATGCCGATTTTACGAGCGCGCGCGATATCTGTGCCAATGACCGAGCCGACAAGACCGAACTCCGTTTGTGTGGCCAATTCAACGGCGTGCACATCGTCCTTGTAGGTCGCGATCACAGCGACGGGGCCAAAGATTTCCTCGTCAAAGGCACGCATGCCCGGTGTCACGCCAGACAATACAGTTGCCGGGAACATTGTGCCCTTCGGTGTGCCCCCAACATGCAGCGTCGCGCCTTTGGCCACGGCATCCTCAACAATGCCCTCAATGCGTTTGGCTTCGCTTTCCACAATCAACGGCCCAAGCGCGCATTGCTCGGTGGCAGGATTGCCGACGGGCAAGTGATGCGCCTTGGTCACCAAAGCATCAATCAGCTTGTCGGCCTTGGAGGCTGGCGCGAGGATAAGACCTGTCGCCATGCAAATCTGACCTTGATGCAGCCACGCGCCCCAAGCGGCGTTGGAGGCTGCAACGTCCATGTCGGCGTCATCCAGAACGATCAGAGCGTTTTTGCCGCCCAGTTCCAATTGCACCTTTTTGAGATTGCGCCCGCAAGCCTCGCCCACCTTGGACCCCACTTCGGGAGACCCGGTGAAGGAGACCATTGCAATATTGGGATCTCCGCACATGGCCGCGCCGACATCAGCGCCGCCGGGAACGATGTGCAACAGATCCGCAGGCAGGCCTGCTTCTTCAAAGGCCCGCGCAATGATCACGCCGCCAGAAATCGGCGTGCGCGGATCGGGCTTGTGCACCACCGCGTTACCTGTGGCCAAACCAGCGGCAATCGCGCGGATCGACAGGATCAGCGGGAAGTTGAAAGGCGAGATGACTCCAACGACACCATGGGCGACGCGGATCAATTCTTCCTCGGCATCGCGGCCATCGACAGAGGCGATGTCTGCGCTTGGTGCTTGGGTGGCAGCATCCGCTGCGGCGCGTAAAAAGCCTGCGCTGTGCTCAACTTCAATGCCCGCTTTCGGCGGGATCGACCCGCTTTCCTGAATGATCCATGGGATCAGCTCTTCGGCATTGGCTTCCAACAGGTCCGCAGCTTTGTTCAAGATCGCAGCGCGTGCCGCAGGGTCCGTTGCTTCCCAAGCCGGTTGCGCCTTAGCGGCAGCGGCGGCAGCGTTTGCGAGATCGGCAGCCGTTGCTGTGCCGATTGTGCCGACAAGCGCGCCGTCGGCCGGGGCGGTCACCGCTTGTGTGCCGCCGGTGCCGTCAGCCCAACCACCAACATAGATTTTGCCGCTCCACGCGGCCTCATCCAGAAACGAAGTGCGAGTTCCGTCCATAGTATCCTCCCAAAATTCTGTCCGATACGAGCGGCTCTCTCCCAGCTCTTCGTATCGTTTCTCCTCGATCAGATTTCTGTTGAGATCGATGAGTATTGCGAGGAGAAATTGACCAGTTTGGAAAACTTCTTCATAACTCATTAATAAGATGCGATATTTTTTGATTGCGCGACGTGGTGTGAATTTCATAATTTGATGAAATGAGGAAAAACTATTCACAAAATGATGAAACGCCGCGACGCATCTCTCTGACAGACGCCTCGAAGCAAGCGCCCGCCATCACTGCGCGCGGGGATAGCCTGCGTCTGGATGAAGGCGCGCCTCCCACGTTGAACGACCTCGCAGGCGCTTTGCAATTCGCTCTTGGCGATGGGCGCATTTGGCTCAGCGACGAGCGCATTGTGCTCATGCAAACGCGCGTGCTGGGAAAATTGCGGTCCCAGATGATCAAAGAGATCGGCATGGATCGCACGCGCGACATCTGCATGCAGGTGGGCTGGGACGAAGGTTTGAAGCTTGCCGAGCTGGTCAGAACCCGGTTCTCGCAGGATGACATGACCGCCGCTCTGGCGGCAGGTCCACGTCTTCATACGATGGAAGGCTACGCCAAGGTTATCACCAAGCGTTTCGAATATGACGTGGCCAAGAAAGAATATCTTGGAGAGTTCTACTGGTTCGACAGTGTCGAAGGGACTGAGCATTTGCGGTCATTCGGGGTGTGCGATTGCCCCGTTTGTTGGATGCAGCTTGCTGTGCCCAGTGCCTATTCGACGGCGTTACTCGGGTTTCCGGTGATTTTCCGAGAACTCGAATGCGTGGGCCAAGGTGCGGAGCGTTGCGTTGTTATCGGCAAAGACGTTGAGAGTTGGGGCGATGATGTCCCCGAGCTTCGCCTGTTTGGCTTGACCGAAAGCCCGAAGAAGAAAAGCAAACCGTGGCAACCGCCCAAATCGGTGCCGATGGGATTGCCGACGCGAAACGAGGCAAAAGACGACATCATTGGGGAGTCGCCCGCAATCCAAAGGACCAAACGTTTGGTCGACAAAGTCGTCGCATTCTCAGAGCCAGTCATGCTGCTTGGCGAAGCGGGGTCCGGCAAAGAGTATTTCGCGAAACACTTGCACAGCCGCGGTCCGACCCCCAACGGTCCTTTCGTTTCGGTCAATTGCCCAGCCTATGAAGACAGCCGTCCAGATGACGCAGATCCCTTTCTGGGCGAAGGCGGCTACATTGACCAGGCGAAGGGGGGCACGCTGTTTCTGAATGATGTCGTTGCCCTTAATAAAAGCCTGCAAGCCAAGCTGGCTCTGTTTTTGCGGGACACCACACGGAAACGCCCGTCCTTGCGCGTGATTGCAGCCTCAGGCGTCTCGCCCACTGATGCGGTTGCCAATGGCGCGCTTCGGTCCGACTTGCTCTATTATCTGTCTGTCCTGCCTATTCAGATCCCGCCTCTACGTGAGCGTCGTGATGACCTGCCTGCGCTCATCCAGCACTTTTTTGACACCCATTGTGCGCGTCATACAAAGCCGGTGGCCGGCCTGTCCGGCGCTGTGTTCGACATGCTGCTGCGCTATGATTTTCCGGGGAACTTGCATGAGCTGTCCAACATGTTGGAACGCGGTGTGATCTATGCCGAGCCCGGCGGTCAGGTTGAGATCAGTCATGTCTTCTCGGTGATCGAAAACGCCCCGCGCATCTCCCGGCGGATTGGCGATGATGGGAACGTGTATCGTCCCAAAAGCCTCGCCGAAGTGCACGCGGCACGGACTTTGGAAGAAGTGGAAGTCGAAGCGATCCGTACTGCGCTGCTGGATGCCGATTGGAATATCTCGGCGGCGGCTCGAAAGCTTGGTCTAACCCGTGCGCGTTTGGATTACCGCATCAAGAAGCTAAATCTCAAAAAGGATTGAACGGGGCCTCTCGGACCGAATCAACTTACCGAGGAGGAGCGTCAGGCATGTGCCTCAGTAGGACCGCAAGGCAAACTTGGGTCTCTTTAGCTCAAGATCCACTTTTCCGGCATCTACGGAAAAAAAACCGCAAAGTATCAATGGTTAGGCGCGCGTGGGACGTCGCGCCTTGCCTTGGGTTTTGAACCGTTTTCCCGTCGGCACGCTCTCAGACAGCCCGCCATTTCTGCCAATCTGATGGTGAAAATTAATAGATTTCAAACTTAAGACCGGCTGATAGGTGACGCGGATTGTTCAATCATCCACCCGATCAAAAGTCTACTTCGCCAGCAGTTCGTTTGCCAAATGCCGATCCACGCATAGATGGGTTACAAAGCCGCCTTTGATGGCGGCGCGCGTCGCATCGGCGCGGTCTGTTCCGCAGACGACCAGCAGTTTTTTCTGGGCCGCTCGGAGATTGTCCAAGCTGGCAGACACCAGACGTTCTGACGGGGGCAGCGCACATTCTTCGCCATTGGCATCGATGTAGCGACAACAAATAACCCCTTTGGCTCCGGCAATTTTCGCAGAGTGCATTTCCGTTGGGCTGGCCATTTCGGCAGCAACAAAATGCGTGTTCTCTGAGACGTTGCCAATCGAGTAGACGGCCATATCCAGCGCACGGAGCCGGCTCATCTGAGCAGCAATCGTTGGTTCAACGAGTAGGGCCGTCGCAAGCTGGGCCGTCGATACGATGCCGGGCGCGTGCAGGGTAAAGCATTGCGCGCCAATTTGGTTGGCGATCTGAATAGCGCATGTCTCAGAGGCAGGAACGCGGTCTGAAATCATGGATCCTATGAGTTGGCTGACCTCTGCCCCTTCCACGCGTGCGCGCGGCAACTCGCTAGACAGCGCATGGACCGTTTCTCCCCATGCCACTCCGATCTTGTCACCCGGTTCAACAATATTCAGGAAAGCGGTCGCCGCAACGCGGCCGAGTTGACGCAGTGTGGTTGGGCGATCAAGCGGAGTGTCTGACAGCGTGTCGGAGATATAGACATCTTCCAACCCAAAGGCCTCACGCAATTTGCGCGACACCGTGCCTTCAGTAAGATGTCGCCCGCTGACATGAATCTCGACGATGCCTTCTTCACGCGCATCGCGCAGCAGATTAACCACCGTCACACGGGACACTTTCAGGCGCTTGGCAATTTCCGACTGGGTTAAACCCTCGCCATAGTAGAGAAGCGCGACATTCGACAGTTGCGTCGTGCGATCTCCATCCTTGGAAAATGTGCCACCTGATTTATTCATAGCTTTGGTGATGACCTTCTTTTGACCCTGTTGTCCATAGTTTTTACAAAACCAAAGAGAGGCGCGATTTACCCTGTCTTGCGGTAGTTTGTAGACACGTCAACATTTGGTTGAGATTTGAGCACCCTGCAAGTTGTAGATATTATGTCAGCTGCGCCGCTCGGTCTTTGCAGGGCAGGGGTGTCACCCAGTAGCCCTCACCAAGACCGCTGCAACAGGTTGAAGACTTCGGACAAGATTGGGCTGTTCTTGCTGCGGTCCAAAGTGACAAAGCAAAGGCAAGCCTGCACGGACACGGCGTCTGACACCGCGAGGCCGAAGGATTGTTTTTGGTGCAATGCGATGGAGTCGCGGCACAAGCTCAGTCCAATACCGGAGCGCACCATTTCGAGCATGGAAGCTTCTTGGTCGACAAGGGCAACCCCTCTGGGCTGATCTGCTGAATTTGTAAATATTTTGGACAACAAGCGATGGTGCACGGATTTCTCCGGAGTGCCGATCCACGGAAGTTTCGCCAACGCGGGCCAATCGGCGTTTTCAATCTTCGCCTGCCATCCCGCAGGACCGATCACGCGATAGGTGAAATCAGCGAGCTTTATGGCATGGACCGGATCTTCACTTTCCCCGCCCATCGCGGCAAGGTCGTCAGGCCCGCACAGATAGAACCCTGCATCAATCTGACCGCGTTTCAGCCAGGTCATAATGTCACCGCTGACGCCGTGGGTCAGTTCCGTTTCGATGTCAGGATGTTCTGCGCGCAACCGTGCCAGTATCCGGCCCAGCCGGATGAACTCGGGGTCGACGATTGTTCCAAGCCTGAGCCGTCCGCTGATCCGACCGGATCTCTGGCGCGCGCTACGTTGGAAATCGCTCATCGCCTCCAAGACGCGTTCGGCTTTTGTCAGCACCGCCGCGCCATCATGGCTGATCTGGAGACCCGTGGGGGTTCTGTTGAACAACGTGATTCCTGTCTCTTCACCGAGCCGTTTGATTTGGTGGCTGATCGCCGGTTGCGTGAGGTTCAGCACGTCGGCGGCGCGCGAAACACTGCCTTCCCGAGCCACGGTCACAAACGCCAAGATGGTGTTAATATTTGAAAAACGATCCATATAAAAATTACTAATATTGGACCGTGTGATTTGTCATTAGGTTTTTGCACTCCAATCGCCCAGAGACCCTTGATAGCTGCGTTCTGGGAGGTACGCATGCCGAGCCCGGAGCTGTTCAGGTCATGTGACATGGCCCGTTCAATCCCTGAGGTTCGCATCCCCTCCCGGCACGCCTATGGCAACGAAGCAACTGAAGGGTGGATGAGCGATGTCTGATGGATTGAATGGGTTCGACTATATCGTGGTCGGCGGCGGGTCTGCTGGTTGTTTGATGGCCAATCGCTTGAGCGCCGATCCTGCCAATTCGGTGCTTCTCCTCGAAGCTGGTAAGCCAGATACCTATCCTTGGATCCACATTCCAGTGGGCTATCTGTACTGCATCGGTAATCCGCGCGCTGACTGGATGTATAAGACTGAGCCAGACAAGGGCCTGAACGGGCGTAGCCTTCTGTATCCACGCGGTAAAACGCTCGGCGGATGTTCCTCCATTAACGGTATGATCTACATGCGCGGTCAAGCGCGCGATTACGACAATTGGGCCGAACTCACCGGAGAGGCTGCCTGGAACTGGCAGAACTCGCTCGAAGATTTCAAGGCGCATGAAAACCACTACAAACTCGATGATGGTGCCGACCCGGTCACGGGCGACAACAGCCGGTTTTCCGACATGCACGGGCATGGCGGCGAATGGCGCATCGAGAAACAGCGTCTACGTTGGGATGTTCTGGACAGCTTCGCGGATGCTGCGACGGAAACCGGCGTTCAGAAGACTGACGATTTCAACAGTGGTGACAATGCAGGCGTTGGCTATTTCGACGTGAACCAGCGATCCGGCTGGCGTTGGAATACCTCCAAAGCGTTTTTGCGCCCCGCCAAGCAACGCAAGAACCTGACCGTTTGGACAGAGGCGCAGGTCGAGAAGCTGACGTTTGAAACAGGCGCTGATGGCGCGTTGCGCTGCGTCGGTGCAAAGGTGCACCGCGAAGGCAAGCCTGTCACCGTCTCGGCCACCAAAGAGGTTGTTCTGTCGGCAGGTGCCATTAACTCTCCGCAGATCCTGCAACTGTCCGGGATTGGTCCCGCCGCTTTGCTGAAAGAGCATGGCATTGATGTTGTCATGGACCAGCCATTCGTGGGCGAGAACCTGCAAGATCACCTGCAAATTCGTGCGGTGTTTAAGGTCAAAGGCACAAGCACGATGAACACGCTTGCCAATTCCATGGTCGGCAAAGCCAAGATCGGTCTGGAATATTTGGTCAAACGCTCCGGTCCGATGAGCATGTCCCCCAGCCAGCTGGGCGCGTTCACCCGCTCCGACCCGAGCCGCAGCCATGCCAATCTTGAATACCATGTGCAGCCGCTGAGCCTTGAGGCCTTTGGCGAGGACCTGCACGATTTCCCTGCGATGACCGTCAGCGTGTGCAACTTGAACCCGACCAGTCGAGGCCAGGTGCAGATCGCGTCTGACAACTTCCGCGACGCCCCGAAAATCTCACCGAACTATCTGGATACAGAAGACGACCGCAAAGTGGCCGCCGACAGCCTTCGCCAAGTGCGAGACATCATGGCGCAATCTGCGATGCTGCCTTACTCTCCGGAAGAGTACAAACCCGGTGTGCAGTATCAAAGCGACGAAGATTTGGCCCGGCTTGCAGGCGATATTGCCAGCACCATTTTCCATCCCGTCGGGACCGTTAAAATGGGCCGCGACGAAGATGAGACGGCTGTTCTGGACCCGCACCTGCGCCTGAAAGGCGTCGCTGGTCTGCGCGTGGTGGATGCATCGGTCATGCCAGAAATCACGAGCGGCAACACCAACTCGCCCACAATCATGATTGCCGAGAAGGCCGCAGGTTGGGTTCTGTCAGGCCAGTAACCGGGCATATCACAGAAATTCCAACGTCTTACAGGAGCTCACATGCGTAATTCGTTTTCCAAACTGCCGCTGACTGGGGTGAAAGTCGTTGATTTTGGCCAGTATGTTGCAGGACCTGCTGTTGCTATGTTGCTTGGCGATCTGGGGGCCACGGTTGTGCGTGTTGACCCGCCGGAGGGCCCAATGTGGGACAGCCCGGCCAATGCCACGCTGAACCGCAACAAGGTGATTGTGAACCTTGATCTGAAGTCCGAAGACGGGTTGGTAAAGGCGCGAAATCTGTGCGCTGAGGCCGACATTATTGTCGAAAATTTCCGCCCAGGGAAGTTCGCCAAGCTGGGGTTCGACTTCGCTAAAATGCGCGAAGAGCGTCCAGAATTGATCACGATCTCGGTGCCCGGTTTCGCGTCCAACGATGAAGAGCGCCGCGAATTGCGCGCCTATGAAAGCATCGTGTCGGCCAGTTCCGGCGTCTTTACCGACATGGGCTTGAACCGGGTTCTGATGGGGCTCAACCCCTCATTCTCTCCTCTGCCGCTGGCCTCCGGCTATGCCTCGCAGATCGCCGCATCGGCATCGGTTCTGGCGTTGCAGTCGCGTCAGGTGACCGGACTGGGAGATCAAATCGAGGTGCCGCTGGCCTCCGCTGTGATGGAGGGGCTGTGCTACAACTCGATCAAAGTGGACGGTATGCCCGAACGCTACCTCACGCAGCGCGAGATCGAAATCGAGCGTCGCCGCGTTGAAGGTCTGCCGATGAATGTCAGCTATGAGGACCTGCAAGAGCTGATGGACCCGTTTTTCCGCAGCTACATGTGTAAAGATGGCCGGATGTTCTATGTTGTCTGCCCCAGCCATAAGAACCACGCGCGCCGCTGCCTTGAAGTTCTCGGCATTTACGAAGAGCTGGTCGAAGAGGGGCTGACTTCCGAGGAAGACACCTACAAGCCATGGTCCGAATGGGAATGCGAAACGTCGCTCGGCGTGTACCCGATGCCAAAGGACTGGGCTGACAAGATTTCGGCGCGGATGAAAGAGGTCTTTATGACAAGGACTTCGCATGAGTGGAAAAAGATGTTTGGCCGTGGGCTGGTTCCCGGTGCACCGCAGCGATGGTTGCAGGAATGGGTGCATGACGAATACGCGGAAACCTCAGGTCTGATGATTGATGTGCAAGATCCGATCTACGGTGACATGACGCAGCCCGGCCCTGTGGTTTGGATGGAAGAAAGCGGCGAAGAGGCGTTGATGCCGGACCCACGTCGGTGGGTCGAATATGGTGAAGCGCTTAAAATCCTGAAAAAAATCCGTACCGAGATCCCTGATGAATCAGATGCCGTCGAGCAAGAAGCTTGGCTGTCAGGGGTTCGAGTTTTGGATCTGTGCAACGTGATCGCGGGACCGCATTCAGCATGCTATCTGGCGCGCTTCGGGGCCGAGGTGATCAAGATGGAACCCGCATCTCCGATGTATGACAGCTGGAACACCGTCATTTACGGCATGTCCCAAATGCGCGGAAAACGCTCGATTTTGGCGGACATCACCTCTCGTCACGGGCGCACGGTGTTCGAAGACTTGGTGAAATCTGTTGATGTCATCGTGTGGAATGCGCCCGACATTCAAATCAAAAAGATGGGCTTGGACGCGGACAACTTGCGCAAGCTTAACCCTGATGCCCTGTTCTGCAAGTTGGATTGCTTCTCCGGTGTGCGGCGCGGCGCACGGACCGATTACATCGGCTATGACGATCTTGTGCAGGCCACAACGGGCATCATGTTGCGCTTTGGCGGCGCGATGGATCGTCCTGAAGAGCACGCGCATGTCGGAACGATTGATGTCATGTGCGGCTTCGGCGGTGCCTTGGGCGTCGCGGCGGCGCTTTATCAGAAATATCGTCACGGACGCATCGGACGCGGGCGCACCTCCCTGTCCTCCAATAGCGGATTGCTGCAAGTTCCATTCGCCTATGATTACAGAGGACGTGGGCTTTTCGACGAGCCTTCGGGCCCTGATGTCAGCGGCTATGACGCGCTGTCGCGGTTCTACAGCACGGCCTCGCGCCACATCCTGCTGAGCTCCTATGAGGCCGACTTGCCCTTGTTCCGAAACGTTGAAGGGATGGAAGACCTACCTGACCTCGAGGAAGAGGAACGTTCTGCCTATCTTGCGACCGCGTTTCAAACCCAGCCCGCGGCGGTTTGGGTCGAACGGTTGCAGGCCGCCGATATTGGCGCAGTGATTTGCGAAAACCTGGATGCGTTGCGCGCCAGAAACCTGCGGGATGCGGACGGCGAACCGGGAACGGAATATGGCAGCTATTCGTTCTCACGATATGCCGATCACCCCAGCGGGCATGACGTGATCCAACTCGATCCCTACGCGGTGCGGCCGACGCGTGGAAAGGTCTACGCTCTGAAACCGTCCGAGAAATTCGGAACATCCACACGCACGATCCTCAGCGAGCTCGGCTATGCCGAGTCTGCGATTGAGGCCATGATCAAATCTGGCAACCTCAGTGAATCCTGGAGCGACGAGTATTTGCCAAGCTAACACGGCGGGCCATCTGCTGATGAGACGGTAGGTGGCTCTCCACACTCCCCAGGCCGGGAGACCAAGACACGGCCCATTTCACGACGCCAGAGACACAGGACACCCAAGCGACTTTGCGTTGCATGGGGTGGACAATTGTGTCCGGCATTCACCCGCCATTTAGGAGGAAACATGGCACATAAACCCCCATTGATGGACTTACCCATCCAAACTGCGGAGCGCGGATTCTACGCTGGATTCAGCAAAGACGTCGCGATAACGTCCAAGATCTTAATTGCCGCTCTCATCGTTTGGGCCATCGCGGTTCCTGAGTCAGCCGCGCGCATTCTGGGCGATCTGAACGGGACCTTGCTTGGCACATTTTCGAGCTGGTACATCTACGTCGTCGCGCTCTTTCTGATCGTCTGCGTCGTTCTCGCGTTGATCCCAAGCACCGGCCGTCTCAAGCTCGGCCTTGAGGGCGATACGCCCGAATTTTCCAATTTCTCTTGGTTTTCTATGATGTTCGGCGCAGGTATTGGC